>Ga0209194_1000878_pt1 | contig 21146 bp, 12 predicted proteins | sample COGITO_mtgs_1004_FD_184787 | JGI IMG/M metagenome (GOLD analysis project Ga0209194, IMG submission 184787) | Pelagic marine microbial communities from North Sea - COGITO_mtgs_100413 (SPAdes) (version 2) | ecosystem: Environmental > Aquatic > Marine > Epipelagic ...
CATCACCCCCCGATGTAATTCTAAGTCTTGTTGAAGCAGCAGTACCAATATCCATAGCATCACTACTATGAGAATAAGAAATAAACCCTCTATTTGTAGCATCTGTGTCACCAAAATAAATTTCAGAATAACCATTTGATGTATCATTGGATTTTAATGTTAATTGAACATTAGCTACACCCCCTAAAGTTAATGTTTCAGTTGGTGTAATTCCAATACCTACAAGACCTGCTGCTGTGATTTGCATTCTTAAAGCAGAGCTATCACCATCAGCAGTACCATTATAAAACTCCATTGCACCACTAGAGCCTCTAATTTCTAAATCATTTCCTCCTAATTTTAAAAGTGCTTTGTATGTATCAGCTTGATTTAATTGTATTGCGGGAGATGAAGTTGCTTTTATATCTAATAATTCTTCGGGGGTAGTAGTTCCAATACCCACATTACCTGTTATAAAACTAAACTCTGATGCCGCAAACTGAAGAGGTACATTAGCAGATCTCGCATCATTTAAAGCAGATAATCTTAATTTGCTAGACACTTCTTCAAACTCGTAGTTAAAATTAGTACTTGTTCTAATATGTAATTTTGATGAAGGAGTTGCCCCAATACCCACATTACCACTTGAATCGAGGGTCATTTTTAATGAATCATTAATATACCATTTATGATATCCTGATCCACCAGCAGCAATATGATATAACTCATTACCACCACTTACATCTCTAACTTTAAATACTCCTCCATCGGACTTTAAATCAAACGATGTAGTACCCCCAATTAATCTTAAAGCTGGTGTTGAATCTTCAACAGCTATAATATTTCCACTTACATGGAGCGTATAACTAGGAGTTCCTCCAATACCCACTTGCCCATTTGAAACTATTGATAATGAAGGATCACTATTGTTTCCTATAAAAAATCTTAATCCATTACCATCAGAAGCATCACCACCATAGATGGCTCCTCTATTTGTTCCAGATTTTTGGAAAAATAAATAAGCATCAGCACTTGTTCTGTTGATAAGAATTCCATCTGATCCAAAAGTAGTAATACCAGTATTTGATACAGTTATAAAATCTGTAAGTTTAAATGACATATTATTTGTTTATTTATGATATTCTTATAGAAACAACATTTCCATTTCTATATAATCCTCCTACTGGTACTCCACCTTCTGCTGCTGCGGTATCATCCTCATAATCTTGAGATGAATCAGCTATATGAGCTAATACTATACCACCATTTGTACCATCATATTTTAATGATTCAGAAGGAGAAAAATCTTCTGCACTATTATATTCTTGTGTGCCTGTTGTAACAATAGGTCCTATAGTTCCTCCAAATGTTAAAGCAGCATTTTGTGTTCCTGCTCCTGCATTTGCTGCAACTCCTGGTATACTTAAAGGTGTTCCTGTTGACCAAGATGAGCCATCATATTCTTCTGTACATCGTGAAGCAACAGAACTACCTGGTGCACCACCAAATGCTAAAGCTAGATTTTGTGTTCCTGCTCCTGCTAAAGCCTCTCTTGCTACATTCAAAGGGTTTGCAGTTGACCAAGCAGTGCCATTATATTCTTCTGTACAAGCACAATCACCAGATGTACCAGCACCACCAAATGCTAAACCTGCATTTTGTGTTCCTGATCCTGCTAAACAAGATCTTCCTACTGCTAAAGTCCCACCTGTTGACCAAGCAGTACCATTATATTCTTCTGTACAAGTTACAAAATTACTACCATTAATATTACCTCCAAATGCTAAACCTGCATTTTGTGTTCCTACTCCTCCAAAACCACCACCACCATTATTTAAAGCTCCACCTGTTGACCAAGAGGAACCATCATATTCTTCTGTACATGCACCATAAGTAGGTGTATATCCTCCAAATCCTAAAGCAGCATTTTGTATTCCTGCTCCTGCTAAAGCATCTCTTGCTACAGCCATAGCTCCACCTGTTGACCAAGAGGAACCATCATATTCTTCAGTGCATGCTACTCTAGTAGTATTAGAACATCCTCCAAATGCTAAAGCGGCGTTTTGTAATCCTGCTCCTGCTAAAGAATCTCTACCTACTTGCATAGTTCCCCCTGTTGACCAACTACTTGCTACTCCTGCAGTTGTAAATTCTTCAGTACAAGTTTTATTACTACTACCTCCAAAAACTAAAGCAGCTGGTGTAGTTCCTGCTCCAGCTAATTGTCTTCTTGCTAAAGACATAGCTGCTTTTGTTGACCAAGAGGTACCATCATACTGTTCTGTACAAGCTAAATCAGTACTTGTAAAACCACCCATAGCTAAAGCTGCATTTTGTACACCTGCACCAGCTAGTTGATATCTTGATACTGATAAAGCTCCTCCAGATGACCAAGAAGAACCATTATATTCTTCAGTATCTGTACCTCCAGTATATCCTCCAAAAGATAGAGCAGCATTTTGTGTTCCTGCTCCAGCGCCTCCTGCATTAGCTAATTGTAAAGCTCCACCTGTTGACCAAGAGGAACCATCATATTCTTCTGTACAAGCTACAGGAGCAAAACTACTATTTTTTCCTCCTGCACCAAAAGCAGCATTTTGTGTTCCTCCTGATGCCATACAATATCTAGCGCATTGCATAGCTCCTCCTGCTGACCAAGCGGTACCATTATATTCTTCTGTATTAGTAAAAGGAGAGTTTATTACTCCACCAAATCCTAAAGCGGCATTTTGTATTCCTGCTCCTCCTAAAGAACATCTAGCTGTTGCCATAGCTCCACCTGTTGACCAAGCAGTACCATTATATTCTTCAGTACATGTTGAGGCTGCATTTACATTTCCTCCAAATGCTAAAGTAGCATTTTGTTGTCCTACTCCTGCTAAGAAATTTCTTCCATCATTTAAAGCTCCTCCAGTGCTCCAGGCTGCAGTACCTGTTGCTACACTTCCTGATAAATAAGAAAAATCAACTGAACCTGTTACTACAAGAGATCCAGTAATATCACTTGAACCAGAAATAACTGATTGTGGACTTTCAAACTTAGAAGCTGATACAGCACCTGTAAACTCAGCATCACCAGTAGAAGTAATAGTTAGTTTAACAGTAGAAGTTAATCCGTTAAAGAATTGTATAGGTGAATCATTTGTGACACCTATTCCAAAAGCTTGAGCTAAAATACCAGTTGCTAAGGTATCAGGAGTAGATCCACCATTAAATATATAAGCACTTTGTGCTGAGTTTCTTAGCCAAATTCTTGAACTAGCATTTACTTGATTATTTATTTTTACTACATTTTCATCTGCTAAACCAGAACCTTCTACTGAAAGTTTATTATCCACACCAGTAGTATTAGAAGGACCAATACCAACATTACCTGAAGATGAAATAAAAATCTTAGTTAAATCATTAACTGCTAAATGTAAATTCTGTTCTTGAGTAGTTCCTACATTAGCACTATAAGCAGTTGAATCAGCAAAGAAAACTCCTACATTAGTGGCAACACCTGCCTGAAAATTACCAGATGTATTTTCTAATTTTAAACCTTGATAACCAGTTGTTCCTCCTTTTCCTTGATATATAAATGCATCATTTCCTTCTACTTGTACATCACCTTGTACTAATAAACTTCCTGTTATTTGAGGATCTCCATTATATGGAAAAGTTGCAACACCACTAGTACCTTGTGCTCCTTGAACACCTTGAATACCTTGTGATCCTACACCTATTTCTCCTTTAGTACCTGTTGAGCCCTGAATACCTTGTACACCTTGAATACCTTGAGTACCTTGAGCTCCAGTAGCACCTTTATCTCCTCTATCTCCTGTTGTTACAAAAGAAACTACAACATCATCAGCATTACTAAATGGAGATGCGGCTGAAGAAGCTTCATTAGATATATCTATTGTCCACCAACCTGTATTATCAGTTAAATCTGAAATAGCAAATAATAAAAATGTATTTGCATTAGTTTTACTAAAAATTCTTACATGACCTTTAATAGCAGAAGTTACTGCATCTATTGAGGTCATAAATGTATTAATACTACTACCATTATCATCTGTAGCATCTATATACATTGCGGTAGAAGAATTCTGAGTGGAGTTATTTAGAGCAACTTCACCAGTTCCAGGATCAGTAGCTGATGTACCTGAGTCAAAAGTATAATCAAAACTTGCTCCACCAAATGTACCATCAGCACCTGTTGTACCTTGAACACCTTGTATACCTTGTATACCTTGAGTACCTTGAGTACCTGTTTCACCTTGAATACCTTGAGTACCTTGAGCTCCTTGAATACCTTGAATACCTTGAGTACCTTGAGTACCTGTTTCACCTTGTATACCTTGTGAACCTTGAATACCTTGTATACCTTGTATTCCTACCCCTACTTCACCTTTTTGCCCATCTGCACCTTGTATGCCTTGGGCACCTTGTATACCTTGAGTACCTTGAGCACCAGAATTGGCATTTACCCACTTTGAACCTGTTACAGTAGAGGATAATACTTGACCCATTGTTCCTGTATTCCCATCTGTATCAAGTAAAGAGGCTGAGAGTATAAGTTGATCTGTTATTGCTAATGATCCAGTTAATGATAATTCACTCATATAATTTATTTATTAATATTATTGTATTCTTATTGCTATAAAGTTTCCACTTCTATATAAACCTCCTAAAGGTACTCCTCCAGCTGCTGCTGCTGTATCATCTGCATAATTTTTATTTAAATATACATTTGCTAATACTAAGTTTCCATCAGTTTTTGATTCAAAAGTATTTGTGGTTAAAGCTGGAGTTGATAGTTCTTCTGTGAGTCCAATAATAGATGTGTTATTATATCCACCAAATGATAGTGCTGAGGTGTCTGTTCCTGCTCCTGCTCCATTTCTTACTACATTACCTAAAGCAGGTCCTGCTGACCAAGATGAACCATCATATTCTTCAGTACAAGTTACAATAGAATATGAAGCATTTTCACCACCAAATGCTAAACTTGCATTTTGTGTTCCTGCTCCTGCCAATTGGTATCTTGCTACTAACATAGCTCCACCTGTTGACCAAGTACTCCCATTATATTCTTCTGTACATGATGCAGCTAATGATATAAAACCCCCAAATGCTAAACCTGCATCTTGTGTTCCTGTTCCTCCTAAATTTTCTCTTGCTACTTGTAAAGCTCCACCTGTTGACCAAGCGGTACCACTATATTCTTCTGTACATGATAAAATGCCGAAACTATTATCTATTCCACCAAATGCTAAACCTGCATCTTGTGTTCCTGCTCCTGCTAGAGAACTTCTTGCTATTTGTAAAGCACCACCTGTTGACCAAGCGGTACCACTATATTCTTCTGTACAAGAAACAGAATTACCATTATATCCACCAATAGCTAAACCTGCATCTTGTGTTCCTGTTCCTGCTAAACTTTGTCTTGCTACAGCCATAGCTCCTCCACCTGACCAAGCAGTACCATTATATTCCTCTGTACAAGTTAAATATTGAGCTGAACCTAAAACTTCACCTTTACCTCCAAAAGCTAAACCTGCGGTTTGTGTTCCAGCTCCTGCTAAAGCATATCTTGCTTGTGATAAAGCTCCACCTGTACTCCAAGATGAAGTTCCACCCCCTGGTAGTGAAGTAGAAATAATAGCTGAACCTGATATATCCATTGAACCAGTAAAGTTACTTGAACCAGAAATGGTTGTATCACCAGTTGTATCATCATAATCAAATGTTTTTTTAGGAGTATAAGTAGTGACAGGTCCAGTAAATTCTTCAGTTGTATTTGTAAATCCACTACCCCCTGTTCTACCTCCCACTGCTATGGTTGAAACACTTGTTCCTGATCCCCCTAATCTATCTTTTGCTATGTTCATAGATACTCCTGCTGACCAAGATGAACCATTATATTCTTCTGTGCAAGTTATTATAGTAAAGGATGCATTATAACCACCAAATGCTAAACCTGCATCTTGTTCTCCTGAGGATCCTAAATAATATCTTGCTGTTGCTAAAGCTCCTCCTGTTGACCAGGAAGTGCCATTATATTCTTCAGTAGTAGCTATAATAAGATTAGTTCCTGAAGGTCTACTTAAACCTGCAATTGATAAGGCAGCATTTTGCGTTCCTGCTCCACCCGCAGCCGACCTTGGTGTTGACATAGCTGATGCTACAGTCCATGAAGTACCATTATAAGTTTCAGTGCAACATGAGGTAGTTATTCCACTCGGATCACCTCCAAAAGCTAAACCAGCATTTTGTGTTCCTGCTCCTGCTAAAGTTTTTCTTCCTACTTGTAAAGTACCACCTGTTGACCAAGAAGAACCATTATATTCCTCTGAAGTATCTAGAAAATTAACAGTATTACTTGATCCACCAAATATTAAACCTGCATTTTGTATTCCTGCTCCAGCTTGTAGATTTTTTGCTGTTGATAAAGTTCCTCCTGTTGACCAAGATGAACCATTATATTCTTCAGTTGTATCAACGCGAACTCCTCCAAATGTAGGACTAAAGCATTGACCTCCAACTGATAGAGCAGAAGTTGATGTACCTATTGAGGTATTTTCTTTAACTGCTGTTGTTAAATTTCCTCCTGATGTCCAAGCAGAAGTTCCAGAAATACTTCCAGACAAATATAAAAATTCAGATGAACCCGTAACTATTAAACTACCTGTTATATCGGCTGAACCAGTATATGGAAAAGTTTCTATACCATCAATACCTTGAATACCTTGTGTTCCTTGAGTACCTTGTGCCCCTGTATCTCCTTTTTGTCCTTGAGTACCTGATCCACCTGTTATTCCTTGGATACCTTGTGTTCCTTGAGTACCTGTTTCTCCTTGTACTCCTTGAACACCTTGTACTCCTGTCTCTCCTTGTATTCCTTGTATACCTTGAGTACCTGTTTCTCCTTGGATACCTTGAATTCCTTGTATACCTGTTTCCCCTTGTATTCCTTGAATACCTTGTGATCCTACACCTATTTCTCCTTTAGTACCTGTCGAACCTTGAATACCTTGTGTACCTGTTTCTCCTTGGATACCTTGAGTTCCTTGTGTACCTGTTTCTCCTTGTATTCCTTGTATACCTTGTGTACCTGTTTCTCCTTGTATTCCTTGTATACCTTGAGTACCTGTTTCTCCTTGTATTCCTTGGGTACCTTGAATACCTTGTGCTCCTTTATCTCCTCTATCTCCTGTGGTTACAAAAGAAACTATAATATCATCCGCATTACTAAAAGGAGATGTTGCTGAACCTGCTTCATTTGTTATATCTAAAGTCCACCAACCTGTATTATCTGTTAAATCTGAAATAGCAAATGTTAAAAATATAGATGCATCAGATTTTTCTGCTATTCTAACATGACCCTTAACAGCTGAGGTAACACTATCAATAGTTGAAAGTGTAGAATCTATATTATTCCCATCATCATCTGTATTATCAATATAAAGTGCTGTAGCGCTATTTTGTGTAGTGTTATTTAGGGCAGCTTTTCCAGTTCCAGGATCAGCAGCTGTAGTAGTAGTATCAAAAGTATAATCAAATGAGTTACCACCAAAGTTACCATCTGTACCTGTAGTACCTTGAACACCTGTTTCTCCTTGTATTCCTTGGGTACCTTGTGTTCCTTGTATCCCTTGTACTCCTTGGGTACCTTGTATGCCTGTTTCTCCTTGTACTCCTTGAGTACCTTGTGTCCCTTGTATCCCTTGTACTCCTTGGGTACCTTGTATGCCTGTTTCTCCTTGTATTCCTTGGATACCTTGAGATCCTGTATCTCCTTTAGTACCTGTTTCCCCTTGTATTCCTTGTATTCCTTGTGTACCTGTTTCCCCTTGTATTCCTTGTGAACCTTGAGTACCTTGTGTTCCTTGAGTACCTTGTGTACCTTGAGGACCAGAACCTGGATTTATCCATACTGAACCTGATACTGTAGATGATAAAACTTGACCATCTGCTCCTGTTCCTCCTTGACCATCTTTAAGTGAGCCTGATACTGCTAAAGATCCTGTGATTACACCATCACCTTGGGAAATAAAACCTTTTCTGATAATAAATTCATCTGCCTGCATAATGTGTTCCTTTTTTCACTGTCCAAAAGGTAAGTCTATAGGTAAGTATTCTATTTACATATAAATATTAGCAGAGATATTTCTATTAGATTTTATAGTTCATATCACTATAATAACCTTTATATTTTTGATGAATCCAATCACAGGTAGATTGTCCTAATATTTCTAGAGAATCCTCTGGGAGGGGTGATAAAGTGTTTCTTATTATGTGGTCACCATATATTCCATGAATCGTATCATCTTCTATAGTGATTTGAGGAATAGATTTAAAATTATGAGTAAAAGATGATATATCTAAATATTCATAAATACTATCTAGTTGAAGTTGGGGATTACTACAAAGATCTTCATATCTAATAAATAAAAAGTTTTGTGCTGTTTTATCTAAAATGGATTGATGTAACTTATTTACAGCATATCCTATTGGGTGACCTTCAGACCAAGTTTCTACTCTTTGTTGAGTAGTAATATTTTTTAGATTTTTATTATCTAATAAACCATCATCATAATCAGGATTTGTCCTAAATTTTTTTTCTAAAGAAGCAAAAATAGCTTTTAAATCTCTAACCATAAAAAGTACTTTGGGATTAGGATTAATATTATTTAATAAAGCATAATAAGCTCCCCATGCTCTATTTTTATCTAAAATGTATGGTTTATCTGTAAGATTAGAAATATAGCCTTTAAATCCTTCTCTACAAAAAGAATAAAATCCTTCTTTCCACATTTCTTTATCTCCTGCTTTTGCCTCTGCATTACCATTATATCCTATTCTTGCTCCTAACATAAGATCAACCATACCAGATGTTGGGGTAACATGAAAATCAGGATTTTGCCCCATAATATTTTGTAGTAAAGTAGAACCAGCTCTTGGAAGGGAAGATTGATAATATACTATTTGTTTCATACTTTATTTAGTTGTTGAGGAGTAAAAAAATCTTTAACATCAATATAAGGACATTCATGTGTATTATTTTCAAACTGATAATCAAATAAATAAGAACCTATAAGCTGATTAGCTCTATTAGGTATTTGTGCTTTTACATTATTATGTAAACCATACCCAAAAACTGTTGGATTAGTACCAATCCATAACACTGTTGCTTTTATGTTAAAGGCAGCAGCAGCATGTTGTAAACATGAGTCTATAAGTATAAGTTTTTTAGCTACACCTATTATAGCAAATAACTCAATATTAGACATTTTTTGATCACATCTTTCAACATTAGTTAACTCATACCCATTTGGTCTAGTTATTTGAATAATATGATATTTATTTTTATATTTATTTACTATAGTTTGTGCTATTGACTGTGGTATATCTCTTGTCCAAGAATATGAAAGAGATTTATCATCTCCTGGTCCACCACAGGTTTGTATTACCATTATAGGTTTTTCTCTTGTCCATAGTCCTATAAGTTGTTGTTGAACAAAGTTAAGGAATATTTTGGGTTGTTGGTTTTTATATTCTAAGTTAAGTAAATCACACCAGTTTTCTATTAAATGTTTAGTCATATTAATATGACCTGTTTGATGGTATGGTTCATGTCTAAAGATTATTGTATCTTTATTTTCAATATAGTCTTGAAAAAAGTAAGGTGCTTGACCTAGTTGGTATACTCTATCTATTAAGGGATTATTTAGAAATGCCTCAGGATAAGAAACTATCATTATTAGTTTTCTGTCTGAATATTTTTCTTTTACACTAGATATTAATGAGGTTGCTGCGATATTTTTTCCTAACCCACCTTGAATATGCCATACTATATACTTTTCAGGTAAAGGTGAAGCATTAGATATAGGTATAGTATTATGTATTTCTTTTGGTGTATATGTATAACCTTGTTCCATTTTTTATTGTTGGGGAGTAACAAAGTTAAATGCTATAGAAATCCTTTCTAAATCTGATTCATTTCTATCTACTGAATGTTTAACCCAAGAGGGAAATAGATAAAACATAGATTCTTTTATTGGACATTGTACATTTAAAGAGTTAGCCATAGTTTCTTCTCTTTTTACTTTAGAAGTTAAAAAAAACTCTGCATTATCTCCTCTATGTAATACTAAATCACCCATATTATCATCAGGAACAGACACGTAATATGTACCAGATAATACACTATTTTGGTGATCATGTGGGTGGTTATAATCATGTTTTCCATTTATGTTAATCCACCAATTCCCCAATATTAACTCGGATGTACCTGTATAACGTGCGGCAACATCGTTTACAAATATAGTTAAATCATTAAATAACTGTTCAAGATCTTGTGGTAATGGAAATAATAACTCTCCACTATGCCATCCACCCTTATTAGATATATTAACACCTGGTTTTTCTTTTCTAACTTGTTGACAATAATCTACTATTGATTTGTTATCAATATCTGTTACAGGACAATCCCATACAGGGGTAGGCCACCATAATCTTTCAAAAACTTTAAATTCCATAACTTTATATTTTATTTTCTGTCTAACTGATTATACCAACCAGTTAAAATATATTTTGGTTCAGTAGGAGAAATAACTCCTCTATGTAAATACATCCAATCACTAGGCCATATAGATAACTTACCCGCTATTGGTGATTCAAAATGATGTTGATAAAAAAACTCTGTTTCTCCCCTATCTATAACTGTATTTAAGTGTACCATCCATACTAATAATCTATTATTATAGGATACAGTTGCTCTTTCACAGTGCCAAGTGGAAAATCCCTCTCCAGGTAAATATCTTTGCATATTAAAAATAGGACTTATAGTACAAGGGTCCATATTATCCATAGCAACTTTATGCCTTAAGATATAATCACTTAATCCCTTTTCTAATACTGACACTAGATTTGTAAGTAGGGGATTCCAGTTAGGGTTATTTAAGTGTTTAGGTGTAAAAGAAATATCAGTGGATTTTTTACCACTTTTTGAGGAAGTACCTTCAGGACCATATAGAGCTCCAGGTTGTTTTTCATCAGATTTTTCAAATGTTTGTATAAAACCACTACATATTTTTAAATCTAAAGCATTTTCTTTAGTATAAAGAAACATATATTACTTATTTTTTTGACCTAACAAGTGTACCTTTTTAGCATCTGTAAATGTAAGAAGTTTATCATCTTTAGTTTTTAATCTTTCAACAGTCTGTAATGGACCTAAAGCATTCATTACCTCAGAAGGAGTAGAAGATGCATTTAATGTATTTACTCTATTTTGTAAAGTTCGATGTAATGAAGCTGCTTGATGATTATCTACATTTTGAGAATCAAATGTTCCATCATCTAACTCTCCTTTAAGTTTAGACCAAGTTTGAATCTCTCTTACTCTATCATGTGCTACTTGTTCCATACAAGCTCTATTATATAAATTTTGATCTAAATCAATCTGCGCTTCCATAGCATCAAGTTCATCTTCTGCTTCAGCTAACTTTTTTTCTAATCTAAGTTTATCAACTGTATTTCTTCTAAGATCAAAAGATAAACCCATCATAGCATCAAAATGTGCTGATTGTTCTCTTACTGATTGCCAATATTTGGAAGCTGGTGTTGGGTGTTTAGCATCGTTTAAAACTGAGATTCTCATCTCTGTTTCTGTTCTAAAGATTTGTTTTTTATTCCAGTTGTCTTTTAGTTCATCTTTAAGCGCTAAAATCTCTTCAGCATCTTTAGGTGTTAGTACAGCTAAAATATGTTTTAAATCTTCAGTTTCTGCTAGTTGTTGTTCACTCATAACTTAGTTTTTGTTTATATGTAAAGATAATAAATAGGAGTTGCTACTCCAAATGTTTTGTAATAAATATTAAATAATATTACTTTGGTGTAGTTCTTATGTTATACATTCTTTGGTCTATTTCATCCCATTTTTTTCTTGGGCAAGCACCTACATTTGGGGAAAATATTTTACCTTTTAATAAGCAACCACATACACCACAAGTATTTACTTTTAGAGTGGTTTTTTTAAACTCACAATTATTGCATATTTCTATCCTTTGAGATGCAAGTTCTGATTGTTTACTATTGGGGTCAAAACTGATATTCCAAGATTTAAATATCTCTTCAATCTTATTCATAACTAGATTTTACCCATTATGGACAATCACTAAAGGTTAATGTTCTAACATACGTTTTAACTTTCCAGTTATCAGATGTTGCTGTTGCTCTTAATCTTGCATTTCCTGCGTTTATGTCTGTGCTTAATGTTAATCCTGAAGTAGTTCCAATATCTGCTGTACTATCTTCTGATGAGTTAATACTAGTACCATCCCATACTGCTTTTATAGTACCAGCTCTATAGTTAGTACCATCTGAAAGAACATAATCAAAAAATGCTGATGAAAAATCTGATGTACTAACTGTTGCTACAGTTTCAGTTCCAGTATCTACATCACAGTTAACTTGAGTAGTTAAATTAGTATTTTCTATTGTAAAACTATCTGCGTATGATGCTGTAGTTGTTATACCACCTATTGAGGCACAAACTCTACCTGCTGTAGCAAAACTAAATACAACATCTAAGTTATTAGCATCTATAGTATTAATCTCTTCTGGTATTATTACTTGTCCAGAGGTGTTAAATACCATTACTGTTGGGTATCTGTTATTTAATCCATGATTAAATGACCAAGTAAGAGCAGCAACTGTTTGATCTAAACATACATTATATCCTAACTCACCAGTTTCACCTTTATTTCCTTCAATACCTTGTATTCCTTGAACACCTGTGAATCCTTGTATTCCTTGAATACCTTGTGTACCTTGTATTCCTTGAGTACCTTGTAATCCTCGGATACCTTGTATTCCTTGAGCACCTGTTTCTCCTTGTATTCCTTGTATTCCTTGAGCACCTGTTTCTCCTTTAGTACCCTCTGTACCTTGAATACCTTGTGTACCTTGTATTCCTTGGATACCTTGTGTTCCAACTTCTCCTTTTTGTCCTTTATCTCCTCTATCTCCTGTAGTTACAAAAGAAACTATAATATCTTCATTATTAATAAATGGGGATGTTGCTGATTGAGTGCTAATAGCAATATCTACTGTCCACCAACCTGTATTATCAGTTAAATCAGTTATACTAAATAATAAGAAATCATTTGGATCAAACTTATTAGATATTCTTACAAATCCTTTTACTGCTGAGGTAACTGAATCTATAGATGTTAAAAATGAGTTAATACTAGTACCATTTACATCAGTAGCATCAATATACATCTCATCAGAGGATGCTTGGAGAGAGTTATTAAGTCTTGTTTTTCCTGTTCCTGGATCAGCTGAGGTAGTTGATGTATCAAAAGTGTAATCAAAAGTTGCTCCACCAAATGATCCATCAGTTCCTTGAGCACCTATTGACCCTTGTAAACCTTGTGTTCCTTGTGTACCTTGTGCACCTTGTATTCCTTGGATACCTTGTGCCCCTGTATCGCCTTTAGTACCTTCTTCACCTTGAACACCTTGTGCCCCTTGAGTTCCTTGAATACCTTGGATACCTTGAACTCCTATTTCACCTTTATCTCCTTTAGATCCTTTAGCACCTGATGTACCTTGAATACCTTGTGCTCCTGTATCTCCTTTTTGCCCATCTGCACCTTGGATACCTTGGGCACCTTGTATTCCTATTTCTCCTTTATCTCCTTTAGTACCATCTGTACCTTGTATTCCAGTTTCTCCTTGAATACCTTGAGTTCCTTGTACTCCAACTTCACCTTTAGTACCTGTTTCTCCTTGTATACCTTGAATACCTTGTGCCCCTATTTCTCCTTTAGTACCAGTTTCTCCTTGTATACCTTGAGTTCCTTGTATTCCTTGAATACCCGTTTCACCTTGGATACCTTGTGTACCTTGGATACCTTGTACTCCTATTTCACCTTTTGCTCCTATAGCACCTTGTGTTCCTTGAGCACCTTGTATTCCTTGGATACCTTGAGTTCCTTGGGTTCCAACTTCACCTTTAGTACCTGTTTCACCTTGAATACCTTGGATACCTTGTACTCCTATTTCACCTTTTGCTCCTATAGCACCTTGTGTTCCTTGAGCACCTTGTATTCCTTGGATACCTTGTGCTCCTGTATCCCCCTTAGTACCTGTTTCTCCTTGAATACCTTGGATACCTTGTGTTCCTGTATCCCCTTTTGCACCTGTTATACCTTGAGCTCCTTTTTGTCCATCTGTTCCCTGTATACCCGTCTCACCTTGAACACCTTGAATACCTTGTGCTCCTGTGTCCCCCTTAGTACCTGTTTCTCCTTGAATTCCTTGTGTACCTTGAGTACCTGTTTCACCTTGAACACCTTGTGTTCCTTGAATACCTTGTGCTCCTGTATCTCCTTTAGTACCATCTGTACCCTGTATTCCTGTATTTCCTTGAATACCTTGTGACCCCGTATCTCCTTTTTGACCAGTTATACCTTGAGCTCCTTTTTGTCCATCTGTACCTTGTATACCTGTTTCACCTTGAGTACCTTGAATACCCTGAATACCTTGTGCCCCTTTTTCTCCTGTTTCGCCTTGTACACCTTGTGTACCTTGAAGACCTGTACCTGTTTGACCTATTGTACCTTGAGTACCTTGTGTACCTGTTTCACCTTGAATACCTTGTGTACCTTGTAATCCTGTATCTCCTTTTGCACCTGTTGTTCCTTGTGTTCCTTGTGGTCCTTGATTAAGAGTTCCAGAATATAAAGTTCCATCTGTATCTATTAATACAGAATTAAAAGGACTAGCTGTATTATTTTCATATACAGATTTAAGAACTACCGAACCAGTAACTTTAAGAGAACCTGTTAACTCTAATGAACCTGATACAGTAATATCATAAGCGTCGGCACCTGTAAAGGCATCTACTGATTGAGATACTTGTGAGGCTTCAATAGTTTCTCCTGTTAGAATACCATTATATATAAATTGTTTTGCCATTGTTTAGTATTATTTACTGTTTATCAATATTCACTAATATAGTTGTATCTGTAGTCCTTGATGTTGGTAAGGGTTGTGCTAGTTTTCCAACTGCCATCAACTCATAGTTATTGTTATACATACCAACTGTTGTAACATAAGGAGAAAAGAATGATGAAGTTACATAGTTATAAACTGTTCCATCATTGCTTGAACCTGATATTACTGTAGGGTTTAAAGTGTACCCAAACTCACTTTCTCCAATAGTACATTTATATTGCGACTCATAAATAGTAAAAGAACTTGAGAAAGACATAGTAATATTAGAACTAGTTACAAAGTTTTCTATATCACTGTTTGTTATAACTCCCGTTCCTGTTGATCCGGTATTTTCTAATCTTGTTCCCCCAGTAAAAACTATTATTCCATGATCGTATGTTACATTTCCAACAAAAATTGAACTGGTAGGTGATTGTAAGGGGGTATTCATTTTTAATCTACCTTCACCATCATCAAAATAACTTCCACTATCAGTTTCTATTACAACAGAGTTAGGTAATATAAAATCACCAAACATTGCTTTAGGAACAGACATTACACCTATAGATTCATTAGAACCTGTAGGCCAATATTTTTTAGGATTTAAATCGGTTTGGGGATAGTTGTAATATCCGTTGGAAGCAACCAATCCAGTTGTTGTACCGTCGGGGTTTATGGATTGTGTATTTGCTTGCTGTACCTCACCGCCACTACCGGAAATATAGTTAGAATAATATAGTTGTTGTATTGAATAATATATAGCAGATTGAGATACAAAGTTATTATATCCTGTTGATTCTGTTGTATTATCTTGATTACCTAAATATCTACTTATATTAACATTTGAGGCAGTTAAAGAACTACTACCCACAAAACTAAACCCTTTTGTCAGTTCCAATGGGGATATTATAATATCCTGTGAATTAAACTGCTTGTAGGCTGCCATTTATTTAAAAATCTAATTTAACTCTTATAAGTGCTTCTTTAGTAAAATCTTTGTTTAATGGTTTTGATAACTTTGCTACCGCTAATAAGTCATTTTCATCATTATATAATCCTACTGTTGTCATATAGGTTTGAGGATTATTAATAAAATAGTTATAAGCTACTTCTCCAGTTGATCCAGAAATATATGAAGGGTTAGTTGAATAATTAAACTCACTGTTTCTTGCTCTAACAAATACAAAATCTGAAGTTATTGTTTCTTCAGAATTAAGACCAAAACTAGGAGATAAAACACCTGATCCTGAAATTGCTTGGTATATTTTTTCGTTATTTCCTCCTTCTGTATTACTTGTTTGAACTGTTCCTAAGTTTATTCCTTGGGCATCATTTAAATCTAATGCATCACCATTTAATATTATAGTTCCAATATCCGGAAGAAATAAACCATATGAACCATTAGAGGTAGTGTAACCATTTCCTCCTCCAGCACTATTCCAAGCTGTACCATCTGATCCACTTATTATTTGATATGCTCTTGTAGTACCATAATAGTCAGGTACAGTAACCATTTGAGAGTTATCTGTTAAAGATATAGAATTTCCAGATCCAACTGAACCACTTAAGATTAGATTTAATGAACCAGGAAATAATGCTTGTTTGTAAGCTGCTCTTTCAATACTTAAAACATAAATGGAACTACCAGAAACACCTCCAAATACAAATCCAGAATTTTCATCTTCTAAAACTAATGTTCTATATTGACCATATATTGTTGAAGTTGGAGAAACACCAGGATTAGCAGTTTCATTATAAGCTAAAGCTCCTCCTCCTATTTCATTACCATATGCTACCTCAAATTGTGCTACAGCAGGTGCGGCGGCATCATCTCCAGAATTATTAAATACAGTTGTATAGTAAGTACCTGAAGATCCATTAGTTTGACTTGATTGTGTAAAGAAGGTAGTTAATGCTGGAACATTATTGCTCCAACAGGTAGCAGTTTGTGCTTGTGCACTTACTACAAAATCATCTGCTTCTAATCTTTTAAATCCCATTATTATTTATTTTATGTTGTTGATTTGGTTACTGTTATAGGAACAGTTATTCTAGCTCCACTATCCAATCCTACTATGGTTAATGTACTTACTAAAGTGGCATTAGAACCAAATAGTGTATTAACTGTAGTTGCTCTAAGAGATATTTGAGTTCCTGTTACTGTAGAGGAAACATTAGTTCCTATAGTAGTTGTTGCAGTTGCATTAGCGGCTGCAGCAGCATCAGTATTAATACCAGTTGCTGTAAATGTACTCATTAATCTTACATCTGCTATAGTTGCACTATATCCAGCTGTTTCAAAAACTTGATCATTACCTAAGTAATTTAAAGTTTGAGGAGTAATAGCTATTGTAGCTCCTTGTTGTAATGTAATTGAAGTATATCCTACATTCAATACAGGTAGCTTTGCTGTACCTCTAGGTAAAGTAGCTAACTTAAATTTCATTATTTGAGATTCCTCAGGAAATGCTTCTAGTAAAGGCATACCATCTATGGCTTGACCATAAAATGCAGAACCTGAGGGATGTGAAGGATTATAAAGCATATAATCAATTTCATCATCTGCTAAAGCAAATTGTGTTATTCTAAAGGAACCATCATTAGCTGCTAATGCTTGTCTTCCTTTTGTAGTTAAGATAGCATCTACTGTAATGACGCTGTTATTTAAATATCCCATTTTTGTTTTTTTATATAAGTGTGGTTATATGTTATAAATATGTTACTCTATTAGTTTCTTATCTCTTAAATCAATTATTACATCATCAGGATTTCTATCTATTAATTCTGTTGGATACTGTGGAAATAATATTCCTGCTGGTGTGTTATCTGATTTTAATAGGGGTTTATATGTTGTTACAAAACTCCCAGACTGTGATGATGTAGCTTCACTTCTATATGATGAATCCATTTCAGAAGGCGCATCATTATTATCAAAAAATAATGTTGTATCATTTGTTGAAGGAATAAATTCTTTTGAAACAGGTAAGGATCCATATGGAAATTCTTTATTTATTAAAATAGAATTTGGAGAAAATACATTTCTTCTTAATATAAAGAAATCTAAGTTTGTAGAGGGAGGTAACTCCCCATCTAATACTAATTTTAATTTACCACCATCAGCATCAGGTGGTGTTACTTCTAAAATTTTTCTAGAAAGATTTTCACTATTTTCAAATCTTATTTCATCAAATTCTCTTCCATCTTTAGAAGGTATTCTTACCTCCCAAGTAATAGTAGTAAAATCAAATCCAGAATCAGCAGGTTCTACACCTCCAGGAAATCTAGAATTAGCAGAAGCTGTATAAGCTAAACTTCCCATAATTTCACCTGTATTGTATTTAGCATTTCCTACTGGATCCTCAAGAACTATAGTATCATAATCATATACAAAACCTCCAGGAATGAGTAATGAACCAGAAAATTTCCAATATGGAGTTTTAAATGAATTAGGATCAGTTGTAGGATCATATGATGGGGGCAGTGTAGGGGTTTTAATACCTTCTATAGATAAATCAAATCTAGGAGAAACTAATGGAAAATCAAAATCTGTACCTGCTCTATTATTTTGTTGACCATCAATATTTGGGTATTTAGTTGGTTGCCAAATATTATTTTGTGGTTGATCTCCATCTCTAGAAAGTAGTGTCATATCATCCATTTCTTGCTTAACTGAAAATCTATATCTTTTTTCAGATATAAAAGCATCTTTTTTTCTTGTTGTAAATATAAGTTGAGCGTAAGCCATTCCCCTATTTTGTATCCTGCCAGCACTATAATTTCCATCTCCAAGTGCATATTCAATATCATATGGACAAAGTTGGATTTTAAGTCTATACTTTGAGGAACCAATATTTTTAATTATAGGTTTTGAGGGATCACTAGTTGCTGTTGAAAGATTTATATTTGTAGAGGTTCCACCATTAACCATTTGTAATATTACATCTCCAACTAATTCTATGGGTTCACGTGTCCAAGTTCCCGCTACACTAGGAGAATCAGTAGTTGATTCTAACCAAAAAATTAAAGATCCAACAGATTCTCCAGGTGATCTACCTTGATATGTTCTAGTATCATTTCTCCCCCCTGAGCCTCCTGTTATATATTCAAAAACGGGAGATAATGTAAAAGTACTTGTTAATAAAAAATTATAATCATCAGATAATTGTGGTACTTGAGGTTGTTCATTATTTGATGCTGCCGTATTTAAACGTGCTATTTCATCTGTAGTAAAATAAATTTCACCTGGATTTGCGTAATAATCACCTCCTGAACCTGAAGTTGTTAATATTGAAGAAGATGCATAAACTACAGGAGTTGGATTACTATATTCACCATATTTAGCACCTTGTTTTACTGTGTATGAATCAGTAAAAACTGTATTTGTAGGAAAATTACCTATTGGATTATCTACTACAATACTAATAGAATTATTATATGCAACATTATTTGAGGCACCAGCTATATTCATACTATAATTTACAAAATCATCACTAAATTGTGGTAATGTTGCTACTGTACCACCAAATGGGATATATTCTGAGTAAGTACCTGCACCTGTTTGAGACCATAAGTAAGCTGTAGGAAGTTTAGTTACTAAATATATATCTTGTTCATTATTTAAAATATCATATTGAGAGGAACCAGAAATTTGGTTTATACCTACTCTACTTTTCCCATCTGCTTCCCAACTACCTTCTACATCAAAGGCAGTATACTCAGATAAATTAGGTTGAAGTGCATCTCCACCCTCATTAATCAAATATTTTATATTAAATAAAGTTTTATTGTTAATTGTAGGATATAAATCTATAACTTGATCACAATAAGCAAAATAAGCTGTTTTATAATCAATAACAGGTACTTTTCCAAATCCCCCTACTAAACCATCAATACTATTAACAAAATCAGCTGAAGATTTAGCTCCATCATATCTAGGAATAATAGATGAGTTTTGAGTATAAAAAGATTCTGGTACTGTAGATTTAATAGCTGTATTATTTTTTATTGCTTTAAAGTTAGAAGGATTGTATAAACCATAAGTAAAACTTAAAGTTATTTGTAAATCTCTAACAATAGCACTTCCAAAAATAGGTGTTAATACTGATTGTGGTATAGTAAGTAAATCTCCATCTTTATGTCCTCTACCTGGACTACTAACTGTAATACTAAGACCAGCTCCTGAGTCTATAGAGGTAATGTCTAATTCTAAACCTGTTCCTGTACCAGTAGTTGTAATTTGTAATGTACCATTAGGTAAAGGAACTTGACTAACAATAATATTAACTCCATCTGTCATAGCCTTACCAGAAATAAATTCTACTGAAGAAAGATTAGTGGGATTAAATGGTGAAACTCCGCCTGTTGTAGTGCCATTAGTTATTGGCATACTATATATTCCATACCCATTTATATAAGGGGAAAAAGTAGGATTATTATTAAGATCAAACTGTAAATAATCATTACCATTAGGGGTAGGAAATTTAATTTTTTTATCTGTGGAATCTATCCAAATATCAAAAATATTAGTAATAAGTACTGTATTACTATTATCTATAACCCCTCCTGGATAGTATGCATTATTTATTTCAACTATAGTAGAACTAACTTGATTAACATTATTATTAAAATAAAATTGTCCTACAGTGGTAACACCTACACTTGAATTATATATAAAAGAATCAAAAGGGGTGTAAGTAGTTAATGGATTGAATGGAGATTGAGATGATAATAAACTTTGACCCTCTTCTAATAAAAAAGTTTCAGGTATATTATATTCTACCTCTTGTATAAGCGGATTTCTTCTTAAAGTATCCTCTGTAACTATAAGATTATATAGTGGTTGACAATCAACTGCATTTGCAAACCCATCAGTACCACTAAATGCGTTTTCTATGAATACAGGTACTTTACCATCTCCTGTTTCTCCAGCTGAGGGAGTGTTAAACTCTAACTCATATGTTTGTACTACTAATGCTTGTTCTACTGAAGCTGAGTTTGCAGAACCAGATGATACTGATAAAGCAACTGATAGACAATCTTTTAAAGATAATGAATCTTTAGGTATTAAAGTACTCATTGTGACTGCTAAACCTTGATGTATAACAGAAGATGAGAATGATGAGGAAACATAATAATCATCTAATGTAGTTGGTATAGCAGATGGGTAACTACCC
>Ga0209194_1000882_pt1 | contig 21073 bp, 20 predicted proteins | sample COGITO_mtgs_1004_FD_184787 | JGI IMG/M metagenome (GOLD analysis project Ga0209194, IMG submission 184787) | Pelagic marine microbial communities from North Sea - COGITO_mtgs_100413 (SPAdes) (version 2) | ecosystem: Environmental > Aquatic > Marine > Epipelagic ...
TTCATATGATAATATTCCATTCATATGTGATAAGAATACATTCATATTTTCAAAAATTGATTTTGAAGTATCTATAATAAAGTTTGTTTGATGTCGAGTTACAAAACATTGTTTGTGGTGTTCCCACCCCATGTATCTCCAATATTTTACGAAGTCTGAATCATATATTGAGTAATCTGGTACAATTCCTTTATTTCCGATCATATCAATAGTAATAGCACTTGGACCACTGCCCGATTCTTTCGTAAGATCAAAAGTTCCTGCACTTATATAAGTAACTCCACCTACTGTTCCACTTTCATGAGTAGGTTTAGATGTTAAGTATCCTGCTCCTGATTTTTGGTATAAGTTTTCTTCTGTAGTTATATATTCATCATCTGCATATGCTATATGCTTTCCATATAGTCTTACAAATTTACCAGATAGCTGATCAAAAGTTACTTTATTTGTAGAAGTAGCAGAAACTCTAGCTGACCCCAAATGATTGCCACTTCCATCTGCTAATTTATAATAATCACCAACAGTTATTCCTGTCGTTCTAGTGCCGAGTGTAAGGGTGCCTCTGACTTCACAAAGTTTTGCTGAAGAAATAAAAGAAGCTAAATCAATGTCCTCGTTTTCATTTAAATCTTTTCCATAACGAGGATCTTTCATGTAATCAAGTAGTTGTAAAGCTGTATTTGTTACTGCACGTCTATCTCCTTGAGTACCTGAAATATCAAACTTTATAATTCCTGCATCATATTCTGCTTCTCTTAAAGTCCTAAAAGGAGATTCTATTTCAATTCGTTTTTCACTTGCTACATAGCTAGTAATTTTTCTGCTTTCTCCGCTATGATTTAATGTAATTGTTGCTCCAGTAAAGTCAGCGTTATTATTAAAACCATCAAAAGGCGCACCTGATCCACCCATATAGAAGTTTCTACTTTTATATACATCTATATTGAGTACATTTGCAATACTTCCGATTGCAACATTTCCATGATTTGCTGAATTATACTTTACATTTTTAAGTGTAAGAACATCTCCACTCCATGTACCAACAGCATGATTATCTTGTAAATGTGATAAAGTTGAACAATCATTTACTAAAAAGCTGTATAAAGCTTTTCCTGGTTGACTTGCAATCTCATTTGTATATCCTGCTTTTAATAGGTTTGCATCAGTAGTTGAAAAAGTAAACTGTATTTCATTACTTCCATTTACACCAACTGCTGTAGGAGATTTTGCATATAAAGTAAAGTTTTGATTTGTAATATTTCTATGATTAAAAGTTCTCATATGCCAGTATTGAGCGGCACCTGTTTTCTTTAATCTTAAATATGTTTTTGTTGGTAGCCCATTAACTGCATCTAAGTCTGGAGTTTGATCTAATAAGAATCTATAGTGTGACGTTCCATCATTATTTGTAAGTAAATATTTATGTAATATTCGGAAACTTGTATCATCAGAATCTCCTTCTACATTTGTTGTAGCCCAAGAACTTCCATCTGTACTTCTTTCAACAGTGACTGTATCTCCTTCTTTAAAGTTTGTATGTGCATCACTTGCACCTATAACTGTATCTGGTACATAAGAGTTATCAAAATTATAACACTCAAGAACTCTACCTCTAACGACATATTCTAGTTCAGGTATTTCTGTTGAATCTGCTGAGATTACAAACGCATTTACCATATATGCAGTATCTAATAATCTGTGGTCTGGACTCCAATAAGGAACATCTGATTCATAATAATCATTTTGTCTTTTGAATCCTGTTCCTTGCGCTTGAGTTACAAGCATATTTGATGCTAACTGAGAGTTTGATCCTTTATTAAAAGTAAAGGACATATTATGTGGATGAGAGATACTTCCGTGTTCTTGATGTTGTAGCCCTCCTGCATCTGCACTTTGAGCAGTTATGCTAGGAACAGCGCTCTGTGATACGTTTGCAAACCAGTAAGAAGCTTGTCTTTGTAAGTTTCTATATATGTTTCTTATTTCGTCTGGGTCAGAAGAATCTTCTACAGCTTCTAAGTACATTTGACTTAAAGGAGAAGTTCCTACATAATTTGTTAAAGCACTCGCTATTCCAGTATCTGCTGCTCCTCCTAAAGTGTCTCCTTTGTCTGCTCTTCCATAACATTGTAAAGCGGCTTCATCTCTTTTTAAAGTTCCATCTGCATTAGTACTAGTGCTTGTTGCTCCACGTACATCTGCATCATTTGCGTCTGTACATATTAAAGGAACTCCATCAATATATAAATTATATAAACTGTGAATTTCTCCCTCGCACATTGCATCTGCAACATATACTATTTTTGAATCATTTGCATCTGTATCAGCAAATACTGGTATACCAGGAAGTCTTTGTACTCCATATACAACAGGTAAGTATTTTCCTTGTAGACCTATATTTAAATCAACTTCATTATCTATCTCTTTTTGAACTTCTGTTGAAGTCATTTTCTTACCACCAAGTAGACCAGCAAAACCTCCTCGTTTTTTCATCTTATAAACAATTTCTGTTTCATAAGTTTTATAGTTTGCTATTGCACTAAGTGTTGTTTCTGAGTGCATAAATCCTAAATCATCTGCATATTCAGGTTTAATTGTTAAGTCAGGATCTGATTTTCCCTTTAAGTCTAAAGCTCTATGAGTATCATCTGTAGTTAGTCGCCCTCCGACTTGAGACCAGTCTCCCCAGTGACTTGTAAGATTCCATTTTACATTACTTGCAGTAGGTCCTTCGTCTATAGAGCATCCTGCAATAATTCCTTTGAATATAAGAATACTAGAGTTTCCTATTATATCTCCTGTTTCAGGATCTATGAATACTTTGTGAACGAATACTTCTCGATTGAGAAAAGAGGGGTTGGCTAAAGAGTTGGTTTCTTTTTCATTTAGAACAGCTTTGATTTCATCAGATTCTAAAGAAATTGTTACTGAAACTCCAGAGTCTGTTGGATAAGTTGTATCATCATCTGCATCTGCTCCTGTAGTAGCAAAAGTCATTTTACGATTATCACTCGCAAATCCAGTAATGATATATGTTACAGAACTTGCTCCAGTAGAAAATGTACCACTATTTTTTGTTATTTTTACTTTGTCACCTTCACGAAAACCAAAGTCCACTAAGTCTGTAGCGTCTGCATCATCATGAAAAGTAGTTGCTACTGTGAATGCAGCACTGCCGAAGTCTCCTGTTATAGATAGTGAAGTTCCAAGATGATCTCCTGAAAGTGTAAGAGCCATGTTTGTTGCTCTAGGTGAGGTTGTTTCTGAATACGAACCAATAGATTTTACTCTGTTTGCTCTGTATATTTGGGATCCATTTGATTGATCTTCATGATCTGTGCTCTGATCATTAAAACTTATATCACGACTTGCATCAGTAAAGTAAGCATATCTATTCGCATTAGTACGAAATGTAGACATTTGTTTTACACCATTTTCATCTGTTTCAATAGGAAATGGACGCTCGAATTTTATAAGATGAGCATATTCAAATTCAGAATTACTTACTAAAACTTCTTCAATAGAAGTATTTATACTGCGTTTAGTCATTAGGCTTGAGCCTCCTCTAAGTTAAGACTAAAAGTGTACAAGTTATTTGTTCCAAGTGAGTATTCTTGTACATCTGATTTTTGTACTACACGAAAAAGTGGACTTGCATATGTAATTGTTGAGTTGTCTGTTACATCTTTTTCGACTGGTGGAACAACATATAATCTTCTTTCATCAGAAGTATTTAATGCAGTATCAGAGGATAGTTTATTCGTTGAGTCTGCGACTCTTACCACTTTATAAATTTTATGATGATTGGAATTTCCAGAATCTGAGAAATTGAACATATCCCCAGGACGTAATCCACCAGTGAGACTATCCATCCCATCTACTAAAAAATTTGAATCTCCTGCAGTTATAGTTCCTTGAACTGAAAGTGTTCCACTTGTTGTAGTTCGAGTTGCAACATGTTGTGGTAAAGCAACAAAAAAGGGTTTAAGTCGTCCTCTTTTTTCAAGTAAAAAGTTGTAAATTGGTTCAAACTCATCCCGAGTCATAGGGTTATATGTAATACCTATACTCCAGTGATGACCGACTATTGATCTTGTAGTTACACGACCACTATTTGTTCTTGAAAATGAAACAGGTTGATTAGCAGTAAATTTAACCGACGCAAAGCCTGGCCCTTCTGTGTAACTTGTTGCGTGTCCTTCTCCTGCTTCACTGATTCCCCAGTTTGGGTCAGGTAATCGATTTGTAAATGCACTAAAAGCCATTAGCCTCCCCCTCCATAAACTGTAGGATCAACTGTTTCTAAAAAACCTTCTCCATTGTCGTTTGCTGCTTGTCTGATCATTGCTATGATATTTCCTTGTTGTTCGTTGAGCATATTTTGTACGCTTGCTCCGTCTACTGCGCTAATATTAAAGTTGATGTTTTGTGCTTGTCCGCCTAAAGCAAAGTTTGGTGTTATGTCTACTGGGCTTGTAGGAGTTATTACTTCTGGTCCTCTTTCTCCAACAACTATTCCGTCTGCTCCATTTGCATAACCTTTTCTTCCCATTGCTGCACCAGTAAAGTTATTTGCATTTGTTCCAACTCCTCTATCTCCTCGTAAGTAAGAAAGTTCACCCGCTGTAGCTCTCTGAGAAGTATCAACTGCATTTCCTCTTCCTCCAATCTTCAAAGCTGTTTGTTGTACTTTTGGAGATTCTCCTCCACCGCCTTGGAATTGTTGTCTTTGAATAATTGCAATCTGAGCCGCACCCATTGCTCCAATCATTGCTGCCATTGCGATTCTTAATGTAGTTGGTCCGTTAGCATTATCTCCGAGTGCTGCTACAACACCTGATGCTGTATTTGCGATTGCTGCTGCTATTTGCATTTTCTTGTTTCTTTCAAATGCTTTTCTTTGTATAGCTTCTTTTTTCTTTTCCATAGCTGATATTTTTGCTACAGATTCTGCGGATTTTCCGTCTCTTTTCTTTTCAAGTTCGATTTGTTCTTCTATACTTGCAACTTGTGCTTTTGCTTGATTTTGTAGTATAGATCCTATGCTTGTTATAGCGCTTCCGACTGCGAGTAATCCTTCTGCTGAAGTAAGACCTGCTGTTTTTATTGTGTCAAAAGAGCTTGCCATTTGTAATGCACCTTCTCCAAAACTTGCTGCTAGTTCTCCTTCTGGTCCGAGTTTTCTTAGGTCTTCGAAGAGAGGAGACATTGATTCTCTCATTGCAGTTATTTTTGCCTGAAACGAAGCAGTATCACTATCAAGTGTTGTTCCTGCATCTTGTACCCTTTCTCTAAAATCACCAGACGTACCTGAACCTGATAACGCTTTCATATCGTTGCTGTCTGCAGTTATTATACTTTGTCCAAATTTTGCTACAGAAGCGTCATCTTTTAATCCTTCTAATTTTTTTATAATGGCTTCGGCTGCCTTTTGGTCTTTTTCAGAAGCACCAAATACTCTCAGTTTTAATAGTTCAAGTTCAAATTGTAATTTGTTTAATTCTTGTTCTCTATTTAATAAATCCAAAGCTCTTTTTCGATCTAACTCAGATTGTTCTAAAACGTCTGCTGTTTTATCTGCAGCAGATATTTGAAACTTACCTGATAATCTAAATTCTCTTGCCGCCTTTTCAAAAACTCTAGCGGCATCTTGTAGTTTGTTCGTTGCTCCGATTGCTGCTATTTCTGCATTTAGTTTTTTGATTTCATTTGCGTTTGTTCGTGATTTTACTGCTATTTCTTCTAAAGAGTTGACAAAATCGACTGCTTCTCCTGTTCCTTTTTGAAATGCTTCTACAAGATCTTCAACGGTTAAACCAAAATCCTTTAAAGCTCCTGCTGGTAATTCATTTTCAACAAAAGTTTTTAAACTTTCAAAACTATCTGTTTTTGCAAGTATTGTTCCTTTGTCTATTATTTTTTGAAAACCATCTGAAAGTTCATCAAAAGTATTTTCCTTTAACAATGCTTTTTTATTTTTACTAAATATTTTTGTAAATTCTTGAAAGTCTTTGCCAAATTCAGTTGCGGCGTCATTTCCACTTGTAATACTATTAGTTAATTTGAAGTATTCTTCAGTTATAGCTTTTAAAGAAGCTTGTAAACCTTTTCCAGCTTTCATTGAGTCATCAAATATTTTTTGAGGATCAAAACTTTCTAAACTTTCTTGTAGTTTATCACCAACTTCAGTTCCTGCAGTTTCTGCTAGCAACTGTGCCATTGATTGATTGACTTCTCGTATTGCTTTAGAGGCTTTCATAGCTTCTTGATCAAAGCCAAGTGCTTTTGCTGCTGTTGTTCCCAGTCCTGCCAACAGATCTAGTGCAGGTCCAAAATATGTCATAAAAGACTGGCCTACAAATACAAATATGTTTCCTACTTTTTTGACTCCTTCTCCTAGCATAGCCATACTATGACTAAAGATACTTACTTTGGCCTCTCCTGAAGATACTTCTCTTAGAAATAGGTTCATATTTGAACCAAATTCTTCTACTATACCTGCAGTTACTTTTAGTGTATTTCCTTGTTCTATTGTTTTTACATTGAGTTGATCAAAAGCAACTCCTGCTTTTGATAAACTTCGTTCTATTCCTGCGTTTGTTTTATCTAATTGAGAAAGTTTTTCATTAACAGTTTCTACAGTTTGATTCATATTATCTAAAGCTTTTGATACGTCATTTACAGATGTAAAAAAGCTTTTAAGAAATCCTATTATCATTCCCCCAAAGAATAATATTTGTCCAAATACTGGTATTGCATTTAATAGTGCAGATCCAAATAATTTTGCTGCTCCACCTGCTAAAGTAAAGTTTTTCTTTGCGCTTAATCCAATTCCTTGAAAAAATGAAAGACCTGACTTTTTAGATTCTGAAAATCCTCCTTTGATTTTTGTTTTGAACTTATCAAATTCTTGATTCGCTATCTTAAATCCTTCTAGTGATCCTGCTCCTCCAATTAACGCTAAACTTCCCTCTTCTCCTGCTAATCCTGCCGATGCATCTGCTCTTCCTGCTAAAAATGCGGAGGATCCTCTTGTACTACTTCTACCTTCTTGCTTTCTTTGAGTTTTTTCAATTTGGTTACTAAGATCTCGTAACTCCTGCATTCTAGTTTTATGCGCATCTGAATTCAGAGTACCGTTCTTTTTAGCAATTGCTTGTTGCCTTTTCATTGTGTTATTGACTTGATTTTGAGCTTTCTCAAAATCTTTTGATTCTGCTGTGTTTGATTTTAATTTTTTCTGCAAAGCATTTACTGAACTGAATTCTGCTCCACTTTTTGTTTTTGCTTTTGATCCTCTTACTAAGTCTATTTTTGCAGTTTGTGCAGCTACTTTACCTGCATTTGCAGCTTCAGCTGCCATAAATTTTGCACTATTTGCAACTTGTGTTTGTTTTTCTGCCATATTACCAAGAGCAGGAATCATTGTTGTAAGAATTGTACTACCAAACAGTACTAGACCACCTATCATGGCGGAACTAGAACCTGCAATAATACTTAAGAATGGAGCAAAAACTGTATTTATAAGTTTAAGTCCTTTTCGAGTGAGTTCTTCGAAAGCAGCAGAAAGCTGATCGAATTGGTTGGGTTTTACAGCATCTGACAATGCTCCATATTTTTTAGCGCCTTGTTCAATCGTAGCATTTAAGAAAGCCTGTCGTCTTTCTGCATCTGTTAATTGAGTTGCACTTTTATTAAGAGAGGCTGCATATTCTGTTACTGCAGTATCTAATCTTACAAGGATACCTAATTCATCCAAAATCTCTGGTTCGAGTTTTGCAACACCTCGGAATAATCTATCGATAGAATCGGTCATATTTCTTCCAAGTGCAATTGAAGCATTTCTTGCTACTTCTGTTAGTTGTGCAATTTGGTCTGTTCTAAATCCTGAGGTAACGGCAATTGATGCAGAACGAAGTGCTGTTTCTAGTGAAATGGCATTGTCTGTTACTTGGCGAATTCCTTCAGCAATTTGTAAAGATGTTTTACCTGCTTGATTACCTAAAAATGTAAAACCTTCTATAAGAGTATCTACCTGTGCTGCAGTTCGTAGAGCGTTAAAAGCAGCGGTTGCCGCAAAGACGTTCGCTGCTAATGTAGCATAAGCACCAACAAGACCAGAAGAGCCCCCTCCCATAGTTTCTTTCATTTTTGAGAAACCTTTTGCGGAAGAAAGATTACTTTGATATAAAGCTTTTTCTTTTTTATTCGTATTATCTTGAGCTTTATTTAATTTTTTATGAGAACCAGCAGTTTCATCAATACCTTTTTGAAGTTTTTTCTGATTGCGTTGAACAACCTCGAAACCCTTCGATGTTGCTACTACTTCAAATACTACTTTATTCGCCATTAACTTTTTCTTTTCATTCGGTCATACTCAGCTTTTAACTTTTTCTGAGATGCTTCGATTGCTCTACTGTCTAAAAACAGTAATGTTTCAAATACATATTCTTTTTGGTGTTCTTCGACTCCATAATGTTCCATTAGATAGTCAAAGGTTGTATAATCTTTACCTATATACCCTATGTCTGGATATATTCGATCCCCCATACTATAAAATATATTCATAGTCTTGACGGTTAGTTCTGGAAAATCTTCCCAGTCTGGAGGACATTTTTCCCAATCGGGTTCTTCCTCCATTTGATCCATCATTTCAAGATACTGGTCTTTTGTCATACCAATATCTTTATTGTCTAGAAATACTTCAAGTCTCTTTTGGAGCTTTTCCTTGTTCTTTGCTGCGAAAGTTTTCTAAATCAAAGACTACCTCGTTGAGCCAGTTATCAAACTCACTTGAGTTTTCTACTAACACTTGAGCATTAGTTTCTGAAAATTCCATTTCGTCTTCTGGATTCTGGTCTTTTAGATCAACAAGTAATAAATCTTGTAAATATTCTAATTTTAATCCTTTCCAATTTTTAACTGTTGCTTTTGTAAATTCTACAACAAATTTTTCATCATTTAATTCATCTTCAAATTGACGAGTCTTACGATTAAATTTATTAATTGTACACTTCTTGCGAAGGCTTGTTAATTCTTTTCTTGATAGATTTGCAAGTTCTACTTCAAATCCAAGTAATCCTGGGAATTCCGCCCAAGTAGTTTTACTATCTACTAATAGTGATTTTAATTCCATTGTGTTATATTCTCCTAATATGTTATAACGGTTGATAAATTTGCAGGATTGCCTATCAAACGATAGTCAAAAGTCTGCGTAAACGCTTCGCTTGCGGCAGTTCTCTTAGTAAACATACAGTTTGCTAAGTTTGCATCTAAAAAGGTGCTGCCGTTTACGACTGTTTTAACACGAACTGTAGTGTCCGTATTAAAACTTTGCACTGTACTTGAATTATTACTTGTAACATACTGTGTAATATTACCAGAAACAACTCTTCTTCCAAGAGTAAACCCAGAAGGATACATTGCATTTGAAGCATTTGTAACTGAAAGACTGCTATGTAATGTTTCATAAGCTGTCCAATCTATTTCATTTTGAACACTTAATGTAGCAGAAATAATGTTTGATACATCACTTCCACTTACTTCCACATCAATAAGCGATAAGGTGGGAGTTCTTGTCGAACTAGCACTCGCCAGTGAACCTGGGAGTGAATAAGAAGCATTTCCTACTCTTTCTAACTTTTGTGCCTGTCCAGAGACAGATAAAGTTAGTGCTGAACCTTTTGCTAAATTAAAGTTGCCGTTTGTAAAAACACATTCATTTAATTTAAAAGTACTCTCTCCAGTTACGATATAAAGGTCAAAAGTTTTTATTCTTGTTTGTCCTTCTGTTGCATCATAATCTGTTAATAGACTTTTTACTATTGTTTCATCTTTTTCTGTAGTTAGATGAACTGTAAAACTAAAGTCCGCAGGATTAGCTTTTGTTATGCTTGTTCCCTGAAACATTTTTGTTTGATCGTGCAAAGTCTTTACTTCGTATGCATCTTCCGCAAATGTCTGCGAGAACGTCACGTCAGGAGTCGTTTTTAATAAGTAACGACTCCCTCCATGAACGAGGTGTACATTACTTTCTCTAAGAAAGTTGTACGCTGTCATTGTTATACGCCTAAACTATGGTCAGTTGCGTATTGTGTATCTGAGTGAGTTGTTGAACCCTTATATTTCACAGTCATTTCATCACCTGTTAATAGGTCAGTTCCATGAGCTGAGAACTCTACTGTTGTAGAAATCAAATCCGCAGTTTCGATTGTTGGCACTGTTAAATGCGCTTTCGGTATATCAAACTCTACTACTGGTGTAGCACTTGAAGCTCCACCCATAAATAAACTCATATCAAATGAATTACTTACAAGATCAGTAGCTCCTGCTAAGTCAGTAAGTAATTGGTTTGAACCGTCTGTTTTTGTATCCAAATAACAAGTTAAAGAACCAGTAATCTGTCTAGCACCTGTGAAAGAACCGATCGGTTTATCCACAAGACCTAAAGTTTCTGGAGTTACATAAGTAACATTATTAGCGATAGTAATTGAACCACCAGTAATATTGATATCATATGTTGTTGCATCTAATCCATTAGAAGCTGCTCCACCACCTTGTGCTGCACAAGATAGAGTCAATGTTGACAATTTATTTCTTAAATAATCAGCATCATCTGGTGATACACAGTCAGCATAGCTATATCCTTCTACATAAGTAGAAGTATTTCCACCTGCTGCATCTAATACTCCACTTGTATTGAAAGTAGCATACTTAGAGGGATCTTCTAGTACTGTTGATACTTGGTCAATAGTTGTAGCATTACCAGACCATGTTAATTGAGCAATTCCGTCAATAGAAAAGTCAATTTCACACTGGTTTACTTGAGCTTCATTCAACCTGTAAGTAGTGTTTTCAAGAACAAAGAATATTGAAAGTTTCAATAATTCATGATGTTCTGATCTTACAAAAGATATGTCTGCATCTGTTCCATCAATTGTAAGAGCTGATGCTGAAGTACCTGTTAAAGCTCCTTCTGCAATATCTTTACCTGCCATAGAGGCCCATAAGATATTCTCAACCATATCATGGTCTCCGCTTGTTCTCCAACTGTTAGAACCATGTTTGAAAGGTCTTACATAAGTTCCGAAAGACCATTCTGCTGGTGGTAGAGAATCATTGAATCGTTTTGATCCACGATTTGGTGTAGCACCTGCTTCGTTGATCTGAACATCAGTAGATTCACTTCCTTGTGAAAAACTATATCCGTCTAGTACACCGATTCTAAAAGTATTAGCGTCTGCGCCATTACCTTTAAACAGTCCTAAACCTGCTCTTGAGTTGTCTGTTGTTGTTGTGCCTGTAACACCTGCAATAGTTGCTACAAAACCAGTTCCACTTCCTGTTGTTGCGGATTGAGTTGCTGTTTCGTTATCAGCAAATCCGTGTCCACGGAAGTTATTTGGTAAGTATACTTCAGTAACTGCTCCAGAATTAACTGCTTTTACAATAACTTTTAGCTGATCACCACTTATTGATTCAGTACCTAATGTAAGTATATCACCAACAGCGTGTCCGCTTCCGCCTGTAAAACCATCTAAAGCAACTGCGCAACCACCTGCGGTGTGCACTCCATTCACAGAGCTGACAAATACCTTGGTATTTCTCGATAAATTTAAAGCCATTTTGCTTTCTCCGTTTTATAATGGAAAGGGGTGCGGCGACATTTTTATGTGCCTTACCTGTTTCCTAATAACGTACTCTGAGTGTCATTTCTCCAATTCCTAAAGGAGCAATTACTCCCTCATCAGTACTTATACTTCCTATTGTTAAAGAAGTAGTACTTAGACTTGGACTGACCGTGTCATCGTACACTAAACTATCATTATCATCTATGACTCTCTCGATATCTTCGAGTAATAATGCTAGAGTTTCTTGAACATCGTTATTATCATTAACATATGCTCTTATTGTTATATCTAACAATCTCCATTTGAATTGATCGGGTAAATATTCCCTAAATTCGTCTCCTGCTACTACGCAGAGACTTGGATATTGTTCTATTTCATCTAAAAATTTTAAACGTCCTGCTACATTGTCAAAAACGTTTGAATTGTATGGGTGATTTCCGTCTATCCCTTTTAATTTGTCCACAATGGCGTCTATAACTTTTTTTCGTTTTGTTCTACTTACCATTATATTCTCCTAAGAGTAAATTTTGTTTCTATCTGTGCTGCTGCTAGTTCTCTTATGCTTTTTTCAATTAAAGGTCTAGGATCGTAACCTGAAGGGTAGTCTGCTCCGTCTTCAAATACTCGATACAATGGATTATAAGTATAATCCATATGAATATGGTTTCCTAGAGCGTTTGCATTCACAACTTGTGCTGATTGTGCAAATCTACCTGTTCTATTTTCTAAACTTGGGCGTCCCATGTTTCCTTTTAAAGTTTTAGCAAGTCTAGAATTTACAAATGCTCTTACTTGAAAAGCTTTTTGAGTAAGTGCATTTTGATTACTCTCTATATTTTTTGTTTTCTTTGGTACAGGAGGAGTTATTTTATTTCCCCCTTTTACTATATAAGAAAGTCTTTTTCCCTTAATTTTTAAAGGTGCTTTCCTTTTGTTGTTTTTTCCTTTTGGTTGAAATTTAATATTACTTAAATTTTTTGCTAGCTTTTTTGCGTACATTTTACGCATAAAAGGATTATTAATTATTACTGCTAAAGCGTTTTGCTCTAAAGTAAGTGATCCTTTTCTTTTTGCGTATGCTTTCCCACTTTCTCCTACTAATCTTTTTTCTGCTTGTTTTTGAAAAGCTTTATTAAGAAGATTTATTACAGAGTTTTTTTCATTTGGATTTGTTAAAGCTGCTCCAAATTCTGCTTCTTCCTGTCTTAATACTTGGTTTTTAAACCAACTTTCAGCATCATACTTAACTTGCATAGTACCTTGAATAGCACCATCTTTATCCATAAAAATGTCTACATCATCTGTGATTTCTACTTCAAGGTGTAATTTTTTTAATGACTTCTTTACAGTGCTGACAATTAATTTTCTGCCTTTATCTTCTAAATGATCAAAAGCGCCTGAATCTTGTGCAGCTCTTACTGCCATTGAAGTAAAAACGCTTAATCTTGCTTCTGCCACAGATACATGGTGACCAACATTGAAAATCTCTTCTCCTTTATTACTTTTTGATGCTCTCGTTAAAACATTCTCGTATTTTCCTGTTGCTGTTAAAGCTTGTCGAGTTTGTTTTTGGCGCTCTCTAAAAAAGTTATAAATATTTGCTTCTGTTGTTTTTGGTTTAAATACCGCTGCAACTTTTAAATGTGTTGGTGTATCTATATCAAAAATTACTTGGAGTTTAGTAGATGCCTTAGATATTTGTTTTTTAAACTCTGCTATCCAAGCAGCTGCAAATTTTTCTAATTTTTGTGTATCTCCTTTTTGAGTAAACTCACCATAGAGTGCTCCTCCGTATTTTCCTGTTTCGGGAGCTCTTCTTTGAACAAGTTTTAACTCTTTAACCATTGCACCTTTTTCTAGTTCAAATATTGCGGGTACTTTATTAAGTAAATCTCTTAAAGGGTCTTCTGCTGAATCTCCCCCCTCTGGTCTACGGATAGCTGTTATTATACTATCTAAATCTTTTTCTAAATTAGCTAAAGCCATTACTTATGAACTTTATAGAAATCTAGTATCCTCTTAATATGGTCTGGGAATCCTATATTTTCTCTCAGACTTGTAGATACAGAGTTCTGTATCGAAGCTCCAGCAATTGCGAGTCTATCTTTTCTTTCGTCTTTCAAATAATATTTTACTAAATCAAAACATGCCAGTTTTAAATCTTCGGGTGTCGAAGCATAACCTGACCTATATGTAACTTTAACTGCAGCTCTTCCTTTTGGAAAAGCTTTATCTGCTGTTGCAGTTGTTCTATAAATAGTATCTAGTTCAGTGTCTACTACGTATTCGTACTTACCACTAGAATCTGAGTTACCAGTTATTAGAGTTGTATATGAGTCATCTTGTCCTGTTCTTTCTGCTACCAGAGAGACGCTGACAAGTGGGCTTTCATCCACTAAAATAGCATTTGTATAATCATCTTGAATATCAAAATACTCTGTTTTATCTGTTGAATAATAATCAACAAATGACGTGCCACAGTAAGTTTTTACTGCTTGACTTATGGCTGGCACTATAACATTGATTTTCGCATTTTCACTTTCGCCAGTGATTCCTGCGAAGTCCTTATACTGTTGTAATGTTACTAAATTTGCCATAATTAAAAGTGTGGGGCGATTAAGGCCGCCCCACGAATCCTGTCTAAGCTTAAATTAAGAAGCTTTGTACATGTGTCCCCATTTAGAAGTAGCACCATCGATAAGATCGGTGAAGCCAATTCTTTGTGAAGCAACAAGCACTCTGCGTTGAGCAGCAACTTCGTAATCAGATTCCACGGTTACACCACGTAATCTTGGTAATACAAAGTTTCTAGGGTTAACAGCGATAGCTGCGAATTTAGATACTGCTGGAGTAGCGAACTCATCACATAATAGTACTCTTGATCCGAATACTTGTCCGATTTCACCACTTAGTTTAGTAGCCATGTCGCCTACTAAATTAGCATCTTGGAATTCAGCATCTTCTAGTAGTTCGAAATATGTTCGTTGTGAAACGATATAAACTACGTCAGATGGGTTAACACCATATTTACCCATATTTTTTCTCATTGAAAGAAGTTCTGCAGCGGTAACAGTGTCAGAAGCGAAAGCAGTACTTGACTGTGTATAATCACTGTCATTTCTTGCTAAGTGTAGAAGCCCTTCAAAAGCTGCTCCACTTGTTCCGTATACACCATCAGCATCATCACCAGCTAGGATAGCGTTTTCAATACCTCTAGCGTGTGATCTTACCATAGACTCTCTAATTAAAGGTAGAATTGGCATGATAGCATCTTCTTCAGTTTCATTACCTAAGTAAGACTGAGAAATAAGTTTCTTAGTTGAAAGAGTCCTTTCAGTCATAGTAACACCAGTGAAAGGTGCTCCGTATGTGTCGCCTCTGGTTTCTAAGTTACCATAAGGAGATGATCCAGTTGCGGCTTGGTTAGAAGTAAATTCTGCATAACCTGCATCTGGTAAGATTGGGATAATCATATTCGCAGAAGTCATAGCAATTTCTCTAAATAGAGGAGCTAGAACTAATTCGTTTTCGATATCTCTTTCGATGTTTGTTGAAACAACTTGTTCGAAATCAGCTGATGAAACTTCAACACCTGAATGTTGATTTACTTTTTCCATCAAAGATTTTGCCATTGGAGTGTCCCATCCTTTTCCAGTCGCTAGACCAGCAAATTTAGCATCTGCAATGTCTGACTCGAAGGATTTCTTCCAATCGCCGTTGTTTCCTTGTCTGTCAGAGAAATGTCTTTTTGACTCACGAATATTCATGATTTCTTCAGACTTCTCTGCTAGTTGAGCTTCTAGTGACTTAACAACACCTTCTAAGTTAGTGTAGTTATCGTTCACACGTTTCTCAACGTCAGACATTAATTTTTCAGCACCTGTTAATCCAGCTTGGATTACAGTTTTTTGCTCTTCCTGTTTTGCTTCCTCGGAGGCTTTTTGAACTTCAGCTTCTTGAGTAGCTTTTTCAGCTAATTCTTCTGCAGCCTTCTGTTCAGCAGCTTTAAGTTCGGCTTGTTTCATTGCATACTGAGCAACTGCTTTTTCAGCAGCTTCTGCAGCAAATGACTCAAGATTAAACTCTGGGTTGCTCTCAGGAGATTGTTTTTCTTTTGACATATTTGTCTCCGTTGTGGCTTTCGCCGTACTTGGCTGCTCAATTTCAACAGCATCTGCTGAATCGTTTAAGTTAGCCGTATAAAAAGTATGCTTGTACTTATTGTACTCTTCCATAGAATCAAATGATTTGCTTAACCCAAAAGTTGCCCCTTGGTTGCAAGGTATTGATACTACAGAAACTTCAAAAAGCTCTGCGTCCTTTATTTTATATCCGTCAGTTTCAGTCATATAATCAGCGTCCTTGACTTTGAAACCAACAGAAAAAGCTCCAAGGACACCGTCTTTAATTAATTGCGTTACATCACCAGCAGCTTTAGAAATCTTTGCAGATATTTCTAAGCCGTTGTCTGTAACTTTTAAATCTTTTGCACGACCAATCGGTTTGTCATAGTTATGATTAAACAAAATAATTGGATTACCTTTATAGTTTTCCAATCCACCTTTTGTCCAAGCATCGGCTTCGATTATGTCGCCTGCTCTATCAAGAGCATTAGTACTAGCAGATCCTTTAATATCTACACCACCATCTTCGTTTTCGCCTAGTGATTTAAAAGTGCTAGTCCAATGATAAATTTTACTTGACATCTTTCTTCTCCGCTTTCTTGGCTTTAGGAGCCTTTGGTGCGGGAGCAGGAGCTGGAGCTTCAACAGCAACAACTACTGGATGTCTTTTCTTCATGGCTGATATTACTCGTTTCCAAGATCCAAATGCTCGTCTAAGCATATAGTCTTTTACGGGAACGTCTGTACCATGGCTTTTATAGGTTGGTAAATCCATTGATTCGACGCCTTGTTCTACGAACCAGTCGGATAATGCTTTTGCCATCATGTTTTTTGTCATAATTTTATTCTTCCTCTATTGGTGACGACTCTGGTGGTCGACCTCCCTCTTCAGGATTAACGGCAGAGCCTGCAATATTTTGCGGTACTCTAGGATCGTCAAATCCGTCTACAGGTTCTTTGCCTATTGCTTCTCTTGCTTCATTTGGACTTATAATTCCAGTATTAACAAGTGTTGCATAATAAGCTGCTTGGTCTCTCAGTTCTGGTTGTAATGCAGGTATTCCTGTTACATCTTCAGATAGTGAGAATCCAAAGTATCGTTCTAATGCATATCCTAACTTTCTTACGATTGGTAAGACAGTTTCAAGATAGTACAGTCTGTGATTGGGTCTTATGTTTGCGTTATTACCACCGTCCATTAAGATGGGCGGTATTCCCATGGCTTCTAGTATTATTTTCTCATTTGCTGTAATAGAAGCTTGGAAGTCTAATTCTTTAAAATTAATGTTAGTTAGGCTAGATACTTCTAATCCGCCGTCTAATATAAGAGGGCGTCTGCCTCCTGTTGTTGGATTGTATCTCATGCTCCATGCTTGTAACATTCTTTCTTTAATTTTTTCAGAAAGAGTATTTGGAGATTTAAGTACTAATCCTGGAACTGCTCCGTTCTTGAAGAAGTTATCTTGAAAACTTCTCATGTTGCTAAGTAGCTGCATAGTTCTGTATGCTGGTTTTAGTCTTGGAGTTCCTCTATAAATGGAGTTAAAGCTGTTTTCTTTAACATGTATAATCTCATTTACTGAATAGTCGATGCTGTTATCATATGTATATTTTTGAATATAATTAACATCATCAGTATAAATTGTAACTTTGTTTGCTGGTAAGTGGTACATATGAGTACCATCAAAGTATATAAATATGTTACCATCAATCATTAAGTCAATAATTAAGTTTCTTTTAAAAGTACTAATATCCTGAAAAGGATTTGGTTCTATATTTAAAAGTAAGTTAACTTTTGATTTACGAATATTTTTTAGTATGCTATTCGTACCAATTAGTTTGTCCCCAACTGCGAAAGGGATTTCAGAAACATCATCAACAATCATATTAACTGCTCTGTTAACGATTTCTAGTTGTTCATATGCATTACGATAATTTGTAACTATTTCACGCGAGTCTACGGTTAACCCTTCGTTTCTCGAAATAACGTATTGCGAAGGATTCAGCTTCTCTTCGTCGCTTCTTCCTAAAAATCTATCGTACCATGCCATATTTTTGTCTCTGCTTCTCGACCCAACGTTTTTGTTTCTCTGCTGTGATCAATCTGGGTCTTTTTCCGTATATTGAATGTAATCGTAAATGATGCTTATGGCAGAGGGTTACTGTGTAATCATACACTTTCTCCCAGTTATCATCAATAAAGGACTTTCGAAGTGCTAGTATGTCTTGCTCATTCTCTATAGTATAATTTTGTTTTTTCAACCAAGTTTCTAGTAATTCGGTCAGTCCGTAGTAATGATGAAAATCTAAGTCTATATTGCTTTCGCAAATATAACAACTACTTTGTTTCTTGTATTTGGATTTAGCCTTGTCTCGTACATATTTAACTAAATCTCTTTTTAATTTCATATTTCAACTCTTAATTAGAATTATACCAAAAAGTCACATCATATGTCAAGAACTGTTTTTTACAGGTCTTATTAAAACGTAGTGGCTGTAGTTTCAAATGTATACAGTGCATATCGTAAAGCATCAGCCATGTGGGATGACATATTGTGTTTTGGTTTTTCTTTTAATAAATTAGGATTCGGATCCCACTGGTATTGATCTAATGACATCTGCGCTTGTTTGCAAGTTTGGTCTACAATAAGATCATCATTGTCTACAATTCCTGCGACATGTCCGATTCCATCTAGTACTGATTTCTTTGCATTGATAGTACTAATATCATAATTTTGTGCAAAGTCGTATCTTGTTTGCTGTGCTGCAGAATCAATGTAAATCCAATCAATGTCCCATTTATCAATTAATTTTCGTATCTCTATGGCATGCTGTTCTGTAGTACGTTCAGCATTCATATATTCGTCTACTAAATAGTATTTCTGTTTATCCCAGTCGTATGCGATAACACAAAATGCAGTAGGATCTTTATATCCTACGTCAAGTCCTCCAAAGACATCCATTTGACTAGTATCTAATTCTTTTAAATCTGCTGTGCATTCTTCGTGATTAAATGCCCATACTTGTCCTTCAAATACATTAAAGTCTGCCATGTATTCTTGATTAAATTCTGCTTGGGACATTGTTTTTTTGGCTTCTTCAATATCTGCGTCTGCTACTCTTGGATTCTCATGATATGTTGCCTTTATACTACACCACTCTGGAAACTCTTCTGAGTAGCCTCTGTAATAAAATTCTGCAAAATAATTATTTCTACCCCTTGGAGTAGATATAAAAATTGCTTTTGAGTTTTCTTTGTCTAGTGTGGGTCTGAGTGCAACATTGAAGGCATCTCGTCCATCTGTAAGTGCTGCTTCGTCGAATATAATGAGATCATAACTTCTACCAACTACTGAGTCTACCTGATTGATAGAACCCATTCGTATTGTAGAACCATTTGATAGTTCAATAACTTTATCTTTTGCGTTGTCTCGTGTTACCTCTAAGTCAAAATGCTTGATGAGATTTCTCTGTAAGTCAAATGAGATTTGAGATAATGAATAGTTTGGGGACATTAATAGTACGTGAGCTCCTGGTACTAAACAGGTTAGCTGTCCTATAATGTTGCTAATATATGTTTTTCCTTGTCGTCGTGATACTGCTGCGCAGACAAAACGATATTTAGGATTGTTGATTGCATTAATAATTGCAGTCTGGGAAGTGTTTGGTGTGACATTGAGTAAATCAAGATACCCTTCAATAGGTAATTTAATAAAACGAGTTTCTGGGTTCATGTCCATTAAGTAGTCTTGCACTACATCAGAACGACTTATTTCAATCAATGTAAGGTCTCTTTTTCAAATAGGTTAAAGGGATCGTCGGAGTCAAAGAGTCCGTGTTCTTTTGCAAGCTGTAGAAGATATAAGTATCCACCACATAAGTCAATAATATCAGTTTCAGCATCAGTTGGAGTTATTCCATTCACTTGTCGTGTTTGAAGTTTCTTCAACACTTCTGCGGCATGCAAGGATAATCCTTCTAGCCATACTGCTCTTCGATCTATTACTTTTGGTACTGTCATCTTTTCCTTCGTTTACTTCCAAATCTTCTTTTCTGGGAGCTAGGTGGTCTTTTCTTTGAACCACCTTTACCTGCCCAAAATACTTTGTTTGCCCAATAGGCTGCGGAAGATTTACCTTTTTTGATATTTCTTCCGTGTCGTGCTTTGAAACTGCGTCGTGCTTCAGGACTATAATTATGTCCCATGCCTTGCGCTCCAAAGCGTATTATTTTCACTTTGCCACCAACTCGTACAGCTACTACAGCTTTTTTAGTTCGGTGCTTGGGAGTTCTTTTTGGTTTATTTAGTCCGCTTAGTCCTGCCCTTTTTAGTCTTGCTTTTTCGCTTGTCGTCAGTGCCATTGTGCAATAAGTCCACGACTTTATTAAGTCGTCCTGCTTTCATAAATTCATGAAAGTCTTTATGAATAATGTTTATCTTCTGCGTAGTATTCGACCTGCACCTTTTTTACCAAATCTAGCCCTTTTTGGGTTAGTAGTTTTGCCGAATCTTGGTCCGATTGCTTTCGGTGCAGCTCCGTAGAATCCACCAGGAGTGGACATAGGAGTCTTTGTGTTCACAAAGTTTCCAGCTGCTGCGTTCATGTCTCTAGTGACACCACGCTTTAATTTATGTTTAGCTAACTTTGATGTACCATGTACACTTGGTCCGCTAAGAAATCCGCCTTGTCTTGCCATTTTCTTTTCCTAAACAGAGTTACCCCTGTTCCGTCCCATTTTTTAAATGAGTTTTTAATAATTCTTGATTTTGGTGAGGAGAGTTGAGTAACTCTCTAAGCTCTTGTCCCCACATTATTTTGTTTTCAAGAGCATAACGAAACTGTCGTGATAAATTTACCACTCCTAGTATTTCGTGTATGATTTCTTTTCTGTTCATGCTAGTCCTTATATGACTTAGCTAATGAATTTTAGCTTTTAGCTTTTTCTTCGGCTTCCATCATTTTATCTTTGATGTCCACTTGGCCGTCCCAGTTTTTATCTTGACCTGAGACAATGTTCACAAATTGTGTCCATTTAATCTTTAACCATTCTACCATTTTCTTCCTCGTATTGTTTTAATAGATTATAATAATTTTCCCGAAACTCACCCTGAGATATTCTTTGTAAAGCCCAGTCAGCAAACTGACGTTCTTTATCTCTTACCTCTTCTAGTTTTTCTTTTGGCGATTGTTCGAACATTTGTTGGTTTACCTCTCACTCCTTGTCTTACTGCTCGTTTTCTACGAACAGCAGATTTCTTTTGAGCTTTACTCATAGTTCTAGCACGAGCTAAAGGTACACATTTAGGGTAGCCTTTTC
>Ga0209194_1000885_pt1 | contig 21045 bp, 19 predicted proteins | sample COGITO_mtgs_1004_FD_184787 | JGI IMG/M metagenome (GOLD analysis project Ga0209194, IMG submission 184787) | Pelagic marine microbial communities from North Sea - COGITO_mtgs_100413 (SPAdes) (version 2) | ecosystem: Environmental > Aquatic > Marine > Epipelagic ...
AAGAGAGTGGGGTGTGCTAAGTGGGGTGCAAAAGAACAACAACTTTCAAACTACAACAGAACAAACAACAGCTTCCAGAAAAAGAACAACAACTTTTTGGGAGCAACAACAACTTTTCAGGAACAACAACAGAACCAGCACCCCACTAAAACCGTCACTGTGTTTAGGCTTGCACCTTTTCTAAAGTGGGGTGTGTGACGAACGCCTTCAGCTCAATATTTTCGGAGGTGCGATCGCCGTCGCTCTGACCGGCGGAGAGTCGAGGCCGTGGCAAATCTTCCGAAGGGCGATCGCCAGCGCTCTGGCTGTGACCAAAATTTCCACCACTGCCACCGTCGCCGTCGCCGCTATCGCGACCGGCAAAATATCAGCGCTGTGGCGAACGTCTTTAGCGCAATATTTTCCGAAGGGCGATCGCCAGAGCTCTGGCTTTGGCCATCATCTTTGGCGCAATATTTCAGGGCGTCGCCGTCGCCGTCTTTTTGCTGCTGGCAGCCATCGCCAAAATCTTGGCCATAATTCCGAAGGGCAATAGCGCCTTCCGGCTGTCGCCGTCGCCGTCAAGGGTCTGTTTCTAATAGCTGAAAGGATGGTTTCTTGATGGGTTTGTATTAGGAAGAAAAGGTCGGCAATCAATTCTAGGCGTGTTTTAGCGAATGCGACCTTATTCCACATAGGTTTATTCTCTATTGGAATAAGGTCGCACCTGCACAATTCCCCTTGTGACAGTTGGCCGAAATGCGGTGTGGTACGAAAAAACCGCCCTGGTGAGGAGCGGCTGTGGTGGGTTGTGAGATGAGGGTGGGTTAGCGGAATTGCTTGGCAAGTCTATCGTTTGCCTCATACCGTCCGTTTGGGCGGATCGCACCACGACAACCAGGGCGCAGTAATTCGTTGACGGCATACAGGTAGGCCATTACCAGTGCGCTTGGGGGTTTGGCTGCGCTAACCTGCTTCAATCTCTCTATCAGCTTGGATCGCCCTTTGTAGTGCGATTCATCCAGTGTCTGCAATTCCAGGGCTCGCGCCCTTACCGTCCTTCCCTGCCTGAAAGATGGCGAGCAGCGTATGACCCTACCGGAAAAATACGGCTGGGGAATATCTGCGTAGAGAAGGTTTACCCGCCGTTCATCGGCGGCATTCGATCCGTGTGGGGTGACCCTTGGCACCGTGATCCATTCGATATCGTGCTTTTGCTTGATGCCGTGAAGGAACCCGTCTAGCGATTGGTCTATATCTGAGCTGAGTTGAAAACTTTCCAAGGGACAAACAGCTGTGCCGACCCGTGCAAAGACAAAACCCGCTAGATCGTAATCGTCGCCGTACAGCCATAATCCGGGTCTGATTAAATCTAGCGGGTTGTTTGGCGGTGCGGGGTGCACTGCCTGCCTTTGAATGGCTAGATTCCTTTCCTTTTCCCAATCGACAATTTCAAGATTGGTAGTGAGATTCATTGCAAATTTCTCCCAAATTGAGCAGCGTGCAGAGCTAAGCCCAAAGCAATCACACAATCATCGTGATTGCCTTGCGCAGCTTCTAATGTTTTCAAATTTCGGCCTGAGCGCCTAAAGGTAAGTAGCTCATCAGCTATAGGCCCTTTTGGAATCTTGATAGCGCGGCGTTCTAGGGCAAGATTGACCTTACCAACAATCAGCTCTTTACTTTGCTGACTGGTAAAAAAGCCTTCTATATTCAGCCCTTTATTCTGGCTAACGAGATTTTCTAGGTACAGCTCACCAAGGGAGTTCTTTTCAACCACTGACGCGATCGGATCGTAGTCTTTCAGCAGGTCGCAAATATTGGCCAAGTGCTGCTCGCTGGTGCCCTTCCGCTTCCGGTAAAGCTTGGCAATCTTGAAATCGTCGTCGCCTACTTTTTCGATAACGATGCAGACCGTGAAGTCTGAACCCGCGCCCGCTGGGTCGAGGCCCATGTAATAGATTTTCTCGGAATCAGCAGCGGCATAGGAGCCACCGACAGCCTCACGTACCAAACCAAAATCGAAGACGGCTGCATCGCCCGCAGAGCCAAAAATAAGCTCATACTCAGAATCCATTTGCTGATCAGACAACTCAAATTCATCTTGCACCCGACTCAAAAAATTAGGCTCACTCTTAAAGCGTTGTATAGCTCTCCAATTGGTGACAACGCCAACCGCGCCCGTTCCTCTATCCAGCACTTGAAAAGGCTCTAATCGACTCTCTCTGATGCCATCCAGCACGCCTTCTAATTCCTGCTCACCGCCCGCCGCTGCTGCCAGCGTTTCGTAGTAGTAGCTGAGCTTTGAGCCCGCCGTGCCGACGAAACACATCACACCCATGTTTGACCAAGTGAGCGCAGGCGCAATGACTCCGACGCAGTCTTTCAGGTTACCTGTGTGTGACGCCTCTTCAATGATGACCAGATCGACAGACTCAAGGCCACGCCCGACTTGCTCCGCACCATCACTTTTGTTGGGGTTCGAGCTGCGGAAGTGAATAGCGCTGTCTGTGTCTGCAAATTCCAGAAGAGAAAGAGAATCAGTCTTGAGCTTTACTCCAGAAAGAAACCGCTTAACCCTGCGACAAAGTAAGTGAGCATCAGCCGTGGTGCGGTGAATGATGACCGCTGTGAATTGCATCCGGCTCTGTGCGAGATAAGCAGCCAGCGCCAACAACAGAGATGTTTTTCCAGTTTGCCGACTGCTCAGCAAAGTGATGGGACGACGGGTAAGAGGCTTAGGGCCACAGATGAGATCGGCTGTCTGTTCTTGCCAGTCGAACAACTCGAAAGGCTGCAAACCTTTATCCGTTTTGATGCGCAGTGAACGTGCCCATTCCGCAAAAGACATATCTAGCAATACGCCTGTAGCCTCCGCAGGCGGCAAAGCTTCTACGTCGCATCTAAGCCGCTTTGCTTTCCTCAGCGCGGCTGAATTCGATACCTCGCTGCTGTATCTCTTTTTCAATTTCGCCAAGCTCATTTAGCAACCCTTCTAATCCTGTAATCCTGTCGTTCCCCTGGCGCAGACACCCGATCGCATCCGTCGCGGCTTTGACCAATGCCGGAATCATGCGCGGGCTTAGTTCCTCGCTATCGTTAATGCAGCGCTCTATCAGCGCGTTGGCCAACTCACAGCTACTGATGGCCATCCGCTTTATCTGCGCTCGTATCTCGATTTCATCGGCACGGGCTGAGGCTAGCTCATCGGCATCGCCAGCAGCAGCGGCTATGGCTGTTGTTTTTTCAAGTTCTTCTTTTTGAAAGAAAGCGAGGAGATCATTAAAAGCGGTGAGTTTTTTCCATCGGTAAAAGGTTGTTTCACCCACGCCCACTGATGGCCATATGTCTTTGTCTTTATGGCCTTTGGCCAGTAGCTGACAGGCTTTCACCTGCTTCATTGAGAGCGTCATTCGCGGCCTATCCTTTCATAAACTATCGAATTCTTTTGGCGGCTGGCTAGTTCACAGCACGGCTGAGACTTTGTAGTCAGTGGTATGGTCCCCTGTCTTTTGGATGTTTGGCCTTGGCTGGGGGGAGAATCCAGCATCAGCCAATAGCTTTTCCATGTAGCGCCCCATTTCCTCTCTTACCTCAGCCTTAGCACTCAAGAAAGCTTGCATATCTTTGCTTGGCGCTTCAAAAGAAAAGGAGAAGCCATCGATAGTGTCGGCTGCGTACGTGACCCAGCCTTCCCATTGGTGGCGACCGACGCTTAAATAGGCGATAGCTAGGATGCTATCGCCTGCGAAGTCTAATGCGTTCACGTCTGCCAGCTCGATCCGCCAAGATACTTTTTCCCTTTGCCCCCATGTGGGATCTGATTGTTTTCTACGTTTAGCCTCGCCCATTTTTTTTTGACCTCTTATATTTTTGCGTTTGGGTGCATCTGTCAGATACACCCAACTTGACTTCTTGCTTTTAAGCGCTCACTTGAACCGGAAAGCTGCAAATCCTATGCTGAGCTTCTGCTGATATCAGCGGCCAATAGCGACCGGCAAAATCAGGATGAATACTTTCAAGCTCTCTTCTGATTCGTGCGTATTCGTCAAACGATTGACACCAATTAAGCCTGAACAGTAGAGTTGTTTCGTCGGTCGCTGTTATTAGCTCAGGCGTTTGAGCGCTCTTTGTGTCTGTCGCTGCTATTAGCTCAGGCTCTTGATTCACGGGCTTAGTAATCGCCTTGGCCTCAATCCGATCAAACCAATCAGCGAGACTACGCCAGTGCTCAGGGCGCTGCTCATCAATCAAGTCAATCTTGTAGTCTTTTTCTTTTAGAAACACCATGAGCTGCTTGCGCTCTACGTCTCTGTGTTTCATCCAGACTTGATACATTTCGATTCGATTATGAGTCTTTTCTGCTAGTGCTAGCGCCCGCTCGATGGCGTCGATTTGCTCATCAGGCTCCTTGCATTTGTCGGCTTTAATAAGACCCTTGCGCAGTGCCTGAGCTTTGTCATCAGCGACAAGAACATAAACCCCTCGATCTCCATTGAGGCTCGCATTGGTGATAGTAAAAGTTTTGACTGCAAACACATTTCTGATAATGGTCAAGACCTGGCGATGATTGATGCCGCCGTCGTCGTTGCGCTGAGACTTGACCCCTAGCAGCTCACAGACTGACTCAAAGTTAGGAGTGATTTTCTCGACGATGGGCGCTAGGTCTGTCTTAGTGAACCGGTTGAACCTGTGCTCCTGATGCAACGCTTGTGCAAGGTCTTTCGCAGACTTTGCCGATTTGATGCGATCGCTCGCTACGTCGATCGCCCAGCGATTAAGAAAATCTAGAATCCCATACTCTTTCAACAGGCTTAGCTTGCGAGATTTAAGACTGAGTACGTCACCGGGATTGAAGTCTTCAACGATATCGCTACCTTTCTGAGTCTCGTATTTCGTATTAAAGCGAGTCTTTTTGAAGTCGTGGGCAAACCAATCCCATTCAGTCTGCTGAGCGTAGAAGTGCATCTGCCAAGGCTTCGCGACCCGATCACGGCTCCACTGTCGGATAAACGCCGCGTCCATAGTCAGACCGTTCTCAACAGGATTCTCAGGTGTAACTATCAACCCTGTATCTGGGTCTAGAACGTTGTTCAAATCCCATCGCATCGCCTGTCTAAACTGCAATTGCTGAAGCTGATACCACTGTTCGAGCGTCACGCCATCCTTAGATTTTTGCAGCTCTTCAGCGGTAAAGCGATCGATAGATGCAGCCTGAGCAACATCAGTATGGTACTGGTTTGCAATGCGCTCATAGAATTCCTCATAAATCCCATCGCCCGTGTATGAAGGCGACGGCTTCAAGACTTCTACCTCGTGCCCTACCAGCTCAAAATATCGAGTGAGGTTGTAAATTTTGTCGGCTAGTGCTGCGTTATTTTGGGCGATATCTTCGCAGTAGAACTTAAGAAAAGCGCCATCCCAATTGAGCGGGCTACTATGGTTGGCAGATGCTAACATCTTTGTTTCTTTCTGCTCTGTCGCTGCTTTGAGCTGACGACGAACTTCAGTGGGGTCTGTAGTCCCACCGAACTTTTTCATCGTGTGACCAGCGCTAACCAGCATTAGAGTTTCAGTCGAATGGCGATCGCGCCCTGCATCCTGAATCAGTTGCTCAGGTAGTTTCGAGCCTGGGTCGAAGACGTAGATCTTCTCAAAATGCGAAGGGCCATCTAGATCGCCAAACTTGAGACTGAAGCCTTCTTGACAGCTAGGCGAACCGACAACAGACTGATAGCTCGCGATGATTGAGCAGTAGTCTTCATCGGCAATTTTGAAGGCTGCATTGTTAGGGTCTTTGGTGCTTTGCGAGTCTAGCCGTAGTGCGGAAGCTGCGCCGCACTCTTGCAGGTCGAACTGCTCAAGTAGCATTGTCCCCAGCTTGGAATCAGGTTTTTGTGAACCTGTCAAAGTCAGGACGTTGCGACCTTCTCTCAAGTCGTTTGCTCGCTGGTCAATCATCCAGTTTTTGATAGATGGCTTGGGCAAACCTTCTTTGTCGTCGCCTTCAAGCGCTGCATCAGCCTGAGATGAATCATCGCAGAGAGTAATCGTCTTAGGTGTTGCAGTCTTGAGAATGCCGATGCTCTCAATGCGATCGGCCCAGCTAATGCGCTCTGTAAGTTTGAGATGCCTGCTTTTAAGTTGTGCGGAAATGACAATGATTGTTTGAGCGCAACTCAACACTTTAGAAAGCACTCTCTGAATTTCAAGGGCATTAGAGCTAGAGGCCGCACCGCCCACGACTGCGTAAAATAAATCCACTTCATCAAGAACGACGATTGCATTTTTATTAACCTGCCTTTCCCAGTCAATTCCCCGTGAGTTTTCAATTAAGGATGCCGCGCATCCTGCCAAGTCTGGGTAATCGGCTTGGGTTTCGGCAGCCTCTAAATCAAGGCGATACTCAAGGCCAAGCTCTCTGCCAGCAGCGCGAGCCAGATTCTCTTTAACTGTGAGATAGACGAACTGACGGCCCTGCTCTCTGGCATGTTCTCTCACCGCACCAAGGCCGTATGTTTTACCCACGCCGGTCGCGCCAAACACACCAAGAACCATGCGCTCATCGTCAGCGCTGATGACACGATCTACGATGGCATTGCCAAAGAATTTTGTGTCCAACCACTTGATGCCATCTGGCACCATTTCCCAAACATCAGCAAGTTCTTTGATTGCAGCTTCTTTTTCATCTTTGGCCGCCTGCTTGATGACAGCGCCGGTAAGCTTGACAGCCTGCTTTGATTCTTTGTCAGCATGGCTTAGAACATTAGCGATGAAGCTTTTCCACCCCCACAGCGGCGTCTTAGCTGGAATTTCAGACCAAGGCCAACGCTCACCGATAAGCTCTTGAGCATCGGCAATATAGGACGGATGCCCAGCTTTAGCAAGAAACTCAGCATAGGCTTTGAGCGCGATCGCCTGTGGGCTACTGATTGTCTCAGCGGCGACAATCTTAGATTGCATCTTGCTAGGCAACAAATAAATCAGCTCAGGTGCATCGCCGTCAAAATTGAGTTGTCCGGTAAATTCATCCGCAACCTGACCCCACAAGCCAAGGGAAGGCTGATCATAATCCCAGTGCTCAGATTTAATGCCTTGGCTTGTGGGCAGCTCATAGCCGCGCTCAATAGCAAGTTTGAGGGCCGCTGCATAGACAGTCTTTGAGTCACAACCGCTATGGCAAGTGAACTGAGAAGTTGCTTGATTGATGTGCAACGAGTCTTGAGATTGGCCCTTGTGCGCTGGGCATTGGCAAGTATTGAAGCCCTTCCGCCCGCTCTCTTTGAACCCGTCTAGCAGATGAGCGAATGAACCCAGCTCAAAAGGGCTGAAGTCGTGAGATGAGCCTTCAGACTTGGTGGCAATCGGCGCTTCAAGTTCTGGCAAGTCTGAACTGACAGCCTTGTTCTGCTTTCCTGAATCAAACAAGATTCGCACGAGCTGAAACTGCATCCGCCCATTTTGCCACCGGCAATGGTTGAAACCGGGTAGACGCATCAACTGATTTGCATCAGTCAAACTTTCGTCTGTTTCATGGCCCCAAATCTCACGGGCTGCTTGAGTAAACCGTGACTGGTCAACCTGCCAAGCCCCAACACTCGGATACAGCCGATCGCTGATTCTGTAGGTGTGAGCAGACTTAAAAGTACCGACGACTAGATCGGGGCTTAGCTGCTGCGCTTGCTCTGCGAGTGCCTTGGTAACGGCTTCGGATTCAGCGTTGTCAGCCGGTACAGCGCCATCACTCTCAGTAAAAATGCAACGCCCTGGCAATGCCTGAGATTGACCGCTATCGCCAACCAGACAGGGATTAAGCTGGATGTAGATGCCATAGCCGTTCTTGTTGTAGACGCTTAGATAATTGAAAATCTCAGCAGCGCCCGACTTTTTGACCTCGCCTTTGGCATCGAGCAATACTGTTTGACTGCCCGAAACATCCAACCACCATTGACGGCTCCAAGGGCGGCTATGCTGCTCATTCCAGTAGTATTTCTTGCGATTTTCGTTGTTCGTCCACCAGGCATCGGGTGTCTTTTTCGCTGGCAAAGCTGCGATGCGCAAAAGGTGGTCAGAATCAGTAGGCGCGATGCGGTCGATGAATTGGCCTAGCTGCTCAATAGGAGTTGTGCTTTTCATTTAAGCGACCTCCTGAGAGACGATCGCCGCTTGCTCAAATCGCTGCATCGCCGCTTTACTTAGCCACTTGAGATGATGGTTACAGCCCGCACACTCAAGCTTGCCAGCGTGAGGCCCTTTACCCGGTTTTACGATGGCTGAATCATCGCCACACTGAGGGCAGGGGATATTCTTTGTGCTGATATAAATCAGGCGATCCGGTTCTGAAGGCAGCGGATCGCTCAGCGCAAATAAATCTATTTGCTTTATACCCGCATTCTCCACCGTAGATTGGGAGATTGGGGTATGATTGAGAGAAGATTTATCGGCTTTGTTGCCAATGTAAACAGGATTAACTAACATTGTATTGTGATGCCTGCTTTGCAGGTTTTGAATCCCTCGCTGTATTTCCCGCTAAGAAAATTGGCAGCTTGGGTTTATTTGAAGAACGAAAGGGCTTTGGTGTTACTAGCACCAGGCCCTTTTTAATTTGGTGGGCTTGCCTTATTTTAAGGCTTCAAAGCCTTGCTAAATGGCTTAGGTACAAAGTGGTACCTATATTGGTTTTGGACGTACAACATTCTTCTCAATTTATCTGGTAACCGTTTTTCCATACAATCCGCTCAGGCTTCTTTCGTTTGTGGAATCTTGCGCGCCATAGTGCCTCTTCAGCTTGGATGGCAGATAGGTAGGCATCTAGCGTTTGTCTCTGCGCGGTATTGCGCTTAGGTACGGTCGCCACTACCGCAGCGACTACATGATGCTCAAGCATTGCCCACGGTTCGCTGGCTAAGTTTTCTCTAATAGATTCTTCCGCCTGAGAGACTAAAGCTTTAGAAGCACCCTCACGCCTAGCTTTTCTCACGTCATCTAGTCGCTTGCGTGCACGGTACGGGATACCTTCGCGGGGTGATTCAGAGAAGGCGTTGTGCATCATTGCAAAGGCCCTAAGCCTCATCACTTCGATCAGCAAATCTAACGGAGTCTTTAGATCGTCTAAGGCTGTTGCGTGTAACTTGGCTTCTAAAACGTGCGGCTCGCCTTCGATATCTACACAGGATACTGCTGGGGGAATATTTACAGGCCCCAAACCTTGCAGGCAAGGCTCGATCGCCCTCCAGTTATAGAAAGCCATGTTGTAAAAACTTGTGAACATCCACGCGTGACTCTCTATGCTTTCACGCTCAGCTTTTGACAAGCCCTTGAATGCGGGCAATGCGCAGCCGGTAGAGTGAGCGTCAATGATTTGCCCTACTTGGCTGAAAAACTCTCTGCTCTGTCGCCACATAGCGACTTGGTCTGCTGTCTGGGCAATCATGCCGTATACAGTCGGAGGCAGGCTATCAAGCCTCTTTGCGATAGCCTGACCTACTTCGCTAGGTGCGGGCTTCACCTGATCTAATGCGCCTCTTTTTCTACGAGGCATCTATTTGCCCTCGCCTTGTATCTTCCTAATCTCATCAGCGTATTTAAGCGCTAGCTGCCTGAGCGCAGTCTTGACAGTAGCGCTTTTTCCTAGACCTAAAACCTTGCACAGCGCTTTGAATTCAGCCTCTTCAGCCGAATTCAAGTAGCTCTGCACCCTGGTGTTTTTTTCTTCGTCTGGCATGTCAAATGGGGTCGGGGTAACAGTTCCCATAACTATACTTTGCATTGCGCTCACTCCTTAGTGTGTTGTTTCGTTTGGCCTTACCTCAATATAGCGGTTTTTGCGGGGTCATAATAGGGTCATCAGCTAGTCATATGGTATTGGCTGGATAATATAAAAGTGTCTTATATGGGGTCACAATGGGGTCATATACAGCTATAGTAGTTCCATCGGGCAAAACACACAGCACACACTACTAAGGACTCACATGAACTACAACACCATCTTCTCTATCGCCGCCCGCTCTGCTGAAGTTCACGACACCGTACAGCGCTGGATTCGCAACGAAGCGCCCGTAATTGAGGAACGCATCAAGCGTACTGCTCTACATGCCGCGATCGCTTTTCTAGAATTCATCGTTGCTGTTATCGACTGGGCACAGGGCCACATTGAGCGATCGCCTGAGTATCGCCTACGTTTCCAGCTCGCAAAGATTCGCGCCTACCGCTTCTTTGTACGGCTGGCGATTCGCATCGAATCAGCACGGGTTCAATATTCGCCAAAGCTTACCGCTGTGGTGGACAAAGTCTTTTGCCTTAACTAGGCACTGCCTAGCCACTGCCCGGTCACTGCCTAGCCACTGCCCGGTCACTGCCTAGCCACCGACCGGGCACCACCCACCCACCGACCACCCGTAACCCAACTAAGGATTAAAAATGCCAGAAACTACAGCACACACCACTTACAGCATTAACGAGCTAGCCGCCGCCATAGGTAAAAGCGCTTCTCAGGTAAAAGCATACAAAAAGCTTGTTCTAGAAGCCTTTCAAAAGGATGTCTCTAGAGTGCAAGCTAACAACGGAAGCCTGAATGAGCAAGGCTTACAGCAACTAAAGATGGCTGCTAAGTTCTACGCAAAATCGAACAACGAAGGCTATATCAAGGCTGTTTTTCAAGCTAACCCAGACCTTGAATACTGCCTAGCCACTGACCAAGTAGCAGGGGCACCAAGGCCACAGCCTACAAGCGTTTATAGCTCTGGCTCACTCGTGAGAATCAAGGAAACCAACCAACCAAGCCAGATGGTGAGCTTCGATCAGTCGTCCGCTGCTGGCACTATCAGCGCACTGCAGCAACAGGGTATGGCATCAGCTCAGCAGTTAGGAAACGTGTTCAGCGCTTATGCACAGACGCGGATTCAGCAAGCATTTCATGAGATAGATGCCACTGTTGAGGCTGTCAAAGTCAACGCTTTGACTGATATGGGCCTTGTGTCAAAAGAGGCGACGGAAGAGTGATGAAGGATGAACCCGAAAGACTGCGACAGCAGCTCGCTCAGCTTGCTTATCTACAGGCCCTGATGGATGCCTTAAAACTCGATATTGTCTCTCAACTAAAACAGATTCAACCTATAAGGACTCAAAATCATGCCGACTAAGACAACCACCAAAACCACCAAAAACACCAAGTCCACTAAAGCAACTAGCGCCGTTGATTCCCTGGCCGCTATCAGCGCTGAAGACTTCGATACCCAATCTGAAAAGCTGGCAGGCAAAGAGCGATCGGCAAAGCTGCAAGTGCAGACCAAAAAGATTGAAGGTGTGCTGCTCAAATCCGATGAACAAGAGGTGAAAAACCTAGCACTAGCCGACCGGGTAAACCATGCCGAAAGCGTTAGAGGCGTACAGTCTCAGACAATGGCCCAAAAGCTATCGCAAGAGGCAAACCTACTCACCTTTGCCACGGCTGAAACTCAGCTCAAGCAAGAGAATCTGAATATTCAGAGAGAAGGCTTAGAGGCTCATAACGCATTCGGCAAAGACATGCTGGCAACGCAGAAAGATATGTACTCAGCTAAGCTTCAAGCCGCCAAAGCCAACGTACAGAACTTTATCGCCAGTGCCCAAAATGAAGCCGCGCAACTCGCAGGCGATGTGATCGACGTTTAGGTTTCCAATTCAAAAGCGAGCTGATGTCGTCGCATCAGCTCGCCACAGCAAATATTCACCACAACGAGACTATTCACTATGACTATGATACCCGGTTTCATCACTGCTCCGTTCGCTGCTAGCGCCCTATCTGCACTGCTCACCCTAGCGCCTAATCCTTTCGTAGCTCAGCTAGGCTTAGCGGGTTCTATGGGGCTTGGCGGTTATGGTTACGCAGTGGCAACAAGCCCAGCAAAAGGCAAGCGCCAAAAAGGGCTGAGCACAGACCAAGAGGTCAGACGGCTTAAGCAAGAACTGTCAGACGTTCAACACCGTATTCGGCTGCTCAGCATTGATAAAAAGAGGCTCACCACAGACCTAGCAAGCTCTCAGGCCGCGCGCTCAGGGCTGGTTAACAAAGTACGCCTATTAGAAGCCACAAGCACCGATGGCACCGCTAGCCCGCTTATTGATACTTGTGAGTATCGAAAGCAATTGCGATCGCTTAACGCAGCTATAGAGGCCAAAAATTCTGAAATTGCAGAGCTTAGCGCCGCTCTTGATTCTGCTAATGACGGCTTGGATGGCAGGATAGCAGCGGTTAAGGCTGAAACACTGCTGACAGGCTCTACACGGTTTGAGATGCAAGATGAGATTGACCAGCTCACTGAAGACAAGCAGAAGCTATCAGCCGCTTACAGAAGCCTCAATACGGCGCTAGAGAATGCAGGTTTACAGTATGATGCTGAGCTTTCAGAATTAGGCGGTATTAAAGAGGCTCAAGACAAGCAGTCGCTAGAGGCTATCCAGCACTGGCAAGCTCAAGCAGCCAAGCTTGAAGCCCGTATCAAAGAGCTAGAGATTGAGGCAGCTAAGCCCGGTCGGTTTGGTGGCCTTGGCGCTGCTGATGTGATGGGTAATCGGTTGATTGATTTCTTGTCTGACAATGGCGTGGTGATGTCTGCTATCGAAACAGACCCAAACCCAGACAAGGGCCTGCTAGTGATATTGAAGCCCGAATGCCATACCAGCGGTATTGAGGTTAGAAACCTAATGCCGCGCTGTGAGTCGTCACTAGGTTTGCACAGCTTGCCCTCGGTATCCTTGGCCAATACTAACTATCATTTCCGCTTAGCGGTTGACCCAATCAAGAATGCTGAGACTGTCAAACTTAGCAGCAATATCAAGCGTTTGGAAAAAGCAATCGACATTGCCAATCACCTGTTTATTTTTGGTTCTTCTGGCTCTGGCAAAAGCGTATTTTTGGATAATGCGATTTGGCTTGGCAGGTGTCTATGGCCTGACGCAAAGCTTGACCTTTGCGACCCGAAAGCGCCCTTTACTGAATGGTCATCTTTGGAGCCAACTCATGCGGGTAGTGAGTCAACTATTGATGCTGTAATCTCGATGGCTAAAAAGATGAAAGAGCGCTTGGCCGATGCTCGGAAGCAGCACAAAGAAACGGGCGTTGTTCCAGAATATCCGCGTCATATTTTTGCCATCGATGAGGCGACCGTTGCTTACAGCGATGCCAAACTTTTAGATATGGATGAGCGCAAAGGCGAGAAGCTAGCTGTTAATTTTGGCGTATCAGTTGCCTCTGTTTTGAGGCTTGGTAGAGCACTTGGCTTTAAGGGTTACTTACTATCTCAAACCATGCTTGTTTCTAAACTTGGTTTGAATAATGGCGACTATGGAAACGCCACTTGCATCTTTCTAAATGGCATGATTGACCGTGCTCTAAAAGGCGACCTGAGAGACCTATTTGAAGCCGACGATATCACGGCTATCGAGAAGGAATTAGAGCGCCGTCGCGAGCAAAGTCAGAAGTATATCGGGCTTGTCGCCGATGCCAATACGGGCGAATTATTCCTATTCGAGATGCCTCGCCCTGGCTTCTATCACGATAGATTTAAGGCTGAAAACGGTGAGCCTGTTTCTGCCTCTAGAGGCCCTGTTCACACCGTCACGCACTCGGATGTGAAAACACGCGAAGCCTTACAGGACAATGGCGCGAAGCCTGTAGAGGAAACTGTGAAAGCTGAACCCATCACGGGCAATCACGCCGCTCTCACAGACGCTCTCACACCCACTTCACAGCCGCGTGCGAAGTGCCCTGAATGCTCTGAAGCGTCCACTAAATTAAATGGCCAGAAAACCCAGAAGAACGGGAAGCGCCGCTTCATCTGCGAAAACGATAGCTGCAAGAAAAAGACGTTTAGCGCCCTGCCTGAGTAGTCAAATAAGCGGTCAAAATGACAGCCCGATCGAAACTCCACAGTGAGGCGATCGGGCTTTTTTCTTGCCAGTGTCGCCGCTTGGATATAGCCTTTATTTACTGATTCACGGATACACAGCTAAGCCGATATGCATCAATACAGATACACGGATACACCATGAAAGTAATCGGAATTACGGGCTATAAAGGCGGCGTTGGGAAGTCGGTCACCGCTGTTCACTTGGCCACTTTTCTAAGCGAAATTGGCCAAACATTATTGATTGATGGTGACCCAAACGGTAGCGCTATCGAATGGGCATCTCAGGATAAATTACCGTTCAAAGTCGTAGATTCAAAAGCATCAATGAAGGCGATCGCGGGCAATGATTTTATCGTTTGTGATTCACCCGCAAGGCCAGATAGCAGAGACTTAAAAGAGCTGAAAAATGGCAGCGACCTTTTAATACTGCCGACAATTCCCGATCCGGTTTCGCTGCATCCAATGCTGCAAGTTGCCGCAATTTTAGAAGGCTCAAACTATCGGGTACTGATTGCCATCAATCCGCCTAAGCCTAATCGTGATGGTGAGCAGATGCAGGCTGAATTAAAAGCCGCTGATGTTCCCGTGTTTAACACGATGATCCGCCGCTCTATTGGCATTCCAAAAGCAGCGCTGGCAGGTGTCGCCGTTCGAGAATTGACCGGGCGCGATCGCATGGCTTGGCTAGATTATCAATCACTTGGCAAAGAAGTTTTGGAGCTGCTGAAAGATGTCTGAGAAGCAAGGTAAATACAATATTGGCAAAGCGAAAGCTGATGCAGCCAAAGCAGCCAAGGCCGATGATCCGATCGTCACGTTCACGATGAATGTCAAAAAGTCGCACCGGCAATGGTGGAAAGCACAAGCGGCGCTGCAAGGTCTAACCATGACGGATATCGCCACGCAAGCCTTGATAGATAAATTTGGGTTGCCGCCTGAGAAATAGTGAACAGACACAGACGACGCTATACACGGATACGCTTATATAAGGCTATCCGTGTTTTTGTGTGCCGGTGCACAAGCATTGCTTATATCATGCAAAGTGGTGTGCCTAAGTGGGGTGCCATAGGCTATGATAGTCATATACACCGATACACGGATATACGGACATGAGCGCACTAACTACACTCGCTACGGCTACAGAAGAATCATTGCAGGCTCGGACAGTGCGTGAGCTGCGCCAGCTCGCCACAGGCCAAATCAGCGGCTATAGCAACATGAGAAAGCCTGAGCTAATCACCGCGCTGCTGGCAGAAGGCGATCGCTTGAGACAGTTTGCTGAATCGCTGGACACCCAGCAAGCGACCAAAGAGCTTGAGTCTGTGTCTATCGACTTGAGCGAATACAGCACGAAATTCTTTAAGCGCTTTAAGGGCATCGTAGAGGCAAATCTAGATCTGGCAACTGGCGAGACAAAGCAAAGCATCTTTGCCGATGTAGCGGGCTTATCTGCTGCAATGCTTTCTTATCTAGATGGCATCCAAGGTCAGCAGGCTAACGGCAAGATTGCCGACAGTACAAAACTCAGATACAAGTCTGAAATTATGAACGCGCTGAAAGCTTCTATCAAAGCTGAGCAAGGTAGCTTCCTTAAGCCAGCGCTAGAAAGTGCCATCAGCATTCTTGAGAGAGCATTGAGCCAAGCGCTTAAAGAGCAGTACAGCACGCGCAAGAATGACTATAAGCAGAGCATCGCGACCCGAAAGAGCAGTAAGACCGATATTGATGCTAAGCCGCTGCTAGCTTTCTCTGAAGCCGTTCTGAAGAACCTCGAAACGCTTAAGGCTAGAGACTGGCCTCTAGTGTCTATCTCTATCGCTATCGCCACCGGGCGGCGTATGGCAGAAGTACACGGCGCTGATACTGTATTTGAGCGCAAAGGTAACGCGCTGCTATTCACGGGGCAACTGAAGGCTAAGGGCGCTGCTGGCGACTACTACGAGCAAAACCCATCGTATGAAATCCCTAGCCTTGTATATCCTGAATTGGTTGTCGCCGGTCATCAGTGGCTTAGAGATAATAGCAAGCTAGAAAGTGACCCAAAGAAAGCACACAACCGTTTTAGCCGGTATCTGAGTGAAGCTACAAAGAAAGTATTTTTTGAGGCCAATATCGGTGGCGACAGAAAAAAGCAAACCTACAAGGCGTTGCGAGCCATCTATGGGCAAGTTGCTTTTGCTCAGTCGGGCGCTAACGATGAAGCGGCTTATCTGGCTCAAGTACTTGGGCACGGTCGCCAGGACATGCAATGCGGTGGGAAGATTGCCGATTTTATGACCCCCCAGTCTTACAACTCAGATTGGAAGGTGAAAGGATAAAAGGACAGAAAGGATACGGGGCTTGAAATGGCTCAAAGCCCTATTCTTTCGTTGTCCTTTTCTGTCCTTTATACAGGTCTCTGCTAGTCAGTGGTGTTAGAAAATTTCCCGCCTGCGCCTGTATAGTTGAGTTTGCCTTCAAAGTAGATAGTCGAGTTCCTTTGAAAAAAACCTTCCAGAGCAGCCTAAAGCTGGTAGATAAGCGAAAGAAACTGATAGGCGCAATGGCTGTAGGCTGCTTGCTTGCCTGGGGCATCCATGAAACTGAGTTTTGGGCTGGCCGCTGGGGTCTCAAAGAGGATACGATCGCCGTCATTACAATTGAGAAAGAAGAAGACAGCCAAGAGGGATTTCCAAGAACTATCACTGTCGTCGCTCCAAACAAGTCAATTTGGGATGGACTTGGATTAGTGGGTGTGCCATTGGCCTTGTTACTCTTAGGGTGGTGGTTTCAAAAAAGCCAACAAGAACAAGCTGAACGGTTATCAAAAGAGCAGCGAGAACAAGATGCGAGTGAGACCCGAGAGGAAGTTTTACAGCTTTACTTTGATCGTATATCAGCACTTTTAATAGACAATAACCTAATGACAGTGGCCGCAAACGATTTAGATGAGCTTATAGATACCAAACAGGGCGAGTTACTAAACGTCGCGGTCAATGTCATAAAGGCTAGAACGTTATCAATTCTGAGACGCTTTGAGAAGGATTTAGAGCGCAAAAGTAGCGTTATTCGATTCCTAGCGGAAGCCGATGTTACGAATCGATTACAAGTGAACCTTTCAGGAATCAACTTGAGTTTCACTGACTTGGTGGGCATCGAATTGAGAAATGCCCACTTAAATGAGGCTGATCTGAGTGGAGCCCATTTGAGCAAAGCCGATCTGAGTGGAGCCCATTTGAACGGGGCTAACCTGAGCGGATCTCACTTAAATGAGGCCGATCTGAGTGGAGCCCATTTGAGCAAAGCCGATCTGAGTGGAGCCCATTTGAACGGAGCTAAGTTGAGTGCAGCTGATCTAAGGGCAATCGATTTAAGCAGGGCTCATTTGAATGGGGCTCATCTGAACGAAGCCAATTTAACCGGGGCTTGTCTGAGTAAGGCTAGCTTAGGCTCGGCTAATCTAAGCAGAGCCATACTTGCCTTTGCCGACTTGAGAAAATCCTTTCTCCGTCGCGTCGATCTAAGCGAGGCTAATCTGCAGGGGGCTGACCTAAGTGAGGCTAATCTACAAGGGGCTTTCATGGGTGGGGCTGACCTGGGTGGATCTAATCTGCAAGGGGCCAACCTAAGTAAAGCCAAAAACCTCACGGAAACCCAACTAGAAGAAGCTTTTCTTTGTCAAACAAGGCTATCTATAGATATGAATCTAGATCTGAACCGTGACTGCGAAAGATTTGGTATAAAGCCACCACAGACGACGCCCCCACCTGCTGCCAATGCCGACACTACCAGCCCGAATGCGGCATGATAGAGTCCTGATCGTCTTCGCATTCCTCTGCCAAGAACCACCGGCGTTGAGTCGATTAAAGTACCCGTCCTTTCCTTACTGCAATCTTGCTTCGAGTGCCACGGGGACGCAAAGACTGAAGTTCAGTTCAGCGCAACCCCCACACCCCTCACAGCCGCTCCTCACCAGTGCGGCTTTTTCGTGCCCCAAACCGCATTTTGGCCAACTGTCACAAGGGGGGTTGTGCAAGTGCGACCTTATTCCAATAGAGAATAAACCACTGTGGAATAAGGTCGCATTCGCTAAAACACGCCTAGAATTGATTGCTTGCCTTTTCTTTCTAACAAGAACCCATCAAGAAACGAGGCTTTCAGCTATTAGAAACAGACCCTTGGCCGGTTCGAGGGCCACAGAGGCCATCAGCCTTGAAACATTACTCTCGACATTGAGAAAAAGCAGCATCTGCTAGATTGCCCGCTTTCCATCGATAATGAAAGGCGACTGGTGTTCTTGAGGCAGGCAGTGAGCGAAAGTCTATGGATAGTGAGCGTAACGATAAGCAACCTGATAGCCCAGACAGAAGCGGCACCACCCCAGAAGCCTGATAACCTTACTCCGCTAATGGAGTGGGTGAACCAACTTCCAGGTATAGGCTTGGGACTTGCTGTCTTTGCGCTCATTTCAATAGCAATAGCGGCAGTCGCGAAACTGACAGGCAATTTGGATAAGATACTTAGTTTCATCGCTAAGTACTCACCCCAGAACACAACGGAGCTTTCCGAATCGCAATTGAAAAATCTGCGGCAACAGTTACTCAGTCAGATGTCGATGAATGTAGCGCAGCGTCAAAGAGATTCACTCCATAAGCTGATCTCGATTGACTTAGAACAGGAAGAGCAGCGCCATCAGGTTGGCAGACAGAGAATAGCTCCCTTAGCTAAGCAGAAAGAAAAGAAGACGCGCCCGTTCAGCAGCCTCATACAGAAGAGCTTAAGAATATTGGGCAATAACCCAGAGGCAAAGCCAGTCGCATCGACTGAGAAAACCTACACTATTTTCCACCGGACTGATGTAGGAGGGCGCTTGCTGATTCTGGGAGAACCCGGTGCGGGAAAGACGACTGAGTTACTAATAGTTGCACAGCGGCTTGTAGATGAGGCTACTAAAGATAGCGCTCAGCCGATTCCGCTAGTCTTTGAGCTTTCAAGCTGGGAAGAGAACACACCGACATTAACTTGGTTGAGTCAGCAGTTAGCGAAAACCTATGGCGTCTCTGAGAAGTTAGCGGAACCTTTAGCGAGGCGATGGGTACAGCAGAATCAGCTTTTACTGTTATTGGATGGTTTAGATGAGCTAGGGACGGCCAATCAAGTTGCCTGTATTGAAACACTAGAAGATTTCTTAGAGGAGCATCCGACGCTACCTATAATTGTCTGCTGCCGACGGGAGGAATACGAGCAAGGAGGTGAGCAGCTACGACAGCTCAATGGTGCAATCTACCTACAAACGGTTGGTACACAACAGATTCAGCAGTACTTGAAAGATTTAAAGCAAGACGAGTTATGGGTGGAGATCCAAACTAATCCTGAGCTGTTGGAGCTAGCACGGCTACCGTTGTTTCTTACGATGCTAGTGATTGCCTACCGGGGGCAGCCCATCCAAAGTACAGAAGCGTTGTTCAATGCCTATATTCAAAAGCAGCTGCACGATCCGAGCCATCAGGGCAGCTACGGACTCAGAAAAGGAGTCTCTACTGAACAAACGTTGCATTACTTAGGCTGGCTTTCTAGACAACTTAAGCAGAGGAATGAGACAGAGTTTTTGATCGAAAACCTGCAACCTGATTGGCTGACATCGAGATATCAGAGACGCGCATATAGGCTGATTGCTGGGCTGAGTGTTGGGCTGATTTGGGGGCTGATTTGGGGGCTGATTGGCGGGCTGATTGGCGGGCTGAGTGTTGGGCTGATTTGGGGGCTGAGTGTTGGGCTGATTTGGGGGCTGAGTGTTGGGCTGATTGGCGGGCTGATTTGGGGGCTGAGTGCCGGGCTGCAGCAAATAGAGCCACAAGAAAAACTCAAGTGGTCTTTCAGCAAAGGGCTGATTTGGGGGCTGATTGGCGGGCTGATTGGCGGGCTGATTTGGGGGCTGATTGGCGGGCTGATTTGGGGGCTGATTTGGGGGCTGATTGGCGGGCTAGAGAACGAAGCTATTGAACGAAAACAAATCCCAAATCAAGGCATTAGAAAAAGTATTCATAGCGGGCTGATTCTCGGGCTGATTCTCGGGCTGATTCTCGGGCTGATTCTCGGGCTGAGTAACGGGCTGAGTAACGGGCTGATTGGCGGGCTGAGTGCCGGGCTGATTGCCGGGTTGTTTGGCGGGCTCGCTCCATCAATCCAGCATTTCATTCTACGTCTATTTCTAACGAGAAGCGGCGATACACCTTGGAACTACGCTCGGTTTCTTGAACATGCCGCCCGCCATCGCTTTATTCAAAGGACCGGCGGACGATATCGGTTCGTACACGATCTCCTCAGACAGCACTTTGCTCAAATGACACCCGAACAACAGGCGGACCTAGCCCAGAACGACAACCGCTAGCACATCCCTCTTGTGCCAATGTGCCGCCACCACCTACAGACAGGCGGCTTTTTCGTACCTACCCCGCATTTTGGTCAACTGTCACAAGGGGGATTGTGCAAGCGCGACCTTATTCCAATAGAGAATAAACCTATGTGGAATAAGGTCGCATTCGCTAAAACACGCCTAGAATTGATTGCCGACCTTTTCTTCCTAATACAAACCCATCAAGAAACCATCCTTTCAGCTATTAGAAACAGACCCTTGACGGCGACGGCGACAGCCGGAAGGCGCTATTGCCCTTCGGAATTATGGCCAAGATTTTGGCGATGGCTGCCAGCAGCAAAAAGACGGCGACGGCGACGCCCTGAAATATTGCGCCAAAGATGATGGCCAAAGCCAGAGCTCTGGCGATCGCCCTTCGGAAAATATTGCGCTAAAGACGTTCGCCACAGCGCTGATATTTTGCCGGTCGCGATAGCGGCGACGGCGACGGTGGCAGTGGTGGAAATTTTGGTCACAGCCAGAGCGCTGGCGATCGCCCTTCGGAAGATTTGCCACGGCCTCGACTCTCCGCCGGTCAGAGCGACGGCGATCGCACCTCCGAAAATATTGAGCTGAAGGCGTTCGTCACACACCCCACTTTAGAAAAGGTGCAAGCCTAAACACAGTGACGGTTTTAGTGGGGTGCTGGTTCTGTTGTTGTTCCTGAAAAGTTGTTGTTGCTCCCAAAAAGTTGTTGTTCTTTTTCTGGAAGCTGTTGTTTGTTCTGTTGTAGTTTGAAAGTTGTTGTTCTTTTGCACCCCACTTAGCACACCCCACTCTCTT
>Ga0209194_1000887_pt1 | contig 21036 bp, 22 predicted proteins | sample COGITO_mtgs_1004_FD_184787 | JGI IMG/M metagenome (GOLD analysis project Ga0209194, IMG submission 184787) | Pelagic marine microbial communities from North Sea - COGITO_mtgs_100413 (SPAdes) (version 2) | ecosystem: Environmental > Aquatic > Marine > Epipelagic ...
AAGGAATACCAGAAATTGCATTTAGAAATCTATGAAGTGCAGTTCATTCCAGATCGAAGAGACTGGCAGCAGATGTTGAAGCTGATTGAATACCAAGATCAATATGATCTAACTAAAAAGATAAGAAGTATATTGAGAGGTAAGAAGAATCCAAGTAAGCCTCCGCTGTTTCCTATCTCATACATACTCAAAGCATTGGAGCCAGAGCCACAGAGTGCACAGGATATTATTAAGGACGTAGCAAAAGCTATGAGACCTAAAAGGAGATTGAAGTTTGATTAGATTTAGCAACACTAGAGTGAAGTCTAGAAATGCAAAGCAAGGAATACGTAGCAATCCACTCGTAATAAAAAAAATAGACGCGGTGTCTAGAGGCATACCTAGGGGGGGTGGGGTGCGTATACGTATATGGGGGTGCCACAAAAATATTTTTCAACTTTTAACAAGGAGATTTTCATGGTTGATAGATTAAATGCAGTTGTCCCACTTGAGGGAAAGGATGGCAAGACTTACTGGCATAATATTGGTAAGGCTTTTCAAAATAAGTTAGGAGGATGGGATATTATATTCAATTCTCTTCCGATACAGACGAAGGACAAGAATGGTGCTTTGATTATGAAGGTAATGCTATTACCTCAGAAAGACAATTCTACATCCCCTTCGCCAAAACCTACTAATCAATTTGACGACAACGTGCCGTTCTAATGGTTAAGAGAGTTCTTCCACGTCTGGATAATTTTGCGAGTGTCCGCCAGATCAAGAGAAAGATCAAGGGCAGCGATGTTATTTATAAAAACCGAGAGGCATTGGCAAGTGAGCTGATTAATATTGGTACTGCTAATATCTCGGATGTCGTTGAATGGGAAGGTGGTATCGCCAAGGTCAAGGACGTGAAGGACATACCGGAACACGCTTTATCAGCTATTAAGAGAGTTCGTATTTTAAAAGATGGTACGTTAGATATCGAGATGGTTGATAAGGTGCGTGTTTTACAGATGCTAGCGAAGAGCGCTGGTCTATTGGATCAAGAGTCTGAGGGTGACAAGCCTGCGGTTATAGATATAAAAATGGTAGGACCTACCGAGGAGAAGGAGTAATATGTTAACAGATCGGCAAATTAAATTAATTCAACCGCCTGCAACAGGACGTAAATCATACACTGATAGAAACGGATTATGTCTGAGAGTGACAACGAATAATCATAAGAGTTGGAGTATCCAATATCGTAACAATGGACGTAAGTGTAGATATACTTTGGGCAAGTACCCTTTGATATCATTAGCGGATGCTCGTAGATTAACGATACTAAAACTAAGGGAGATCATTTATGAAGATGTACAGAATGCTAGAGGAAAAACAAAAGGAAGTGCATAATCTCCAGATGAGGTTAAAGAAATGCATTGAGGAAAAAGAGAAGCTCAAGAATGACAAGTAACATACCAGGACTCAAACTCGACTTCAGCAAATCGCCTACTGTATGGAAGTTCCTTAATGACAACTCCTTCGTCAGAGGCATGATCGGTCCTGTTGGTAGTGGCAAGTCGTATGCCTGCTGTGCTGAGATATTTAAAAGAGCTGTCCAACAAAAACCGAGTAAGAGAGATGGTATCAAGTATTCTCGATTTGTTATTGTAAGAAACTCGTATCCTATGTTAAAAACTACGACACTTAAAACGTGGCTTGAATTATTTCCAGAGCATATCTATGGACCTGTTCGCAACTCACCACCAATAACACATCACATAAAATTGCCGAGTCGAGAAGGAGCAGCAGGCATTGACCTGGAGGTAATCTTCCTTGCGCTAGATCAACCTAAAGATGTCCGTAAGTTATTATCGCTTGAAGTGACTGGAGGATGGATCAATGAGGCAAGGGAACTACCGAAGTCAATAGTCGATGGTCTAACTCATAGGGTAGGACGATATCCTGTGAAGGATGATGGTGGTCCGACATGGCGAGGAGTTATTCTGGATACTAACCCATGCGATGATGATCATTGGATATACAGATTATCCGAGAAAGAACCGCCGAAAGGAAAGTTTGCGTGGAAATTTTTCCGACAACCGCCTGGAGTATTCGAGGCAAAGGAAGTACCAGAAGAAATGCCAGAGGCTCAAGGCTTTGTACATTCCGCAGGTAAATGGTGGCAGACGAATGATAAGGCTGAGAATCTTAATAATCTACCTGTTGGATATTACGAACAGCTTCTGGGTGGTAAGAATCTCGATTGGATACGTTGTTATGCCGAGGGTAAATTTACTTATGTACAAGAGGGCAAGCCTGTATGGAGTGAGTATGACGATGCGAGTATGGTCGATGATTGTCAGATACTAGATGGAGTACCGATACAGATCGGACTTGACTTTGGATTAACACCTGCTGCTGTATTTGCTCAGAGAACTCCGAAGGGTGTATGGAATGTATTACATGAGCTTGTAACTTTCGATATGGGATTAGAACGCTTTTGTATATTACTCAAAGAAGATATTAATAGATTTTTTCCGAAGCATGATTTACAGGTGTGGGGCGATCCTGCCGGCGTGTCCAGGAGCACACTCAATGAAGAAACATCTTTCGATCATTTAAAAACTCATGGCATTATTGCCAGACCTTGTGCAACTAATAATTTTCAAGCTAGACGAGAAGCAGTGGCAATGCCGATGACTAGGTTAATAGACAATAAGCCAGGCTTTAGAATAGATCGTAAATGCGTGCGTCTAAGAAAATGTTTGAGTGGTGGATATCATTTTAAGCGAGTTGCTATAGGTGCTGGGCAGGAAAGATTTAGAGATACCCCTAATAAAAACGAGTCCAGCCACATCGGTGATGCAGCACAGTATTGTCTGCTTGGAGGGGGAGAGCATAGACGAATGACTAAGGGTAATAGACCACACCTTAAGCCGATGGTCGCTAAAATAGATTTTGATCCGTTAGCATGATATATTTATTTATCGAATCTATTGCCACCCTCACCGCTATAATTTCTATTTATCTTTATGGCAATGGTTGGAAGTATTCTGGATACTTTGGTTTGTTCTCGCAATTTTGGTGGATACTATTTACTTACATCAATGACCATAAGACCCTGTACTTTCTCTGTTTGTGTATGTGCATTACCCATATACGCAACATAAGGCGAATGAATAAATGACATTTACTTGCGAAGAATTAAACCAAGCAATGAATCTCGATGGGGTCGATTATAAATTTATTCCGTTTCATTATACGCATCTCAAGATGATGGAGTTCCGAGAGTCTGAACATTCTCTCATGAACAGCTTTGTAGACTACGAAGAAAAAATAAAAACGTGTCCGATGGATGGCTTGTCATTTAGTGGAGTATCTTTTGGAGACATTGCCTGTTGTTTTGGTATACTGCCTTTATGGGAGGGAGTGTATGAGGCATGGCTACTACCATGTAAAGATCTAACCAAAAATAAATTTAAGTTTCATAGAGCAAGTCTAAAGTTTTTTGAATACGTTGCAAAACGCTTAAATATTCACAGATTACAGATAAATGTTAGTAGTCAGAATTGCCTAGCATACAAGTGGGCTAAAAAGTGTTACTTTACTGAGGAAGGATTGTTACGAAAGTTCGGTCCAGATAAAACTGACTTTTATATTATGAGTCGATTGTTTAATAATAAGGAGTAGATATGGGCGGATTTTTTTCACCACCAAAACCAAAAGCACCTCCAGGTCCTTCTAAGGCTGAGCTTGATGCGATAGCTCGTAGAGAAAGACAGGCGGAGCAAACTAAAGCGAGAGAGTCTAGAGAGATTGCAGCTCGTAAAAGAACGAGACGTGGTTCTCAAGGACTGATGACAGCTTTCATAGGTAGAAAACCAGAAGATCAAGGAGGTCAACAGACTCTCGGTCCAAGTAGGAATCCAAGAGACTATGGCTAAAAAATATATTAGAAACCCTAAAAAAAGGAGAGACGATGCCGAAAGTAATGTATAAAACTAAAGATGGTATGAAAACCAAAATGTTTCCGTACAATAAATCTGGGGTAGATAAAGCCAAGTCATTCGCCAAGTTAGTGAATGGTAAGGTTGAAATGTCTATGAAAAACTCTAAGATGAAGTATGCTAAAAAAACACAAAAATCCTAAAGGTGGTCTGACTCAAGCAGGCAGAGATTTCTTCAAGAGAAAAGAGGGAGCTAATCTAAAACCACCTGTTAAGAAGGGAGTTAATCCGAGACGTGTTAGTTTCGCAGCTCGTTTCGCAGGAATGAAAGGCCCTATGAAAAAACCAGATGGAACACCAACCAGAAAAGCATTAGCACTACGAGCATGGGGTTTTAGGAATGTAGAGTCGGCTCGTAACTTTGCTAACAAACATAAGAAATCATAATGAGAAAAACTATAAACATGACATACGATAATTTTATCAAAACAAGTGACCAAGGTTTTAGAACAGTATTTAAAAAAATGGGCTTTCTTGGAGATGTTGTTTTAACTGCCAATGGTGGGTCTGGTTACAATAGGATGTTTGATAGTTTTAAAAAAGATGTACAAAATAAAGTCAGTAGAAATCAAGTGCAATTTGTAGGCTCAAGCAACAGACCAAGAGGAAGAGCAAATCTAAGGGTCAAAAGACGTTCACTAATGAAAGCTAAGAGGACATAATGGCAAAATTAAACGCTCAACAACTAAAAAGAAAATACGATTTAAGTAATAGTCATAAGGACAATTGGAGATCAATTTACGAAGATGCATACCGCTATGCCCTGCCCATGAGGAATCTCTACGATGGATATTATGAATCCAATACACCAGGTCAAGATAAGATGGCGAGAGTGTTTGACTCTACTGCTATAGATAGTACGCAAAAATTTGCGAATAGATTACAGAGTGGCTTATTCCCACCTGCTACTCAGTGGTGTCGTTTAATTCCTGGATCGGAGATACCAAAAGAACGACAAATAGAAACGCAACAGATTTTAGATGGCTATACCAATAAAATGTTCGATGTAATGCGACAGTCTAATTTTGACCAAAGTATGGGAGAATTTTTACTTGAACTTGCTATAGGCAGTGCGGTAATGCTGATTCAACCAGGCGATGAAGTAACGCCAATACGTTACACCGCTGTACCGACATTCTTAGTTACCTTTGAGGAAGGTCCATTTGGCACTGTTGATAAAGTCTATAGAAGAATGAAAAAACCTTACGGAGTATTAGACCAAGAATTTCCAGATGTAAAAATACCCCAAGACATGAAGAACAGTTACCTAGGTCGAGAAAGCGAGATGGTTGAGCTGATCGAGGGTACTTACTACGACAAGGATACAGGTAAATATCATTATCAGATTGTTGATTATAATGGAAAGCATGAGCTTGTTTATAGAGAATTAAAATCATTTCCTTGGGTGGTAGCACGTTACATGAAAGCTGCTAACGAAAGATATGGTCGAGGACCTGTACTTACTGCCTTACCAGATATCAAAACATTAAACAGAGTATTAGAGCTTACACTTAAAAATGCAAGTCTTACTATTGCAGGAGTCTATACTGCTGTTGATTCTGGAGTGTTGAATCCTGGCGCAATAAACCTAGTTCCTGGTGCGATCATACCGGTCAACTCTAACGGAGGTCCTAGAGGAGCTGACTTACAGCCATTGCCGAGAAGTGGTGATCCTCAGTTATCTCAGATTGTGGCGAATGACTTACGAATGAATATTAAGAAAATTATGTTAGACGAATCTTTGCCACCAGATACTATGTCAGCTCGAACTGCACTTGAGGTTGCCGAGAGAATGAAACAACTATCGCAAAACTTAGGAGCTGCTTTTGGTCGATTGATTAATGAGACTATGTACCCTGTAGTAAGAAGAACTCTTGAAGTTATGGATCAGCTCGGTATTATCCAACTACCACTGAAGGTAAACGGATTACAAGTTAAGGTACAGCCGATTGGTGAACTTGCTATGGCGAGCAATATGACGAAAGTAAATCAAGTAATGCAATACGCACAGATAGCTAGTTCGTTAGGACCAACAGGTCAGATGACTATTAAGGTAGAACAAATTGCCGACTACATTGCGGATGCTATGGGAATCCCTGCGGATATTAGAACTACTTACGAAGAGAGAATGCAGATGCAACAAGTCATGGCGGAGCAAGCTCAGATGATGGCTCAACAGCAACAAGCTCAGCAAGCACCACCACCACAGGAAGAACAGTAATGAATTTTAATTATGGTGGATATGATCCACAGCTATGGAGGGCAAAAAAAAATGAAAGTAACAAACGAAGAACAAAAAAATATAAATAGTCCAGGTTGGGAAGGCTTAGATGCAACACCTAACCCACATCAAAAGATAGAACCTACTGACTTGGATAAATTATATCAACGAGTTTTTTCATCACAAGATGGGAAAAAATTACTGATACATCTCAAAGACACATACCTCGACACTCCGACTTGGACACCTGGGTATGATAATAGCTTCGGATATTATAGAGATGGTCAGAATACGATTATAAGAGAAATAATAACCAGAATAAGGAGGGCTAATTATGATCGAAAATGAAGAAGTAAAACAAGACGAAGAACAACCGATACCACAATCAGAAGAGTCAAAAGGCTTGATGGCGGATGCAGAACAACAAGCAGAAGAAGTGGTTGAGGATGGAATGCCTACAGGCAAACAAGAAGATATCTATGACGGAGAGGATTTAGAAAACCTTGAGTTTACGAGACCAGAAACATTTCCAGAAAAATTCTGGCATGAGAAGGATGGTCCAGACGTTGAAGGTTTAGCCAAAGCATACGGAGAACTAGAAAAGAGATTTCACTCTGGCAATGGTAAAGCTCCTAAAGAATATAGCTTAGATAATATCAAGGAACTTGGCTTTGCGGAGGATGATCCTGTTGTAGATACTTTTAAGGAGTGGTCTAAAAATAACAACGTGCCTCAAGATGCCTTTGATGAATTGGCAGGTAAGATTGCTGAAATGGGTATGCAGGCTCAACAGGATGAAGAGATACATATTAAAGAAGAGAAAACTAAACTTGGTGAGAATGCCGATAATATTATTAACTCTAACGTCAAGTGGGGTAGGGGGTTAGTTAACAAAGGTATGTTATCTGAGGATGATTACAACGAACTCGAAGTATGGGGAGGTACAGCTTCTGGTCAGAGACTTCTCAATAAATTTAGAGGCATGATGGGAGAGCGTGAGATACCGACTGCTACAGTGGAAGGTCAGCGAATGGATGAGGAAGAATTAAAATCCTTAGTTGCCGATCCTCGATATGGAACTGATGAAAGATTCCGTAAAGATGTAGAACGTAAGTTTGTGGAGTATTACGACAAAAGATGAGAAACTATAAGAATGAATACCAAAAATTCCAATCCTCTTCGCAACAAAAAAAAGATAGAGTTAAGAGGAATAAGAATCGTAGGTTATTGATGAAAAAAGGATTAGTTAGAAAAGGTGATGGAAAGGACATCGACCATAAAGATGGTAATCCACAAAACAACAAATCATCAAATCTCAAAGTGGTATCTCGTTCTTATAACCGAGCTAAAAGGTGAATGAAAGAAGAAAAGCCGAAACATATAATCCCTCTACGAGATTGTAGGGGGTCTCGGTTTCCCAATAAAAAGCGAAGGCTTGTTGAATATAAAAATCCTGTAGTTCACTATGGAAAAAGTTCGACTTGAAAATAATCTAAAAAAAAGTTATAAATAAAGTATTAACTCACAACCCTAATCTAGGGCGGGTTTGGCTACTCAGAAATGAGTCGTTGCAAGAGCGTAATCTTGTAGCCAAGGCTGAATTTTTTCAATAACCGATAGGCGATTAGTTTTTTATATTTAACTTTTATAAGGAGTACAAATGAGTACAGGACTATCAACTGCATTTATCACTCTCTTTGAGGCTGAGGTAAAACAAGCCTACCAGGGTGAAGCAGTACTAAGAAATGCTGTACGAATGAGAACTAATGTTAATGGTTCAACTGTAAAATTCCCAACTATCGGGAAAGGTGTATCTCAAGTTAGAACACCACAAACAGACGTTGTTCCGTTAAACACTTCATTCGGATCAGTGACAGCGACTATGACAGATTACATAGCTGCTGAATATAGCGATATTTTCGACCAAGCAAAAGTAAACTTCGATGAGAGGCAGGAATTGGCTCAAGTTGTTGGTAAAGCGATTGCTCGTAGAGAAGATCAAATAATAATTGATGTAATGGAAGCAGCCACTCCAGGCACCACGATTGCGAATACAGTTGTAACTTCTGGTTCAGCCGCAGCTTCTGACTTGAATATTGGTAAAATCATTGCAGCTAAGAAAGCTCTTGATGCAGCTAACGTAAGCCCAAACGACCGACACGCAATTATTCATGCGAATAACCTCGCAGGTCTTCTTGGCGATGAAAGGGCAATCAGTGGCGATTTCCAAAACATCAAAGCACTTGTCGCAGGTGAGCTTAACACTATGATGGGCTTTCAGTTTCATATAGTCGGTGACCGAGACGAAGGCGGCTTAAATGTTGATGGATCAAGTGACAGAAAAACTTTTTTCTTTCATAAGTCATCTACAGGCTGTGGTGTATCAGTAGCTCCGAAAGTAGAAGTTAACTACATTCCGGAAAAAACATCATTCCTAATAAGTGCCATGTATAGTGCTGGAGCAGCAGTTATTGATACTGCCGGTCTAGTTCAAGTAACTTGTAGAGAGTCATAGGAGGTAAAATATGGCATTTTCAAGAACAGGATGGAATCCTATTGGTGGCATGAGCAAACGAGGTAGTGCTCCACAAATGTGGACGTACACTTCAGCTGATGCTATCGCAACAGTAAATACAGCAGCTTACTTCAACGCAGTATCTGATGAAGTAAAAGTTGGTGATCTAATTTATGTTCACGACTCAAACACACCTACTGCTAGTTTGGTAATCGTCTTATCGAACGCAAGCGGAGTGGTTGATGTTTCAGACGGAACAGCAATTAGTGTTGCTGACGCTGACTAAATAATAAACTGTGGGGAGCTTCGGCTCCCTGCTTTTATAAGGAATTTTTTATGGCAGCAGGAGATACTCAAGTCAGCATAGCAAACCAATCCCTACTACTACTAGGAGCTGACACTATATCAAACTTTACTAACGGAACTGCTGTCGGTAATGCGTGTTCAATCATATACCCCAAAGTTAAAGCAACTACTCTAGGGATGTATCCTTGGAGTTTTACTTTAAAAAAGGAACAGCTTTCTCGATTATCAACAGCTCCCACTGCACATTTTCTATATCAATTCGCCCTCCCCCCAGATATGTTAAATAGTGTACCAAGAACTGTCTATGCAAGTAGTGATCGAGGAGCTATTCCTATTACTGATTGGACAATACAAGGGCAGACATTATTGACGGATAGAGAACAAATATTTGTAGACTACCAACAGGATATCGTAGAAGGTAAACTACCAACGTATTTCATACAACTCCTTGTATATATGTTAGCCTGGAACTTGGCTGAAACAATAACAGATCAAACCGAGAAAGGTGCATACTATAAACAGATCGCCCTCGGTACTGTAGCTGAGAACAATAGAGGTGGATACTTTAGAACTGCTATTAACTTAGATGGTGCAGGAGAAACACCACCTGTCATTGCTCAGTATTTACTTACTGAGGTTCGCAGTTAATGTCGAGAATAGTTCAGTATCAATCGTCATTCACTATGGGTGAGTTTGACCCTCTCGTAAAAGGTAGAGTGGATATTCAGCAATATCAGAATGCTTTAGAGAAAGCGACTAACATTGTGTGTATTCCGCAAGGAGCTATAGAACGTAGACCTGGCACTCAGTTTCTACTCGACATCACTAGTCATTTAGGGTCTGGTATTACAGCTCAACAAGGTATACGACTTATCCCATTCGAATTTTCTACTACCGATTCGTTTATGTTAGTCTTCGTTAAAATTTCTACTGCATCCTCAAACAATACGAGAATGTTTGTATTTAACAATGGTACACTTGTAACTAATATTAATGGCTCTGGAAATGATTATTTAACACTAACCTTTGGTGATATCTCTTTTGATAAGGTGTCGTTTACGCAATCAGCTGACACACTCATAATTGTAAATGAGGATTTAGCTCCTCTCAAAATTGTACGAGGGGCAACAAATGCTGATTGGACCGCTACTACTATTACCCTTACTTCACCAAAGTATGCATTTACTTTAAATACGACTACCCCTTCTGGAACAATCACACCAAGCTCTATTGATGGTACATCCGATATAACAGCTTCTACACACGTTTTTCATGATGGTGAAAGCGATACTGCTCAAGCAGGTGGCACTAATACAATTACGTTACACAGTGGAGCTTCGAGTAACGATGATATTTACAATGGGTCAACTATAAAAATTACAGGAGGCACAGGTTCTGGACAAACTAGAATTATATCGGATTATGTACATTCAAGCAAAGTAGCTACTGTCTCAGAGAATTGGACTACACAACCAGACAACACTTCGACATTTACAATTACAAGTATGGTCGGACAGTATGTTCAAGTAATTAATGGATTTGGTCGAGCTAAGATTATTGAGATAACCTCAAGCACAAAAGTTAAAACTAATGTTGAAGTTCCGTTCTATAATACGTCAGCTCAAAGTGATTATGAGTTAGAGTTTGGCTATGAGGATGTATTCAGCACTGATCGAGGCTTTCCTAGAAGTGCAGTATTTCATGAGGGTCGTTTATACTTTGGCGGTACTAAATCTTTACCTTCCGCATTGATTGGTAGTAAGATATCCGACTTCTTTAATTTCTTAGAATCAGAAGGGCTTGATGACGATTCCATATTCGCCTTATTATCATCGGATACTGTGAACGCAATTACAGGTTTGCGTAGCGGACGTGATCTTCAGATCTTTACCACAGGTAATGAGTGGTATGTTCAGCAGGCTGAGTCCGAACCGATTACTCCGCAAAACCTTACATTGAAAGCAGCCACTAAATCTGGATCAAAAGAAAACATTATGCCTGTAGCTGCGGAGGGTGGTACTATATTCTTACAGCGATCTGGAAAAGCCTTACGAGAATTTTTATTTAGTGACGTAGAGTTATCTTATCAATCTAATAACATATCCTTACTATCTAGCCACCTTCTTAAAAGTCCTGTTAAGATTACGTTCAGACGAGCTACCTCTACTGACGATGGCGACTTATTAATTATTGTGAACGGAACCGATGGTACCATGGCAGCATACTCTATACATAGAACACAAAAGGTTGTCGCTCCTTCAGAGTTTATTACGGACGGAACTTTTGAAGATTGTAGTGTAGATATTAACGATATATATGTTATTGTAAAAAGAACAATTAATTCATCAACAAAATATTATGTGGAGTTATTAGATGATGACAGAACTACTGATGCTAGCTTCCAGCTTTTTGATGGGAGTAATGATGGGTCTAAGCCTACCTCAACAACAGTATCCGGTCTTACACACCTGGAAGGAGAAACTGTGGAAGTTATTAGGGATGATATATTCTTGGGTACGAAAACTGTTTCGTCTGGGCAAATAACGATAGATCAGATACCTACGACTTATGTCGAGGTCGGTTTACATTACGATGTCCTAGCTAAAACATTACCTGCCGAGCCGAGACTTTCTTCTGGTACTATGGTAGGACGTAAGAAAAGAATTGTAGATGCAAGTCCTGTTTTATTTCAGACACAAAACATTGCGATCAATGGTAAGGAAGTTCCGTTAAAACAGTTTCCCTATACATTAGATTCTGCTGAGACAGTATTCTCTGGACGTAAAAGAGTGACTCCGATACTTGGATTTAGTACGGAAGCTCAGATAGAGATAACCCAAACTAAGCCCTTGTTTTTTACGTTACTTGGTTTAGAATACAATGTGAGTGGTAGTCAATGAGTGCGTCAGCGGTATTTGGTGGAATTGGTTTAGTAATGTCTGCATTGCAGTACAGGAGTACTGTAGCCGCAGGAAAAGCCGAACAAGAGTTTTATAATGCTCAAGCTCGTAACAGAAGATTACAGGGCAGAGTAGAGGCAGTAGAAGCTAAAGAAAAAGGCAATGAGATACTGAGACGAGCTAAAGTGGCTCTAGCCTCAAACCTTGCAGGAGGATATGCAAGTGCAGTTATTCCTACAGTGGGATCGGTTCAGACAGTAAGCAGGCAACAAGTATTACGACCTGCCTCGTTAGACTTTGGTATAACTGGCATGGATGCATTGTTAGCGGTAGAACAAGCGAACAGAGAAGCAGGATACTTAGAGTACAGAGGTCAGATGGCGGCAGCTCAAGCTCGAACTCAAGCCCTCGGTGGATTAGCAATGGCAGGATTGCAAGCAGGATTATCTGGTGCGTTTGAAGGACTAAGTCTAGGTGGTGGCTCTGGTTATTCAGCTAGTGCTTTTCAAGGAGTAGGTGCCGCAGGAACAAGAAATGTATCTATGGCAAGTAGAGTAGGACCAGCATTCGGAGGATAGATGGCAACAAGAAGAACATTACAAAGACAATTTTTTAGTCCAAGCTATAGTCCAAGTGCCTCAGCGGAAGCAGGAATGTTTGAGCAACAGGCAAGTGGCATGACACAGCTTGCGAATAGTCTTAATCAAATGTCTAACTTTTTCTATAAGGAGATGGAGACAAGAACAGTAGAGGAAGGCGAGTTATTAGGAGCTGCTAATCCTATTACTATTGACGAGCTGAAAAAATCTGCAAAAACAGGAAAGGATGTAACCGACAGATTAGGGTATGGAGCAAAAGGCAAGGCTGCAAGGGGTGCTGCATTTAAAGTGTTACAACATGAAATGGAAATGGAGGCATCTAGAGATTATCAAAACTTTATGACAAAGGCATCTCAAGAACAACTCTCCTCACAGGAAATCGCTGACGGATTAGATGCAATAACTATGGGTTATACAGATTTACTTAAAGGAGTAGATGCAACAGTTAAATATAATACAAAGGCAAAACTCTCTGTAATTACTAATGACTTATATTCAGATTACTTAAATGATGAAATAAAAAAACAAAACTCTATTATAGCTTTAAAACAATTTCGAGATCTAGAGCAAGACATTGAGAACATTATACCTATAATGAATTTAGCTTTGAGAGAAAACAAACCACAAGAAATAACACCTATGATTAATAGTTATAGAACACAGATTGAGGGTGCTATTTTTAACACATCTATGACAGATGCTAATAAACGAAAAAGTATTAAAGAGGCAAACTCTAATATTGATAGTGCAATTATAAGAACAATGACTAAATATAGCCAGGACAATAACATAGACCTATCAACATTTATTAAAAACTTTAGACAATCAGCAAAGGTAGTAAACGATAAAATTGTGTATAATGTTAAGAACCCAGATCTATCTTCTTTAGTAAATTCTCTCTCAAGAACAGGACAAAACAATTTAACAGACGAGCTTAACTCTGAATTAGATAAACAAACACAGATTACTACTTTACAATCTAACCAAAATAAGGAAGTTGCTGACGCTGCTGTTGCACAGATCAAACAAGAAACAGATAAATTTTTAGTTAATTATGAAGATGGTGGCGACATTCCACTTGAAGTACAAAATAATGTTAATATGTTAAAAAAATATAATTCAACTGAGTATAAAAATTACTCTCAAAAATTAACGGATATTCAAAGCGACTATGCCATAGAGATTGACACAACTCTTGTAAGTTCACTAGAACAACAAATAGATACCCTTGAAGGTATAGAAATGGACAAATTGTATGAGTATAAACCACGATTAACGAGAGATGATTTTTTAAGATTTAAAGAAGATGTTGCAAAAAAACAAAATGAAGAAATAAAAAGATTTGTTAAAACAGTGTCAACAGGGCCTAAATATGCAGCGAGTCACCCAGAATACCAAGGCGATCTTACTGGGGTGCTTGTTTTTAGTGACGAACAAAAAGCTGTAAAAGAAACAAGAAGATTTATAAAAGATCAAATGGAATTGGAGTCAGAAAGAGCTAGTGCTGCTGGAGAGTCCTTTAACGCATTTGACTTTTATAATAAATTAAAAAGCGATCCACAATACACTGAATTTTTTAAAGACCCATTAGGAGCAGGACAGGCAGCAGAAACAATAGCAAAAACAACACAGAATTTTATAAACAATCATTTTGGTAATTTAAATAGCTTGGGATTTTTTAGAAATGTTGTTTCTAATACAGATACTATTGAATATTATGAAGAAATTAGTAAAAATATTAATGAGAGTATGAGAAAAAAAGCATTAAAGCAAGGGACATTTGACACCTATAAAGCAGCAACAAGGCTTGTTAATCAAAGGTTACAAGAATTAAGGAAGAACAAATAATGGCTAAAGAACAGGATTTATTTGATCTATTTATTGAGGAAAGGGAGTTACGTCAATCTGGACAAACACTATTGCCTAGCTATGAAAATGGATTGACAACTGTGAGAGAACAGACTTTTGTAGATACTTTTGATAGTCAAGTAAAAGAAGGTGTGCAATCATTGTTTGAAAAATTTACATTAAATGAACAAACAAAAGAAGATTTAAAAAAAGGTGGTGAGGTTGTAGAAGGTATTGGTAAAGGCTTGTTTGAAGGTGGTATAGTAAATCCTCTAGGTCTAATTGTTGATGAAAACTCTAAGTTTATGCAAGACGCTAAACAAGCTACAGAATTTAATCCAGACTTTGATTTCGCTAATTTTGGATATGAGGGTGCAAAGTTTTTTGGGTCGTATTTAGGTTTAGGTAAACTGATGGCTATTGGTAAGGTTGGAACACAACTGAGTAAACTCGGAACTTTTGGTAAAGAAGCTGTTAGAAGTTTAGGCTCTACGTTTACAGCATACGAAGGTACAGATGAAAATTTAGTAGATGCTATTATGTCTATGGGTGCTGACCCAGACAATTACCCAATGATTAGAAAACTAATGACAGATCCGAATGATAGTGATTTCGAGGGTAGATTAAAAAATGTGTTAGCTGATTTACCTGTTGAAGCTCTTGTACCAAGAATAGCTGTTGTATTAAAAAACATTAAAAGTAAAGCACCACCAGAGGTGGTAGAGCAATCATTAGACAACTTAAAAAAAGAAGGTAATGAATTATTAGATAAGTATTCTGTTGGTTCGGCAATAAATCCAAAAGGTGAATTGGCACAATCAATTATTGAACAAGCAGACAAAAATACAAATGTATCTAAACTAGCTCCTAATAAAGGTGAGGTTGTAAATCTAAAACCAAAAAAAGATCGTCTTAACTTTTACTCTAAAGCAGAAGAAGTAACCAATCAGTTAAAACAGAACAAAGGTACAGGTCAACAGTATCGCCAACAATTACTTAAAGCTGGAGTAAAACCAGATGAGATAGAATGGCTAGGACTTGATGATGTTCTCAATAAAGACAAGATTTCTAAACAAGAACTACAGGATCAGATAAACGCAAACAGAATAGAATTAGATGAGGTAGAGTTGTCTGGTGGTGGCGATGATGTATTAGAGGATTTAACATACAGATTTAAAGAAAACTTTGATGAAATGTCCGCAGAAGATGCTTATGGACCAGAGCATTTAAATAGCCGAGCAGATGAGATTTTTGAAGATGTGGATGAGACTGATGTAAGTGGAAGAAAATACACAATAGATGATGCCTATGAACAAGCAAAAAATGAATATGACTATAATCCTGTTATGAAACATGTAGACCCAAAAACAGGATATACAATTACAGGAAATGATGATTCTGGGTATTCTATATTTAGATCAGAAGCAGACAGTAGTAATTTCCGTAATGATATTACTCGTAATCCAAGAAACCCAGGCGCATCGCCTGTTATAGGTTCATTAAACGAAGCGATAATAAGAGCAGAAGAAGATATGATGCAAGAAGGTGTTGTTGGGATGGCTGGAGAAGGTACAAGATTTGGAGAATACACAGAACCAGGCGGAGATAACTACCGAGAGTTTCTAATTAAATATGATGATCCTAAAGTGCAATTTGACGAAAGTCATTTTGATGAATCAAATGTCATTGCTCATTTTAGAACAAAAGATAGAACAACAAGCGATGATAAGAAAGTATTGTATATAGAGGAGATTCAATCGGATTGGGGTCAACAGTTCAGAACACAAAAAGGTTTTCTTGAATTTGGTGTTACAGGAATAGAAGGCATGAAAGATATGCCAAAAACTCTAAATGAATTTACAATCTCAAGAGTTAATAAAGATTTTAATTATTATGATTGGTTTAAAGACACTCAAATCGAAGATTCGGTTGGTGATCTAAATACTACATCATTAAGAGGTCTGTATAGGAATTTTTTAATTGACCCAGGAATAAAAAACAAAAATGGACAAGTAGCAACCTTTGAAGAAAAACTTAAAGTATTAAAAGATCAAGGAATTGATGTTCGTCAAGGTCCACCTAAAGCACCATTCATAACAGACACCGATAAATGGACACAGCTTACTCTAAAAAGAATATTATCCAAAGCAGTAGATGAAGGATATGATTTTGTATCTATAACTCCTGGCAAAGCACAAATGGATAGATGGAATGATGAAGGTGTGGCTAAATTCTATGATGAGATTGTTCCAAAAAATGCAGAGAAGATTGTTAAGAAGTTAGATAAAAATGCTATACAGAAAGATAAGAAAATTAATTACAACGAGGTTAGACAAGGAACTGTTTATAATCAAGAAAGATTTAGCATAGAACTAACACCACAGCTAAAAGAAAAAGTTAAAAAAGGAATGGCGATGTTTAGTGCAACACCGCTTATTGTTGGACAGGAGAATGAGTAATGGGTAAATTTACTGAGTTATTAAAAACAGCAACTAAAAAAGGATTACAAGTTGAGGGTAATTACTATATGGATCCTGTTGATAAACTTGAGCTGTATGGAGAAGAAATTGTAATTCAAGGTGAGATAACTTCAGCTAAAAGTTTAGCCGAGGGTGTGGCTGACCCATTAAAAATATCTCTTAACGCAAACAAAGACGACAATATATCTAACTATTCTAAATTTCTTTCTCGATTAAAAGACGATACGATGGAAGACCCAGAAGTTACGAAAGCATTATACCATGACATAAGAATGACCTATGGTGACGGAATAAAAACTAAGACATTGAAAGTCGAAGAAATAGTAAACAATGCCACACCAGAAAAAATAAGAACAGCCTTAGACAACGCATTCAAATATGATTCTTTGAAAACAATGACCAATGAAGATTTCGTATTAAATTTAATGAATGGGGTAAACCTTTCCAATGAGTTTAGAGGTCTAGCCCAACAACTACAAAAAGTGTCTAAGAAAGAAGATAAACAAAAGATTCTAAAAAACATGGTTGTTCATACAGTTATGATGGGCAGAGTGTCAAAAGCCCTAAATCAAGAGATTAGAACTGCAGGTCAGAAATTAGCAGCGACTCGACATGGGAAAAAAATAACTGAAGTAGATTTTGATTCGACTTTAAAAAGCATAGCAAAACTTGATTTGACTACAATGGACGAATTAACTATGGACGAATTAGGTTATGTGTTTGCTCGTTTTAATAATTCCGAACTATCTAAAGTATCTGAACAACTCACACCAACCCTTTGGAAAAAAATACTTGGAGGTGTGCAACAAGGATACGACATTGTTATGGAGCTTTATTATAATTCTTTACTGTCTGGATTTCCAACACACGTTGTAAACTCTTTTGGTACTGCGGTACACATGGCAAAAGACCAGGTTGACGATGTTGTAGCTAGTGGTATTGGTAAAGTTAGAACGACAGTCGGTAAGGCAATGGGGTTGAAGACAAATGAGTTTGATAGAATTACTTTAAAACAAGCGATGCATTCTGATTTGGCAGATGTTAATGCCTGGAATGATGCATTAAAAGTATTTTCTAAAATCATGATAACAGGTGAGGGTTCTGATTCTGTTACTAAATTTGATTTTAAAAGAAGAAAAGGTATCCGATTGCCTGGGACTGATGGCACAGACAATATGATTGACGTATTTAAGCAGTTTAATGAAGGTAAAACTAGGGAGGCTGCTATAAATATGTTAGGGATTACTGCTAGAATTAGTGGTAGAGCATTGGCAGCGGAAGATGCGTTTTTTAAATTCTTTGCTAAAAGAAGATTTTTATATCAAGAGGCAATGAGGCAGGCAGACATGGACATGGTGCAAAACCTAAGAAAGGGTATGAGTGCTGACGATGCTAAAAGTGCGGCTGATGAAACAATCGCAACTATGATGGAAAATCCAACTCGAAGTTTTTCAACCCAGATATTAGACCAAGCTGACGAACACGCACAGAAAATGACATTTCAGCAAGAACTTGGTCCTATTGGTAAACAAGTCAGTAGAATATTTAAAACACCAGGTTTAGCCTTCTTAGCTCCATTTGTTAAAACACCATTAAATATAGGTAAAACTGTGTTAGATAATTCATTTAATATTTTTAACGTGGTAGGTCCATTATCAAGAGGTCAAGGAAAAGAGTTTGATAAAGCCTTTGCAAAAATATTAACAGGTAATGCTATTATGCAAAGTGTCATTCATTTAACTAGTGGTATGTATGGTGACAATGTAAAGGTTACAGGTGGTCCACACCCAGACTACAAGGTAAGGAAATACATGAGAGAAATGAATATACCAACATATTCAATAGGCTTTAAGCAGGACGATGGGTCTTATAAATATTATCCATTCTCAAGGGTTGACCCTATATCTGGTTTATTAGCTATGGGAGCTGATTACAATCAATATAAATATGTTATGGGTACGGATGAGCTTGAAAGTTTAGCGTCTATTATGACAATGAGTGCTGCTGATTATGTAGGCGAGCAACCTTTTCTTCAAGGCTTTGCAGAGTTTAATAAGATATTTATGGGTGAGCATAATAACAAAGCATTTGGGCAAGCTGCATGGGAGTGGTTTGGTGGAAAAACTGCTGAGGTTGTTGGTACTACCTTGAGTGGCTTAAATCCTTTAGGATTACCTATAGGGAATACAGTAATTAAATATATGGAAGAATATGATATCCCTGTTGTAGCTCCTGCATCTTCTTTTTATAGGTCTATTGAAAGATCTGAAAGTCCAGAAAGGGAAGACCCAACTTTTGACTATTCTCTGTCGGAACGATCAAAAATGCACACATTCTTTAAAGCATTTCATGATAAACGCAGACAGCTATTTATAAAAAACCCACAATTTAATGATAGATACCAACCACAAAAAGGAATGTTTTATAAAGACATAGGAGCTTCTGAGAATATAATGGGTGGATATGGGCAAGTCTTTAGTCCGTTTCAAGTTAGAACTGTTAAAATGGATGACGTTGAGCAAGAACTTACAAACCTAGCTCTTTTTCCTTCTGGTGGTAAAGCTCTTGGACTCGTATGGGATGTAAAAAAAATTGATGGCATTGAATTAAATGCTGACCAAAAGGATAGATTTAATGAGGTATGGAGTTTAATGGATGGACGTGGAAGAATGCCTGCTGAACCAGGTTACGATAAGTCTGATGATTTAAAAGGAATCATGAGGTCTGTTATTAAAGACCCACAATATAAAACATTAAGCAATGAAAAAAAGTTTATTGAATTAGAAAGAGTATACAAATCTAGACGACAGAATGCTGTAAAAAGAATGACAGAAACACCTTTAGAGTCACATGAATTATTTAAGGAATATAACAAACAAAAAGAAATACAAAGGGTAAACAAAGTATTTGATAAGATAGATATATTACTTGAGAAGAACTAACATTGAAAAAGCAAGTGATATAGTGTATAAATTATATAGGAGTTTTTATGGCAACCTTCGACATTAACGACACCACCAGACGTGTCCAATATACGACCAATGGCTCACAGACACAGTTCGCTTTTAGTTTTCAGATCAATGCCGACAGTGAATTAAAGGTCATACTCGGTGAGACTACACTCACATTATCGACAAACTACAGTGTAACAATCGCCGCTAACGGAACCGGTACAGTGGACTTTACCACTGCTCCAACTACAGGACAGAAACTAACCATCTTAGCCAACAAACCTTTATCGAGGGAGAGTGTGTATTCTACAGGAGCTTCGTTTACAGCGGCAGCACTAGAGACAGACTTCGATAATACAGTGATGATTTTACAGCAATTTAAAGAGACAGTAGATAGAACATTACAATTACCAGAGTTCGTAACAGGCTCAACACCACCAAGTTTGACAGTTCCATACAGTGACACTGCATCCGATAATGCACAAAAGGTAATTGGATATAATACGGCAGGAACTGATTTAACAACATACAATAGGGCTATAGGTAGTGTAAATGTTACGACCTCTACATTATCTCCTGGAAGTTCTGCAACAGGTTCAGCGACTCTTACTCTAGATGTATTAGACTTAACCCTTGGTATACCAAGAGGAGATACAGGAGCTACTGGTCCTTCTACAGAATTTACAGTTGCTGCTGAGTCTGGATCAAGTCAAACAATAAGCAATGGTAATACATTAACTATAGCAGCAGGTGAGGGTATCGATACTGTAGCTTCAGCCACAGACACAGTTACAATCAGTGGTGAGGATGCGTCAACAAGTAATAAAGGTATAGCTAGTTTTTCAAGTGCAGATTTTACTGTAAGTTCTGGAGCTGTATCTTTAGAAACTGCTGTCGTAAAAACAGATGAACAAAATACGTTTACTGCATCACAAATACCTGCGACAGAAACAGCAACAATATCTAGTAGTAAAACATTAGACTTTGATACATATCAAAATTTTATACTGACATTAGGTAATGGAACTAATACTTTATCTAATCCTACTACAGAAGCTAGTAATGTAGGACAAACAGGTGTTATAGTAATAATACAACCAAGTAGTGGTACTGCAGGGTCAGTAAGTTTAGGAACAGATTATGAAACAGTTGGTGGTTCTGGTCTTACACTAAGCGAAACAAATAGTGCTTATGATGTAGTACCTTATATTATAAAAGCAGATAATAGTATTTTACTAGGATCAC
>Ga0209194_1000888_pt1 | contig 21027 bp, 15 predicted proteins | sample COGITO_mtgs_1004_FD_184787 | JGI IMG/M metagenome (GOLD analysis project Ga0209194, IMG submission 184787) | Pelagic marine microbial communities from North Sea - COGITO_mtgs_100413 (SPAdes) (version 2) | ecosystem: Environmental > Aquatic > Marine > Epipelagic ...
AACCCCGCGCTGTTCTCAAAGCTAAGCTAGCTGCTTGATTCGGCTTAAGTCAGTGCCATTGGACTATGTTGTTGGCTGCTCGTAATACCCTGTGATCGACATAAAAAAGGCTCCCCAACAGATTTGCTAGGAAGCCTCTTTCTCGAACAACAGGTTCAAATGACAAGCTCAAACAATAGGATCCTAGCGATCACACTCACCGGATCTCTCTTTTATAGACTAGAAGCGGTAGCCTAAGCCTGCTACAAAGTCGACTCGCTGATCGTCTAGCGGCAGGTAGTTCACTGAGCCGTTGAGCGCGTAGCGGTTGCCTAACTGCAAGTCTGCGCCTGCAGTGGTGACGACCTGTAGCTCGGTAGAGTCGCCGGTGGTAACGCCTGCGCCGGCGCCGACGAAGGGCTGAAGTCTTCTGCTGCCATCGCCGTTGAAGTCGTAGGTGATAGGGGCTAGAACCGCGACGCCGCGATCGCCTTCATCATTTTCTCTCACGCTAGTAATGACTTCTGGGCGCAGCGAGAAGTTGTTGGATAGGGCGTACTTGCCGTTGACGACCGCGCCGTCGTTGCTGCCGCCGAAGCCGATGTAGTTGCCGCCTTTGATTGGCTGACCGATGCGTCGAGCTGGCGCTGTTGTTGTCGGCACCGTGCGTTCGCTGCGCTGAGAGACAATAGAAGGACCAACCGTAGCGCGATCGCCCATGGGATTAGCGCGAGCGGGAGAGACGAGAGCGCCGATAGAAAGAACAGCGAGCGGCAGCAACAGAGCAAAATTGATTTTCATAGAACGAACTCCTCAATAGATAATCTAAGACGCAGTAGAAGAAGAACAGACAAGCTGTTTTACTTGTGTGCGGCTGATGTTTTGATTATGTGGCATGTGCCAACTAAAGGAATTAGGTAGAGACCACTTGTTCGAGGTGTCCTTCGTAAACCCTATGCAATCAGGGATGCGAGCGTCTAAATATCGTTTTATCTACTGTGCCAGATAAGCAGATTGGCTTTGCATATCTGTTGTGGTTGAAATCTCTACATACAGAAACATGCGCACAGCAACAGCCGTGTCTCTCTCTCAACTCTGAATTGCTTTTTACTGAGGATTGTCGTACAGGCGCTGAAGATAAGCTTCTCCGCCTAGCTGGTACATCTGGGTGAGAATCCAGCTTTGGCGATCTATGACCTCCCAGGAAGGGGCGGCTACGCTGTAGAGTTCTGGGCCGGGTAGGACTGCCGCAAGCAGGGCAGCGTCTTCGGCGGTAAGATCGCGAGCGGAGATTTGAAAGAAGTACTGGCTGGTCGCTTCTACGCCAAAGGTGCGATCGCTAAATTGAGCAATGTTCAAGTACACTTCCAAAATTCGCTGTTTGTTCCATATCAGCTCTATGAGGAAGGTCAGCCAGGCTTCTATCCCTTTGCGCAAAAAGCCCCCTCCTGGCCAAAGGAACAGATTTTTTGCAACTTGCTGAGTAATCGTGCTGGCCCCGCGCAGGTTAGCTCCGCTTTCGGCATCTCTAAGCGCCTCGTTGATAGCGTCTAAATCGAACCCGCTGTGCGCGGGGAATCGCTGGTCTTCGGCGGCGATCGCTGCGATTGCCATATTGGGCGAAATTTGCTCGAAGGGCTGCCAGACGTAAGCGTAGGGGCCGTTGCGCAAGGCGGTTTGCAGCATGAAGCTAGTGGTAATCGGGGGCACAAACCGCAGGAGCACTATTATGAGTGCCGACAGCACCCACAGCCCAAAAAACAGGCGGACTATCCACCAGAGAATGCCAGATAGGCTGAAACGTCTTCTACTGGGTCTTCTATACATAAAACATCACGACTCCTGGTTTAGCTTAGGCCAACTAGGGGCTACTCGAAGTAATTAGGGCAATCGCGCATAGAGCGCCGCGTATTGGTCTGCTTTAGCAGGCGATCGCTCATAGTGCCTGGCCCGTGATTGCTTTGAAATGAGCGATCGCACCCACTTCCCTATTGAAGAAGAGATCTCTACGGATGCTAAATCGCTGAATGCCAAATCGCTGAATGCCAAATCGCTGAATGCCAAATCGCTGAATGCCAAATCGCTGAATGCTAAATTGCTAAGCTTTAGCGACGAACGAATTAAACTGAGTGCCTGTATCGTCTCCCCATTCCCAGTTCGCGACTAAACCCACTCTCTGAATAGACAGCGGCTTAATTTTCGCATAGATATCGGTTAGCGCTCGGTATAGAACCGGTTCTTCGCCTAGGTAGACCGTGAAGTTGAGACCGTCGAACGCAATCCGAAACATCTGCTGCTGGCCCCACTGCACACGCGTTCCCACGTTGGTCCAAATGGCATCGTAAACCTCCTCGAATCCATCTATATGAAAGAAGGCGGAGATGGCGGCGCCGCCGTAGCCGTCGTCTAGCCATTGGTTAATGGTGATGTAGTTATCGGCATCTTGCCAGAAAATGAGACCGCCTCTGCCCTTTTCGTTTTGATGGCGAGCCGTTCCCGGTGGCAAAATATCGACGGCAACATCTGCGAAGCTGGGGTTTGACCAAGGGAGGGTGTAGGCGAGGCGGCCTGGATTGGGCTGCGCTACAGAAGCCTTGACCTTGAGTGCGCCTTCTCCTGTGAGCTGCATTTGCCCGGTGCCCAACGTCTTTTGCCACTGGCCGTTGCCAACTTCAGCCGGACGCCCAGATAGTTCTCCTGGCGGGCCAGAAAAGCTATCGGCGATGTGGGTTTTGGTGCCTGCGGTGTGCCAGGGCGGCCCTAGCTTGAACTCGGCGGGAATGGGAATCTCTCGGGGATGGGCTTCTAGATGGGTAAATGCGGGGCCGCTGTTGTCTGGAGAGCCATTTTTGTAGAGCAGTCCTATTTGGGCGATCGCACCTAATCGATCGTCCGTAAACCAGCGGTCGAACAGTAGCTGACCGTTGAGATAGAGACTGAACAACGAGCCACTGTCTAAAATCTGCACGGCATTACGCCCTTCGCGTAGCCCATAGCTCTCCTCTACCGCAACTTTCGACCATTTGCCCTCGGTTTGCAGCCTAATTTGGCATTGGCCCTGCTCAAAAAACAGTCCCCAGGTGTTGCGCTCGTCTTGAGTTCGCCAGAGCAGGGCGCAAGCAGCTAGAGAATCGTCTGTATTGACGACATTAACGATGGCGTGAATCGCGCCCGCCGGTGCAGGCATTTCTAATAAAGCTAAACTGTTTTCGGTTCGAGCGGCTAAGCCCTGCGCTGTTTTTTCGAGCGTGCCTCGCAGACTGTGCCAGCGTCCGCCCAGTTCAGCGGACTGCTCTGTAAGAAGACTAGCTTTATCTGCAATCAGCGTATCTGCGGTCTGCGCCGTTCCGTACCAGTTTGAAAGTGCAGGTAACTGTGCTGTCTGAAAATCGTAAATGCGCGTATCGACTCGAAAGCCTACCTGCCCAAGCGCACTCTGATAAAGTCCTGCATACAGTTCGGCTGGCTCCGCCAACTGCGGATAGGGCGCGTCAATGCCAATGAGCCGCATGTTGGGAAAAGCGGCCAGTCCTTTCGCGTTGGCAACCGAGGCTGCATAGTAGGCTGCCCCCTGCTCACGTAGCAGAACCAGATAGTAGGTCTGCACGTTTTGCAGTCCCTGAAAAGCCGGGGTAAGCGAGGTATCTTCGGTAGAAAGGCGGCCACTATCGCAGCGCGTACACAGTTCGCCATTGTCCGGGCCTAGCGCCCGCACTACAATTGAATGCCCTTGTTTCGTCGGGTCAGCGGGCACCGCGCTAGAAAACCAACCCAGGGCCAAGTTCTCCATTAGGTGGGTGTCTTGGCCGTCTTTTTTGAATCGGCGACGATGGTTGCGCGCCCAGCGGTAGAACTGCCTTGTCGTGCCCTGATGCTGCGAACTGCTGGCCCTGCGCCAGAGCCGATTGCCGATGGAATTTGCCTGAGTGCCGCGTACCCAGCGCCAGATTCTGCTTTTAAAGCTGTCTTCTCGGCTGTTGCCTTCGGACGTGTTGTGCCCGTTCAGCATAAAAATGGCCAGGGCAAGCCCGGCCTGCCTTTGAAAGGGGCCGTAGGCGATGCCCGCTCTCGCCCACCCCGGCGTAATCGGCGGCTGAATGCGCAGTGCGCCGTTGTCGATAGACATTAGCTTTTCAACGTCGATGCCGCGTCGCTGATGCCCGCTGATGGCCTGACTACCGATGACGCGCCCCGATTGGCGATCGCTAGAGAAATCATCGACGATAGTAGATGAAGCCGGATCTAGAGATTCGTTCGAAGTGGCTTTTGAGGTGTCTTTTGAGCTAGACGGTTGGGCGGTGGAAGATCTCATAGTTCTGAAAAAAACAGGCTAGAAAATCGCCTTGAGCGACTTCGCCTAGAATAGACCACTGAGGGTTGCCGTCGAGCTTACTCATCTGTGAGGCATGTTGGTTGAGGGCGGCTCTTTTTTGGGCGATCGCAGGTTCGATATAAACCGCGTGCTGAAAGTCTTTAAACATAGCGGCTCCAAAGCCACTGGCAACGCTGCGCTGAACCATTTTAAGCGCGTCTTTTTTGCCTTTGCCTACGGGCGGCATCCAGGGCCAGTGCTCCCAGTACCAGATGGGGTAGGCGTAGACCTGGGGCTGCGCCGACAGCCTTTTAATTGCGTCAACAACCGCATGATAAGTAGCCGCATGATCAGCAGGCGGCTCTAGATGGTAGGGCACGAAAACTTCGTCTACCGGATAGGCCGTCAGCAGTTCGTAAACCCGATCGGTTGCGGCGTCTACATGCCGCTCGAGCTGACCGTCGCTAAAGTTCAAAAAAGTGATGTCTGCGGCCTCAATGCCTAATGCACGGGCGGCAGCAATGGCCTCCTGCTGTCGGATTTCACCTAGCTTAGCGGCGTCCATTAGGCTGGCGTGAGACTGACTGCCGTCTGTCATAAAGACAAGCTTGACGGCCGCGCCTGCCGCCAGTTTACGAATAATGGTGCCGCCGCATCCCAGGGTTTCGTCATCGGGATGGGGGGCAAATACGATCGCCGACTTGCTGAGATCGGCGATCGCCCGGTCGGCCATTACCTCGTTGAGCTGCTGCCGATAGCGTTGCTGTACCCAATTCATAGCGCGCCCCCGGCTACTTTTTGAGGCATAGACTGAGTGATGATCGGATCATTGACGGCGAGGCTGTAACGCTCTGATGTAGCTGGGAAGGCGGCGGGCTTTTCGGTGGATAGTAGCTGACGGTACTGGTTGGCCAACGACAGGGCAATCGCCTGCCAGGAAAACGTCTCTACGGCGCGAACTCTACCGGCTTCGCCCATTTTGGCTCTAAGCGATTCGTTCGAGAGCAGTTGCGCGATCGCATCGGCGAGTGCCGCTGGATTTTCGGCTGGAACAATCAGCCCGGTTTTACCATGCTGCACAATTTCAGGCATTCCGCCGATTGCCGTTCCAATAGCCGGGGTGCCGGTTGCCATCGCTTCTACTAAGCTCATGCCAAAGGCTTCGCTTACAGAAGGGTTGATTAAAACATCGGCGCGTTGGAAATAGTCTTGGAGTTCTAGATGAGAAATGGGTCCGGTGAAAATGACTCGCTTGGCAACGTCGGGCGATAGCTGTTTTTTGACAGCTTTCAGGTAGTTTACCGAGTTGAAGACCGCCAGATTTTGAACGAGCGGATCGTCACTAATGTCGATAACAAATTCGGAGGAGATTTGCTTCTGAGAGCCGATAATAAAAAGCTGAGCGGTCGGAAACTGGTTGGCTACCTTAGAGAAAGCGTCTACCAAGGTATGCAGTCCTTTTTCGGGCGAGACTCTACCTACAAACAACAGATTGGGTGCGGCTTCGGCGTCTTTGTCCGGATGCTGGCTAGCCTCTAGATCTTTTGCGGCTTCGAGAGCTGCTTGCTTAGCCACAATTTGGGCCTTAGCAAACTGCTGGGTATCGACGCCGTTGTATACCGTTTGGCAGCGGTCGGCTACTTCGGGGAAGCAAGCCTTGATTTTGTTGGTAATGTAGTCACTACAGCTCACGATTAAATCGACTTGGGGCAGACGTGGTCTAATGACCGTGGGCTTAAACTGAGAGAGCCATTCGCAGTGCATGTGCAGCACAATTTTGATCTGCGGGTTGAAGGCGCGAATGATAGGGACGAACTGCGAGAAGTTGTGAATGTGAACAATGTCGCACTGCTGCTGGCGCAAATCGAGGGCGACGCGCAGTATATACGGCAAGTAGTAAAGCCGTGAGTTGAGGTACTGAAAGGATGGAGCTAGCTTGGATATTAGCCGGGTGCTGCCGTTGCTCAGCTTGGAGCCGCCCACCGAAACGCGGCGGTACTCAACGTTCTCGTAAGTTTCAACCGCAGATTGATCTTCGTTGCGTCGAGAGTAAAGAACAACTTGGCAGTCTTGGGCGAGTCGTTTTGCAGTTTCGTAGGTCCAAATTGGAATAGATGCCGCGTTAACCGGCGGCGAAACCGTGTCCCAGCCTTGATTGACAAAGGCCACTTTAATGCGATGTGCCATTACCTTTACGATCTTTGCGATCTTATGAATAGATAGTTTCTATAGAAATTTGCCCGCATATCAATGCCAGCTCGCTAACAAATATAGATTGGCTGATATGTATTTTCGTAAGAACAGACCTCTGCATTCACGCGATCTTCACTTACATAGGCACAACTACCTAGCTTGGCTGAAAATTCCCGGATAGAGAATTAACGGTCGCATCGGGCCTCAGGATATAATCTGGTTGATTTCTCGGTACTTTCGCTGATGCTTTTATGGCTTTAGGTCATACGGTTTTGCCCGCGTATAGCAGTCCTAATTAGCTAGACCGCTGCTCGTCGCTAGTAGAGATTTTGAGCTGAGGGGCGATCGCAGAAAACGCCTCATGTCCCGCATTCAGTCTGAAATCGCCGACGTGCTGGGATACGATTCGCCAATTGAACAAATGCCATCTATCGAATTTTCGCAGGAGTAACAAACTGAGTTCTATCACCTCAGTCTGTTCTATCCCTTCAAGCAGCGCACCGCTTCCAACATGCCTTTTGCCTTGTTCAGCGTCTCCTGATACTCACTTTCAGGCACCGAATCTGCAACAAGTCCCGCGCCTGCTTGCACGCTAATGGTCTGACTCCCATCCTCAGCCGCCTGCACGACCATTGTGCGAATGGTGATGGCGCTGTTGAGCTGCCCTTCGAAGTCGTAGTAACCGTAGACGCCAGCATAAGGCCCGCGCCGATCGGGTTCTAGGTCTTTGATGATTTGCATGGCGCGAATTTTGGGTGCGCCGCTAACCGTACCTGCGGGGAAGCTGGCTTTGAGTAAGTCCCAGGCGGTTTTGTCGGGGGCTAAATCTCCAACAACATTGCTGACGATGTGCATTACATGGGAGTAGTTTTCTATAACCATTAGCTCGTCTACAACAACGGTGCCGCTACTACATACACGTCCCAAATCGTTGCGCCCTAAGTCTACTAGCATGACGTGTTCGGCGACTTCTTTCGGGTCGGCTAGCAAGTCTGCTGCATATTCGGCGTCTTCTTTCGGCGTTTTACCGCGTGGACGTGTCCCCGCAATCGGGCGCAGGGTCGCCTCCATCGGTTTGTCCGCGCTGATTCGGGTGGCTTTTACCATGACTTCGGGGCTAGAGCCGATGAGCTGCCAACCGTTGAAGTTGAAGTAGGCCATGTACGGGGACGGATTGACTAGCCGCAGCGAGCGGTAAAGGTCGAACGGATTGCCGCTGTAGCTGGTTTGCAGGCGCTGCGAGGCGACGGCTTGAAAGATGTCTCCGGCGCGGATGTGGGCTTTGGCTTTTTCGACGCATTCGCAGAAGTCTTCGGGGGTGCGATTGCTGGTGTAGTCTAGCGGGGGCGCGGTGCTCGCTTCAGGCGATGTCCACTGCAGCAGCGTATCTTTTTCGGTGAGGGGAAGGCGCAGCTTGGTGACGAGGTTGGTAACGCGATCGCAAGCCAAATCATAAGCCGCCCGCAAGTCCACGTTTTCCCCGCGCAGATCCGCATAGGCAATGGCCCATACCTTTCGCTTCACCTGATCAAAAATCATCAGATTGTCTACCTGCATCCACAGGCCATCTGGCAAATCTCCTGCTTGCCGGTCGTGGGTGGTCACCGTCGGCTCGATCCAGTTGATTAGCTCGTAGCCCCAAAAGCCAAACAGACCGCCAATACCCGGCGGAAGCTGCGGTAGGCGTACGGGCTTTAGCGGGGCAATGTAGTTTTCTAAAATATCGAAGGGATTGCCTTGCAGGATGTTCTGGCTACCGTCTCGTAGGGTTTGAGTGGTGCGATCACCCACCGCCTCTAACACCCACAGCGGATCGCAGCCCAAAAAGCTGTATCTTCCGAGCGTTTCACCGCCTTCTACCGACTCCAACAGAAAGCTGTAGGGCTGGCCCGCACAGACCTTGTACCAAGCCGATACGGGCGTGTCGAAGTCGGCCACCCACTCCTGATAAACCGGCACGAAGTTTCCCTGTTTTGCCAAATCGCAGAAAGTCTCGAAGTCTGGAAAAATCATGATGCCAAGGAGAGGGAGAATAAACAAAAAAGGACAGCCTGTTAAGACCATCCTTCTTTGTCGCAGTTAATCTAATCGAATAGCTTGCTGCTGTCGAGGTTGCTGCAAGTCCTACACTTCAAAAGTTTGCTTGCCGCCAAACTTAATCGTGGCTGGGTCAGGGTTCTCGCCAATACGACGCTCTTTCTTACCGCTGTAGCCGCGACCTTCGTTTACTTTCTCAGGGAAGACGCCATCTGCAGGATGCAAGAAGGTAGTCTCGCCGCTGGGCAGTACGCGGTAAACCTTATAGTCGGTAATCTTCGGCTTAAACTTACTTCTCAATTGAGTGCCGAGGGCCAGGCACTGCTCTTTGCGCGATAGATACAGCAGGTTCTCGCCTTCATTCATGATGGCTGCACCACCTGTCGGCATCTCAAAGACCTGCTCCTTTTCAGAAGTCCAGGTGATTGCGTATCTTTCTTCAACAAACGCTTTTGTTAAAAGGCCGCCTGTGCTGCCTCCAAACTTGGGCATTTTACCAGTCAGTTGTTCTGCCATGAATGAATCTCTCTCAAGCTTAGCTGATTGGAATCGTAACATTGCCCGGAGACCACTTGAACCCGCAGGGTAAGAAGCGTAATAGTTCTTTAGCTGAGCGGTGGGCGTCACTTTTTACGGTATATTAGGCAGCTCAATATTTGGCTGCTAAAGGCTACCTATCGCCGCTTAGCAGCTTTTGCCGCTGCTTTTGTCGTCCGCTTACCCTTGCCTGCCTTGCCGACTGGTAGCTGCTTCGTTTTGCCATACTGTCCTACTTCTTCGGCGGCGGGTAGCGTGAAGTGGATTTGAGTTCCCTTATTTTTGCCGTCAGAAGTTGCCCAAATTTTACCGTTTAGCCCTTCGATAATTTGCTGGCAGATGGCCAAACCTAAGCCCACGCCACCGACCGATCTTCTCAACGCGCCTTCCTCCTGATAGAACCGCTCAAATACGGTTTCTAGCCGGTCGGATTCAATGCCGCGACCTTCGTCGGCAACGACAACTTCGACCGTTTGAGATGAAACAGACCGGGCGCTAATCGTTACCTGGCCATGGGCCTCGTTAAATTTGCAGGCATTGTCTAGCAGCTTGGAGAGGACTTCGACAATCCATTCGCCGTCGGCTCTGACAAAGGGCAGCGTATCTGGCAAATCGGTTTCTATTTGCATGGCGGGGGCGGCGTTGGCCGAATTTTGCCAGCGCAAACTGCTCAGGGCCAAATCGGCGCATTCTTGCAGCGGCAGCGACTCTAGGTTCCACTCTACCCGGCGGCTTTCTAGCCGTGAGAGCGTGAGGAAGTCCTGCACGAGTTTGCGCATTCGTTCGGCGTCGGTAAGAGCGGTATCGAGCATGACCTGACGCAGTTCGTCGGGCATGTCTGGCTCGCTAAGCAGGCTCTCTAGGCAGACGCGGATGGTGGAGAGCGGGGTGCGCAGCTCGTGGCCTGTGATGGCAATTAGGTTGCTGCGGGTGCGCTCTAGGTCGGCGAGCTGGCTGTTGAGCTCTTCGAGGTTGGCGTAGGCTTCGGCCTGAATTAAGGCCACGCTGAGCTGGTTGGCGATCGCCTCAGTCAGGGCAACTTCGTCGTCGCTCCAGTGCGGGTGTTCGCTGTCTAAGTGCAGCTCTACCATGCCGAGCAAACGCCGTTTGTGCACGAGGGGAACGAGTAGACAGCTCTGAATTTGCCAGCGCTGTAGCCGGGGCAGCGTTGGACTTAAGTTGATATCTTGCTCAATCTTACCGCTGACGTTGCCAATCGCTAGGGTGCTGTGATTGGCTTTGACCCATTGGTAGAGCGGGTTGTGCTTCAGCGGCCAGGTGGTGCCTTCTAGCGAGTTAATGTCGGCCTGGCGGTATTCGTGCGCAATGGTAATGTCGGCATCTTGGGGTGTGCAGCGGTAAATGATGCAGCGATCCACGCCGAGCACGCGGCCCAGTTCTTTCGCGGCGCTGCCAAAAATTTCAGTCGGATTTAGCGACTGGCGAATCGCACTGGTAATGGAGTTGATCAGGCGCTCTCGCTGTTCTTGCAGGGCGATCGCCCGGTAGGCTTTGAGCTGCTTGTACTGTCCGGCTTGCAAGTAGGTAATGAGCCTTTGCGCAAAGGGGTCCGGGTCTATGGTGAGATCGTTTCTGAGCGTTTTGGGAAGAAAGCGATCGCGAGCAATGTCAATTTTTTTAGCGAGATCGGGCCGATAAGTCTTTATTCTTGCGAGCAGCAGCGAAGCCGCTCGCAGACTGACCTGCTTATTTAGCGTCCAAATGCCCTCAAACCGCCGGGTTTGGTCTAAGTGCAGCGCGCTGCCTTTGTGGCTAGACGGAGTGATCGCCTGCGCCTGATGCTCGCGGCAAATTAAGGCAGCGGTATAGCGATCGCCTAGCACAACCAAATGCCATTCCTGCGCCAGCGCATCTTCGCTGTCGAAGTGAATTTTCTCGTAGTTATCAGCAGTCTCGCTGAACTTGGTATCTTTTGCTGAAAGCACATAAACCTGATCGCTCAGATCGCTAATGCGCGTGTAGCGATGGGCCTCTTGCCGGTAAAACCGCTCCTGTTGAAAGCTAGCGATAATCAGCGGCGACTGCTCTGAGCCGGCTAGCACCTGATCTTCCATCGCATGAGAAAGGGCCGTTAAAGACGTTTTGAAATACATTTGAGCCCGCAAAGACGGCAGTGCCTCAAACATTTCTTCCACGATGGAAGCTGGATTACCCATTACGAATACGGTGTTTTGAAAGTAAACGCTAACGCGGTGAAGCCGGCCCAATCTCAGGCCAGCAGGCAGGTCTATCCAATGCGATTTTGAAAATAGACCGTTTTTATAATGTATTAATAAGTACTGCTAGAATAGCAGTCGGCTTGGGGCGATCGCGGCAGATCGGGCCATAAGTTAATCAAAGTCAATGGTTAGTAAACGATATTGAACAGGTAGCCCAAAGCCTTAGTCTTAAAGCCGCTAAAAAAACGATACCCGGCAATCTATAAAGATCGCCGGGTATCGTTCGAGACAGGTTGCCTGAAGCCGAGGGTTAAGCCAGTCGCTTAGCGACTGAACACGACTAGATAATGCCGCCCATATCGCTAGTGTCCTTGAGGAATCCACTGTAGGCTTCCATGCCGTGCTCGCTGATATCCAAGCCTCTCAGCTCTTCTTCTGCATGGACGCGCAGCCCAATAGTGGAGTTAATCACTACCCATATAAGTGAAGTTACTGCCACAGTAAAGAGACCAATCGCAACAATACCAATGATTTGAGCAATTAGCTGAGTGATGCCGTTACCCGAGAACAAACCCAGTGACGTATCGAACAGGCCCACTGCCAAGGTGCCCCAGATACCGCACACCAGGTGAACAGACGTTGCGCCTACGGGGTCGTCAATTTTCGCACTGTCGAAGAAACCTACCGAAAATACGACGATGATGCCTGCAATTCCGCCGACAATGACTGCGCCCCAGTAGCCGATGCCACCACAGCCAGCCGTGATGCCAACGAGTCCAGCTAGGATGCCGTTAATGACCATCGAAAGGTCAGGCTTACCGCTAAGCGCCCAAGCGGTAAAGGTTGCCGTTACGCCGCCTGCTGCTGCTGCTAGGTTGGTGACGAGGGCAATTTGAGGCACTGCCAGGTCGGCTGCTAGCTCGGAACCGGGGTTAAAGCCAAACCAGCCAATCCAGAGAATAAGGCAGCCCAGCGTGGCAATGCTCATGTTGTGGCCAGGAATGGCATTGATCACGCCGTTGTTGTACTTACCCAAGCGAGGGCCGAGGAAGATAGCGCCCATCAGAGCGGCCCAGCCGCCGACGGAGTGCACAACGGTAGAACCTGCAAAGTCGCTAAAGGCAACGCCTTCGCCCAAAAAGCTCATATCGGACAGCCAGCCGCCGCCCCAAACCCAGTGAGCCGTAATGGGATAGCAAATGGCCGTGAGCAAAATGCTGAAGATAATGAAGCTAGAAAACTTAATGCGCTCGGCAACCGCACCCGAGACGATAGTTGCGGCTGTACCGGCAAACGCCGCCTGGAATAGGAAGAATACCGGCGTTGTTAACGTTGAGTCGGGGTAGAACTCTTCGGTGCCTGCTAGGAAAAACCATTGAAACCCGAAGAACGGGTTGCCAGAGCCAAAGGCCAGCGCATAGCCCAATGCCCAGAAGGACAGCGTGGCTAGGGCAAAGACGATCAGGTTCTTGGTTAGAATATTGACGGCATTCTTTTGACGGCAAAAGCCCGTCTCTAACATGCCGAAACCCGCGTTCATAAAAATAACGAGAATCGAGGCGATAACAATCCAGATGTTGTCCAAAATTATTTGGACATCTTCAGCCGCCACGGCTTCGTCTTGTGCATGAGCCGAGAAGCTCCAGACACCCACAATGACCAAGGCCATCGGAATGCAGGTAAGCCAGCTCCAGCCTTTAGGCCGACCGAATGCGAGCCGAACGGCCCGCTGAGCCATTTCGGTAAAGGGGGGAACATTTGTATCCCAGGGCGATGTAGAGCGCCTGGAGTGCTTTCTTTTTAAGGTGTAATTAGACATGATAAGTCGGGCGTTCCTAACGCAATTTCGACAGTAATCCACGGCCTTGCTGGGCGAGCCTTTCACCGCTACCCGTCATGCACCTGTCAAACTGATGGGTCTTATTCCACCAAGTCTGAGTCAGTCATTCTGTATCACTTGTTACCTTTGTCGTTGGGTTCTCTATCTCAACTCTCGATTTGTGGAGCGCTTTTGACAAAAAAACACTAAGTTTTTACACTTACTCGAGGTTTATCGGCACTTTCTACCGTTCCAAAACAGCGAGTTTTGTTGGTTTGAGCAAAAAAGCGGCCTTATTTGCCCAATTCTTGCCGGCCCAGACTTAAATTACGCAGTGATAGTAAAGACATTGCCAGTTCCGTGATCTCACTAAATCTTTACAAAACATTTTTGAGCTAATCGATGAAAATCATCCTCAGCTCAGTTGTTTTTCGGTCAATGGCTGCTCGCTTTTGGTGCCTTTGCGCTGGGTGTCTTTCGTGGCTGATATTTCTATCTGGCTGATGTTTCTATCTGGCTGATATGTAGCTAAATGTTTAGCTGGGTAGTTCTATCTACTTAGCTGTTGATCATATTTTTAAGGTACTGCCTTGCACCTACTGCCGAGAGCTGGTTTTGCTTGTCGTTTACCTGTGTTTTAATCTGCTGGCGATAGGTCAGCACTTTTTCTAACAGGTCTGGGGAGTGAGCGGCCAGCATTTGAATAGCTAGCAGCCCGGCGTTTTTAGCATTGCCAATAGCGACGGTTGCGACCGGAATGCCGCGCGGCATTTGCACAATGGAATAGAGTGAATCGACGCCTGAGAGGGCTTTGGTTTCGACGGGTACGCCGATGACGGGCAGCGGTGAGAGCGCCGCGACCATGCCGGGCAAATGAGCTGCTCCACCCGCGCCTGCGATAATGATTTTTAGCCCTCTAGTGTGCGCTGTTTCGGCATAGGTAACCATGCGATGCGGCGTGCGATGGGCCGAGACGATGGCTACTTCGTGCGTGATGCCGAACTCCTCACAAATGGCGATCGCACCCATCATCGTTGGCAAATCAGAGTCGCTGCCCATGATAATGCCAACCTCTGCCGATTTTTTTACCTGTGGCGTTGTCATAGTCAGTCGGTGAGTGATGAGTGTTTAGTCAGTTTACAGTGAGCAGGTGGTCTTCTTTTTTTACTAACGATGTGTGACGGTCGCTTTAGGGTGGTTAATGCCCGCTTACCTTTTTGCTCGGGTTACTATCAGTTGGCGATCGCCGGTGGCCTGATTCAGTCGGTTGAGCCGATGACGGCAGCGGCTTTGGCTACGGGAACGGTAATCGATGTTGAGGGCGACTGGATTTCTTTAGGAGCGATCGATTTGCAGATTAACGGTGCGCTAGGACTGGCGTTTCCCGATTTGCGCTTGGAGAATTTGGATAAGCTACAGGCAATTTGCGATTTGCTGTGGGCGCAGGGGGTGTCGGGTTTTTGCCCGACGCTGGTGACGACTTCGCTAGAGAATTCTCAAGGGAGTTTGCGGGCGATCGCAACTTTTCAATCTCAGCAGCGCCCAACAGACCCAACGGCCCAGATCATCGGTGTCCATCTCGAAGGCCCGTTTTTGAACCCAAAGAAGCGAGGTGCACATCCTGCTGAATTTTTGCAGCCGCTGACTTTGGAGAATGTGAAGGCCGTGATTGGAGACTTTGCTGAAGCGGTGAGCATCGTAACGCTTGCCCCCGAGATGGCAGCAAATTCTACGGCGATAGACTGGCTGATTGCGCAAGGCATTACGGTTAGCTTGGGTCACTCTTTGGCGACTGCTGAACAGGCCAAAGGTGCGTTTGGCCAAGGCGCTACGATGGTGACTCATGCCTTTAATGCGATGCCAGGATTGCATCACCGAGAGCCGGGGTTGCTGGGCGCAGCCCTGAGTGATTCGCGGGTGTGCTGCGGTTTTATTGCAGATGGTCAGCATATTACTTCCACCATGCTGGACTTACTTTTGCGCACTGGACGTGGCCGCTTCAATCGCGATGCCAGCAGCCGACTAGGCGATCTGTTTTTAGTGAGCGATGCGCTCTCTCCGCTCGGCTTGCCCGATGGCACTTACCCTTGGGATTCACGAGAGATTGAGGTTGTTGATGGAACAGCCCGACTGGCGGATGGGACGCTTTCGGGTACGACGCTGCCTTTAATTGAGGGGGCTAAAAATTTGGTGGCGTGGGGGCTGTGTTCTGTTGAAGAGGCGATCGCACTGGTGACGCATTTGCCGCGCAGCGCTTTGGGGTTTGCAGCGATCGCTCCTGGTAATCCGGCTCATCTTTTGCGCTGGTCTGAGCCTGAAGATGGGCGATCGCTTAATTGGCAACGCCTAAATCTAAATTCTCATTAGTGATGACTATGAACTCACGCCTAGTAGACGCGATCGCGCAAATTGTTCTAGCGATGTCCGCCGAAGAACGTCAGCTTTTGGAACAGATCATAGATTCTGCTTCGTCAGTTGAATTACCGTCGAATAATGCTGATAAGGCCCAGAGCGAACTGAGCAGTTCCAACAATCAGTCAAGCCCTGCCCAGAAAAGCGAGGCGGCGCTGAGTAAAGATGCTCAAATTGCGCAAATTGCTCAGCAGATGCAAGATTTTGAAGAGAAACATGCGATGCCGCTGAGTCCGCTGCCAGACGATCAGTGGACTTTGTAAAAAGGTTGCAGATAAAGCGGCTGCGAGCGAGTGGACACTTTTTAATAAAGTCTGTCTAAACACTGACAGATGTCACTTCAACTTCGAGGCGAGCTAGCTATGGTCGTAACAAGTTCCCTTTATGGTTTTTGGGAATGATAGCGAAGTGAGCGGGTTGTTCGTAAATCCATCGTAAGTAGATATCAGGTCTTTGCAGGCAGTTTTGATACCTAAATATTTCGGTGTTTAGCGCGTAATTCTTAAAAAGAAAGACTTCGCTGATACTCATTCTGTTGCTTTTATCGCTTTAATTTTTAAGGATTTGTCCATGGCTAGTAAAGTCACCCCTCTGTACGCTCAAACTCGCATTCTACTTAACTTGTGGGCTTTAGACGACTCGCCTGTTGCTAAGTCTAATTTCATTCCTAAAGGCAAAGCATACGCGATCGCACTAGATCAACTGGTAGAGAATGGTGAGCTTAGTAAGACACCAAAGAGCAAAAGCGTAGATGTTTATGCGATCGCTGAAAGTGGTAAGCGAAAGCTATCGGCAGGACTTATGGACGAAAGCTTCTGTATTAGCGGTTCTGTCATTGGGTCTAAAACTACAAACGCTATTCTTCAGTGGTTTAGGCAAAATGCGTCTGATCCTGCCGATGCTCAGTCTGTTCGCGCTACCAATGCGTCTTCTAACGGATCTAGCAACGGTTATAAAAACGGGAGTGTGACTGAAATTGACTCTTACGAACTGTTTGAAAAGAAAACTCTAGCGACCTACGACCGATTGAATCAGGACTATAACCTGGACAATTTGGTGCCAATCTACCGTATTCGTAGAGAGTTAGGCGATCGCTTACCTCGCCAGAAATTCAACGAATGGCTGCTAGAAGTTCAGTCGAACGATCTTGTTCAGCTCATGGCCAGCGATCAGGCCCAAGTAACCTCCGATCAAATGGAAGACTCCATTACAATTCCAGGAGCGGGCACCCGATTTTTCATGAAACGGCTGAAATAGAAGACTGTTTGCCTTTACTTAATTGCCTAAAACTTACATCCCTGCTGCCATACAATGCCTGCCCAATCGAAAGCCTCTGCCGAGTCTGCCATTCTCTCTGCGCTAGATGCGAACAATCCGTTTGAAAGACCGCCTATTGTCACAGAACAAAATATCTGGGGAGAATCTTTCCCTGATGTTCCTTCAATTAACGCCAAAGCTTCTGACAGCTTGTTCGACGCTGTACAAACGGTAAGATCGGCGGACTCTAGTCTGGAAAAAGTAACTTCTTTGTTGTTTGTATCTAGCCGGGGCGTTGGGAAAAGCCACGTTATCAAACGTATCCGCAGGCGACTACAAGCAACGAGTGAGGGCGTCTTTATTTACGCTAATGCCGACAAGTACGGCAACTTATCAGCGATTAACTCGCTCTTTCAGCAGTCTATTGCTGAGAGTCTGGAGCAGACGGGGAGTGAAGGCGTTACTCAGTGGCAAGAAATTGCTACGCTGATAATCGCAGAAGCCTTGATGGCCAATAACCCTAGTGTAAGGGTTCCATCCGCACCGGATTTGGTTACAAAGTTCGACCAAATCTATCATTCGAAGCGCAGGCAGAATAGCGATTTGGTTAAAAGCTTAGTTAAGGCTATTGGTAAACTGAAGCCTAAGGCCGATCTTTATATACTGAGAGCCATTATCTGGACACTTTCGGAGGAGCGAGGTTCGCTGGCTGTGAAGTGGTTGGCAGGCGAGCAGCTAGGCGCTCAAGATGCGGCTGAACTGAAGCTACCGCTGAATAACAAAAGTGAAGAAGACGCGAACGGTTCGGCCTTTAAGACGCTGCTCGCAATACTTTCTTTAGTGGGAGAGTATAGAACAGTCGTTATTTGCTTTGATGAACTAGACACAGCGGCTACGGACGAGAATGGCTACACCGCTGCTTACATCGTTTTAGATTTAGTTAAGCGGCTGTTTGATTCTGCTAATCAATCAAAACAGGCGAAAGGGATTGTCATCACCACGGCTCTTTTACCTAAAATATGGAGTCAGATGAAACAAAATAATCTTACCTCTCCAGATAGATTGTCAGCTTACTGTGAGCCAATCGACTTAGAGTTCATGAACGCTGAGTCGGCGAAAGACCTATGTGCTTTGACGCTGGAAAGATTTTATGAAAAGAAAGGATTAACGCCCCCAAACCGGACTTATCCGTTTAGTGAGGATGAGATTTCTACTCTTGGCAAGGTTAAACCTTCAGCTCGCGAAACCCTGAATTGGTTTGCTAAAGAGCTAAATAAGATCGTAAAAATTTTAGAACCTGAGCCTTTAACGCCCAAGGAGAGGTTTGAGAAAGCCTATAAGAATGCGCTAGAACAGTTCAGTTTGGAAGATCTAAATGCTAATGAAGTTTCTGCATCGGCATTGCGATTCTGCTTTCAAAAAATATCAACCTTGAGCAATCTCAACGATCAAAAGATTGAGAGCGTTGCTGTTAAAGGTGTGGAAGACGTTACGCCTAAGTCAAAGAACAACGGTCGGCTGCAATTTAAGGTCATAGGTGAGGAGAACGGCGAGGCTGTGGCTATCGGTATTGGTGTCCTTCAGGAAACTCACGGAATCTCTGTAGGGGCTGGATTTAAACGGTTGCTAGATACGGAGACGTTTGGCCTCTCTCGGGGCTGTTTGGTGCGGTCGCGTGATCGCAAAATCAAGCGCTGCTGGGACTCTTCTGAATATTACCGACAGCTCATCGCTAACGGTGGCGAATGGGTAGATCTAGCGCTCGAAGACGTTAGGCCATTGCTAGCACTGCAATACGTTTACGAACATCACGAGAAATTTGATCTGAGTCACAAACGCTTAGACTCTTTTGCCTTCACGCGCGACCTGTTACAAAACAATCCGCTGATCAAGGAGATTTTGAGCCGTCCAGAAGGCCAAGTCGTGGAAGAAGCCCTTGAAGGTGAAGAAATTCAAAGGCTGAGTGAGGACACCGGACTAGAAGACCTAACGATGGATCTACCTCAGTCGCAAGCGGATGCATTGCTTAATGAAGCCGAAGTCCAATCTGAAATGAACGAACTTACCGAAGCCCTATCTGTAGCATGACTATCCTGGATATTTCTCTTTGCTTGCCCGAGCTGGATATTATTGCACTTCACCAGAAAAAGTCTATCGTTGCAGTCACTCAACGATTTATCGTGCCGGATAGATCGTTTGCGCTCCTGCCCTGTCGTACTGATTCGAACACGGCGAGCAACTCGTATCGTGCTGAGGTGCTGCCAGAACTAAAGAGTGAGATACAATTGCCCTCAAAACCAATGATCGCTACGCATTGGGCGCAGTGTGTGTTTTGTCAGCAGGTGGATGAAAGTGCGATCGCCACGCTTGCAAAGCGCAATATCTGGACAGCCGAATTGCTCTCTGAGCGGCTGCAAAACGGCAGCCTTTTTCTCTCCTTTCTCAGAACCTACGCTTTGCCGGAAGCCTTTACGGTAGAGTCCGAACCTATTTGCGAGCAGCTTTATAGGTTCATTCCGCTACCTCACCATCTAGAAGTAATCGCGGTATCGCCTGCTTATAATGACGAAGAATTTGCCGCCGCAAAACAAGCAATTTTAGAGCAAAAACAAATTGAGCTTGAACCTCCCGATGATGATGGCCTAGAAGCGGCGACTACTGAGCCGGAAAGTGTTCTTGATTCTCCTGATTGGATAGAGAAGATATCTGAGGTAGGCAACTCCAGTAATGGCTACGACTTTGAAAAGCTGGTGCGAAAAGGACTCTTGACGTTGGGCTTCAGCAATTCGTTGAATCAGATAACCGCAAGCTTAGATCCAGAAGCAACGGGCGGCGCAGGCGGAATAGACTTTTATGCAGACCAGCCTTATTCAATTATGGGCGAGTGCAAAGCAAGCGCTTTTGGCAAACCAACAACGCCCGCTAAGCAGTTACACAAGTTAGGCATTCAGTGGTTGGGCAAAGAAGGCTATGACCGCTCTATTCTATTAGTGATTGCAGCAAGCAAGATTACCAACCAGGACGAGCAATTCGCCAAAAGTTCCGAAACTAATGTCATTCGTCCAGAAGCTTTTCAAGCATTGGTCGCTTTGAAAGTGCAATATGAGGAATTGTTCAATCCTTCCGATTTGCGAAAAGTATTGATAGTCTCGCCGTTTGGTGAAGCCGCTAATCAGAAATTACTCTCCTTTATTGAGAAATGGCAGCGCGCGTTTGAAGATCAGGCAGTGGCCGCTCTCGCCTTCGAGAAATCGCAGCAGCAAGCCAGGCAAGTTGTTCAAACCGTGAAGGAGCTATCGAAGCAAGCTATTCACAAAGATCGGAGAGGCTTTTCTGTGGTGGAAGTGCGATCGCACTACAACGCAAAATATCAACCTCATCTAAGGGACGAAGACATCAAAGAAGTCCTTAGCGGCCTTGTATCTGTATACGCTGCGGGCTGTTTAGGCGAAAATCAGTACACAGATCGAGATCGTTACTATTTTAGGAAAGACATGCCTCAGCTTTAGGGCTTAGTTCTATTGGGATTCAGTTCTGCTGGGATTTAGTTCTGCTATTGGTATGGCACGCCTAAAGTGCAAAGTAAAAGTGCAAAACGACTAAAGTTTTTCTAGACACTTTGCATTCAACTGCGCTTGCTGTTCCTTCCGTTCTAGATTCTGTGTCCGCGTAGATGGGCCGGTTCGAGCGGGCAAAACGTACTAAGATCTAAGCGCACAGACCTATCTTCTAAGTACTTACTACCAGCGGACATGACTACTCCTACCCTCGATGATAAGACCGTTGTTCGTGATTATTTCAACCAAACGGGCTTTGACCGCTGGAAGCGCATCTATGGCGATGGCGAAGTAAATAAGGTGCAGGTGAACATTCGCGCTGGGCACCAGAAAACGATTGACAACGTGCTGGCCTGGTTTGCAGAAGATGGCGACCTGTCGGAAATGACGGTGTGCGATGCAGGCTGTGGGGTGGGGAGCCTGGCGATTCCGCTAGCGCGGATGGGGGCTAAGGTATACGCCAGCGATATTTCTGAAAAGATGGCTGAAGAAGGCGCTAAGCGGGCTAAGGCCGAGCTAGGCGATGAGCTGACGGCTGAACAGATGCCCGAGTTTGAGGCAAAGGATCTGGAGTCTATTGACGGGAGCTACCACACAGTGGTGTGCCTAGATGTGCTCATCCACTACCCGCAGGAGAAGGCCGATGACATGGTGAAGCACCTAAGCAGCCTAGCGAGCGACCGGGTGATTATGAGCTTTGCGCCCAAAACCTGCTTTTACGCCACGCTAAAAAAGGTGGGCGAT
>Ga0209194_1000891_pt1 | contig 20979 bp, 17 predicted proteins | sample COGITO_mtgs_1004_FD_184787 | JGI IMG/M metagenome (GOLD analysis project Ga0209194, IMG submission 184787) | Pelagic marine microbial communities from North Sea - COGITO_mtgs_100413 (SPAdes) (version 2) | ecosystem: Environmental > Aquatic > Marine > Epipelagic ...
AAGCGAGCACCTACCATCAGTTGGGCAGGGTGGCGCAGGAACTGAGAGAGTACGAGCAGGCGAGGGCGCACTACCAACAAGCGCTCGATATCTACGTCGAGTATGGCGATCGCTACGAACAAGCAGGCACCTACCATCAGTTGGGCAGGGTGGCGCAGGAACTGAGAGAGTACGAGCAGGCGAGGGCGCACTTCCAACAAGCGCTCGATATCTACGTCGAGTTTGGCGATCGCTACAGCCAAGCGCGCACCTACCATCAGTTGGGCATGGTGGCGCAGGCACTGAGAGAGTACGAGCAGGCGAGGGCGCACTTCCAACAAGCGCTCGATATCTTCGTCGAGTATGGCGATCGCTACAGCCAAGCGAGCACCTACCATCAGTTGGGCAGTGTGGCGCAGGAACTGAGAGAGTACGAGCAGGCGAGGGCGCACTACCAACAAGCGCTCGATATCAAAGTCGAGTATGGCGATCGCTACAGCCAAGCCGACACCTACCATAATTTGGGTGCAGTAGCACAGGCACTGAGAGAGTACGAGCAGGCGAGGGCGCACTTCCAACAAGCGCTCGATATCAAAGTCGAGTATGGCGATCGCTACAGCCAAGCGAGCACCTACCATCAGTTGGGCAGGGTGGCGCAGGAACTGAGAGAGTACGAGCAGGCGAGGGCGCACTTCCAACAAGCGCTCGATATCTTCGTCGAGTATGACGATCGCTACCGCCAAGCGAGCACCTACTGTGGACTAGGTGTCGTTGCAGAAGAATTAGAGGACTATGAGCAAGCTAGATATCATTTTCAAAAGTCACTATCAATCTTCGTTGAGTTCAAAGACGATTACAGCGCAGAGTTTGCTTTAAGAGGTTTTGCCCGCCTTTACCAAACTACCGAAGACGACAGCTTACTCACCGAAGTCGCTCAGAGCCTAAACGCAACAGTCGAAGAAGTCACGCAGCTATTCAACCAGCTAAACAGCGACAATGCTGCCTAACCTCAACCCGCTACAGCCAAAAATCGTTCAGTCACTAGCGGCAATCATTCAGTCACACTCAGGAAACCTTCCGCATCAGTCGGGAAGCACCGAGTCACCAACGGGACTTTATCAGTCGCACCCTGCAATCGTTCAGTCACCAACGGGACTTTATCAGTCGCACTCTGCAATCGTTCAGTCATCAACTGCACTTTATCAGTCGCACTCTGCATCAATTCCGCTTCATATCATCGCCTTTGCCCAGATCCCATACTTGACTCAGCGAAAGAATCAGCCTATCTTCAATAGCTAAGGTGTGATGCCAATCATGCCTACTTCTCAGAACTCATTTGACTCAAGCGCTATCGGCAGGTGTACCACCACCCACCGACAGCTAGGCTCACAAACTGGAATCAGCAGTCTGTGGCTTAAGGGCACTGTACCTTAGCCACCCCGATTTGCACCACATTTTGCGGAGTGGCTTTGGTCATGTGAGTTCTGGTTTCCTAGCTCACCCGTTTTACCGGAGACCAGACACTCATGTTCATCCCTTCCCCCTCGGGCGCAGCAGCGTCCACAGCTTCCGCTGCCCCCAATCGCCTACCCACCAACCCACCCCCGCGCGAGCAAATACGCCATATGCTATTTGGCACCCTCAGCGCCGTGCAAACCACCATCCGCCTGCTGCACAAACTCGGCTACGCCGAACCCAACGACTGGAGCCAACCCATCCCCACCGGACGCGCCAACGAAGTCATGGCCATTTTGACCAGGCCAGTCATCACAGGCCAGTCGTAACGGGCCAGTCGTAACGGGCCAGTCATCGTAAGTGAAGAGACACTCACAAAGCCACCCGCAACTGCTCATACCCCTGCTGGGCAGTTGTGGGTACTCACAAACCACCCTTGCGATAGTGCTCAGTTTATTTTGCTGCTAGTGTGAGCTTGTTTAGTGAGATTAACCAGGGCAACACAGGGCAACACAATGGCAATAGGCAACAGGCCACAAGCATGAAAACAAAGCCAAAACGCTTAATCAGGAATCGATCGCCGCTCATTTTAATCTTAGCGATCGCCTGCGGTATCACCATTGCCAACCTCTACTACAACCAGCCTCTACTCGGACTGCTGGCAATAGACTTCAACGCCCCAGCCAACGTAGTCGGCCTGATTCCAACGCTCACCCAAATTGGCTACGCACTCGGCATTTTGTTGCTAGTGCCCATGGGCGACCTGTGGGAACGGCGCAGACTCATCGTCACCATGATGGTGCTCACCGCTGGGGCACTTGCCTTTGCCGCCAGCGCACCTAGCCTCACCTGGCTGATTGCCGCTAGCTTCATGATTGGCGTCACTACCATTTCCGCCCAGGTGATCATTCCTTTTTCTACGCTGCTAGTACGACCGCACGAGCGCGGAGAGGCCGTAGGGCTGTTAATGAGCGGCGTATTTATTGGCATTCTGTTAGCGCGAACGGTGAGTGGATTTGTCGGTGAAAATCTGGGCTGGCGAGCAATGTACTGGATCGCCAGCGGACTGATGCTGCTGCTAGCAGGGGTGATGGCAAAGGTGCTGCCGCGCAGTCAGCCTGAGCTAAACACATCTTATGCGGGGTTAATGCGATCGCTCGTTCACCTAATCACCACCGAGCCTCGACTGCAGCGCGCCTCGCTGATCGGTGCGATGACATTTGGTGCGTTTAGCGCCTTTTGGAGCACGCTCGCATTTTTCTTAGAACAGCCGCCGTACCAATATGGCAGCGATGTTGTGGGTTTATTTGGCCTGGTCGGTGTTGCCGGTGCGGCCATTGCCCCAATATCGGGCAAACTTGCAGATGACCGCAGCCCCAGATTTGCCGTCGGCATCGGGCTAATGACAACTATTTTTTCGTTTGTTGTATTTTGGATGTTTGGCTACTATTTGTGGGGCCTAGTCGTCGGTGTGGTTGTGATGGATTTGGGCGTACAGGCCACTCAGATTGCCAATCAAACCAGTATCTATCAGCTCCCAACAGACATTCACAGTCGCCTGAATGCGGTCTACATTATGTTTTACTTCGTAGGCGGCGCACTCGGATCTTTTTTAGGTGCGATCGCTTGGAGTCATTTCGGATGGTATGGCGTTTGCGGTTTGAGTTTGGGGCTGCTTGCGATCGCGCTGGCTGACTATACTGGCCGACTATAGCCGGGCCAGCCCAAAAACACAGTAGCGGCTTATAACAACAGGCCGAATCAAAGCATTGAACGTGTTCCCTGAGTCTGAACCACGCCAAAGTCTGAGCAGTTGACAAACGGCGTCGCCAACGGCTGCTGACGAGTATCGGCGAACGCCAGTTCAACCTGGCCATCGTCGTTAAATTCCCATCTATTTGCTTCAACGAGGCTATCTGGTTGAGCGGTTAGCGCTGCTGACGGCAGGGAAAAATCACTCGAAGAGCCAGAAAACGCACGGACATCAGCCCAAGGCCGATTCCCAACCAAGCGATCGGTAGGATTCACAGATAGCCCACCTCTTCCGGTTGCAACAAATGCATTGCGATCGCCAGTATGACAACCTTGAGCTATCTGCTCGCTCGAGTCAGAAATAGTATCTGGAAGCTCGACCAGCCCAGAAGCCGGATCGACACTAAAGTTGTTGATCTCAACGGTTCCACTCACACCAAATTGAGAGCTAGCGGTAATATCATTGTCAGGCGTGAGCTGGTCTCGAAACTGCAAGCCTAAAATACTCTGCGTATTAATTTGAATATTGCCGCCCGCCCCTTGCACTGCATTAGCCACCAGATCGCTATTTTCTAAACCAATAATAACAGGGGCATTAATGGCAATATTGCCACCGTTGCCGAGCCCGCCCGCTTTTGCACTAATCAAGCTATTGTGGCGCAGCAACAAAACATCTTGAGCATTGAGGATTAGGTTGCCGCCCTCCCCAACGGCTGTAGCTGCCTGGATCTGGCCTTGCTGATCTAGCAAAATCGAATCTGCATTGATGACCAGCTGCCCAGCGTTACCGCCCCCTACATTCTCAACCGCAATATAGCCCTGGTTCAGCACTCGAACAGTCGGCGACGTTATAGAGAGATCGCCCGCATCTCCACTAGGTGACAACGGTAATCCAAAGATCTGCTGAAATCGCCCAGGCGGGGCTTGCCCAGAAGCGGTGATTCGACTTGGCTGTGAAACAACCGAGCCAGCGCCATTCACCTCAATGAAATCATAGGCTTGAATAGTTAAACTCCCTGCATTACCCAACTCGGAAGTACTAGCAGAAATCAGCCCGCCGCCTTCAAGACGTAGCTGCCCTGTTTTGATATCAACAACGCCAGCATCACCCCCAAAGAAGGTAGTAGCAGCCACAAAAGAAGCGCCACCAGTGCCTGCATTTTCGCCCAAGATAGACATTCTATCTGAATATAAATAAAGCCCCCCGCCACCATTGCCACCAAAAACAAGAGAACCAATCCCCGCGCCATCCTGCAACAGAATTTCTGGAGAGGTAACAAAAATATCACCGCCTCGGCCACCGCCCTGATTGGCGGGTGTGTTAATACCACTGGTTGAAGTTGCGCTTGAAGGGGCGTATCCAAACATTCGGATAGATTCAGCGGCATTTACCGTAATGCTGCCGCCTCTGCCCCCATTTTGCAAGGTCGTTGCATTGATACTGCCTCCGTTTTGGCCGGTAATTTGCCTGGCCGAAACTTCAATATTTGCGCCGGTTCCCTGGCCTAAATTTTCGGAAAGAACAGTGCCCGCGTCGAGTGTAGGCAAGGTGGCAATCAGGTTTAGAGTATCCGCATTAATCTGGATTTTTCCAGCTGTGTCTTCTGTCCCTCGATGCTGTATCAATACAGTTGAACCATCTTCAATTTGCAGCACCTGTCCATGGATCTGAAGACTTCCCCCAGAGCTGCCACTAGCGTCTATACGGGCGTTATCGGTGAGGTAAATGTCTGATAGAGCTGAAATGCTGCCGTAATCAAATTGCCAAGGTTCTGTGTCCGCATCAGGATCTAGATTTGTGTCTAATCCAACGACGCCGCCCTGGGTACTGCCCAGTTCAAGCTGTCCGCTTTCAACGGCAAGCGTGCCACCGTTTAGCTGAATGCCGTTACTAACAAAGGCAATGACAGATTCTGGCTGCCCCTGCAAGGTTGCACCTTCTACACGAATATCCTCTGCGATCGCACTCATTTGAAGCCCGGTGGGGACACTGATAGTTAAGAGCGAGTCGTTGCTAGGCTGGGTCGCGCTAAACTGTATGCCATCTGAAAATATAAGGCTATCGGCTGTAGTCGCAACAAATGCTCCCCCAATGTCTAGGGAAGCGTGAGAATCGAATACAATACCTGATGGATTGATCAAAAACAGGTTGGTAGGATTAATTGTTTTAATTGTTCCATCGATTATAGAAGCTGTCGATCCGGTGACTCGCGCAAAGATATTTTCAATAGCAGCAGGATTGTTGAATACAGCAGAACCGTTTTCTGGAATAGAAAACTGAGTGAAACTGTGAAAAAGATTGGTTTCTTTAGTAGCACCGTCTTCAATAGTAAAGTTGAGATTATCTGAGGTGCTGACCTGTGTTGATAGTGAACTATCAGCCGTCACTTGTGCGATCGCACTTTCTATCGTCGTCGTCATCCCCACTAGCAAGCTCAAACAGCTAAAAGCCCACCGTGTACGCAGCCGTGTATGCATTTGATATCGCCTATTGAGGATTGTTTTGATAATATGCCCAACATCAAAGTGGTTTACAAAGAGATTAATGTTAGGTGGCGGAAATCAGGCTATTAGTAGCGATGAGCTGATCTACTCATTCATACAGTTTCTAAATTCTCTAAAGCTACTACAAACTAAAGAGCTTGAGCACATTTGGATACAGCAGCAACAGATACAATTAGGAGAACACAGGCGATCGCGCTAGAACAATCTCAAAGACCCACCATAAACCGCTATGAAATAGCTGTTAATCAGCGAAGGGAAGCCGAATCCGAAACTCTGTCCCTACGCCAAGCTCAGACTCTACGTCCAACTCACCGCCATGAGCATCAACCACAATTTGCTGTGCGATCGCTAAACCCAACCCTGTCCCCTTGCCCACATCTTTAGTCGTAAACAAGTGTTCAAAAATCCTGGCCTTCACCTCATCTGTCATCCCCTTGCCATTATCACGCATACAAATCTCTATCAAATTGCGCTCAGCACACAGCTCGGTTTTGACGGTAATGGTTTGAGGATTTTCCTCTAATGCCTCAAAAGAGGATTGCTGAGCCGCCTCATCAAAAACATCAATAGCATTGGCCAAAAGATTCATAAACACCTGATTAAGTTGACCTAAAAAACATTCAATAGAGGGCAATTTTCCATAGTCTCTAATCACCTCAATAGCAGGACGATGCTCATTTGCCTTAAGCCGATATTTCAAAATCAACAGAGTGCTATCAAGCCCTTCGTGCAGATCAGCGCTAACCTTTTCCTTAGTATCAGCACGAGAAAAGGTACGTAAACTCGTACTGATAGACATGATTCGGTCCATCGCACCGTTCATCGAACCCAGCAGTTTTGGAAAGTCTTCACAGACATATTCCAAGTCAATATCTTCCGCATGTTTCTGAATCGCTTCAACCGGCTGAGAATACTGCTCTTGATAGATCCCTAGGTGCTCCGTCAAGTCTTGTAAATAGCCTTCAGCATTCTTAACGCTGCCATTGAGAAAACCGATAGGGTTATTGATTTCGTGGGCCACACCCGCCACCAAATTTCCTAAAGCAGACATTTTTTCACTTTGTACTAGCTGCAGCTTAGACTGTTGCAATTGAGTTAACGCCATTTGTAGCTCAACATTAGTAGCTTTGAGCTGCTGTTGCCGATAGGCATTGGTCGTAATCACCCCGCTCATTAAAAAAGCAATGAGGGGCGCTGTAACCGGAATTAACCAGCCTTGCAAAAATAACAGATACGACCCACCCACCAACAAAACGCTCATGCCTAAAACAGAGAGAAAAGCGCTTTTATGGAAATAGTACTGCTGCCGATGCTGTTGCCTAGAAGACAGTATCCAACTGCTACTAGCCCCTGCAAAAGACCACACGACAATCCAAACAGCTTGCTGAAACCCAGATAGTCCCGACAAGCCGCCACGACCAGTCAAGGCATCTTGAATCATCTGACTGGCAATATTGGCATGAATAAAGACACCCGGCATAATCTTTTGATTAGCCTGCTGAGAGCTGTTGTAAGGCGTCTCAAAAAAGTCATTTGTGCTAGGGGCCACGCTGCCAATAAACACCGCGCGATCGCGCATAATATTCGGATCTACTTTCCCGGTCAAAATATCTGCCATCGGAATCGTGATAAAAGCATCTGTGCCCCCCCGCCAATTCATTAATATCTGGTATCCCCCCAGCGCTTTCATTGAATAGCCTGCTTCATTCGATTGCAAAGGAACAAACGAGGCTTTACCCAGTTGAAATTTTTCCTTTGCCGCGTCGGCAAGCGTTAGCTCAATACCATCGGCCTCCAGATACTTTAAGGCCACACGAGTGGCTAATCCGGCCTTAATTTCGCCTTCTTGCTGTTCATCGGCAGCCGTTAAAAGCGCCCGTCGGACTTTGCGGTCTTCGTCTAAAACCAAGTCAGCCATGCCGACCTGTCCGAGTTCTTGAAGAACTGGCGATGGATTAACCCGATGGCCAATAACCTTTTCTACCCCAATTAATGTAGGCATCGACCGAAAGGTTTCGATCAGTTCCTCATGGCCAGGCTCTTCGGGTAAATCTCGATAAATATCCAAACCAACGGTGCGAGGTGACTGGCGATTTATCTTCTGAAGAAGCTCTGCTAGAAGCGCATCGGGAATAGGCCAGTCGCCAGCGGCTTGAATATCTTGCTCATCAATAGTGACAACTACAATGGTCGGGTCAACATCCTCAGCTATCCGAAAACGGAAGAAACCATCTCTCAATTCCCACTCTAAGAGATGGAAAACAGATAGAAAATTTCCAGCAACCACCGCAACCGCAACGGTAGAGGCCACTACGTAGACAGGCCGGGTACGTTTCACAAAAGACTGAATTTTTGACCACATGTCAGTTTACGAATAGGTTAGGCAGACTGCTCTACAGCTAGCATTCCCTGTTTGCGATACAACAAAAAAAGAGGCGGACAGCCATTGAATGGCTGTCCGCCTCGCTCTAAAATGTAGGATTATCTCCCGGTTAGCTACATCACACAGCTACATCAAACAACTACATCACAATAGGCTCAGCTGAAATGTCAGCTAGCCCAACTGATTCGAGCAGTTCATCCCAATGGCCCGCAACTATCTCATCGACCTGCGTAGCTTTCAATTCAGCCAGTTGCGCAACTGTGTCATACCAAACGCCATTAGCGCCTAGTGTTTCAATGTTAGACAAGACATCACCATCGGCCAATGCCAATGTCATTTCCGCGCTGGGTTCAATGCGTCTAATCCAACCATCAACAAAAGGACTGCCTGGGTCGAGTTCTCCCTCCAACTGCACAGCCACATACCACTGGTAGTTTTCTGCAACAGCAAGCTCAGGAGCCTCGTCTGGCATATTGACGGCTACTATCCCCCCGGTTTCAGGCAGCGCTATTGTCATTTGGTAAACCATCTCTTTAGCCTCATTTTTCAGACTAAAAACAGCGGTATTTGCATTAGACGCTGGTACATAAACCAAGATGGTAGGCTTAGCTTCTAAGGTAGTGCCATAGAAAGTCTCTGGCATCACAGCTAATAGAGAAGTAGTCGCTGACGCTGGCGTTGCTGCTGTAATTTCACCATAGGCGTTGCTTCTAGGATTGCCACTAGTGGTTGTCGCAACCGATTCATCGATATTCTCAAATAGTCCCCGAGAAGCGCCGCCCGTTGAGCCTTGGGGAGCCAAATTTTCAGTTGGCGGCGTGAAAAAGTCGCCCCGAGAGGCACCGCCCGTTGAACCTTGAGGCGCACTGCTGTTAACTGGGGGAACAAAAAAGCTACCCCGAGAAGCACCACCTGTTGAACCTCGAGGCGTCGAATTTTCGGTCGGTGGTGCAAAGAATCCGCTGCGAGAAGCCCCGCCGGTTGCTGACCGAGGAGCCGAACTATCTGCCGGGGGCGAAAAGAAAGCGCCTCTCGAGGCTCCCCCAGTTGCCGACCGAGGGGCCGAACTATCTGCCGGGGGCGAAAAAGTAACTGCATGCGCAGCTCCTGGGTGAATCCAGACCGCACCCGCGATCAGCGTAACGACTCCAACGGTTCCTGAAAACCAATGTTGTTTCATCATATCTCCTTAACTTTATAGACTCCAAAGTTGATTCGGTAGAGACATCTGAGCAATTACATCAGATGTCATTGGGAAGGGCTTCGACTTGGCTGTCTTTGACTTAGCTATCTTTGACTTGGCTGTCTTCGACTTGGCTGTCTTTAACTTGGCTGTCTTTAACTTGGCTATCACAGTGACACGCCTAATTAATTAGCCTGATGTCTAAAGACCACACAGCATAAACTCTGTGTTTCTAACTTAAAGCGTTGCCCTGCCAACGTTGGAGAGTAGCCTTGCGGAACTTTGTATAAATCTTTAAGAAATGAAGACGGTAATTACGGTCACAGAATTAGCGCCAATTTCCCACTAGCGTATAAGCCGACCAAAAGAACGGATCGCTATAGCTAGGATCTTCCAGCAGGCTCAGCTGGGCCTGCCGCAGCGCTTCGGCCTTACTCATCCCTGATTGGCTAATACCTTCGTACAGAGCTTGCATGAGCTTTGCAGCAGCCTGATCTTTGACGGGCCAAAGGGTAGCCACAGTCGATCTTGCGCCTGACTTAACGGCTAGGCCCGCTAGGCCTAACACGGCCCGGTCGTCCCCTGTTGCTGTATCACAAGCACTGAGGACCAATAGCTCAATCGCATTCGACTGCCCTCGATTACGTAGAATTTCGGAGAGTTCTTTTACGTTCAGTCGGCCTTCCCAGGTCGAGAGAAATGTGTCTTCTAAGCGAGAGCTAAACTGACCATGGGTAGCGAGATGCACAATACTGGCGGAAGTAGTCTGCACAGTTCTGGCTAGGGCATCACTGGTAAAGGCTTCGTTTAGCATGGTTCTAGTGGTGATCAGCTCGCTAATGTCAGAAAGTTCTGTTGCGACTGCGGGTAAAGCGCTCAGTCCGTTTCGCGCTTCGCTAATTCCACCGACAACCGCGTTGGGTTCAATTTGGTCGAGAGCCTGGGCGCTCATCAGCTGAAGCCCTGGAGAGAGGGCCACTGCATATTTTTCAATCAAATACTGTTGGCCATCGTGAAGGGCGGCTATCGGAATATTACGCAGCAAGCCATCTAAGACAAACACCATTGTTTCTGTTTCAGTGGTGATCTGGCTGTCTTCGGCGGGTCGCACTAACCAGTCATACACTTGTTGAGAAAGGGCTAAACGATGTTCATTATCCGAGGCCGGATGAATTGAGCTAAGCAAGTCGCGTAGCGTCGCTTTAACCGTTTCGGCACTGATCGGTGTCGCGTAATACGCTAGTGGCTGACCTGGGCTAGAGGCGATGACGGCTAGACGATCTGGCAAAATAATCGGGTAGACAATGGTCGCGTGGGCGTCAACTTGATCAATTTGTTGAGAGACGGCATCAATACAGGCCTCTTGAAAAAAATTATCTAGCTCGGCCAGTTGCAGAGATTCAATCACCTGCCGCGCCTGGGTTAAGTTCTTTTGACTCGGCTGTGCGATCGCTTTATTGCCAAGATTTTCAGAATCGTCAGGCTCTAGCAGTAGGCTTACAAGTTCGCGATAGATAGGCTCTATGTTTTCTCGAAAGGAGAACTGGACATCCGGATCAATCGCCACTAAATCACTGCGTAACGACTGCAAACTATCGACGGCTTCGCTGTAAGCTGCGATCGCGGCTTCTATTTCATTTTGCTGTTTGAGGATACGGCCCATTTGCCAAGCCGACTGCGAGGCAATGTCATCGGCTTGAATAGTGCGGGCAATCCTAAACGACTTTTCGGCAAGACTAAGGGCTTCGGACCATTGCTGGGTGCGCATATAGAGCGCGCTCCATTGATTGAGCGCATGGGCTTCAGACTGCACGTCGTTAAGTGCTACCGCTGACTGTACAGCTTTGGCTAACAGATGATTTTGCTGTGCTATGGGTAGCGATCGCCCCAAATCACTTTCTTTGGCCAAACTTGCGCTCAAATTCACCGTGCCATAAACAGCCAAACGGCTAGGCGGAAGATCTTCTAACTGAGCAGCAATGTCAGAGGCCGTTCGAGCACTCTGGTCAACATCGCCTGCTTCTACATAAAATCGTAGCCGTTCGAGATCCGCCTGTAAGACGTCAGCTGGGTTGAGGGCTTCCCGTTTCGCTCGCTCAAACATTGAGATCGCTGCCGCCGAGTCGCCCCAGTCTTCAGCAACTTTGCCCAAGCTCAAATAAGTCACACTCAATTCATTAACGGCGTTGATCTCGACTGCGATATTAGCACTCTCAAACAGGGCCGCACGGCTACCCTCTAGATCGCCAAGTACCTGCAAGGCCATGCCCAACGTACGCAGGCCATTGACCTTTAGTTCCGAGTCCGGCATTGTGCTCAACTGCTGAGAAATGTCCTCTAGCTGTTGGCGAGAACGTCGGTAATAGCCTAGACTTTGCAACGCTTGGGCCTGGTTGATTTGGCTGCCTAAAATACCTGAACTATCATCAGCTTGCTGGTACAGGGATTCTGAACGCTGCCACAACGCTAACGCCGCTTCGGCCTGCCCTAATTGGTAAGTCAAGCCTGCTTGCGTATTGCGCACCTGCGCTTGAACAATAGGCTTAACAGCACCCAGAGAACCATTTTCTAAAATTTCGACACTTTGCTCAATGCTGGTCTGGGCTAAACCCCACTGGCTGAGTGACTGATAGGCCAATGACAGATAGCTGAGCGCCAGCATTTGAGTTAGCTCATCGCCTTGCGCTTCAGCCACCTCTATGGCCGCTTGCCAAGCTTCTACCGCCGCTGAAAACTGGCCGGTTGCATAGAATTGACGGCCAGCGGCTATCGGCTCAAACTCAGTGACAGTGTTGGGACTTTCTTCAGCAGCAGCGCGCTGAGGCACCAAAGGAAGCGATCCTCTTAACTCTACGGCCATGCTAGAAGGCATCAAGCTACTGACCAGGCCAATTCCTAACAAAACAGCTATTCTATTTCTCCAGGAAAGCTTCATGGCTATCTTTAACTCATTGAGTTGGTTTAGGGTGGGCAAAGTTCTAATCAGTCAAGCGCATCCAACAGAACTAGCTATTCCTCAGAATGCCCAGAGCCATTTACTTGGAGACAAAAGCGATGCTTCACCCATTAGAAGATCAAGCGGCCCATCCTAATGAAGCGATGAGCTAAAGGCACCCTAAAGCGCCACTATTCTCCAAGGTAGGTTTTTGAGATAGGTGCAATATACTTGCAATATGCTATAAAGCCGTCTGCAACTGCTCGCACACCTGCTGGGCCGTTGCTGGTGCTAGCAAAACACCATTGCGATAGTGTCCGGTTGCTAGCGTCACATTTTCTAGCTTGCCTAGCGGCTTAATGACCGGGGCGGGTTGCCCCACAGGTCGAGGCCGCAGCCCGCTCCAAGTACGCACAATTTTCGCAGAGGCGATCGCCTCACAAAACCGAGCTGCCCCCTTTTGCAAATTCTCTAATCCCATCGCCTCAGCCGCCAGAGGCACCCCCGCTTCAGGAAACTCCACCGTCGCCCCTAGCCAATAGCGCCCTTCCCCTAGCGGCACAAGCTGAATATCATCCCCATTAATCACCGGCTGAAAAGCCATCTCGCCCAGCACGCTCGGCAACTGAATCTCCATCGCCTGGCCCAGCACCGGCATCAGCACTAGCGGTTCACTGGCAAACGCCGTCAGCGGCCCCGATCCTAACCCTGCCGACAGCACCACCCAGTCAGCCTCAAACGCGCCGTGAGTCGTTTGCACCCCCACACAGCGCCGCCCCGCTACCTGTAACCGAGTCACCGCCGCATCCCAGCAAAATTTCACCCCTCGCGATGCGGCTACCGTAATTAGCGATCGCGTCAACGCCGCCGGATCCACCTGACCGTCCGCTGGTGAGTAGATCGCCGCCTTTACCTCACCCAAAGCAACCTGCGGGCAGCGAGCCGCCAGTTCTGCAACAGACCAGATCTCCAAAGGCCATCCCTGCGCCAGCCGTTTAGCCCTTAGCGTCTCCCACTTTGGTAACTTAGCCTGATCAAAGCACAGGCTAACAATGCCCTGCGAATTAAAAGGCACTGCCTGTCCCTGCTGCGATAGCTCATCTATCAGCCCTCGGTAGCGACGAGCGCTAAACTCTCTTAGTCGCCAGGTACGCCCTTTTACTTTGTGGCTAATGACGCCCATCAGCACACCTAGCGCCGCCGCTGTCGAGCCCTGCGCTGGCAGCATCTGTTGATCGACAACCTGAATATCGGCATCTAGCTGAGCGCTTAGCTCATAGGCAATCAGCGCCCCCACAACACCACAACCGACAACAACAATTTTAGGCTTCATTATCTCTAAAAACATAAAAGAACAGAGAGTGGCTTGGCACTCTCTGTTCTCAAAATCGCTGCGCTAAAATAGCAGCCAAAATAGCACTAAGTCTGCTAAATATTATCAGCACCGGGCGTCATCAGCTCTAGGCGTCATCTGCTTCAGCATCAGAATCTAACAGAACCGGCGCACGCACCATGTCCTCTTTCTCTGCGCGAATAGGCTCAGGGTCAGGAATTGTGGTTGTCATTTCATAGACATCCTCAGCAGGCTTCGAATTTACCTGATCAATGGCTTGCTGGCGAGCCCCTTCTGGCACAATGCTTAGCAGCGCTTCAAAGTCGCCGACAAACTCGCGGTACTGGGTTAGCGCCACGCCATAGTTTCGATCTTTAGACGCATTGTCTAGATTCTGCAAGTGCTCTAGAATCTCTTCGGACAGCATTTTTGCTTTGGGCTGATCGTCAGGCAGCAGTTGGCTAGAAAGGCGCGACAGCTCGGTGCGCATTTGGCCCAGAGGACCGTGGGTAAAGTTATCAACATTCACCCAGTTGTCTTTTTCAATATAGTTCAACAGCTCGGGAAAGCGGTTGCGCGAAGATTCCAACCGACTGACATAGCTGGTTAGTGTCGCGATTTTTTCGGGCGTATAGGTAGGTGCAACAGCCTCGGGGCCGCCGCCACAGCTCACTAGGAAGGTGGCGATCGCAGCGAGTAAAACGCCAACGACTGCTTTATATCGTCTCATGGGATAAGAACCTCAAGTTCAATCTATAGAGTGCATTTATCAGTGTAAATCAGAGCGCGTGCATCTCAAACGCCCCAAAGGAGTGAGGCTATGCTCAAACCTTGGCCAGTGGTCGCCAAAGTTCATCTGCCATTCGACAGACATCTCGCATTTGGGGGCCATCATGTACCCGCAAAATGTCTGCACCGTGCGCGATCGCACAGTCGCAGGTCGCCGCTGTGCCCCACACCCGGTCTTTTGCCACTGGCCGATCCAAAATTTTGCCAATAAAGCTCTTGCGCGAGGTGCCCACCAAAATCGGGCAGTTCAACGCCTTTAGCGCCGCTAGCTCCTGCAAAATCGTAATATTTTGCGCCACCGTCTTCGCAAAGCCAATCCCCGGATCGACCACAATTTTCTTTGGGTTTACCCCCGCTGCCACCGCCTTATCTGCCTGCGCCGCCAAAAAACGCACAATTTCTCCCATCAAATCGTCATAGCCTGTCATCTGCTGCATCGTCTCCGGCGTCCCGCGCAGATGCATCAGCATAATCGGCGCATCCACCTCAGCCGTCACCTCAAAAATCTTTGGCTCATAAGTACCGCCCGAAATGTCGTTGATAATATCGGCCCCGGCTGCCAGCGCCGCCTTTGCCACCGCCGCCCGCGTCGTATCCACCGAAATCGGCATATTTCTTAGCCCCTCACGGTCAGACTCACGAATAGCCTTGATCACCGGAATCACGCGATCGCACTCTTCAGCCAGCGTCGTCGGCTTCGCCCCAGGCCGACTCGACTGCCCGCCAATATCCAAAATATCCATTTCTGCCGCGACTAGCGTTTTCGCCTGAGCCAGCGCTGCCTCTACTGTGTCAAACTCACCGCCATCGCTAAAGCTATCGGGCGTTACGTTCAGCACCCCCATCAAATAAGTGCGATCGCCCCACGCAAATTCTTTGCCGCGAATCGTCCACATCAGCGCCGAGCGCGTTTCGGCCTGAGCTTCAGCGATAAACAAACGAGCCAAGCGGTCATAGGTGCCAGGGCCCAAATATTCAGGGTGCGATCGCCCCCGCCCAAACACCCACACTGGCCGCCAGCCCGACGGGTTCTCTTCTAAAATACGAATATCCTTAAACCAGCTTTTGAGCGACGACTTCATCGAATTTGCCACCGCCAGCGCATCCGTCCACCGCTCAAACACCTCCTCATATCCAGGCGTAACTATCTTGAATGTCACCGCTCACTCCCCATCTGCGATCGCCGATCCTGCCTCAGCAGATCCTTCTCTAGTACAGACCGCATCCACAGCAGACTTCAGTTATACACCACCCCAGAGTGCTAAAACTGCCCAGCGCATCCTCCTCAAACCCAACCTCGGCTATCCCGTTGGCCCACCCGTCACCATCAGCATGGCCGTTTTGGCCAAAGTGCTCGCGGGCCTGCGCGCCGCCAATTCCACCGCCGAAATTCTCATCGTCGAAGGCGTCTGCTCCAAAACCTCCCTAACAGAGATCGCCGAAAAAAACGGACTCCTTCCTCTACTCACAGACGGCATTCAACTGCTTAACGCCGACGAACTAGACTGCATAGAATATCCGAACCTATCGCCCGAACCCGTCCGCTTCAAATCCATGTGGGCACCCCAGCTGCTACAAGATGTAGACTGCCGCATTTCCCTCAGCGCCTTTAAAAAAACCAACCTCAAAGGCCAAGACCTGATCTCAGCTTCTCTTAAAAATCTCTACGGCCTTTTTCCCCGCGCCAAATACAAAGCCCGCAGCCCCAATTCTCGCGGCCAGCTCCACCGGCCATCCGTCCCGCTCGTACTACAAGATGTCTATTTTACAGTCGGCCATTTGTTTGACGGCGGCGTTGTAGACTGCGACATCAAGTTCATCAGCCACGACTACAAACCCGACAGAGGCGACAGTTTTTCTATTGGCAAAGTCATTTGGGGCGACGACCTGCTAGCGGTAGATCGCACAGCTTGCCAAGTGGGTGAAGAAGCAGAGGCTAGCTACTTATCTCCTATCAGTCAGATGCGGGCAAAGGTTTACAGATAAATTTGGAAATAACTAATAGAGGTAACAAAACTAATAGAGGTAACAATAAAAGAGAGCGTTGCTGAATGCATATAGCTATCCAGCAACGCCCATTAAGATATACGTGACACAGGTCTGCGCCTGTCTCTAATTAACAGCCGTCTGGCCCACAGAACGCGTGCGCGCTCAAGACCTCTGCATCACAGACATAGGCGATACCCGCGTAATCGTCGAAAAACTTCGCTGCGACCTCATCCGCAATCTTCAGCGCCATCTCTCGGTTGTCGGTAAGCACCTCAATCTTGATATCCGTATAGGCAGTGCCAGAAACGGAGGGTTGCCCTGACGAGCGCACGTTGCGACTGCCTTTGCCGCCAGCGGCTACCACCGTATAACCGGTAGCCCCGGCTTTATCGATGATCTTGGCGATCTTTTTCAGCAGCAACGTTTCCGTTACGATTACGAGCATGCTAGCTGGCTTAGCCATGTTGATTACCTCTAAATATGTTAAGCGTGTGTATTTATTGAACTACATACTGTGTTGGTCACTGGGCCGGTTGCCGAGCCAAGGGAAGCACGGCAAGCCACGACCCGGATTAGATTAGCCACCTAGCGCTTGGGCAAGCCCCATAAAGATCGGTATACCCAAGGCGATCGCAACTGGCGTGCCGATAGCCGTGGACGCGCCGATATAGGCAGAGGGATTGGCCGATGGGATACCGGCTCGTAAGGTGGGCGGCCCTGAGATGTCTGAACTGGAGGCAGCGATAACAGATAAGATCACAACGCCGCCAAGGCTAAAGTTCGTGAGGTAGTGGGCAATCATACCGAGACCAAAGGCAATGAACCCATGCAGCAGCGGCGCTACGAAGGCATATACCGCGTACCACTGAGCTACCTTGCGCAGCTCGTTAATTCTGGCAGCGGCCTCCATGCCCATGATCAACATCAGTACCGAAAGTAGGCCAGCAAAAAGGGGACTATAGAAACTTTCATAGACACTTCCCGGCTGGGTTAGCAGGCCTAGAGCGAGGCCAAGCAGCAGTGCCGACAGAGCAGAACCTTGGAGACTTTCCTTCACAATGGGCCATATTTCGACCCGCTTGCCTGCGCTACTAACCGGCTCGCTGGGATGCCCGCCTGCGGCAGCGCCCAACTCGCTAGGATATCCGCCTGCGGCAGCGCCCGAGCCACCAGAATATCCGCCTACAGCGACAGCCTGCTTGCTGAGATACTTCTCATTTCTAAGATACTTTTCGCGCTTTTGCTTAGTGGTATGAATGCTGGCCAAGACGATCGCCGTCACGAGCGCTGGGATGTCCATGAAGGGATAGAGTGCGGCGGCCCAAGGCTCGTATGTGATGCCTTGCCCGTCAAGTAGTGTCAGAGCGGCGGCGAGAGTAGATCCACTCACCGCGCCAAACAAACCTGCGGTCGCAAGACCATCCTCGGTTCTGACCTTCGGTAGTTTGCATAATGTGTAACGCCCGATGAATACGACAAGAATTCCAATTGCCACGGCGAACAGTGCGGGCAACAGAATCTCCGCCAGATTTGAGTCGCGGATACCTTGTCCACCGGTCAGGCCGACTTTCATAAGCAGCATGAAGACAATGAACTTATAAGCCGCATCTGGAATCGATAGTCGGCTACCGAGGGAAGAAACGATCATTCCACCAATCAGAAAGCCGAGTGTCGGGGACTGCAGCTGCGCTAGGAAGCGCACTAAAAAATCAGACAAAAAAGCCATGTTTTGCGTAACTCCTTATTAGTTCAAAGATTGGGGCTCAGAGATTAAGACTCAGAGATTGGGATTATGACGGCAAGCAAACGTGGTCTCGAATCTGATAACGATTCGCAGAGATAGACTTTGATAAATTGCTTTCTCGCCTTTCATTGATTAAACTCTATCCTGATATCGCGTCAAAAATCCTTAGAAGCCTGGGAAATTTAGAATGTATTTCCAAATTCAAGACATAATTAAAAGTTATGAGTGTTGCCAAAACTCATGCTTTCGGCTGATAGATTTTGGGAATCAAGTGTCCGCTACGTCTACGTTCTAGAGGCTGGGGAGCAAGGTCGATTAATCGGCAGATAAAAACGGGCCTATTATGCTCTCTCCAGAGGTTTTTCGAGAGTTTTAGGGCTGTTGTCTAGGCGTCTAAATGTATCGGATCAATATGGCCAAATATGGCGCGATCGCCTACGAGCCATGCGTACAGAGACTACTTCGAGCGTTTCTGTTCCAACGTCATCTGGGCAAAATGCTCCAGCAGCATCCGGTGAATGAAGATGTAGCCACCGCCAACCTTTTGAAGGAAAAGTCGCTCAGCAGCGTGTTCCAAAAAGTGGCCATAGTTCCAGGGAATATAGCCCATACGGTAAAGCCTCAGACGTAGGGATAAATGGCGAAGGCAGGCTGCGCCACCAGCAATTAGGCCACTAACTAACCCCACCAATAGCCCCACGACCAGACCGTTCAATAATCCAGCCGATGATCTCGCAAGTAAATTGGAATCTGATTCCGAAATGAACCCAGCAATCAGCCCAAAAATCAGCCAGGTAATTAATCCAAAACCTGTGGCTACAATCAAAGCATTTTGGGCCGACTGCCAAATGCCTTGATTTGATTTAATCCTTTTTTTGGCTGCTGGGCCCTTTAGTCCGCCAATCAGCCCAAAAATTAGCCCGCTAACCAGTCCAAAAGCCAGTCCAAAAGTAAGCCCACCACTGAATAAAGTAACAAATCCAGCCCTGAGTAAAGCAACAAATCCAGTACCCAGATTAGTCCTCAGTCCACCAGCTCTCAGACCAAGAGTCAAACCAAAGATCAGTCCAGTGATAAGCCCAAAAATTAGCAAAGTGATGAGCCCAAAAATTAGTCCAGAATAGAATGCGTTTCGGCTCTCTTTCCAAGACCATTTCAGAGTCTCCACTGTTTTTATATCTCCTGAAAATCCAATAACTATCCCAAGACTAATCCCAACAATTAGGCCATAGTTGACCGGCCCATAACTCAGGCCAACACTCAAGTCACTTTTCGACTGACTAACTTGAATTCAAAAGGTTGAATGAGCAGCCGTGTAGATACCCAAATCAACAACCCGCTGAAAATTCCGAACGTCAATGCACTCTCTAGACGATACCAAAGTCTTTGACGCCTAGTCTGCAACCAACTGAGCTGTATTCGCTCGATCAAAAACACGGTTTGGGATTTTTGAGCCATCTGCTGCGCCATCCAGATCAGCCAACGCATTGTTTGGGTTTGAGAGTATTTAGTCGCAGCACCTCGACGCTGAAACATTCGTTCTACATAAGTTTCCAGCAGTTGCTGACGAAACGTTTTGGTGTCATATAACAAATGAAATTCGCCTAATGAACAGCCTTGATAGGCTAAACTCATCACGCTCAAAATCAGTGGAGAGGCCGCAAACGCTCTAATTTCAGGGTTGTGACGAAAGATCGTGCTCAATGCTGAGAGCTGCTCTCCGGCTTGCGCTAGGTATCGGTCAATTTGCTGAGTGGTCAATGGCTGAACGTAAATCGCACATCTGACTCTCAACCGCTTAGACAGCACCTCATAGTCACGAATCCGGCTGCACACCACGACCTCAGTCCGGCCATGATTTTGCAGAAAATGATTCAACGCTTGCAGACAGGCATTTCGATGCTCGGCAGCGACTTCATCAAGCCCGTCTAAGCACAGTGTGAGCTGTTCTTCTTTTATCCAACCGGTTCCCAGAGACTTAGGGTAGTTTCTGTCAAATAAAGTACCTAAAAGGTAGGATGAATTCTGAGCGCATATATTACGAGGTTTCAGGATATTGTCACGGGTTGAAGACTTACCACACTTGAGTGAATCGCAAATAGAGGATCTGCGTCTAGCGGCTACGCATCTAACGGGTGCTAAGCGACGAGCCTTTCAAGCGGAGATGACATTGAAGTATTGCAAAGGCAGTGCTCGGCAAGCAGAAAGTCAGTTTGGCTGGAGTCGTCGAACGGTGACGATGGGCTTAGGCGAAAAGCGAACGGGCGTTATCTGCCAGGGTGCGCAGTCAGCCTTTGGTGGCAACAAACGTTGGGAAGAGCGAGAACCAGCGGCGGCAGCAGCCTTAAAGCAATTGGCCGAGAGCCATGCGCAGCAGGAGCCGAGCTTTACTAGCTCAATCGCCTTTACCCGGTTGACATCAGCCGAAGCGCTCTGCCAATTAAAAGCGCAAGGCTACAGCGATGAGCAGTTGCCAGTCGCCAGCACGATGGCGGTCGTTCTCAACCGATTGGGCTACCGCTTGCGCAAAGTCGTCAAAGTCAAGCCTAAAAAAAAGTCCCTGAGACCGATTCAATCTTTGAAAACATTCACGCCAAAGACAAGCAAGCTCAAGCGCACTCAGCCAAACGGGTGAGTATGGACTGTAAGGCGACGGTCAAACTCGGTAATCTATCGCGCGGCGGACTGACCCGAGGAAACCGGCAAGCAGACGACCATGATATGGGTGTCAAAGAAACCTACACCCCCTGCGGCATCGTCGATGAGGATACGGGTGAGTTATTCGTCAGCTTTGGCAGTTCCTATAGAGCCCATTTGAAATCTTTCGATGAGTAGGTCATCATGATAAGAGACGTCAAATCCAAGGAGAATGAGCTACTCAAGCAATCTAACTGATACCGAATGGGAAATCCTCGAACCACTGTTACCAGAG
>Ga0209194_1000892_pt1 | contig 20956 bp, 19 predicted proteins | sample COGITO_mtgs_1004_FD_184787 | JGI IMG/M metagenome (GOLD analysis project Ga0209194, IMG submission 184787) | Pelagic marine microbial communities from North Sea - COGITO_mtgs_100413 (SPAdes) (version 2) | ecosystem: Environmental > Aquatic > Marine > Epipelagic ...
CAATAAAATGCTACTTGAGCAACTTAAACAGCAGCAGGAGCAAGAACAGCAGAACTCTGAAGATTCGGCTGAAGATTCAGAAAACTCGGAAAATTCAGAGGAATCTGAGCAGAACCAGGACTCTCAGTCACAGGATTCTCAATCACAGGACTCTCAACCACAGGATTCAGAATCCCAAGAATCAGAGAGCCAAGAGTCTGACCCGCAGGATTCCCAGCAACAGAATCCTTCCGAACAAGAGCCCGAGGCAACAGAAGGCGAGTCAGAAGAATCTGAAGAGCAGCAGCGCGAGCGAGAGGAACAAGAGGCCCAAGAACAGGAGCAGAATGCCCCTGACCTTACTAAAGAGCCTACCGAAGAAGAAAGTGAAGCCGAAAAGCAGGCCCAGCAAGAATTAGAACAGTGGTTGCGTCGTGTTCCAGATGACCCAGGTGGCTTGTTGCGGGAGAAATTCCGCTATCAATCTCGCCAGCGCGCCCTCGAACCGCGCCGCCCCGTCCCTCCCAATAATGAACAGCAAGAGCGTTGGTAGTAATGATAATGATGTACATGAAAAATAATCCGTTTAAGCGGGCCTGTTCCATAGCACTGATGGTTGTCATGACCCTCCTCTGCAGCCACAGCTGGGCGAGCCTCACTGCCACCGCAGACCGCACCATTATCGACAGCAATGAAACCCTACAGCTTTTAGTGCGCCTAGACTCCCAAGCGCTAATCGGCGAACCAGACTTCACCGTGATCGAAAGCGACTTCGAGATTCTCTCAACCAGTCGTCAGCAGCAATATTCCCGAGTTAATGGCCAGACTCAGTCCTACACCGACTGGAACTTGCTCCTGGCACCCAAGCGCATTGGCCGCCTATTAGTCCCCTCGATTAAATATAAAAAAGATATCAGCAACGCCATCGAAATCACCGTGCGCAAAGCCACCGCCGCATCAGCCGCTGGCCAGCCGGTTTACACCGAAACTCTGGTGGATAAATCCGAAGTCTATATTCAGGAACAGCTGCTACTCACCCACCGACTCTATACCTCGGTGCGACTCAGCGATTTGGGCCTGGATCCGCTAACGGTTGATGATGCACTGATGCAAAAAGTCTCGGAGACGCAATTCCAGAAAAATGTCGCCGGTAAAAATTATCAGGTGGTTGAAATCGTTTACGCCCTATTCCCTCAGGCCAGCGGCAAACTGCAAATACCCGCCCTGCGCTTTTCGGCTTACGAAGCGAGCAATAATCGCTATGGCGGTTTTAGCGCCAGAGGCAATCGCATAGTCCGCAGCACCGATGCAAAAACGATCAATGTAATGGCGCGCCCCACCCAGATTGATATAGATAACTGGATGCCCGCCAGCAGTGTTCGCCTCGACCAGCAGTGGAGCAGCTCTCTAAATGAGCTTAAAGTCGGCGAGCCAATCACCAGGACGATTAATATCACCGCCAAAGATTTAACCGGCGCACAAATAATGCCCCTGTCATTCAGCGAAAGCGACGACTATAAAATCTATCCCGACCAGCCGCAGCTGGGTGACAGTGCCGACGCCGCCGGTGTTACCGGCACTCGTCGTGAATCCTTTGCCCTAGTACCCAATCGCCCGGGAGAAATCACAGTCCCAGCGGTAAGTGTGCGCTGGTGGAACAGTCGCAAACAGCGTATGCAGACGGCGACATTGGACGCCGTAACCCTGCAGGTTGCTGCAGCCGAGGTCAGTGCAGTGAACCCCTATAGTCCAGCGCCCAACGCAGCAGTTGGGGGTAACAGTCTAATCATAGAGGCTACACCAGAGGCGCCAAAGTCGCTTATGGCAGAGCTGCGTTCATCCCTGACACTGCAACTGTCAGTGGCCGGCAATGCCCTGCTATTGGTGCTGTTATTGGTGCTGTTATTTGTATCGCTAGGCCGCTCCTCGAAGGCAGCGCCACGCAGGGATTTGAGCGGACTGAATAGTGCACGGCTGGAACTCAAGCAGCTGCTCACCAATATAGAACGGGCAGCGCGAAAATCAGATCTAGTGCCACTGCGCGATAGTCTTCTCGCCTGGGGTCGCTGTATTTTCCCTCAGCAAAAAATTAAAACCCTAGCTGAGATTGCGGCACTGCTCGACGATGGACAGCTACAGCAGCAGTTTGACCTGCTTGATCAGGCCTTGTACAACCGCAGCTCTGAGCAACAGCCAGACCTGAAACTGCTGGTCAATTTGGTCCGCAATGCCATAGTGCCGAAAACCAAAACCGCACAAACTGACAAGGCAGAGCTTAAACCGCTCTATCCGAGCAGCTAACTAAAACGGGATTTTGTCCACCCGCCACTATCGCTTTAGCCTTGAGTTTGGGTAGAATCAGCCATCCTTTGACAGAAAGTGGAGCCAAGCAAATGCGCAGAGTTATTTTTAATGAGAAAGGCGGCGTTGGAAAATCCAGCATCACCTGTAATCTAGCAGCCATTAGCGCCTCAAGGGGCAAACGCACACTGGTAGTGGATCTGGATTCCCAGTGTAACTCCACCCACTATTTACTCGGCGACAGCCCTGAAGAAAATACCGTTGCCGACTATTTTGACGGCACCTTAGAATTTTCTTCAAAGCTCAATGAACCCTTGGACTATGTTCATCAAACCCCTTACGAAAATCTCTCTGTACTGCCCTCCAGCGTCAACCTGCTGGCCCTTGAGCACAAGCTTGAGTCGCGGCAGAAGATCTACAAACTGCGAGATCTGTTAAATAATCTCGATAGTGAGTTTGATGAGATTTATATAGATACGGCACCGGCGTTAAATTTTTATACCCGCTCGGCGTTAATCGCCGGAGATACAGTGCTTATCCCCTTTGACTGCGATGCTTTTTCTAGGCAGGCGCTGTACTCGATTCTCGATGTGATCTATGAAATTCGTGAGGACCATAATGAAGGCTTAAGTGTTGGCGGCATTGTAGTGAATCAGTTTCAGCCCACAGCATCGTTACCCACTCGATTGATTACCGAGATGAAAAAAGAGAAGCTGCCGGTGATTCCTACCTATCTGAATCAGTCGGTGAAAATGAAAGAGTCGCACAATGAGTGCGTGCCGCTGATATATTACGCACCGTCCCATAAGCTGACTGGGCAATATATTGCGCTATTTGATCATTTAGCACGGAAGCGCCGCAAATGACTACGCTCGAGATGACAGACTGGGTGCTTCATTATTGGCTGCATCAATTCCTTCGCCGAGCATGAACCTCATCAGCTGCCCGTGTTCCCGAAGCGACGGCATAATAAGTAAGGTCTCTCGCGCTTTTACTTGAGCTGCTTCGTCATTTTCACTCCCTCACAGATTATTTCTTTTCTCCCTCGCTGTCTTGGTGGTCTCTTTATTTGAGCACTCGTGGCTACTCTCTTGGTCGCCCAACTATTAGGTGGGCCGCTGCTGGATTTTTTACCCTATTTTGAGCAGCAGCATCGCTGCTGCATAGAGTTACAACGCCGAGGGGGAGCATAAAGCCCTTAGCGTTGCTTGTTTGGCCGCAGCAGTGACTGGCCGAAAATATCTAGCCTTTTTTAAAACCACGCAAAAACTCACGAATAGCCTTATTCGGCTATATGTTCTGCCGCTATATCCTGCAACCATAGTTTCGCCAAGTTATTGAAAATAATTTTGGTTTTTACCTCTCAACATAAAAAATTTGTCTGTGCCCAATATGGCCACAGTCATAGGAGCTATTATATGATCATTAAAAATATGGCTATTGCACTAGCCTTGCTTGCAGGCAGTTCTGGCGCCTTTGCGACAGGCAGCAAACAAGATGTCAATCACGGCAATGCTGTCTCTCACAAGAATGACCGAGCTTCGATTGGAACCGGGTATTATCAGACGTTTGTGCAAGTTTCAAGGCGCGGGAAACCCAAGGCTATTGGCGTTAAGTTTCCAAAGACGACCCTGCAAAACCTGCCAATGCACCCTCTCAATGATGGCAAAACCTGTTATGACCTTGACAGTAACGACAACATTGATTTGCATAATGAATGCACCGGAGGCCATTCTCGCACACTATATTTCAACAGCGATTTAACGCCGTTTAAAAACATTACCATCAATTGGGAGCCTCACGGCCATGTTCCCTCCGGTGTATACGACAGCCCACACTTCGACTTTCACTTTTATCTGACATCCGATATTGAGCGTAAGCAAATCACTCCGGGACCCTGCACTGGCTTGATGAATTGTGTGCAGGAGCAGATCGCGATTATGCCGCTACCCAGTCAGTTTATTCACTCCGATTTCATTAATACTCAGCTGGCGTTTGCACATATGGGCAACCATTACGTGGATTCAACTAGCCCTGAACTGAATGGCGGTGATTTTACCCATACGTTTATTCAGGGCTCTTACGATAGTCAGATTACGTTTTACGAGCCAATGGTGTCTCGGGATTTTCTGTTAGAGAAGCCTAATTTCTGCACTCCTATTAAAACCCCGATGGCTTTTGAAACTGCGGGGTATTACCCAACCAAATATTGTATGAGATACAAACCGGCCAACCAGATGTACCGGGTGTCTCTTGAGGGGTTTGTGTACAGAGAGGCTTATTAAGCTCTCTGTTACACGTATGCACTCGGCTCTTCATTCGGTTTATCCCATCTAGCCGAGTTAATCAAAATAAAAAGGAGGATATTACTGATGGAACAATTTGATGTGATTGTTATAGGTGGCAGCGTCTCTGGCGCACCCACGGCAACCTGGCTTGCCCGCAAAGGCTTCAAGGTGTTGATGGTGGAAAAGGATATCTTTCCGCGGGATACAAATTCAACCCACTTTATTTGGCCTCGCGGCATGTCATACCTTAACCGCTTGGGCGTGGCGGACAAAATTCTTGAACAAACACCGCACTTTAAACAACTCGAAGTCAATATTGAGGGAATTCGCTTGCATGGCGGCGTGCCATTGCAGGCGGTTCGCGACCGTTTTATGTCTCTTCATGGCGATGACGATGGCGTGGTGGACTACTACTGTGGCCCACGACGATTCTACCTCGACAAGGTCTTACTCGATGAAGCGCGGTCTTCCGGCGTCGATGTGAGAGAAGGCACTTCGGTAAAGTCAGTCATTATTGAAGACGATGTTGTCGTTGGGGTGCGTGGTACTGGCCCCGATGAAACGATCCTAGAGGCGCGGGCCAAGGTGATAATTGGTGCCGACGGGCGCATGTCGAAGTTTGCTCACCGTGTTAATTCTCAAAAAATCAAAGTGCGTGAGAAGTCGACGTTTGCCTATTATGGTTACTATTCGGGCATTGATAAGCCGGAGCTGTGTATTCATAAGAAGGGCCGGTTTGGCACTGCCATTTTCCCGACAATGGACGAGCGGCATCTGGTATTAGTTTATGGGCCCACTGCCTGGTGGAGTGATTTCAGCAAAGATCCTGAGGCAAACTTTCTTAAAACCTACGAATTTGTTGCCCCTGATGTAGCGGCTCTGGTGAAAAACGCAACGCGAGTAGAAGACTTTAAAGCCATGGGCCGAATGGTTGCCTTTCACCGCGAGAATTGGGGCAAAGGTTGGGTGCTGGTCGGTGACGCGTGCAGTTTCAAAGATCAATGGACTGCGATGGGCATTACCCATTCACTGCGCGATGCAGAACTGCTTGCTGATTATCTTGAAAAGGTACTCAGGGACGAGTCTGACTGGGACACAGCCATGACTCAATACACTGATGTACGCAATGCGGATTACGAAGACTATTGGTCTATGGTTTGCGACGGTGCAGAAATGGAACCCTATACCCGTGAACAGCTAACGTTTTTTCATTCGCTTGAGGGGCATCAGGACAAAATGGACCAGTTTATCGCGCAGGTTGGCGATACCATTAGCTTTAATCAGGCTATTCCACAGGACGATGTTGCCCCTTCCCCGCTCCCGGATTTCATTAGAGACTTCGACAGTAACGCACTTAATTATCACGACAACATGTACGCTACTAGCTAACGCACGCCTATTAAAAATACCCGTATAAACTTTTGCAAGGTACATATTATGCAAGCTACAGCTCACCAGACTGTTCTAGAACCGGCCAACGATTTAGGCGCTTTATTTATTAAGGCGCCAGGCACCTGCGGAGAACTTCTGCAAGGTGCCATTGATGGTCAAGACTTTCTCGTAAACTGCCCAATCAATCTTTTTTCTTATGCCAAGGTGCAGCGAATCGGCAGCGCCGGCTTACAGCTGCAACATGAACACCGTTATACCAAGATTCGTGACACTATTTTGCTCGCGGCCGAAGAGCATGAGTTCAGTCTTAATCATGCGCTAGAGATTGATAGCAATATTCCCCGTGGCAAAGGTATGGCGTCAAGTTCAGCGGATATAAGCGCTGCCTTTGAGGCTATTTGTCGCTCTTCGGACCTGTCACTGACCGCCGAGGCCTTTGCTCATACAGTCACAGAAGTCGAACCATCAGATCTTGTCCATTTCCCCGGCGTTAGTCATATCAATCATTTAACCGGTCAACTATTTGAGTCTATGCCGGCCCCTGAGGAAATGAGTATTTTGGTCATAGACTGCGGAGGCCACATTGATACGGTGATGTTTGATCGCATAAAAGCTCGCAGCCTTTACCGCAACCATCAGCCCGAGCTATGTGCAATGCTCAAGCTACTCAAAACGGGTTTGTACACTAATGATTTAGCCGCCGTAGCTAAGGCCGCCACCCAGAGCGCGAAATTTAATCAGCAGATCCATTTTAAATCTCAGTTTGAGGATCTATTGGCCATTAGCTTGGCAGCTGGCGCACTGGGCGTTAACTGCGCTCATAGCGGCACCGTGCTTGGTGTGATGTACCGCAGTAATGAATTGCTCGAAGAGCGCCTTATAAATGGCATTAGCAAATACTTTGGCAACGACATAAACATTATTGGAAACCACCATATGATCAGCGGAGGCTGTTATGAGTACTAATCAACATCTCGATATTTTTCAAACCCTATTTCATAACCCGTCTATGTTCGAAATACGTTCACGCACGCGCTTCAAAGGGGCTTTGACTGATTTCTGTGTTCCGGCCAATTCCTATTTTCCACCGCCAAAGATGGTTGAGCTAATTCAAGACAATATGGCGGATATTTTAAAGTACTACCCAGACTATGCGCCGGCGCATCAACAATGCATTGCCGATCTCTGTGGTAGTCCGGCGGACAATATTGTCGCGGCCAATGGCATTACTGAAATCATTACTATTCTCTGTAAAGACAGTAATGGACCCATTCTTACCTCGGTTCCTACATTCGGTCGCTGGACCGATCTGCCGCCCGACTTTGATATTCCGGTGCATTTTGTCCAGCGCGAGAAGGCCAAGGATTTTAAGCTGGAGGTCAGTGAGGTTGTTCGCCGCGCCAATGAGACCGGTGCTCAGACTGTGGTCATCTCTAACCCGAACAACCCAACCGGCGCCTATTTTTCCAATGCCGATATCAAGGCGCTACTCCACCAGCTCAAACATATTGAACGTATCATTATTGACGAGTCATTTATTGAGTTTTCAAACTTGCAAAGTGCCGAAGCCCTCGCCATAAACTCAACAAATATGGTGGTGGTTAAAAGCATGGGCAAGTCACTGGGTTGGCACGGCATCCGACTCGGCTATGCGGTTGCAAACCTGCAGCTAGCCAAGGCGCTACGCAATCAGCTGCCTTATTGGAACATTAACGGTCTTGCGGGTTTTGTGCTTAAGAACATGCACCACTTTAAGGACGCCTACAGAGAAAGCTTTATCAAGGTAGCGCAAGACCGCGAATATATGTATCAGCAATTACAGACCGTCGCTGGGCTAAAAACCTACCCGTCGCAATGTAACTTTCTGTTTACTGAGCTACCAGTGGGGGTTTCAGGCAAAGAAGTACGCAACCTATTGCTAGAGCAGTACGGACTAGTGACACGGGAGTGCAGCAATAAGGTGGGTTCTACAGAGTCTTATCTTCGCAATGTGGTCCGCAGACGCGGTGATACAGACAAGCTAGTTCAGGCACTAAGCGAAGTCTTAGGGGCGTTAGCCAAAGCCCCTAAGATGGAGACCAGCCTAGTATAACGGCAGGGCATAGATACATGGGCTCTACTCTGATAGCTCTACTCTGATAGCTCTACTCTGATAGCTCTACTCTGATAGCTCTACTCTGATAGCTCTACTCTGATAGCCCTAGCCTGTTAGCAAACCGCCTAGCCACAACCAGAATGCCCGTCATTACCCCGCAAAGAGTAATGACGGGCTTATTAACCTGTCAGCAGACCCAGACGAATCGCTTTAGCGACGGCATGACTTCGATTTGATGCCTTCAGTTTTGCAATCAAATTACTCACATGAATTTTCACTGTCCAGCCACTGATATGCAAGATTCTCGCAACTTCGGCATTTGATTTCCCCTTACAAATTAACGTTAGCACCTCCTCTTCACGGGGAGTCAGGATCTTCTTGCTGTTCATATTGCTATTGAACAGGTTATCTAAATCAATGAGCGTACAATAAAGCTGTGGTACCAGTAGTTTGAGCATCAACACCTCATGTTCTGTCCAAACGTTAATGCCGCCGAAGACAAAGAAATAGATATGTTTCTTATTGGCGCCAACCACCCCATGCACCGTTAAATTTTTGATCCTGTGTTGCCCAAAATAATTAAACCAGCTGCGGCTGGTTGATTGAAGCAATGGTGTGTTGGTGTCGATTTGCACTGGACTCTTTAGCCCAAGCCAACGCAGCAGTACCGGGCAGCTCATTAAATTTATTTTCTCCAGATAATCATCTGGAAAGCTTATATTGATAAAATCAACAACACGCAAATCTTCAATACATACTGAACCGCAGGCAAACATACTGTGCGGCAATATGTTCTTGACTGTTGGGTAAATTTGCTCACGAAAGTCAATTAAATTAGATGCGTCATCGCAGGCATTAATAAACTCTGCCATTGAATCCATTGTGTTAATACCCCTGTCTGTTTTTATACCCCTATCCGCTTTGATATCCATATCCGTTTTGATATCCATAAATTAAACGTTAAAAACAAAAAAGCTCCTTTTCAAACGATGGCTTAGCCACCGCCTAAAAAGAAGCATTTTCCCAGCAATGAACATCAGTCACCTGTTCATCGGCAAACAACTCGTGCAGATAATCTAATCTGCGTTAAATAGTTGCCATGCCACCATCCAACAGGATGTTTTCTCCCAACATGTAAGAAGAACCTTCGCTGGCCAAAAATAACACAGCCTTGGCGACTTCCTCGGGTTGACCAAAGCGCGATGCAGGTACATTTGCGAGTAACTGACCCGCCCATTCTGAAACAGCTTCTTCTGACAATCCTAACTTACTATAAATAGGCGTTTCGACGAGTCCGGGGCTGATGGTATTTACCCTTATACCTTTTTCAGCGAACTCGGCTGACAGGGTGCGAGCCAGTGAACGCACCGCAGCCTTAGTCGCAGCATAAATACTCATGCCCGCAACACCTTTTTCGATCATGGTAGTTGATGTCATGACAATGCTGGACGGATTGTTTAGAAGCGGAAGCACAGCCTGAATAGAATAAATAACACCCTTAAAGTTAACGTCTAACTGACCATCGATATTGTCAGCATCGACATCCTGAAACGGCATTGGCTTAGCAATACCCGCGTTTGCAAACAGTATGTCTAAGGTGCCAAATTCAGATTTAATTTTCTCTGCCACAGTCGCCATTTCAGATACAGAGGAGACATCGGCACAGACACCAATAACCCCAGCACCGAGAGTGCTAACAGCAGAAGTGACTCGGTCTGAATTTTGACCAGTAATTAAGACACGTGCCCCCTCTTCTAGAAATAGCTTGGCCGTAGCGAAACCAATACCCGTGGTACCACCAGTGATTAGTGCAGTTTTTCCTGTAAGCTTGCCCATTGAAAATTCCTTTTTAGTTACGTTAGTGATAAATAAGCATTACCGCCTATTTGTATACCGTTCGGTACGTTATATACTATCAACCGTTTTAATCGAGAGTCAAGTGGTATATTTTTGGAGGCACTATGAAAAGTGAACGCGGACGGCCACGTAGTTTTGATACTGATATTGCACTGGATAGTGCACTCAAGGTTTTCTGGAAACACGGTTTCCAGAGCGCGTCTTTAAGTGAGCTGACAAAAGCGACAGGATTGAGCAAACCAAGCTTATACTCTGCTTTTGGCGACAAGAGGTCGCTTTACTTAAAGGCATTAGAGCGATATTTGGGCCTACTCGTGGAGCTACACGCAGCCAGACTGACAGAGGAGCCAGATGGCCGACTAGCGATTGAGAGTTTCTTACGTTCACTGACAAAAATGCTAACCAACCCGAGCTTGCCCGGTGGTTGTTTTATTATCAATGGCACAGCAGACTTTGACGGGCCTTCGGTGCCTAAAGAGGTCGAGACAGCCCTGTCTCAAGCCTTAAAAGGCACAGAAAATCTGGTTAACCAACGCATATTACAGGCGCAAAGCGACGGCCAACTACCGGCAAATATAGACCCTCAGGACTTCTGCATATTACTCTCCACTCTCATTGCGGGCTTGGCGATGAAGGCCAAGAGCGGTGAAACTGAAGCTAACCTCAACCTTGGTATTACCGCGACGATGAGGGCTTGGCCGTCGTGAATTTTTCACGCCCGGCCGAGTTTATGGTCGAGCCAAAAAACCGCAGCAAGCTATAAAATGCCTACGTCGAGCGGTGCAATCGCACAGTAAGCTAAGGTACGATTGATTGAATCACTGTCTATTTACGGAAATTGAAAAAGTTCAAGAGTATGCGACTCGTTGGCTCTGGACTTATAATCATGAAAGGCCGAGTATGGCACTTGGCACTTGGCGATAGACGCATAACCCCCTACTTTTAGCGTCGGTTATTAATGGGGGATTACCGATGGATTTCACAGTTCAAACCCAACACAACCAACGACATAAAAATATGCCTAACAACCCCAACAGTATCGTTCTTATCGGCATGCCGGGCGCCGGAAAAAGTACCCTCGGCATTTTGCTGGCAAAAGAGCTGGGTTTAGATTTCGTCGACACCGATATCGCCATTCAAGTCCGCGAAGGTCGCACTCTGCAAGAAATTCTCGACGACAACGATTATCTGTATCTGCGAGAGATCGAAGAACAGGTTCTATTAAGCGAAGATGTTACAGGAAAGGTTGTCGCCACCGGAGGCAGCGCAGTTTATTCAGCAGCCGGCATGGCACGCTTAAAACAAATCGCAACCGTTGTGTTTCTCGATGTACCACTAGAGGCGTTGCGCAAACGCATAGGCAATTTCGATGTACGGGGCATTGCCCGCAAACCCAACCAGAGTCTCGAATCACTGTTCGACGAACGCTGTGCGCTGTATAAGAAGTATGGGGATATCAGAGTTGACTGCGATCAGCAGTCACTGCAGCAGAGCCTAGACTCGGTGCTGCAGCGGCTACAGGCATAACACAAACTTACTTGAGTACTGTGCGAATCGACTCGGCAAGATAGGCAATATTGCTCGAGTTAATACCCGCCAAGTTAATCCGAGTTGAAGAGACAATATAGATACCAAACTCTTCTCTCAGACGGACCAAATGCTCTGGCGCTACGCCCAAGAACGAGAACATCCCGTTCTGGCGCTTGATATGACTGAAGTCCATTCCCGCGGCATTGTCCTGAATACTATCAGCCAGCAATGTGCGCATAGATTTGATTCGCAGGCGAACCTCTTCCAGCTCAGCTTTCCAATCTTTACAGAGTTCTTCATCACCCAAAATCAGCGAAACTAAAAGCGCACCGTGAGCCGGCGGCATGGAGTACATCTGACGAGCAACTGCCATGGCCTGACCGCCAACTATAGCCGCCTGCTCTGGTGTTTGAGTAATAAAAGTAATGGATCCGGTACGCTCACGATAGAGACCAAAGTTCTTCGAGCAGCTTGAGGCCACCACCAACTCCGGTAATTTCTCAGCCATCAGACGCATGCCGTAGGCATCTTCGTCGAGACCATCACCAAGGCCCTGATAGGCTGTATCTATAAAGGGTACAAAGCCGCGCTCTAGGGCTATATCGGTAATCTGATCCCACTGCTCGTTGGTCAAATCAGCACCGGTGGGGTTGTGACAGCAGCCGTGGAGCAGCACCACATCACCAGCGGGAACCTGACGCAATGTCTCAAGCATCAGGTCAATATTGACCTCGCGAGTCGCTGTGTCGTAATAGGGATATTCCGCAATCTCGAAACCCGCACTGCCCAGCAGTGGAATATGGTTTGGCCAGGTAGGTGTACCCACCCATAATTTTGCCTCGGGGCGAGCGCGACGAATCACTTCGGCGCCTACTCTCAACGCACCAGAACCGCCTGGGGCCTGTAAGCTTTTAACGCGCCCAGAGGACAGAACAGCGTGGTCGGGACCAAACATCAGCTGCAACATTCTGCTGTTGTACTCAGCGTCGCCGGCAATGCCTTGGTAAGATTTGGTTTTCTCAAGTTCAGCCAATTTGGCTTCGGCGCGTTTTACCGCATCCATAACCGGGGTTTGACCGCGGTCATTCATATAGACGCCAACGCCTAAATCGATTTTAGTCTCTCGCGGATCTTCTCGAAAAGCCGCCATCAATCCAAGAATAGGATCAGCAGCTACAGGCTTTAAAGTTTCAAACATCGGTGGTTTCCTGTGGAATAAAATGTGGGCCAAAATGCCGTTTAAAGTGCGGGTCAAAAAAATTCAGGCGCAAGTTTACTATGTCTGGCGACAATTGGTTATGACTTTGTCAGGGTTTTTGTCTCAATAAAGGCCCCTATCAGAGCGTTTACTGTCTCTGGCTTCTCTGCATGTAACCAATGGGCGGTATCTGCGACAACTTCTAACTGAGAATGGGGGAACAGCTGTTCAATCACCGAGCGATGTTTTTCCTGGATATAAGCCGAGTGCTCGCCCTTCAAAAACAGCGTTGGGCCTTCATAGGGCTGTCCCGTGGGCGCCAATACCAGTGTGCTGCTGTAGTTTTGATTGATTGAAGCCAAATTCAGTTTCAACCTAAAGTCGCCCTCAGGGTTGCGGCCAAGATTTTTCAACAAAAAGGCACGCACTGAAGCCTCGGCAATGTGCCCGCTAATCAGGGCATCAGCATCACGACGACTTTCGATAGTATGTTCCGCCAGCAGATTGAGCGCGTCCAGCGCCGCATCCTGACGTACGGCATAGGTCACCGGCGCTATATCAATCACCACCAGCTCACTGACTCGGTCAGGATTATTCAGCGCCACCTGCATAGCAACCTTGCCGCCCAGAGAGTGGCCAATCAAGGTTGCGCTGGGAAGCTCAAGATCATCCATCAACTCAACTATATCAGCAGCCATAAGAGGCAGATCCATAGGCAATTCATGGGGCGAATCACCGTGGTTGCGCAGATCCACGCTGATCACTCGATAATCTGCAACCAGAGAGCGCGCTAGCACCCCCAGATTACTCAGGGAGCCAAACATGCCGTGAATCAGGATAACCGCTGGACTGTTGTCTTGTCGTTCTGGTAGCAGCTGATCGCCAGACTGAAGTGAATAGTTAAGTTTCATAATGTCTCTTTAATACCTCTGTATTACCTCTATGCTGTCGCTACTTGGCTAGCCCTACTTGATTAGCTCTACTTAATAGCTTGACGATTGCGGTACTTTTCTTTGTTTTTACGGCCCTGCTCATAGAGCTTGGGACGCAAACGGCGGCGTAACTTGGGAAACAGATAGCTAATATGAGTGAGCTTCGCGCTGGCTGCAGGCAATACCACTTCGATCTCCTGTCCAGTAGCCACAGCTAAAATACCCTCTGCAACCTGCTCCGCAGTACTCATGGGCTGGGAGAAAACGATATCTTCTACCGCGTCGATCTCATCCATAATAAACCCAGTATCAATTGGGCCGGGTGAAACTGAGCCAACGCTGATACCGCTGTCTCGCAGCTCATCTGCCAGGGCATAACTAAAAGCACGCAATCCCGCTTTGGTGGCACTGTAAGTTGCGGCACCCTGAAGTGGCGCGCGGCCAGCCAGTGAGCCAACATTAACAATGGCCCCTTCACCAGCGCGCTGGAGGTAGGGAATCGCGGCACAGGACAGTAACAAGGGCGCACGCATATTAATGTCGACCATGGCGGCAACATCCATTGGCGAGATCGTAGAGAGATCACCTCGCGCATGCATACCCGCGTTATTGATAATCACATGCACAGCGCCAAAGGCAGCTTCGGCCTTTTCCAGCAGCGCCAGACAGTCTTCGTTGCTCGCCACATTCATCACTACAGTCAGCACTTCGCACTGAGGGCGCAGCTCATCGGCAATGGTATTGAGGGCGGCTTCACCGCGGGCTACTAGAACAAGCTTGGCTTTATGGCCGGCGAACAAACGAGCGCAGGCAGCGCCAACACCGGCGGATGCGCCGGTAATCACTACGGTTTTATTTTCAAAGGACTTTATCATTTTTTTTATTATTCCTAGGTAAGATTAAGAGGTAGCTCAAGAGGTAGCTCAAGAGGTAGATTAAAAGGTCAGTTAAAAGATCAAATTTTTATTGGCCACGAGTATAACCGCATAGCGATACAAAGCGTACGCGGAGACTCGCTTTTTCGGTGCAGATAAATCTATGGCTAATGGCTAAAACAATGTCTACAACAATGGCTACAACAATGGCTAAACCAGCAGCTGCTCTTTTCTGCAGTATTCGAGGGTCTGATCAAGGGCCTGAGACGTGGCATCGATAATTTCGTCGATCTGCCCTGCCGTTATAATCAACGGTGGACAGAACGCCAAACTTGAACCAGCCACTGTACGCAATATCACCCCCCTGTCCTGCACTGCTTTTTGGGCATAGGCACCCACGGCGCCATTGGCAAAGGCTTGACCTGTCTCTTTGTTGGCAACCAATTCAAGAGCACCTATAAGGCCACTACCGCGCACTTCGCCGACCAATGGATGGTCGCCAAACTCTGCCAGACGCTGTTGTAGATACTCGCCGGTAATAGCCGCTTTTTCGAAAATATTGTCGCGCTGATAAATCTCTAAAACTTTGAGTGCCACGGCGCAGGCCACTGGGTGACTGGAATAGGTGTAACCATGACCAAAGGCACCGGCAGCGGCGCTCTGATCGATCATTGCCTCATACATGTCGCGGCGAATCGCCGAGGCACTGATGGGCATATAGGCGGACGACAGTTGCTTGGCAAAAGTCATCATATCCGGTGCTTCAATGCCCATGGTAGTGCAACCAAAATCACTACCCGTGCGACCAAAACCGGTGATCACCTCATCGGCCCAGAACATGATTCCATGCTTGTTCAGCAGTGCCTGAACCTGCGGGTAATAATCCTCTGGCGGCACAATCACACCACTGGCACCGGTAATCGGCTCAGCGATAAAGGCGGCAATAGTCTCTGGCCCCTCTTTTAATATCATTGTCTCTAGATTGCCGACAATGCGCTCAACAAATTCAGCCTCGCTCTCATTGCCTATTTTGCCGCGATAATAATGGGGATGATCGGTGCGCAGTATACCCAGGGCATCTACTGGCAAATCAAAGTGCGCCTGCGTCACCGGCAATCCAGTGAGCGCTGCGGACGCAATTGTCACACCATGATAGGAGCGTTCACGGGCGATAATTTTACGGCGCTCGGGCTTGCCGATCGCCTCATGGTAGTAGCGCAGTAATTTAATATGGGTGTCATTGGCATCACTGCCGGAGTTACCGAAAGACAGCACCGCGTCCTGCATGGGAATCATCTCAGCCAGTTTGTCCGCCAGTTCGATGCCCACTGAATGCGTCTTGCCGCCAAACATATGACTGAAGGTCAGCTTGTTCATCTGCTCAGTGGCAGCTTGGATAATTTCCTGGTTGCCATAACCCAAGGCCGTGCACCAGAGCCCAGCCATTCCCTCAAGGTATTTATTGCCCTGATCATCCCAGACATAACAGCCTTCACCGCGCTCAAGGCTGATCTGTTCTATGGCCTTAAAATTGGTGGTTGGGTAAATTAGATGGGTTGCCTGTTTCATCGTCGTGCTCCTTTCTATTCTCTACTTGTTACTTATCTATGCCGCCCATACAGATGTATTTCATCACCATATAATCATCCATACCGTACTTGGATCCCTCGCGGCCGCTGCCGGATTCTTTAACACCACCGAAAGGTGCCATTTCATTGGAGAGAACTCCCTCATTGATGCCGACCATGCCGTACTCAAGTTGCTCGGCAACGCGCCAGACACGACCTATATCTCGTGAATAGAAATAAGCAGCCAAACCAAACTCTGTGTCATTGGCCATCTCCACCACTTCGGCTTCAGTTTCGAATTTAAATACCGGCGCCACTGGGCCAAAAATCTCTTCGGAGAAAACTCGCATGTCACGACTGACATCCGTAAGAATCGTCGGCAAAACAAAGGAACCACCCAGCTCGCTGCGACCACCGCCGAGAGCAACCTTGGCGCCCTTGGCCACGGCATCATCAATAAAGTCGCAGACATTATTGGCTGCCTTCTCATCAATTAAAGGCCCAACAGTGACGCCCTCCTCGCTGCCATTACCCATTACTAGGTTTTGCGTGGCAACCGTCAGCTTGCTGACAAATTCATCGTAGATTCCAGCTTGAACAATAATGCGGTTGGAGCAGACACAGGTCTGTCCTGCATTGCGATACTTTGATACCAGGGTGCCCTGCACCGCCGCATCAATATCCGCATCATCAAAAACAATAAAGGGCGCATTGCCACCCAGTTCCATAGAGGTGCGCTTAACCGTCTGGGCGCATTCCGCTATCAGCTGTTTACCCACTGGTGTAGAACCGGTAAAAGTGACTTTACGGACTATGGGATTACCGGTTAATTCGGCGCCAATCTGAGCCGTACGACCAGTGACTATATTCATCAAGCCTGGGGGGAAACCGGCACGGGCAGCCAGTTCCATCAGCGCTAGGGCCGACAACGGTGTCGCATTGGCGGGTTTACAGACCACTGCACAACCTGCCGCAATGGCCGGAGCAATCTTGCGAGTGAGCATGGCATTGGGGAAGTTCCAGGGCGTAATACAGGCCACTACACCCACCGGCTGCTTAATGACCACAATGCGTTTATCGTTGGAGGGCTGGGGGATAGTGTCGCCATAGACGCGCTTCGACTCTTCAGAGAACCACTCTATATAGCTAGCACCATAGGCTACTTCACCTCGGGCTTCGGCGAGGGGTTTGCCCTGCTCCGCCGTCAGGATCTGTGCCAGATCTTCTTGATTCTCCATAACCAGATCAAACCAGCGACGCAGTACCGCGGCGCGCTCTTTAATGGTGGTTTTAGCCCACTGCTTTTGCGCAATAGCTGCAGCTTCAATCATGCGTCGGGTTTCAGCGGTGCCGCATTTGGCCACTTCGGCGATTAGCTCACCATTGGCAGGATTGCTAACCGCTAGGGTTTCACCGCTATCTGCATCTAACCACTGGCCGTTAATATGGGCCTGAGTTTTCAGTAAGCTGTTGTCATGTAATTGCAATGCCGTGTCTCCTTGAGATTCGCTAGGCCAGTAACTTCTTATGGGATGGCAATATACGGTTACCAGGCAATTTCCAACAATACCCTATAGAGGTAACGGCCACCACAGCCTGGGAGCGTAAAACAACTATTTCCCGTGTGCGCAGAAAAACGGTAACCTGACTGGGCATTGATATTGAATAAATTAAACTGCCGACCAACAAACTATGTCAGATCCACAACTCTATTTTTTCCGCGATGGCATCCATACCCACTTGGTAGTGCCCAGCGCGGCATTGCTTCGGGTCTTGCCGGAACTGGCTGAGCAGTTGCAGGATACAGAGTGGGCACGAATTGGCTGGGGCGACTATCGCTATTACGGCTCAGCGCAGCAAACTCTGTTTCTTGGTCTCCGCGCACTGTTACTGCCAACCAGAGCCACCATTGCCGTGCTTGGCATTCCCGACATTAACAAACATCGCAGCGCCACTAGCCGCACCTATAGTATCGACACACACCTTGGGGTAATAGACTCCGTGGTAACCTTTATATCAAGACACTTTAAAGTGGATAGATCCAACCAGCTTATTAAGGTGCGAGCCAGAGACAACGGTGAAATATTTTTCCAGTCCCGGGGCACCTACATGTGCATCAACACCTGTAACAACTGGACATCTCGCGGCCTTAAAATAGCCGGACTGCGCTGCCTACCCCTGTTTAATTTTTTGCCCGGGCAGGTGGAGCGGTCCGTGCGCCGCAACGGCTATCGTCCGCTGCCGCTTTTATTGCCACCGCCATTACAGCAAACTGATTAACCCCTCTGTGGCTAAGCGGTCAGATTTAATCCTGTCAAAGGATTAGCCGCTACCCTAGGATGCTTTAAAGCAAATAATTCTAATAAAAACACACTCTACAGAGAGACAAGCAATGATTGAATATACCCAGGAAGGCGACGTAGCAATTTTTAACTGGGACGATGGCAAAGTGAACTCCTTGAGTCATGCCACTGTCGACCGACTTAACGAACTTCTAGATCGCGCCGAAAAAGAGGCCTCTGCAGTGGTTATTCACGGTCGTCCAGGCCTGCTTTCAGCCGGTTTTAACCTCAAAGAAGTTACCGCAGAAACCGCTGCTCAATCAGCCGACGACCAGCTGTTACCCGCTCTGGTGAATAAAGGCGCAGCCTTGTTGTTAAGGATCTTTAGCCATCCTCAGCCAGTAGTCACCGCCTGCACCGGCCATGCTATTGCTGCCGGCGGCATGATGCTGTTGGCCTCGGATACCCGTATTGGCGTCCACGGCGAGTTTAAGATTGCCCTCAATGAAACCGCCATTGATATGATCCTGCCAGCCTTTGGTATCGAGCTGGTTAAGTCGCGACTGTCGCCGCGCTTTCAGACCATGTGCGCCATTCAATCTCATATGTTCAGCCCAGAAACAGCCCTCGAAGCTGGCTTCTTTGACGAACTCGTCAGTGCCGAAGAGGTTCTGCCCCGAGCTATCGAACATGCGACTCAGTTAGCGACACTGCCGGCGGTCTACGGCGTCAATAAGATGATGCTACGTCAGACTCATGCAGATATCATTAAAGCTAGCCTTAACTAAGCTGAGCCAAACCGAGGAGCAAACCCATGGCGGATTTTTTAGCTGATATGTCAGACCATAAATACCGTATTTATGGCGCCGAACTCTCACCCTACTCCGTTAAGGTGCGCTCCTACTTCCGCTTTAAGCAGATTCCTCACCAGTGGATTATCCGCAGCGCCGCGACTATGGATGAATTTGCCAAATTCGCCAAGCTGCCAATTATCCCTCTTTTAGTGACCCCGCAGCTTGAGGGGGCTCAGGATTCAACTCTGGTTATTGAGCAGCTCGAAGCGCTGCATCCAAAAGACAGCATCTATCCAGAGGACACCACCGTCAATTTCGTCTCCACTCTGCTGGAAGAGTTTGGCGATGAGTGGGCCAACAAGTGGATGTTTCATTGCCGCTGGGCGCGAGACATTGACCAGATCGCCTCGGCCGGGCGCATTGCTCAGCTGACCCAACCGGATGCCAGTAGCGAGCAGCTGGGAGAGCTAACCGAACAGGTGCGTCAGCGCATGGTGGGTCGGGTTGGTTTTGTCGGCTCTAATGCAGAGACCGCACCACAGATTGAAGCCTCTCTGCACCTAGCACTTGAGCAGCTTGAAGTTCACCTAGAGTCACGCCCCTACCTACTTGGCGGACGTCCCTCCTTCGGTGACTTTAGCCTTTGGGGGCAGCTCTACAATGTCTGGACCGACCCTACCAACTGTGCACTAATCGAAGCCAAGATGCCCAGCCTACTGGCCTGGATACAGCGCATGCTGTGGCCGCGTATCGAAGGGGACTTTGAATCCTGGGAGAGCTTAAAACCCACTCTCAAGCCGTTCATCAAAGCTCAGATTGGCGAGCTCTTTTTGCCTTGGACTCAGGCCAATGCCGACGCCATAGCACAGGGGAAAGACGAGCTTTCCGTGCAGCTAAATGGCCAGACCTGGACGCAAAAACCGCAGAAGTATCACGCCAAGTCCTACCAGGTGCTGCGGAAAAAATATGCTGCGCTCAATAGCCACCAGGCCACCAATGAGCTGCTGCAAAAGACCGGTTGCCTGGGCGCACTGATTTAATAACAGCAAATCCAAGTTGCCACACTCACAGCCTCACTCACAATCACAGCCGCAACCAGCCTAGTAATAAAGACTTTTATCAGCTTTTTCCTTTCGAGCCATTGATATTCTCTTTGCTGACCCCATTTCATTGGGTATCAATAAAAGGAGTAAGCTCGTGGAACAGTACCGCGGAACAACCATTCTCTCAGTCCGTCGCAATGGCAAAGTTGTGATTGGCGGCGACGGCCAGGTTAGTCTTGGCAATACCATCATGAAAGGCAATGCGCGGAAAGTGCGCCGTCTATACAACGATAAGGTGATCGCTGGTTTCGCCGGTGGTACTGCCGACGCCTTCACCCTGTTTGAGCGCTTTGAAGCCAAACTCGAACAGCATCAGGGCAATCTCACCCGAGCCGCAGTAGAACTCGCCAAAGACTGGCGCAGCGACCGTATACTGCGCAAACTCGAAGCCCTGCTTGCAGTGGCCGACAGTGAAGCCTCGCTGATTATTACCGGTAACGGTGATGTGATTCAGCCCGAAGATGATTTGATCGCCATAGGTTCCGGCGGCCCCTTCGCTCAATCTGCTGCCCGTGCACTGCTCGAAAACACCGATATGGGTGCCCGAGACATTGTTGAGCAGGGTCTGAAAATCGCCGGTGATATCTGTATCTACACCAATCACAATCGCACTCTTGAAGAGCTCGACAGCACTAACTAAGTGCTGGCAACTGCCCGCAGTAATGCCGTGCCCACAGCGTCTTGTAATAATGAGGTGCCTACAGCGTCTCGTTATAATGAGGTGCCTATAGCGTCTCGTAACAGAAAGGTGCCCACAGCGTC
>Ga0209194_1000893_pt1 | contig 20947 bp, 10 predicted proteins | sample COGITO_mtgs_1004_FD_184787 | JGI IMG/M metagenome (GOLD analysis project Ga0209194, IMG submission 184787) | Pelagic marine microbial communities from North Sea - COGITO_mtgs_100413 (SPAdes) (version 2) | ecosystem: Environmental > Aquatic > Marine > Epipelagic ...
GCCAGATGCTCCAACCGCGATTGTCATTCCGTCGTCTGATATAGCAACATCACTTCCTGCAGTCACCCATGCTTGACTAGAACTTCCGCCATTTGTTCCAATAGGATCACCGACAATATCTAAACCGAGTTGAGTCCAATAATATGTACCTGTAGATGGTACTACGCCTAGACCAGGAGTGTCTTGTGCTGAGCCAGTCACGATAATTGGTTTATCTCCGCTTAATGACCGATCCGCATAGTTATAATCAGTACTAATATCACTCGCTGTCCACTCTCTCCATTGCCAAACTCTAACAAGGCCAGTAACTGCGAAGGCCTGGCCTGTATTACGTACACCTGTTATAAGTACTGTACCATCGCGATTTAATTCATACGTCGTGAGGCCGCCGGCAAGCCAGTCGTCGCCGCCGGCGTCGCCGTCAATATCAAATCCAATTTGATTAAATGTTGATTCAGATCCGCTTACAATGCCTCCTTGTGTAATAATGCCGTATACATCAGGATTTATATCCAGCTCTTCTGGGTTTAAATCGATATCTATATAATCTCCATCCTTCGTCGACAATCCAACCTTTGCATCGAGAAGAGATGTAGGAGTTTCTTCTGAAACACTGGCGCTGTATGCTCGATCTGATTCAGGTACATTATTAACCTTCTTTTGAATTCCATCTAATCGAGCAATTCCTCCATTACCATCAGCATCAATTTTTATAATGATACCACGAAGAATATTATTATCTATATTTTGATAAATTATGTCATTAAGCTTTAACCCAACGCCTGAGTATTCGACTATACTAATCACAGAATCAGTTTTAGGATTATTAGCGAAGTAACTATTTGTGTAAGTAGTAACACTCTGATTCCTTTGATTTCCAGGAACGATGCGTGCTATTTTTGTCCATTCAGCTGCAGCAAAAATAAACTCTCGGACTCGAACATCTCCTTGTAACCAACCTGGCTGGAACAATGGTAAGTGATAACCACCTGTTTCATTTGGAGCAACGAGCGATTCAAGCCAACGTAGATCATTCACTGGTTGTCTAGTTCTAAATGGAGATAAGAAATTATCTTCTACTTTAATTAGACTAAGATTCTTTCTTAGCACGTCATCATACTTCACTCTTTTTGATGGGCCGTGCCAGTGATTGTCGCGAATAACTAGAAGTAGAACACTCGCGAAGAATCGTAATCCAGCTGGGTGAACTAGACTTAAATATTGTTTTTCCCAATCCTCTATTCGAATAGAAGATTTGATAGCGTAAGAATACTCTTGCCAATATACACCATCATGAACTCGATTGACTGAAGATACTCTTCCTTTTCTATCTTTGTACTCACCTAAATATTCTGAAGTATATGTGTGACTAACACGTTGGTTCGAAATAATAGACGAGCTTCTGCCATCTCCCCAATATATATTCTGAAGATGTGAAACAGTCGAGTCATATTTTGCTTGTACATTGGCATTAGTATATAAAGCCTCGTCTTCATCATATGACAAAGTCTTTGTTTCATCGTATGTCCAAAACGAATTTATAGCGTGCCCTTCTAAATTTTCAAAGACGAAACTTTCATCTCTTCTGCCAATCACATTTGTTAACTTAGCTGCATCGGTGACGTCCCCTTCTAAATCAGTGAGTGTTATTTCGTAAAAGTTTAGTGGGCTTTTTTCTAAATATTCAATTATATTATCTTTTTGATTATCAGTGACACTCTTATTATAATATTGAACGTGTGTAATATCACCTTTAAAATAGTGGTCATCCGCTGTTTCCCCGGTATTGGCGTCTAATCTACCAACCGTAAGTCTAGAATCTGTAGGAACATTTAAAGCGTATGCCGTATTTCCTAAAATAATTGCTGTAAACTCTCCTCCGTTTACAGATACTTCAATGTTTCCATTATATCGATCTGCTGTACCTCTTATAATAATGTTGGTGTATTTGCCAGATTTTTCTATTACTTCTGTTTCAGAATCATGAAATATTAATCCTTGAACAGTTGTAGCAACAAAGTCATTGTAAATTTCTTGTTGCTTTTCCCATACTTTATTGTTTAATACATCATATCGATAAAAGTCTAATACATTATTATTACGCGTTGTTGAAAGAAAAATGTCGTATTTATCGATTGCAGCATGGAAAGGATAACGGGCATCATATTCAATATTATCTCCAAAGATAGAAGTGTTTGTCCATACGCCGAAAGTATAATCAAAGATGTCGTATTTTACATTAGTATCTGAAGTTTTAGAGATTGCAATAGTGCCGTTTTGTGTATCAGTAGCGATATCAGTAGCATAACGACCAACATCCTTTTCCCAATTGAGATTCACCATTACATAAAACGGATCGGCCTCTGGGTCTGAATTAATGGATTCTACATACACTGTTGGAGTAATATCCTTTGTTAAGAGATTGACATTCTTTGTAATTGTTATAACACCCGCCGTATCGACACTAAACTCTAAACAACTATCAGGGAAATCGAGACACACCTGTGCGGTCGATTCATATGCACCCAATGCTGCTGGAGAAATCGGCGGTGCAATAGCTATCTGATAATCTCCTGCACCTAATGTTGGAGCGCCACTCACTCCTGATGTGGCCATACTCGCGACCTGTGTAGTTCCAATCGCACTAATTGTTGAACGAACACGCCATATTCTTTGATTAATTTCGTATCGTGTTTCAAGAGAGTATACTCTCTGAGGATCTGTTTTATTAGTGTCTGTTGTGAATGCCCCATTACTTGAAATTCTAGAAACACCGGCGAGTTCGCTAACAGCATGGACTACTCCAGTATAATCGTCGTAATCACCACCGTCAGCAACTAATAATAGATTGCCAAAGAATTCATATGAATAGTATGGAATATTATTTTCGCTTATCAATCTTGGAATAATCGTGTCAGCTCTTTTTATCGCATCAATATCAATATCAGAATTACTATTAAACTTATATTCCCAACCATTCTTAGTCTTTTCCCAAATATGTATTCCAACTGCAGCAACCTTCGCAATAATATTTCCAAGCTGGTTAACTGCAAAATTGCCATGATCAAGTTTTGTATTTACACCAGTATTATTAGTACTGGATTCTATGTATTTGTGTAAAACATAACTCTCCGTGTTAGTAATATATTTACTATATGCCGATACATATAATATCTCTGCGTTTAAGTCATCATCTCCGATACTTATATTTCCGCCACCGACAAACGCATTCGCGACCTGATCCTTTTTGTCAGCATAATCAGTATCGGCAGTTCGTTTTAACTCAAGTGACTGACTAAGACTAGACTTTACTAATATGCCTGTACCAAGTAACTCACCATCAAAAGTTATACTCATCTCTAAAAGATGATTAGGCGTCACATCCCCAGTTGAATCTTCTTTAATATCTCTATGGTTTCCAGTGATAGTCGCAGTGAATGTGTGAACTTTCCCCGGCACAAAGTTTATAGATTTCGGTTTAGTGAAGGTAGTATTAGTCTCTGGATAAACGTTATCGCCTAAGAAAATCCACGGATATCGGTCGGTTGAGAATACAACATCATGATTCCAACCAAGAGCAATAGTAAATTTATCGAGGCCTGAACCGATTTCGAATAACTTACCGCCTAGTTTATAGTCTTCACTCGCTTTAAATTGAACTGTGACAGACCGCGCAGAAGAGTTTGAGAAACTGACATCCTCTGATATTGGATATTCAACAGGTAAAACACTTGGGTTATTTCTAAAATCATATTCGATTTCAAGATTATCAGGTGCCGGCACTTCAACACTCTGGCCTATGTTTGTATACTCAGTCTCTGACCATACCATACTTTCATCCGTATCATATATATTGATAACTTGATTATCATGATCATCACCAATCGGTAAAGTCGCGACAATGATACGAGATCCTCGAAGTTCAATAGAACCGAAGTTTAATAATTGCAGATTGAACGTGTGATCAAATATATACCGATCAGTAGTAGTCTTTTTAAATACAACAACTCGAGGTTTTGCTAAGCATGTGTCAAGGATAGTTAGACAATCTCCTTCAACATCATAGTCCGCGATTTCATATATACGACTACCATCATATTCTGCAGTATCGCCGAGTGAGATACTCTGAAGTGGATCGTATTCGCCACCATTTCTTTTAATATAAACTGAAAGAAGACCATAATTCTTCAAACGGAATAGATAATCTCCCTCCTTTTTTACAGTCTTGTTTGTATATCGATGAGCTAAATTAGTAGTCGACTCGGTTGAAATAGTAAACTCAAGATTGCCTTCAGTTCCTTCAACGTTTTTAAACCATCGAGTTGTCAAATCCCATGGTCGCGATCGATTCGCAATATCGGTATATTCAGTGTGATACAATCTACTACCATCTAAATTAATTACCCAACGGCCTTCCGCGGGATTTAATGGACTCTCTTCGAAGAACAATACTTTTTGAAAGTCAGCAAAGTTCTCGCTCGCATATTGATCAGTGTATATTACAGGTGTTTTGTCGAGAATAGATATAATATTTCTGCCGTCTCCGCTCACGTCGAAAGCAGGTGTTACGTCTAGATCTTGAGTAAATTGCGATACTATTTCCCACCGTCTTGAGCGAGGTGAATCATTGTATTCGTATGCAGTAATTTGCGCAGGTTCTGGCGGCTGAGTGTCGCCAATTATCATCTGATAATCATAACTAGTTTGAATTACTAACTTTGATGCATCATCACTTAGTACTGTAGAAACAACTTGACTATCGACTGGAGCTATAATATTTTTACCAAGTTGTTGCCATGTCCCTCCGCCATATCTAAATATTCTTATCTCACCGCCTGGTTCTCTATTTCCAAGAACAAAGGTATTACCATCCGCGCTTAAACTAATCTCAGCTGCCCAAGCGGAAGTTTGATCTAAGCAATGAATATCAGAGCCGAGCTGTGTCCAAGTACCAGAAACGTTTTTGTAAACTCTTGCAAAAGCAGAATCTGGAGAATTTATATCGCCTTGGCCAATACCTACGAGAGCAACGATTGATCCATCTGCACTTAAGCTTACTCTCCAACCAGTATACTCATTTATGCTAGTACCGTCAATATCAACTCCGATTTGTGTCCAAGTACCAGAAATATTTTTATAAACTCTCACATGACCACGATTAGTGGAGGTGGCACCTCCGCCATCATTGTCATAAGCGCCAATAGCAACGATCGATCCATCAGCGTTTAAACTAACACTATATCCAAAATAAGAATTACTCTGCGAGGGGTCACCGTCAATATCAACTCCAATCTGTGTCCAGGTGCCAGAAACATTCTGGTAAACTCTAACATGACCAGCGTTTGTGGCGGCGTCGTCGTTTAATGCATTACCAATAGCAACTATAGTTCCATCAGAATTTAGACATGTCGATGTCTTACCAGTAATTATCTCGTTGTTAGAATTATATTCGGTAATAATATCAGCTCCGATTTGTGTCCAAGTAGAACCACTTAATTCAAAAATTAATGTTTTCTTATTATAGGAGAGAGCAACAACACTCCCATCTGTAGAGTAACTAACACTCTGTATTTTTGTCGATGCATCAACTGGAGATTGGATTAGTCCATCAGCAAACCTAAAGTCCGGCCATGCTGTTCCAGTTGTGGGTACTTGATCGAGCTCAGATCCAGAAATATTATTAGCGAGACTTGTAGTTGGAACGTACACTGGCTCTCCATTAAAGATAGCTGCAGTTTTATTCCATACTCCATTTAATGCTGTAATGCTTTTTGAATTACCAAACCGATCTTCCACGGTCATAAACTTATTTATTTCTGTATAAGCATCACCGGTCAATTCTTCTAGTTTTGATGTATTATCATCAAGAAAGTTAATTAACTCTAAGCTTTCTCCATCGATATTTAATGCGATGTTAGGTTCAGTGTTAATCCACGATCTACCGATTTGTCCTGTCTTACTATCAAATAATAGTTCATGACTTGCCAACTTCGAAAATGAATTAGATAGATTAAACAATGGTTGAAAACTTTCTTTTTCAACCGCACTTCTATTTCTTTTAGCCCTAACAACAATTGTGTGTTCATCTGGTGTTAAATCAAGTTCACGATCAGTAATAGCACCAAAATCTAAGTGTGCACGCTGGCCATTAAATCTAATAGCACTTTCAGCCCGAAGATATTCTGCTCCAGTTTTTAAATAACCCCTCCATGTTCTATCTAAAACGGTAGAATCCCATGTGCCATTAACTGAATTAAAGTCGTTTTCAATATATAGATCTACGCTTAGACCGTTAATATTTGGTGCTCGATTATAAAGATCTATAGGTTTAGCCTCAATAATTTTACCAGTTGCAATGATATTACTTATTACTTCTTCCGGAAGAGTTGCATCATTGCTGTTTTCTTCAGTAAGGTCAGTAAAAGTTATAGCTGGATCAGGTAAATTATTTTTTAAAATAAACGGCGTATAGTTTAGCTGATCGATTTTATAGCCAGATGACAATGATCCTGTAACCTTTTTAATATACTTATCAGTGTTTTGTCTCCAATCGCCATCAGATAATTTAAAGAGATATTCTTTAGGATATATTACTTGTATGATCTCATCGAAGAATAGTCTGAAAAACGTACTTACACTTTCGTGCGAACCTTTTAACGTATAGAACTTAACAATTTTCTTGTACAGCTCAACACGATTCATTACCGCTGAGTTAGGAATATTCTTTGCAATTTCTCCTTGAATTCCATCTAAGTACTTACCCGAAACCTGATCAATGTCATGCTCTGCAGTAATTCGATTTGTCTCATACGTAGGAAAATCGATTGTATTCAGGTGCTCATAATAATCCGTAATTAACTTTACGAAATTTTCAGAGCTAGCCCTGAGTTGTTCTGGAATTAATTCCTCAACTCGGAGAGACTCAGTATTATGCGAATTTGAATTCCCTGAGGAAGCCGCTGCTATTGATAAATGAGCCATTTATGAATTTGTATTTCTATGTCTTAAGAATGGTGTATAGTCTTCAACACCTGATGAACCTGAAACAACGATTGTGTCGACCTCAGGAGTGATAACGGTTTTTCCGATATCAATTGATAATAGATTATTTCTCTTTGATACGATATCATTCGATGCTGGTGTTACATATATATTTATAGTTTCATCCCGATTAATTGGAAGATTATAGATTGAAATAAGTCCAGTCTCAAGATCTACTGTTCCGACATCCTTTGAAACTATTTTCTTCACACCGTTTTCACCGATAGTAAATGCTCGTATTACTCTACGATCGTCTGAAGTATTTAAATATGTGTCCTCAAGTCGAAGAGTTACGCCGTTGTATACCCAACTGTCAGACTCAATCTTAGTTTCTGAATCAGTTTTATTTCCATAGAGCTGTAATTTAAAATCAACTGGTGTAGGGACTAAAGCGCCGTAAGAGAATTTAGCTTTCCTATAAAGATATACTCGTGCGAATGAATTAATTATCGATACATCGAGATTGTCGATTTCAGATAAGAGATGAGAGTATCTAAATACTCCATCGAACTTCTGAAGGTTTTTAGCATTAAAATCGACTAATAGATTCTCTACTTTGGATTGTAATTGGCCAGATGAGAACGATGTTCTATTTGTATCATACTTGAGAAGCACATCTAAGTATAGGTATGTGTATTCAGGATCAACGATAACGGGTTCAATACCAATGATTCTTTTCTCCATCAGGTCTCGCAATAAAAACGTTTTGTCTAATTCGGTAAGAGTCTCTGCATTATACGGCTTGATCGATATAAAAACTCTACCATATTGAGGAGGTACATTATCTTCTCCTCCCCAAACAGATATCGTCTCAACATTATTTACCATCTGCGTTATAAGAGTCTTATAATCAGTTGCGGTAACTGCACGATTTTGTGCAACAAACGAGAGAGGTGCGTTATGTCGAATACTTTCAATATCTTCTTTCGCACTACCATTTGTTGATGGAGAGAGCGTAGTGATTGTTTCTGGTCCAACCGCACCAGGACTCGCGAATCTAAAAACGTTTGCTCCGTTTGAAGCAGCTCCTGTAGTACTCAAATATGCAATTCGAATTACGCTCAACGGCTCTGGCTTTTTACCAAAAATATTATCTCCAAATTTTATTTCATAATTCCCATTGAAATTCTCATTAATAAAATATACTGGAGAATCTGGCGCAACACCAGATAAACTCTTAAATTCGGAATATGTCTCAAACGCATTTGAAAATGCGTTCTCATATACATTTACTGTTGCATGCTCTAAGTCAATAGTGTTATCTTCTATAATAAATTTCTGATCGTTACTGCCAGATTCTACAATAAAAGTATTTTCAATCATTTCACCTTCGTATATAACTACATCTTCAAAGACATACTGAAAGTTAATGTCATCTAGCACTGCAGTATAATCATCGCGAGTGATATATGTAAATGTTTCACCGTCTGCATTGGTTGTAAAAGAATTACCTCTATATAAAGTAAACGTAGAAAGATTTGAATTAACACTACTCGGAAATACAAGTCTTACCCTTGCCATTGAAGATGTCTGACTTCGTGGAGTATAGCCTAAGAGTTTTGCTCGCGATACTACATTTGATCTGATCTGCGCTGAATCAATAAAGGATTCATTCATTGCATTATGAGCAACAATCGCGTTGTAGTGTGTGTTATACGCTAAGATGTCAATTAATTGATTAAGGCCTGAACCTTCAAAATCCCAATCTTCGTATTCGTTGCCGGGTTTATTACGAAAATAATCTTTTAGATTATTCTTAATTTGATCGAAATCTAATTCTGTAACATTAAGTTGTCTCATTTATCGTAGTCGTTGTAGGTAAAAATTAATCTCTTCTCTTTGCCGCGAGAAAATAACATTAAATCCAATAGTTATCTCATATGCGTTTCTATCGGAATTATCAGTGACCTCTACTGTATGGTTTGATGTCCGCGGTTCGAACTGTACTAACACCTGTAGTATTTGTTCTTTAATTGCCATCGAGGTAAAGTTGTCAGCAGGTTCAAATAATAATGCAGTGACGTTCGATCCGATCTCTGGATGAAAAGGTCTTTCGCCAAAATTAGTAAGAACTAGGTTTTTCACAGCCTGTTTCACCGCGTCTAGATCCTTTACCGATTGAATATCTTTCTTATCTTGATGCACCTTCATACTTCGCATCGGAAAATCTGTGTAATACGCTCTTTGAGAGATTGTACTTGCCTGATTCTTAGCTGATGTGTTTATCTGAAAGGTTGACATATAATCTATTTATATTAATTGAGGAAGATATTAGGCGCAGTAGTTACTTGATTTCCACCGTATTTTTCTGTACATGGTCCACCACTTGTTTCGGTGATACTAGTTCCAATGTTAATAGTCTGATCAAGATTTACTCTGTGTACGTGTTTACCGCCAATGTGTTCATTCTTATTACCAGTCACTTGAATATTCCAGTCACCAATAATTCTAGTATTGCATCCTCCATCAATTGTAAGATTGCATCCACCTTCGATATAAACATTCTCTCCTTTAGCAACAACCCTATAGTTCTTACCAACAATCACCTCAGTCTTATCACCGATTGGAGTAACTTCTTCATATGTACCAGTTCTGTGGATCGTAGATATTCTTTCTTTGCCTGGAGTTACATCATATTCGACAATGTGTGCTGCTTCATCTGCATCATCTGCTCGTTCATAAGCAGTCACATGATTCTGGGGATATGTTGGAGTCATCACATCATCAATCGCAGGAAATACCCATGCTGCTGGTAAAGCTCCAGTTTTAGGTTTCGTTGTTGACATCGATGCTGCAGCTATAGTTATTTTAGGATCATATAACTTTCGTAAAGATTTTTTCTTATCGTAACTAAATCCTTCTTTATATTTTTCTTCCTTTACCTGCGCGCAGACAGGCGTGTCAGGCGTGTCTAATTTATTTTTGCTTGGGTATCTCTTGTTAGGATCAGTGAAGCCATCACTATAATTAACTTTAGTGCTTATTGTTGGAATAGATCCCATGATAACAGGATCTTGAGCATTAATACCATCTCGAAAGAAACCAATTACCCATGTACCACATAACAAACCTGTTGCTGACTGACCAACACCAGACATTGAGGCTGATGTGACAGGTAACATCGTTGTAGCCCATGGAAGTTCTTTAGTGGGTATACCATTTTTAGCTGTTTTATCAGCATTGTGATAACCAAAACAGCGCACACGATATCTTCCCATTTCCATAGGATCATCGATATCTTCAACTACTCCAGTGAACCATGCAAACCCTCCACCATTATTAATAAAATTTTCTGGATTCATCTGTAGTTATTTATAATTTTATACTAAACGAATCTCTCTTCACTCTTACTTCAGAAAAATATTCACCGTCGCTAAATGTGTGATTTACAGATGTAATAAGATGTCTACCAGATAGGTGTTCATCCCATAGTTCTCTATCGGAACCAGGCTTGTGTTTCATTTTTGCGAGATACTTTTTCATGTCAATCGGATCAATCGCTCTTGGAAACTTTAATTCAATGACCGATCCAGGATTTAACTCGTAATCTCCATATAATTTAATATCGTGAGAAGAAGTCTCAAGCAATTCGTCAATCGCACGTGTAATACCATGTGTATTTTCTTTTAGCTTATTATAATTAATATCTTTCTCTCCGTCGAAATCATGTTTATCTCTGAAGGCAAGGTTGTTAATCGAAACATGTTCGAGGTGTGAATGCGGCATCTCATTCATGCTTTTTTCGAACCAACCAGTGTCATTAGAGAATGCTTTCTTTTTATTCAGAGTGTTCTTATATTTAAAATCATCCTCATAATTATAATCATATTTGGTGTACGTCTTGTATGCATAGTCCAAATAATTATTTTCTGATGCCCATGCTCCATTCATCCCTTGATATATTTTAGCAAACTTAACATTCGATGCGATGTCAACTACCCGTGAGGCCTTTTCATTATAATCATCTTCTGTATATGGACCAAATTGAAATTCTCGCGTATCGTAGTAAGTATGATATGCATCAGCCTTCATTAGTTTTACCAAAGAAGAAAGGTGCACCGTTCCATCAATTGTTTGATACAATAAAAAGGGAGACATGTTCTTATCGTATGTCTGCTTTCTTAGCCACTCCGCAGCATCAAGAGGTGTCTGCCAATTAATAACACCTTTCATCCGAGATATCGGTGTGCCTTCTATCTCAAACTTTTTATATTTTAAATCCTTTTTGATGATCCGTTCGATCTCTTCTGATGTAACATCATCGAATGCTCGCGAGATTTTCTTTAGCTGCGAATCATATGCGTGTACAGATACACACGATATTGTATATAGCTGTGTATGTTCTTCTTGTGGTCGACCATATAACGGATACTCTGTAACAGTGAACGTTAAATCAATATCCTTTGATATGTTTTTCTGTCTCAATCTTGACCAGACTTTACGTTCTAATACAATATTAATTTTTTCTTGACCAATAAGCGGAGCGGCCTCGAATAAATTACTTACGTCTTTTACGCTGATCTTTGCAATAATATTCGGAGTGTATATCGACTCAGTTATACTTAAGTTAAGTACAATGTTTTGGATTTCTATTTTTTCTCCGCTATGTGTCGTAAGTTCAACCTTCTTAAGGTTATACCCTCCTGGTGAAAGGGCTACATCTGAACCGTTTTCAATAAAATTATTTCTTGCCATAATATATTTATCCTTCTCCTTCTGTATTCAGAATATAACGGAATCTATCTGCAAAATCACTAATCACTGAGTTGCGAACTACTCGAATTCGCCTTCTTTCGAAATTAACTTTATCAAGAGTCTCTTTATATGATAAGAATTTTGCTTTATCGGTGTAATACGTCTCAACATAACCTGGTACGTATTTTGCTGTTTTTGCTAGATTAGTAGACACCTCTCCAAGTTCACTGCGGTCAAAGCGGTCAACACGCTGGTCGGCCGAGAAATAGACTTCCCCTCGCACATATTTATTCGGTAAATTGATATCGCTATCGCTATATACTCGTGAGTATGCATCAAACGGCGTGATAATTTGATCATCGTCTTCATTGTCAATAAAACGATCTGGAGCGTTATACGACTTTTCATAAAAGTGATGAGAAGTAAAAATTAATTTATTTAAAAAATACTTATAAAAATGTTCGTAATATGCATCAGATCCTTGAATTAAATCTGTACCAGTAAGCGAATCATCGAATGAACGATATACTGTGGTGTAATTAAATTTAATCCATTCAAGCCCGCGCTTAAGCCATTCCTTTCTATCTGATTGAAATTTAGTCCACTCTTGCGAGTTATCATTTTCATGTGGATTTTCAATATACTCTATCTTCCACTCTGATTCATTTTTAAACCTATTCATCATTTCGATATCATGTACCCACAACTGAAATCTACTATCATCAAACTTTACAATTTTTGCAGAAGCTCCAGGCGTCTTCTTTGCAGTTATCCGAACATTTTCATTTTCGAGTTCAAATCCACCAAAATAATTTACCATCTCAAAATCAGAATCATATTTACGCGCAACTGGATATTGCCGAGGAATAAAAACTAATACTGAATAATCTGCATAGTCTTGTTCCAACATCGACTCAAACTGCTGAGATGATTTTGGCCAGACATTTAGTCCGTCTTTCAGAAAATCATTTGCAGCGAAGAACGTCCAATAATAATCAGGAGTGCCGTATAATCGATTTGACACGATATCAGGACGTTCACCGTCATTAATCTCGTAGAATCTATATGTTGAAATAGAATCAATCAGTGGATCTCTTACATCAACATGGCGGAACATATCGACCAATTCGGTTTTTATACCGTCATTGTTGATATCATAGTTAATTCTGGGAAATTGTGAAAAGAACGACATAAGCTATGTTAGTAAATCTTCGAAGAAGCCTTTTTTCTTTACAGGCTTTATAGGCTTGACAGGAGATGGAGTTGGATGAGCTGGGGCGCTGGTTGCAGAAGGCTGACCGTTCTCATCAATACCACGATCTCCAAGTTGATCTCTTTCCATCTGTTCGATATCTGCTCGATTGAGTGCACGAGTCTCTGTAAAGGTTAATGCAAGCTGAACCTCAAGCGGTGCATTATCTTGGAAATACATATTGCTGGTCGAGTTTATTGTACAATTAACTCCTGTTAAATAGCATGAATATATACGTGGAATAAATTTATTCTCTGTACCAGAATCCATGTTCATAAATTTAATAGTCCAAACAGGAGGATAGGCCAACGTGATATTATTTCCGTCGCCTCCATTTGATGCATATGTAAAGTGTCTAAACTTAGAATGTATTTGACGAATTAGTTCTGATTCAGATTCTGATCTTGCGATCATTGTAAAATCCATTGAATGGTTACGAACGCCATTTGCAGTAAATGTGGTGTTTGTGTTTGGATTAGATACTTGCTGTGTTGCAAGTGCACCAACATCCTTGTATTTCTGTGGAACAGGCACAGATTCTTTAGCCAACGCTACGAGCTGCTGTTTATTTAAAGATTTAATTTGACCAGCTATACTATTTAGTCCTTGTTTTCCGTCGAGTACCTTCATCGCAGCAGCACCGGAGTTTCCAAGATCAGTAGAGCCGTAGGCTGCATTGTCGCTGAATGCAATACCTCCAGGAGCAGGAAACCATACGTGATGTTGTTTTACACCACCTCCGAAAAATCTTTCGTGCGCAGTAAATAGTACACACGGTCGTTCAATGTCGCCTCTAATTTCAGGCGGGTATATCAGAATCGAAGAGGAAGCTCCAGCCGCTTTAGTACTTTTGCCGCTGCTTGACTTTAATCCGCTACCTGTGTTGTATATGTTCTCTCCCATAATTAGATAAATACTTATTTATATTTCTATTTATAACAAAAGATATGGCATACCGAGGAAGATATACAGTAAAGAATCCCGCTAAATACGATGGCGATCCAACTAAAGTAGTGTTTAGATCTCTTTGGGAGAGACAGGCTTTTAGATGGATGGATAATAATCCCAGCGTAATCAAATGGCAATCAGAAGAAACTGTTATACCATATCGGTGTAAGACAGATAATAAAATCCATAGATATTTTATGGACATAAAAATGGTGACAAAGGAAAAAACATTTCTGATTGAGATAAAACCAAAAAAACAAACTCAAGCTCCTAAAGAACCTAGCAGAAAGACTAAAAGATACATCACTGAAGTTATGACATACGTTAAAAATACCTCAAAGTGGGAGACAGCACAATCATATGCAGCTGACAGAGGATGGGAGTTTGTAATTTGGACAGAAGATACATTCAAATCGTTAGGCATAAAGTTGCTTACTAAATAGTATAAATAGAGCTATGGCCGTATCATATTTTGATCAAGTTAAAAAAGAAGCTTCAGCTGCTGGTATTAAAAATAATACTAAGAAGTCAATGAAGTGGTTTCGTGAGAAACTGATATACATGACAGATATCAGTCGATCTAAGATTCTAAAAGATTCTGCTCTACAAAAGGCAAACACTCCTCTCGTTGGAAGAATGTTCATGTACTTTTATGATCCGAAGCACAAAAAGACTTTACCATTCTACGATAGATTTCCTCTTATCCTTATGGTTGATAAAGCGCCAGGTGGGTTTTACGGATTGAATCTACATTACTTAGATCCAATCTTGCGTGCCGCTTTCTTTGATAGACTGCTTGAGTTTACTAACAATAAGAAATATGATAAGACTACACGCTTACGTTTATCTTATGATATGTTAAAGGCTGCATCTAAGTTGAAAGAATTTGAACCATGCTTTAAACACTATCTAACATCAAACATCAAATCACAAATCACTGAAGTTCCAGCAAGTGAATGGGAAGTTGCTATCTTTTTACCAACTGAGCAATTCACTAAGAGCAGTAAAGCAAATGTCTGGAAGAATTCTAAATCTATAATCTAATGAATATTGACGATCTAAAGGCAACAGTATCTGGTAGAAACGGGCTAGCTAGAACAAACCGTTTTAAAATAGTCATGTTCCCACCCGTTGAAGCATTCAACTCTTCGCTCGACATTCGCGATCTATCAATACTGTGTGATTCAACCACCATGCCAGGTAGACAGATCGGCACAGCTGATCATTCGTACTACAGACAGAGCATGAAGGTAGCTAATTCATATATAAATGAAGATGTGGAATTCAAGTTTAATTTGACAAATGATTTTTTCATTAAAGACATTTTTAGTAAATGGACAAATTTAATACTCGATCGTGATACGTATAAATTAAACTATGCAAGCACATATAAAAGAGATGTTGCTATATACCAACAAGATATACAAGACCAAACTATATACGCATTGAAACTTATCAACGCATTCCCTATTACAGTAACAGCACAAACTCTTGATTCCGATAAAGCCTCAATACAGCAACTATCAGTAACATTTACATATGAAGATTTTGAAGAACTTATAGTTCCTCAACCAGCAGCACCTATACAAAATCTCGGAGCAACAGATTCACCTAGGAATAATCCTAATTTCGCATAACACCTGATTGAATAACAAATAAAATAATATGGCATTACCAGTACTAAATAACGAAACGCACCCAATTAAAGTGCCTTCACAAAACCGCACAGTTGATTTTAGACCATTCCTTGTAAAGGAAGAGAAAGTTCTAATGATTGTGCAAGAATCCAAAGATAGTAAGAAGATCTTAAAGGTCATTAAAGATATCATTTCAGCTTGTTCATTTAATAAGCTTGATACGAGTACACTGACCGCGACAGACCTAGAATATATCTTTCTCCAGTTAAGAGCAACAAGCGTTGGAGAAACTACTACGATTAATATTAAATGCTCTAATTGCGATGAATATACAAAAAATGTCGTTAACATTAGAGAGATCGAAGTAGTTGAAGGAGAAAAACTCGATAACAACATTAAGATCACTGATGATATTGGTATAATTTTAAAGAGCATTAGCCTCACCGAAGCCGAGAAGATCGACACAAAGAACACTGAAAAATCTTTTAATCAAACATTGATTTATTCTATTGAATCTATCTATGATGCTGATAACGTATATCCGGCATCTGAGCATACAGAAAAAGAATTGATTGAATTTATTGACGGCCTTTCTCATAAACATCTTGAAAAAATTCAGGAGTTTATTCAGAATGTACCAAAGCTTTCACATACGTGCTCGTTTAAATGCCCGCACTGTGAGACAGAAAATGAACACGTTATAGAAGGAATTGAATCTTTTTTCTCGTAGGCCTTTCTCATGATTCACTGGCAAATCATTATAATACTAATTTTGCTATGATGCAGCATCATAATTATAGTCTAACCGAGTTAGATAATATGCTCCCGTGGGAAAGGCAGATTTATGTTTCTCTTCTACAGGAGCATATTAAGGAAGAAAACGAAAGAATTCGCAAGCAAAATGCATAAATAGTACTATGGCTCTACCTAAAGAAATTATTGACGCAGTTAAAGCAGATAAAGAAATGCTCGCGAAGAAATTCGACGAGCTAAAGGCGACCTTAACTGAAGTTCTGAAACCTAAGGAGGTAGCCGAAGATTCTAATAAAGATATTGTTGATGCTATAAATAGTATAGCTCCGTCTATCTCTGCTGCTGATTCAGATCGTGCACCGAGTCCGATTGAAACTGATAGACAATCGACTGCGTTTGACTCTATCGTTGCGCAAGGTGAAATGGCTCAAAAGCAACTTGATATTAATCGTATCATAGCGGATCTTGAGGAGAATTTACTCTCTGCAACCGAGAGCCTAAGTTCCGAGGATGTTACTCGTGTTGAAGAACAGATAGCTTTACTGAAAAGTGATAAAATGCAATCGATATCCAATGAGGATCAGAAAAGCATATTAGAAAAAGCGGAGCAAACAAATAACGCTCTATACAAAATTGGTGATGCGCAAGTTCCTACATCTAAGACTATGTCTGCTTTCGACTCAATCGTTGCGCAAGGTGAAATGGCTGAGGTCGATCTTCAAATTAAAGCTGAAGTAAAAGAACTTGAGAAGAATTTAAATGCTACTAGTAAGTCAACATCTAAAGAACAGAAAGAAGCTATTGAAGAACAGATAGCACTATTAAAAGGTGATAAGCTACAGACTATTGAAGATAAAAGAGAAGCTTTAAAAATAGCTAAAGAAGGCAACGCGGCTCTCAAAGGTATCGAAGAAGGCCAATCATCACTCGCAAAAAGTTTCAAAGAGGGTTTCGATTCCATGCGCGGTGAAGGTATTTTAGGTTTAGTTAAAATGCTTCTCATGGGTATTCCTGCTTTACTAGCAGGTGTTGCTGCTGGTATCTCTACTAGTCTGGTTACAGGTCTTATTGAACCTCTTAATAGATTTTTAGAGGGATTCGAATCACTGAAATTCATATTTGGAAAAACTGGAAGTAATCTTAATAGACTAATCCGCAAGACTCGAATTTTGTTTTCCAGAAAAGGTTATATTGGCAAATTCTTCGGATTTTTCGTAAAAAGACTTAGCGGGGTTGGTAAAGCTCTAACCGCGTTATCTAAAAGCGGAGGTACTATAGGCAACTTTGTCAAGTCTATTCTAAATTATGCTAGTATGGCTTTTAATATAGGAAAGGGATTAGCTAAATTTGTACCAGTTATTGCTATTGCCATATCTATTATAACCGGTCTTATCGGTGGGATTAAAGGAGCAATGAAGGGATTTAAAGAAGACGGTATTATAGGAATGCTCCGTGAAGGAATCATTGGAGTATTCAATGCTCTGATTGGTGGTCTAGTGAAGATGGTCGGAAGTATGATCGGAGGTATCTTTAAACTACTCGGATTTAAAAAGATCGGTGAAGGAATTAAGAGTGGCTTTGCTGATTTCGTTGATGGATTTGTGCAGTTCTTTAGAGGTGCATTCAATGTGATAGCTGGTCTCTTCACTCTCGATATGGATAGGATTAAAAAGGGTATTGGACAAGCGCTCGACGGTATTGTTAAGTTCGTGTTTGGAGCAATTAAAGGTATTGGAGGAATTATAGTTGGCCTACTAGCCGGAATTGTTAAAGGAGTAATCGGTGCAGTAAAGCTGGCACTCAAGGCGATATTCGCATATTTAAAATTCGTATATATTACGTTGCCTATTGCTCTTATCAAATTTATCGGTGAGGCACTGAAGTTTATCTTTTGGGATTTACCGATGATAGCGTTTGGACTTATACTCAAAGCAGTGAAGTTCATGTATATTACGCTGCCGACGATGTTAATCAAAGGGATATTCAAAGTGTTAAAGTCTATCCTTTGGGATCTACCGATCGCAGCATTTGGAATGGTGTTTGATGCAGTCAAGTTTATGTTTGTTGGCTTACCAATGATGCTGATAGATAAGGTGAAGTCGTTCTTTACATCAATGGTTGAATCAATAGGTGCAGCTTTTACAGGAGCACTCGACTTTGTTAAGCTAATTGGAAAAGCATCTTGGGCGGCACTCAAGGCAGCAATGCCGGGTGGAGAGTCACCAAAAGAAGCATTCCTTCGAGTCATGGGTGGAGCAAAGGACAAGGAAGAAGAAGAGAAAGAAAATGCTGCTGTTATAAAAGATAAGGTTGATGCCAAAGCGGTTGAACCAGTTGAGGCTATTATGCCTCCTTCTCAACCAAAGAAGAAAGAAACTACAGAAGAATTTGAAGCCAGAATGATGTCATCTGTATCAGGAAAAGCTCCTGAAGATAAGATGGAGAAGTTTAATAAGATTAAAGAGAAATGGAAGGATCCACTTGGATTTAAAGCCCAGACAGAAAAAATAAAAGCGTTAAAGGCAAAACGAAGTGAAGGTGAAGAAGGTGCTCCTGCAGCTGAAGGTGAAGAAGGATCAGGTGGAATCGGAGATAAGATAAAGGCAATTGGTACAATGATGTTAGGTATCGTTATGCTTCCCTTTACTATGCTACAAAAAATCCAGTCGACTATTATAGATGTAGTTAAAGCTGTTATAGACGGAGTGATGGGACTAGTCGGAACAATCCTTGGATTTATTGGAAAACTTGGTAAAGCTGGTATTGCTGCGGTTAAAGCAATTATGCCAGGTGGAGATTCACCTGCTGAGGCTTTCATGAAAGTCTTGAGCGGAGATGGTGAACCTAAAGAAGAGAAGATACAAGGAGAGGAAGTTAAGGGAGAATCCGTTGATCCAATGGGTAAACAGCTCGCATCGGCAAAGAGTGAGTTGTTTGTGAATAACATGTTAGCAACCGCCTCTAGGCGGGACAACCAGACTCTTACTAATTTTGGTAATAATGAAGAAGAGTTTGTGGGTGCTGTCGACCAAATAGAAGGTGAAGGCATCATTAGAGATAACCAATATGAAGAAGTTCGACGCAACAGCGAAGGTCAATTACTCGACGCAGGAGAACAGTTCATTAGTCCAGAAGATCTTGAGTATGTTGATTCAGTAAAAGGTGCTGCGGACTTCTCCTTTGAGGGGGATGATCGTGTTAAGCAGATTCTTGACAGCGGTATGAAAAAGAAATATGGCATATCAAATGAAGATTACACATTTGATAAAAGAAAAGATCTAGTTCAGGAGGGGTTAGGAAAGAAAGAGGATGATTTCCGCGAAGCGGCGCGCGGTGAAAGAATAAAAATACAAGAAATAGAGGATGGCACCTACACTACTCAACCAGAATCTCTTAAGGCAGAGCCAAAAGTAGAAAAGAAAACAGACTTCATGAGTATGATCTTTAGCCGCATGAAAGAGACTGCTTCAAAGGCCTTTGGATTTACTCCAAAAGGATCAATGCTTAAAGCACCTGAAGATAAGATAGAGAAGTCTAAAAAGTTTAATAAGAAGCTTAAGAATTTTGGTAGTAAGTTCTTCGGTAATAAATCAGAAGAAGCTGGAGATCTCGCTGTTCCGACAGAACCGATATCTCGTATGTCAATCAAGGAATTGATGGCGAAGGCGCGAGAGAAGAAAGAAGAATCCAGAGTAGCGGCCAGAAAATTTAATGAAAAGAGATTCGGCAAAGATGATCGGCCGACTTGGATGGAAAGAAGAGCTGCGGAGATGCTTGCTCCCATCAAACCAGTGACACCTACAGGCGGAGCTGAAATCGCTGCTGGTCAGAACCAAGTTTTAGACGCTAAGGCTGAACAAGCAGGAACTGCTAACGTGATCTCTACTGATCAATCTGTAAGAAATTCTACTAATAACAACTCTTCATCGAGTGTTACGATTGCTGCTCCAGCACATATTGATAAGACACCAGTGGTATTTGGTGCACCTTTCCGTGCGTGGTAATAGCGCAACAAAAAGGGACAGCCAATTAACTTGACTGTCCCTTACTTATTCTAGATCAGAGATGTTTAGCCTTGTTGGGCTAGCTTAGCAAAATAGCTAAGTGTATCACCATCATCTTCTGTGTCTAGGCTTACATCACTCTGAGCGGGTGCTGGTGCATCTACCTTGACCTCACGAGTTTCGTTAAGCTCGACTTGTGTGTCAGTCGAAACTACTGTATTAGCTATGTGTTCTTCACCGAGAACTTCATATAGCTTCTTCTTTAAGTCAGCATATGATTTATAACTTTCTTGATTAATGAACTCATTCAGTCCATGAAGTTTTTCATAAACCGCTTCTAACTTTGCTTCTTCACCATCAAACAATTCAGTCTGAGAATCGAATTCAGACTTATCATAGTTACGATAGCCTTCGAAGTTGCGAATCTTCAGTTTGAAGTTTGCTCCACCCCAGAAATCGAATGGATTAACTGGCTTCTCATCTTGGAACTGTGGTTGCATAACATCCATTACCTTATCCATAATCTTCTTACCGTACTTATAAAGGAATACCTTACCTTCATTTTGTGGGTTAGCAGAGTCAGAAACAACGAGAATGTTAGAGACATGGTGCAGACG
>Ga0209194_1000895_pt1 | contig 20900 bp, 17 predicted proteins | sample COGITO_mtgs_1004_FD_184787 | JGI IMG/M metagenome (GOLD analysis project Ga0209194, IMG submission 184787) | Pelagic marine microbial communities from North Sea - COGITO_mtgs_100413 (SPAdes) (version 2) | ecosystem: Environmental > Aquatic > Marine > Epipelagic ...
CCACGGCCTTTGCAAATGCCAGTCTTCTTGCACATCAGCTCAGCCATAAGACCATTTAGCTCTGCACCCTTACCTATAGGGTGACCATGAGAACGGTGCGTTCCAGTGATATAGTCATCGTCACGCAGTGCCATGCAGGCACCAACAATGGCAGCCTCTTGGCCAATACTGCAGTGGCAGGCGCCAGGAATTTTACCTCCCAGATACAGTTCTTGGGCCGCTTCCTCAAAGCATCTAATGCGCTCCATTCGGCGATAGGCCTCAAGAGCTTGTGCGGTGTTAAAAGGCATAAACTATTCTCCTAATTAAAATTTAAAATTCCGTTATTACTTATGTTTTTGGCATCAACTTCCCGCTAAGAGAGCAGCATTCTCGACTCGATTCGGCGCTGAATAATCTGATGGCGATGACGGGTGATCGGTGTGCGGATGACAAATATAAGTCCGACCAATGCAAAGAGTAATGGTAATCCGAGAAATCCTACTTGCAGGCCAAGCACCTCAAATGCGCCGTGAGTCGCTCTATTAGGGTCAAAGCCGGAAAGTCCTGCAATAGAGAGTGAAATTCCACCGCCAACACCAAGCCCTACTTTAAAAACAAGGCTGTTAACGGCGTAGTAGGTTGCTCCGCGATCCTTTCGAAATTTTAGCTTGCCATAATCAACTACGTCACCAAGGGTCGATAGCGCGGCGATGTCATTAGAGGCGAATGAGATATAAGCGGTTACCACAAACAGTGCTGGCAGCCACCAAGTAGCGCTAGGGTCTACGAAATACATACATAGCAATTGAGCACAAAAAAACAACACACCAATTAACCAAGCATTTGCCTTGCTAGTCTTACGAATCAACACTAACCATAGAGGTGAAAAAGCCATTGATAGTAGATACGAGGCCATAAAAATAGCTGCCACTTTATCGGACAGATTTAAGTAAGAATCGAGGTAAAAATAGATTAGGCCAAACCACATCCCATAGGCCAACGAGACAAAGGCGGTGGCTGCACAATAGATAAGAAAGGGTTTGTTTTCTCGAAGGCTCTTAAGAAAAAATTTAAAACTATCACCTTTAGTTGATCTGGTCATATGTCCAGCCGGCGCGTGCAGGATTGCCCAAACCACACCAATAAGTGTGAGTGCCATCCCGACTTTAAGGGCATCCTGCAAAACCTCTGGAGTGTAATCATTAGTGGTATATAACGGGAGCAATGGCATGGCAAAAAAGATTAGGGAACCGATGTAGGTAAAGATGTAACGAGCTCCAAACACACTGGCCCGCTCATTGTAATCTAGCGTCAATTCACTTCCCCATGTCATATGTGGCACTTCTGAGACAGTGAGCATAAAGAAATAAACTACAGACCAGCCCAGATAATAGGCTGTGGTTACATTCTGGGGTGGATAAAAAAGGAAATAACAGGCAACTATTGCCCCAATACCACCACAGATAACCCAGAGCTTTCTTGATCCATTGGCCTCTCTATGGCGATCAGCGAGGTAGCCAATTGTTGGGTCGGTGATACCATCGAATAGGCGGATCAGAAGAACTACTGTGGCTACAGCTGATAGTTCCAAACCAAAATATTTGACATAGACTGCGGGTAAAATACTCCACATTGGTCCATAGAAAAAATAGGATCCTGCAGCAGGGGCAGCAAAAGCTAACATTTTTGAGATTGACAAGCTTTCGTCTAAATCCCCAGAACCTTTAGATGTATCCGGGCTGTTGGTTACACCAACTTCGTTTGGTTGAAGATCAACTGGTATTGAGGTGTCGTAAGTAGTGCTTTCCATACTGAAAAAATTCCTTAAAGCTTTCTGATTAATGCGAACCTAGCCCTGTTTGAAATCAATGGTTAAACCACCTCATCTGCGCTCTGGTATAGGATTTCAAGCCAGCTATACCAAACTCCGACCCGACGCCCGAGAGGCCATAGGGTTCCGTTGAGATCGCCTCGGAGCCCCCTCCTGTGGGTGTTGCAGAATTTACCGTGACCATCCCGGCGTGCACTTCTGTGGAAAGGCGCATGCCCGTGCTAAGGTTGGTCGTCCAGGCATAGGCTGCCAACCCATAGGCCGTAGCATTGGCGATTTCGATGGCTTCATCCAGAGTACGAAAACGAGTGATAGTCAAAACTGGGCCAAATATTTCATCCTGAAAAAGTGGATCCTCTACAGCTACATTGCCAAATAGTGTCGGTTCCACAAAGTACCCCTTATTGACAGCAACCCGCTGGCCGCCATAGATCAAATTAGCGGTTTTTGCTCCGGCTTGGATGTAGCAGAGAACCTTTTCCATATGCTGGCGGCTGGCTAGGGGACCATAGCTCGTGGATGGATCCAGGGGATCTCCAGGGTTCACTTCCCTGAGTCGCTGGACGATTTTTTCGATCAATTCGAGTTCGATTTTTTGCTCTACAAGCACACGCGAGCCGGTGACACATAGCTGACCTTGGTTGAGCAAAATTAACTCGACAATACTGTCGGCGACTTCGTCTAGGTTGTGACAATCCGCGAAAACGATCTGTGGTGACTTACCGCCACACTCCACATGGGCGACTTTCATATTGGATTGGCCGGCGTACTGCAACATTAACTTGCCGACCGCAGTCGAGCCAGTAAAGGCGATCATATTGACATCGTTATGCAAACCCAGTGCGCGGGCGACAATATGGCCCTGCCCCTGCACGACATTTAAAACACCCGGGGGAATACCTGCCTTGGTGGCAAGTTCTGCAAGGCGGCTGGCCGACTGTGGTGATTGCTCTGAAGGTTTTAACACCACGCAGTTGCCCGCGGCGAGAGCAGGCGCCACTTTGCTCATGGCGCTAAGGGTGGGGAAATTCCAAGGCACTACTGCAGCCACCACGCCACGTGGTACTAACTGCTGAGCTATCAAGCAGCTTTTATCGCTGTTGTAGGCATCAGCAGTCATGTTCTCCATAGCGTCAATTGAGTAGTGCAGAAGATTCGCTGCGCTTGTTGCATTGCCAAATTCAAGACCAATGGGCTTGCCCATATCTTCGGCATCGAGCCTATCTAGCTCCGGTGCATGCTTCTCAATTAGGTTGGCAAAGGCATGTAATAGACTTTGTCGGGTGGCTTTAGCAAGACTTGGCCACAGACCCTTTTCAAAGGCTTCTTTGGCCGAGGCAACCGCTTGCATGGCATCCAACTCACTGCCTGCGGGCATTGTGATTGATTCACGGCCATTAGCGGGATTAACCAGCTGCAACCTTTCGTCGCTTGATGATGTAACAGATATACCATTGATATAAGAACGTACTGCGACTTTGTTTTTACTTTCATTAGCCGCAATAGTTTGTGATTTGGTACTACTTGTATTAATCACTGCATCCATGTATTTTTCAACTTAGCGTTTATTGACTCAACAATTAAATATAGAAAGAAGTGATCCCAGCTGGCAGGGAGGAGATTAAACCGAGACCACTTTTTCCATTGTTAACATCTCTCTCAAAGGCAGAGATGCGGGTAGTAAATGATAGTTTAGAAATCCACTCTGAAGTTGAGTCCAAAGGTACGAGGCTTGAGGCGAAATGCTCTGAAGGTTGTCCAGCTATCGAAATCGAGATCATAACGACTTGTTATTGCATCGTTATCTAACAGATTATCGACATAGAGCGCCACCTCGTAATTACCCATCAACAATCCAGCACGAAGTCCGAAGATGTTATAACTATCGCTGTTAAGCGCATCGGCATTATCAATACTCGATACCATTTTTCCTACATGACGATGACTCAACCGGAAATAACCTGACATATCCTCCGGTAAATCTTCCATCGCATATTGCAGGTAATTGGACATACTAAATTCAGGCGTTCCTGGCAATGTAGATCCTGGTGTTAAGGCAACACCCTCAAGAACCGACTCAAGTTTCGCCTCGTTGTAGGTAAAAGACGTACCTAGTTCAAGACAATCGGAGGGAATGTATGTCACCTCGACCTCAAGGCCTTTTGACACTGCATCACCAGCATTATCTATATGAACAACCACAGTATTGTCCGGTAACGCAGTACTTCTACTCAGCTGAATATCAGTCCAATCAATATAGAATGCGGCGGCATTCAGCTTGAGCCGTCCATCTCGCAAGATCGATTTGACACCGATTTCGTAATTCCATAGCGAGTCTGGCCCAAATGTAGCGGGCACTCCATTTAAAGGAGTAGAACCAAAATTGACCTGTCCAACTCTAAACCCTTCAGCAGCCGTAGTATAAATATGCACATCGTCTGTCACGTGATACGAGACAGAAAACTTTGGGGTGAATGAGCTTGAGGTCTCCTCCTGCAAGGGAGTTGGAAACGAGCCACCCAGAATAAGGCCCTCAAAGATGGGGGTCTCAAACTCAAATACGTTATCAAACCAACGACCACCGGCTGTAATACTTAACTGATCGGAAACTGTATAAGTAATTTCCCCAAAAACCGCTTTTTCAGTTATATGTGGTAAATACAGTCCGGAAACAACTGCATCATCCAGACCATTTGCTGTCCAGCTTTCAACTGTATCTATATCTTGCTCGAAGAAAAACGCACCTAGAGTCCATTGCAGAGCATCGTCTCCTTGAGAGGCCAGTCGGACTTCTTGAGCAAATGACTTAACATCATCAGATACCAGATGAAACGAGTCATCGGCATTAAGCCCAGTATCAAAAAAAGCATTCCCCACTGCGGCCAGATCCCGAGTTATTGCTGATTCTCGCTCGGAGTAAGTTGTTGAGGAGGTCAACAGCACAGAGTCTAAGCTGTATTCGGCACTAAGATTAAATATACTAATGCTGACATCAGAAGACGCCCTTAATGAGCCGTTATACTCATAAGAACCACCATCAGATGCTTCGCGAAAGACGGCAGAACCATCATCCACAACATCAGCCTGATGAGTTGCAGTAAGGCGCAATGCCAAATCATCATTAGGCTTATAGGCGAGCATAATCCGACCACCCTGTGTATCACCGCTATTGATGTTTTTCTCATCGCGGCGAGTATTATCTACATAACCGCCGTCATTACGGCCAAATGCCACTACTCGTAGGGCCAACTCATCGTCAACTAATGGAATATTTAGCATCGCATTTATGCTGTTGCTATCATCTCCACCTTGAGTAAATGATTGACCTATATCGACGCTAGATTGAAATTCCGATGCGTTAGGTTTATTGGTAATGACCCTTAACGCTCCACCAAGAGCACCAGAACCAAACAATGTGCCCTGCGGCCCCCTGAGAACTTCAACACGTTCTACATCAAAAGTACTAGGATCAGTATTAGTCCAGGCCCCCCATCGACTGAGCGATGGTAGTTCGTCAATATAGATCGCGGTAGTACTCTGCTGATCGCTGAAGGTAGTGCTACCTGTAGAAACACCTCTGATAATAACTGGGCTTCGACCACGACCTAGAGCGTTATAATTAACCCCAGGTATCTGAGCCAAATAATCCTGCGCACCCACCGCACCAATTCGATTCAAATCATCACCAGTCAGCGCAGACAAACCCATCGCAACATCCTGAAGATCCTGCTCACGCTTATTAGCAGTTACCGTTATCTCTTCAATTCCGGAGTTGCGATAAGCCTTTTTTTCAGCGGCTCCCATGCCGGCATCACCAGCCGCGATGTTAGCGCGAGATATATTTCTTTCGCTCTCAGTAGAAACTACCATAAATACTTTGTCATCGCTTTTTTCAGCGACTAAATTTGCTCCGGCCAACATTGTTGTTAGTGCCTCCTGGCGAGTGTATTCCCCTTTAAGACCGCTCATGGTTTTATTGGCCACGAGCGATGGAGAAAATAGAATCTCGCTATTAGTTTCCATGGCGAAAACCTTTAATGCTTCACTCATAGTATTCGGTGCAATATCATAATATTGAAGATCATTTTCAGCAGCCTGAATCAAACCTGTTGAGGCAGATAGGCCAAGAGATATTGCGATAACTTTTGTAAGTAATTTAATTTTAAAAAAAGAGCTTGAGTTAGCTTTTATAAAAGAAACGTTCATTCCTACTTTCTCCTTGACTGACTTAATGTTTATAGTATTTTTTATCACTGCTTACTACACAAAATTACGCAAATATAGGCAGTTATGATCAGTGCAGAAAAGATTAAAATAATCAGTTTAAACTGGCTGAAGAGTGTATTTCGGCATGGCAGTTTTTTAGATAAAGAAAAGATAAGGGATATTAATATAGAATTTTATTTCTCGAATTATGGTAAAAATAAAATTCTATATTGAGCCTATATAAAATAGTCAAGAAAGGGAATTATTACAAGTTAGTGGTTATAGAATTTTATCAGAAGACTTTGAAATAAGACCTTCTTTAGCAGCATAGAGAACAGCTGCAGGAAGTGTTAAGACACCAAATTTTGATTTAATTTTGGCCACATACTTGTTTGCTGTATGCACTGAAATACTGAGTATATCGGCTGCTTCATAAAGCGTTACATCCTCCCCCGCCAGTAAATTCAGCAACTGCAGTGGCTTTACAAGGACAGTGGACTCTATGATGTCGTCACTTATGGGTGATAGAGATGAGTCTAAGTCATTGGAATCTGAGCTGTTGTAATCAGCCCTGGGAGACCGGACATTTAGGGATTCGTCAAGCAGGTTGGTATTGTATTGAGGGGATTCTACTCGATAATCAAACCGTTCGACTCTGGAATAAATAGTAGGCCTGCAATCAATGACGGGCAGATACAAACCTCTTATCAATAAAATTTTACTCGATACATCTCCGCCTATTTTGGATTTATTCTCAATGCCACTCATATTGCAAGCCAGCCTGTATGAAGCACTACAGACGACTACCTGTTGAGATAAGGCCCGGAACTGAAATAGCGGCTCGGCACAGCTGAATCCGGGCAATATAATCAAACTAAAAAGCAGTTTAAGTTCTGGTCTCAAAGAAATCACCAATTAAGAATCAAATAGGTTTTGTCTTAATTAGCATAGAGACTAATGTGGACTAAAACCCTTTTTGAAATAAGCATAACCGCCAAGCTTGACGTAAATCAACAGCGGACGTAAGAAATTCTCAGCATCAAAAAGCCTATTTATAGCCGAGCCTTAATGGAACTTTATACCTTAGATCGTATATTACTTGTTGCAGAAGCTTCATCACTGTCGCTGGAGATAAGCACTAAATTACCACGCTGATCTGTTGTCAATTGCAGGGAAAAATAACTCTGCAATGCCTGAAGTGCATTACCATCCGGGCCTACGTTAAATACTCCCGTCACCCGAATTGATCTCAACGATCGATCACCTATAACAATCTTTGTCTTTGAGTAACGATTGAGTTCGGATACCACCTCCGCGAGGGTATGATTTTCAAACACCAACCGACCTTCCTGCCAAGCCACAGACTGAGGAATGTCTACAATATTGGCCTTTGATATGCCTTTTATGGAGTAAGCCAGCTGCTGCCCTATATGATTGGGTTGGGTGGGGGTATGAGTAATAGTTGTCATCTGGTCTTGTTGCTCAACCGCTACCCTGCCCTCAATCAGGGTCACCAACACATCAGAGGGTGTCTTCTTGACCACAAAGGCAGTACCCAAGGCGGTAATTTTGCCGATACCGGCCATAACGCTAAATGGACGATCGGCATCATGGGCGACATTGAAACGCGCCTGGCCCCGCACGAGACTGACATGTCTTGTTTCTGGTGAAAAGTCGGCAATGATGCGTGTCTGAGTGTCGAGAAAAATAACAGAGCCATCACTGAGTGTGAATTTTTTACGCTCGCCGATATGGGTTTCATAGACATCTCCAGCAATAGCCACTTGAGAGCTTGTTCCGTACCCTAGGTGCAGGCTACCGATGGCGACCAATGTAAATGATGCCGCGATAACTGCATGAGTCCAGCGAATATTGAGAAAGCTAAACAGTCCAGAGCGCCGCTCTTTGGCCATTACCTTACCCAGCCTATCGGGGCGGACAGTTTGTCGCGCAGCAATAATTTCCGGCGTATTCGAAAAACGTCCAGTGATTTCCCATAGAACTTCTAATTCTTCGTAGGCACGCTGATGCTTAGAATCGGCTTGCATCCAGGACTCGTGTTCCGCCATGACTGCGGCGCTGATGTCACCAGCACCAAGCCGGATAAACCATCTCTCAGCATGGCTTTGGATAAGCCTGTCTTCATCAGTCTCAGCTGGGCTGTAACTACTTTTTGTCATTGGGGTTCCTTCAACATTTCCTTCATGCGCTTAAGTGCAATCATCATATATTTCTCAACCGCACTCACACTAATGGAACAGTGGGTTGCTATCTGAATATAGGTCAAACTTTCATAGCGGCTGAGTATAAAAACTTCGCGAACTCGTGGACTCAGGCTCTCAAGTAATCTTAGATAATATTCATAGAGCTCTTCACCGCGAACTATATCCTGAGGTGTTATGGCGTCCTCCCGTGCTAAATCCTCGTCATACTCAACATGCATATCATGATGCCGGACCTTCTCCCTGCGCAATCGATCGCGCAGTACACTCCAGGCAATGGTAAACATGTAAGCATCGCTGTATTCGCTGAGTGCGATGTCGCGCCGCTTCCAAATCTTACAAAACACCTCTTGAGTGAGTTCCTCTGCGTCCCATGTGTTGCGTGACCTTCGCATAAAGAAGCTCACTAAGGTTCTTTGATATTGATCTACGAGTGCTTTCATAATTAGCACGTTCCTCCCTGGAACTGATTTTTATGCATTCCTACAGAGCCTGTACCGACTCTTTTCTCTACAGCTGAATTAGGCCTTTCCTGATTGCCAGATAGACCGCATGTGCCTGGGAACCTGTTCCCAAAGCCTGTTTTGCCAACGCCATATGTTTGTTTGCAGTGTCGAGACTAATGCAAAGATTATCTGCCGCTTCCGCCAGTGATAGATCACACTTGGCCATGGTGGAGAGTAACCGTAACGCCTTTGGCTTGATTTCGTTTTCAGGTCTGATGTGATTAAACCTCTGTTCATTGAGAAAATTTACGGCATCCGCAAGAACCTTCAATAAGGGACCATATCGTTTTGCCTTGATGCGGAATTCAGCGTCATCCATGCCAATTGCCATGACCGTTAAAACACCTCGATCCTGACTGGCTTTTTGGGTGCTTTTTACCGGAATGACATAGGCATTAGTCACGCCGTAACTCTTGTAGAGGGCAATTATCTCTTCGTTTTTCTTGAACGTGTAAGTCATCACTGGCGAGCTTTTAATCGTGTCTGTGACCATAGACAGAAGGATTGGATCGCCTATCCCGCAATGGATGTAATCAAGCACCATGTCGAAACGGCAGTAACCTTCATCTTCATAGGCCTTAAATAATTCATCTGGAAGTGAGCTATGGGGAGCCTCAATAGTACCCAAACCGGTTTTACAGATTAACGCATAATCGCTAAACCCAAGCCCTGTGAGTATTTGCATAATTTCCGCATGAAACTCATCAACCGTTTCAACACTGCTCAAATTCCGTATGTAATCAATTTGGCTTATCAAAATACCAAGGGTTTGATCACCTTCATCTTCGGAAATAACAAGCTCTCCGGCTTCGAGAAAATTCACTGGTTTTTGATAACCCATTTTCAACAACGACTGACACTGTGACGTCATACTTCAATATCCTTATTAGACAATGGCGGTATGAAAGATCATAAGTAAGAATATAGCGTTGAACAATTACATGTATCGGTGGACCTGGGGCAGAATCCTGCCTGATTACTGATAGCAATTTACCAACCGGAGAAAATTAGTTATAAGATTAGTATCAGGACGTTCTTACCAATGACAATATTATTAACATTGACTCAACAACTAGTATCTTCATCGGATGAGAAAAAAGCGGGGATATAGTTTTTTTGAAAAGGGTTAAAAAAGCGACAGTAAATAAAACTGACGCTTTGTGGCCAAGAGCGATGTTAGAAAAGCGACACTAGAGACTCTAAATCCCTAGAACATATAGCTAATATCCATACCCATAGTACGCGGTGTACCAAAAGCCTGTGCAACTGATACAGCTGGGTCGCCAACAGGAAATGCATAGATAACATATTCTTCATCAAGCAGATTCTTAGTCCATATAGAGGCCTTGATACGCCCCTCACTTATTCCCCCCAGACTGATTCTACTCAGCTCTAAGCGCGCGTTCAATAAACTGTAGGCATCGGTTCGCTGCTCCCCAAAGGGTACATAGGAATAGTCGTCAGTGGAGGTGATATCCACATGCAGCGCTAACTCTCCATAGGACTGAGGCTCAAAGGTGTAATCGACAGTAAGAGATCCAGCATGCTGAGGTGCCTGAGGGACAAAAAACTGCTTTAACGTCCCGCCAGTTATAGGATTCGGCTGCAAGGGCATGTCGCTATCTAAATAAGCGTAACTTAGCCCCACTAAAAGACCGGCCATGGGTGACACCGTAATCTCCAGTTCCGCACCACTTACCTCTACGGTTTCGGAGGCATTAATTGTCTCAACCAATGTCGGAATGGTGGGATGCGAAAAGTCCAGCTGCATATCTTCATAATCGGTAGTAAATACCGCCATATTAATCCGTGCGCGATGACCCCAAAGTTCAGACTTTAACCCTATTTCCCAAGTCTCTGCCAGCTCTTCTTCAAAGGGCCCAAAGCTAGTTGAGCGCGTATTCACCCCTCCCGCTTTGTAAGCCGTGCCCCATTTTAGATAGGTTGATAAATCGGGAAGCCATTGATATTGCAACGCAACAGATCCATCAAAATTTTCAGAATCCTGATTCGACTGACTCAAACTAGTCTCAAATCGGCTGGCGGTTTTTTTATCTTCCGTGTAGCGCCCACCCAGTGTCAACTCCATACGTTCATCAAATGAATTCGGCTGCCAGGCAAACTGCCCATAAACGGCCGTTGAACGAGCTTCCGCTTTAACAACCCGAGGCACCAAAACAGCTCCGACCCCCAGAGCATCAAAAGTAGTGGGAGGATCAATAGGACTCAGTACTGGGCCAAAGATACCGAAAATATCTAGCGAGAAACTGTCCTGCAAAGCTTTCTCAACATCCTCTTTTAAATAATACAGGCCCGCAACCCAATCGGTGTTCTGAGAACTACCAATAAGCTGTAACTCCTGAGAATACTGCTCTTGCGCCATTATAGAGAGATCCAGCAGACCGTTAAAATAAAGTACCCCAGCATAATTACTCTGGCTGTCCTCTTTAATATTACGCACCGCACTAATCGACTTAATGGTCAGCTGCTCAAAAGCCACCCAGGTCAATACAGCGGAATGCCCTTCTTGTTCAACCACAGTGGGTTTTAAAGGCGTAACTGGCAGGCGGGTTTCCGTAAGGCGATCTGGCTCATCACCAAAAACTCCAAGGTTATCTTTATAAAATTGCATATAATCCTGCACCATCTCGACAGTCGAATTGTCATAACTGTAATCGACGCTGAGTTCTTCTCGAGGCTGCCAATTGACGCTTAGTTTGCCGCCATCTTTGTTGTAAGCGTTATAGTCCACTTCATCTGGCGCTGTATTATTAACCCAACCGTCCCTCTCTGAGTGCAAATAATCGAGTTTCACTCTAACACCAGCAACCTCTGGCAGATCGAGTCGAGTAACGGTTCTCAGTTCATTAAAGCGGCCCAGACTCACGACCTGTTTAAAGCCCAAGTCTCCAGAGGGCTTTTTTGAAACCAAGCTCACCGCACCACCAATGGAATTGCGACCAAACAATGTGCCCTGAGGGCCTCGCAAGACTTCGATGCGCTCCAAGTCTGCCAGCTCGAGACCAAAGCCGTGAGAACGCGCTAGGTACACACCGTCCAGATAGACTCCTACAGAACCATCACGGGTAACTTCACTGGCATCTGAGGGTGCATTGCCGCGAATCGATATAATTAGATTTGATGGGGTGCTGCCAATCGGCATTATCCGCAATGAGGGAATAATCCCGTCTGACAAGCCTCCCAAATCAGTGATCGATAACAGCTCTAACTGGGCTGAGCTCATTGCCGACATAGCAATCGGCGCATCCTGCATCGACTCTAGGCGCTTTTGTGCGGTTACAGTGACCTCCTCTAAACTATGCTTGTAAGCACTTTCGACCTCCATTTGAGCCAAAGCGATGCTGCTGGCAGTAGATAAAAAAATCACTATCAAGCTTGAAAAATTAGTTGCTTTCATAACTCCTCCATCATTCCAATTAGCAACGCTGGTGAAATCTGGTCGGTAACTCAGAAACACCATGAACAAAAAACGATTTCTCCCAGGCTAACTTTTCATCTTTAGGGCAATCAAATTTGGTAAAATTTTCGATTAAGGTTTCAAAAGCAACTGTAAGTTCAAGTCGCGCTAAAACAGCACCTACACAGCTGTGGATACCATAGCCAAATGCCATATGCCGTCTGGGGTTAGGCCTATGTAGATCAAATTTATCGGGATGGCTAAACCTATCAGGATCACGGTTGGCAGAAGCCAACAAAGCCATCACAACCTCACCCTCTGGAATTGCTATACCTGCTAATACTACCGGCTGCGTAGTAATTCTCATGGTGCAGGAGCCCGATGGGTTAAAACGCAACAGCTCTTCAACGAAGGCAGGCACTAAACTGAGGTCATCAGCAAGCTGCTTAATTAACTGCGGCCGGCGAGAGAGCAAAATTACACCATTATTTAACATCTGCACGGTGGTTGAGAATCCTGCTGACATGATCAAACTCATCAACCCAAATAACTGCTTACAGGATAATTTTTTACCTTCGACTTTGGCATTAACAAGTTCTGTGACCAAATCGTTTTTTGGCCGCTTTAACCTTTCCTCAAAAATTTTTGAAAAATACCCATGTTGCCTAATTGTTACGGTCTCATAAGCATCAATAAACTGCTGAGAAGGCTTTTTAAATGTTACCTGCTCCTCAAGTTCAACCCATTCTTTAATCTCTGGTAAGCTCTGCTCGTCGTTCAAGCCAACAATATTACGCATGATTTCGGCGATATAGGGATAAGCAAATTGTTGGGTGAAATCAATAGGGGAGTTTTTCACTAAGTTGGGAATTAATGTTCTAGCAATAGATTTAATTGGTGAGGCCATAGACTGCATGGCCTGAGATGCGAATGCACCGTTGATGATTTTTCGATATTGCCTATGGTCAGGTGGATCCTGAGCAATAACAGGGCGTGGTACTCTGCATTCAGGCTTTAACCATTTCGAATTATAGGCCAAGTCAATGCCCGTGGATGAAAAAAGTTCTGAATGAGAAAGTATGAACTCCACATCAGATGCTCGACTTACCGCCCACATATCATCTGGTTTGACCTTACATACAGGGCTAAATTTACGTAGGTGCTCATAAATTTTATAGGGGTTTGCTCGAACAACACCATCACAAAAATCTATAGTTGTAGTTCTTTCCTGCATAGGTACGCTAGATATAGTCAATTTGCTACCTCCCTGTAGTATCCCAAAAATTAGTTTCTATAGGTAATAAGCCCGCTTGTTATGGCTTTTTTAATCGCCGCATAGTTCGTTCGTGCCCCAAACGCCTTACGTGCGACTTCAAGATGTTTGTTAGCTGTTACAACACTAATATTTAGGTGGTGTGCAACCTGTGAAATATTTAGGTCGTTATTGGCTAAGGTATCTAGAACGCCTAATGGCTTTGGATTGATAATGAAACAGGTTTCGTCTTCACTTGGCCCACTACCAAATAATGTATTTGAAAACTTGCGTGATGCAACAAAATCAATTGCTTCACATAAAAGCTGTAGGGTCGATTCAGATCCCCGCACAATTTCCTTTAACCTAACAGGACTACAACCCTTGACAGTCACGGACAAGATAACGTTGCCTTCACCGCTTTTAGCTTTCGCAAAGGTATTATAAAATTCGTGATACCCATATGATTTATTTAACCGGAAGATCGCTTTCATCATTCGAGTCATATCTATATCGAAGGGGGCATTATTGGCAAAGTCATGCAGGGTTGATTGATAAACGGGAGCAGTATTATTATCCGCATAGGGCAGTATCAGGTCATGCTCAAAAAAACACTCTGCAAAGTAATCGGTAAGCAAATCACCAGAGACCGTAACTAGTTTTTCCGAATCAACTCCGCTAGTACTGGGGCGAAAATAAGAAAACTCCTGAAAACCCAAATCTCTGATAGATTCTTCAATTTTTCGTTGAAACTCAGGCAGGTCATTGGCTGCAGACAGGTGTGCATAATAGCCAAATTCGATTTCAGTATAGGGGCTTGGATTATCTAAAAGAAGATCTGGAGATAGCAGCGAAGCAGTTTTTTTAGAGTCGCGTGTAATATCAATAATCCGGCTCTCCGAATCGTCGCCCCACTCAAATAATTGGTTCTTCCCTGGCATTCCCTGTCACCGGTTATTGCTGTCTACAAGAAATACGCAGCTGACGCTGTGCACCTCAATACAGAAGCAAAGTTAATATAGGCAAAATATATGGGTTTTAAGGGACTCAAAACTAGACGCAGATCAATAAAACCCTATCTCTGCGATTTGAATGTCAGCACTGTGGTCTCGGCCAAAGGCGACAATGCCGATACTGCGGATGGATTTGGGATTGACCGCTTTGCCCAGCCAGCTGCCAGAGCGGGCAAAGGCTGTGAGGGGCACTTTAATGATCTGCCACTCGGCTGTTGCGGTGAAACTTGCTTGGTAATACTGCCACGGCAGTAAGGTTCCGCTGGTTCGCAGGTGCAGATAGTACTGCTGGCCATTACCCCGGACTTTCAAGTAGGCCCCGGTGGCTGTGTCGATGGTTTTCTTGGGGATGGCTTTGCGCAGTTGGATAAAGCCACCGTTGTTTTCGGTGCTGACCTGTCCGGTCATATGGGCAACCTGTTGACCCTGCTCTTTTTTGAAGGCGACCCTACCCTCTGATACACCGCCCATGACTTGATCGCTGACGTAGGACCAGCGCAATTGTGGGTCGGATTCAAAGCTGTCGGCCATTAGAGGCTCCAGGGCGATGGTGCTGGGTATCAAAAACAAACCTAGACAGCTAGCGATGAGGTGCTGGCGAACATTTTTCATGATTGAGTACCTTTTAACCACGCTTGTATTGAGTAGGACAATAGCCGCGACTGACGTCTGGAGAGCGCAGTTGCAGATGCTTGGTTTTGCGACCTGTGACACGTTTGCGCCAGAGGCGAAATGATCGTGGTTTGAGGTTGCGGCGCATTAATGAGATGACGGCGGATTCATTGAGTTTAAACAGGTCTTCGATGGCTTCAAAAGGTGTGCGGTCTTCCCATGCCATTTCGATGACACGAGATACTTCACTGTCGATTAAGCCAGTAGCTGCGGGTGCTACTAGGGGCGCTATTGAGGGCTGTAGCTCGCTGATATTATCGGCCATGGGTATACCTGTAGAAGATCTTTTATTATTACGATTTCAATGGATTATCCGATGACTCACTCAGCTATTACATTTGCCCTAGCTTTGCGGTAGAGTCTTGCGTTAATCATTCAACCATTAACTATTTAGTAGCTGACTATGACTGATCCATCTAAAGAACCATCTACAGAACCATCTACACAACAACAGACTGAAGCATCCACTGAAGGATCTACACCACAAGCAAACGAACAGCAGGCCATCAATATTGATGCTCGCAAGCTGTTTAACTTAGGCGCCAATTTACTGGTCGCTGGCTTTAAAAATCAAAGCCCCGAAAATGCTAAGAAGCTTTTTAAAGAGCTCAAGCAAGGCGTTTCGGTCCATTCTGGTGAGCTGAGTGGCGAAACCAGTGGCGTTAAGATTCCGATTAGGCTGGAGCTTGATCGCAGCGAATATAGGGGCCAGTTTAACTACCCGAACTTTGAGCTGTCTTTAAATGCCATGCTGCAGAAGTTTCAAACTGAAGTGCGCAAGGACAAAGATCTGAAGGAGTTACGTACCCTAACCAATGAGTCCACTGGCGGCATAGTGTTTAACCTTCCCTCTGGTGTCGAGATTCAAGGCAACCTCAATGTGATGATGCTTTGCATGGAGCCATCGGCTGATTGTCTTGCTGTGCGGCTGATATATGTTGATTCGGCTCAGTTCCGAGAGCAGAGCTAGCCAGTCGAGGCTCTATCCTGAGCCATCGATTTTGAGCAGCTTTTCTTGAGTAGCGTTTCTTGAGCAGTCATCTCCGCGAGTTTAGCCATCAGCTCGCTGCTATCATGCCCGAGATTGGCAGCGAGCGGCTGCCCTCTCTGCTGGTACTGATGCTCAAGAGCTTGGTGCCTTTCGATAATGCCGTGATTTTGCACTATCGTCACGATGAGCAGCCACTGCTCCTATACAACGATGCCCCTCCGCTAGAACAAGAGAAGCAGATCGATAAGTTCGTCAATGGCGTATTCTTGCTTGACCCCTTTTACCGCGCCGCAGTAGATGATCATGCCAGCGGCTTGCACCGTTTGTCTGATCTAGCTCCCATTGGGTTTGAAAAAACCGAGTATTACCGCAGTTACTTTCGATACACGGAAATAAAAGATGAGATTGGTTTTATTATCCATCTTTCGGCGGGGCAATTTATCAATATTTCAATGGGCCGGGTAAGCTTGTCGCAACGCTTCAACCACACCCATATCAATGTGCTTGAGGATATTGCCGAGGTTATAGAGACTGTTTGCAAACTACAGTGGACCACCGAAAATGGCCCCCAGCGCGCACCTGAGAATAAACTACCTGGTCAATTGGACAGCGCTCTGAAGGATTTTGGTACGGCTTACCTGACCGATCGAGAGACTCAGGTAGTGCAACTTTTTCTCCACGGCCATTCGACCAAGTCTATTGCTGAGCGCTTGGGGATTTCACCAGAGACCGTCAAACTGCACCGCAAAAACAGCTACGCTAAGCTGGATGTGTCGTCTCAAGCAGAGCTGTTTCATCTGTTTATCGACTCACTTGCCAGCCTATCGAACTACTCTGGTGGTGATCCGTTGGTGGGCTATCTGTAGGCCCAAGCCGTTCAGTTTTCAATAACAGTCGATTAACTGAATACCACCATCCCTTCTTGCAACTCACCCTTTATCTCTGCCCCCGGTGCAAATTGACCGGAGAGAATGCTTTGTGCAAGCGGATTTTCAATCAGCTGCTGAATCACTCGCTTTAAAGGTCTAGCGCCATAGACCGGGTCAAAGCCCGCTTCGAGAAGTTTATCCACTACCTCATCACTGAGGTTCAGCCGCAACTCGTGTTCGGCCAAGCGCTTGCGCAGCAGATCGAGCTGGATACTGGCGATACCGCGGAGTTGATCTTTGGCTAGGGGATGGAATACCACCACTTCGTCGACGCGGTTGATAAACTCGGGACGGAAATGGCCGCTGACCACATCCATCACCGCGGATTTCATGACATCGTAATTATCTTCACCGGCGAGCATCTGAATGACGTCGGAGCCGAGATTTGAGGTCATCACAATCACGGTGTTTTTAAAGTCGACAGTGCGGCCCTGACCGTCGGTTAAGCGGCCATCATCTAACACCTGCAATAAAATATTGAATACATCGGGATGGGCTTTTTCGATTTCGTCGAGCAGCAATACCGAATAGGGGCGACGGCGCACGGCTTCGGTGAGATAGCCGCCCTCTTCGTAGCCCACATATCCTGGAGGCGCGCCAATCAGTTTGGCCACGGAATGTTTTTCCATGAACTCAGACATGTCGATGCGCACCATGGCCTCTTCGCTATCAAACAAGAATTCAGCGAGAGATTTACAGAGTTCAGTTTTACCTACACCTGTGGGGCCTAAAAACAGGAAGGATCCATTGGGGCGATTGGGGTCTGAAAGCCCCGCACGAGAGCGACGCACCGCGTTGGAGACGGCGACTACAGCTTCACTCTGACCCATCACTCGCTGGTGCAGGGAATCTTCCATACGCAGCAGTTTATCGCGCTCGCCTTCGAGCATCTTCGACACTGGGATGCCGGTCCATTTGGCGACCACTTCGGCCACCTCTTCTTCGGTAACTTTGTTTCTCAGCAGGCGCTTTTCAACCTGAACTTCACTATTGGCGGCGGCCAATTGTTTTTCTAGGTCGGGGATAATACTGTATTGAATCTGCGCCATTTTTTCGAGGTTGCCTGATCTATGGGCCGCTTCAAGGTTGACCTTGGCTTGCTCAAGTTCGGCTTTAATATGGGTCGAACCCTGCATCGAGGCTTTTTCGGCTTTCCAGATTTCTTCGAGATCCGCGTATTCGGCACCCAATTCAGCAATACCATCTTCAAGTTTCTGCTGGCGTTTGCGGGAGGCTTCGTCTTTGTCTTTTTTGACCGCTTCGCGCTCGATTTTTAATTGGATTAAACGTCGTTCAAGGCGATCCATCTCTTCTGGTTTGGAATCAATTTCCATGCGAATGCGACTGCCCGCTTCATCGATCAGGTCGATGGCTTTGTCCGGCAATTGGCGGTCAGTAATATAGCGTTGAGACAGTTTGGCGGCGGCGACTATGGCGCTGTCGGTGATCTCGACGCCGTGGTGCACTTCGTAGCGTTCTTTAAGGCCACGTAAAATGGCGACGGTGTCCTCTTCACTCGGCTCTTCCACCAAGACTTTTTGGAAGCGACGCTCAAGGGCGGCGTCCTTTTCGATAAATTTGCGGTATTCGTCGAGAGTGGTGGCACCGACACAGTGCAGCTCACCGCGAGCCAATGCGGGCTTGAGCATATTACCGGCGTCCATAGCGCCCTCGGCTTTACCGGCACCGACCATGGTGTGAATCTCGTCGATAAACAGGATGATCTGCCCTTCCTGCTTAGAGAGATCTTTGAGCACAGCTTTTAAGCGCTCTTCAAAATCACCGCGAAATTTGGCTCCGGCTAAGAGTGCGCCAAGATCTAGGGTTAAGACGCGTTTATTTTTTAAGCCCTCTGGCACTTCGCCATTGATAATACGCTGGGCTAAGCCTTCGACTATGGCGGTTTTACCCACACCGGGTTCACCGATTAAGACGGGGTTGTTTTTGGTTCGACGCTGCAAAACTTGAATGGTGCGGCGGATTTCATCATCGCGGCCAATCACTGGATCTAATTTTCCGGATTCAGCCTGCTCGGTGAGGTCGATGGTGTATTTGTCTAGGGCTTCTCGCTGGCTCTCGGCGTCCGCATCATTGACCTGCTCGCCACCGCGTACTGATTCAATGGCGCTTTTGGCTTTATTCACATCACCAAATTTAGCCAGGCTTTTACCGAGTAAATTTTTATCTTCAAGAGCGGCTAGCAGCAATATTTCGCTGGAGACAAATTGATCACCTTTTTGCTGAGCACTGCGGTCGGCCATATTTAATAGGCGACTGAGATCTTGGGAGAGATTGGCTTCGCCTGTGGGGGAGCTAATTTTAGCGAGCTTGTCGAGTTGGCTGTTGAGATCAGCCTGTAAGCCAACCACATCAAACCCAGCACGATTAAGGATTGGTCGAACACTGCCGCTCTGCTGATTGAGCAGTGCCAGTAGTAGGTGCAATGGTTCTATGGCGGAGTGGTCGTTGCCTACGGCAATGGATTGCGCATCTGCCAATGCACTCTGTAGTTGATTAGTCAGCTTTTCTATTCGCATGGCCTACCTCTGAATGGTTTTTAATCTTACTTAGTATTTTAGGTGGGGGCTGGCAGTGACTTTTCAACGGGTGCGGAAAAATCGTTGACGCAAGTCATAGAAAACATAGCATCGATTGAGGGTATTAACGGTAGAAATAGGCTTGCGGTTAAGTCGCGAGGACCCTAGCGAACAACCATATTGTCGCGATGAATCAGCTCGTCATCTTCACGATAACCGAGAATTTCAGCGAAATGCTCAGTACCTTGACCCTGGATACGAGCAGCTTCGGCAGAATTGTAGTTAACCAGCCCACGGGCGATTTCTTGACCATCGGTATCAATACAGCTGACCAATTCACCACGGGTAAATTGCCCTTTGACCTGAGTCACACCAACCGCTAACAAGCTGCGACCCTGCTGCTGTAGAACTTTGACGGCACCTGCATCGAGCACTAGCTGGCCTTTGACCTGGAGCTGTCCCGCCAACCACTGCTTGCGCGCGGCGAGGGGCTGCTGAGAGGCGGTGAGAAGGGTTCCAACCTCGGCGCCTTGAGTGACTGCTGTGAGTATGCCACTGTTGCGTCCACCCACAATCACGGTGTTGCAACCAGAGCGGGCTGCAAGCCTCGCTGCCTGCAACTTCGTTATCATACCGCCTCTGCCAAGGGCACTGTTACTGCCTCCGGCTAAGGCGTCGAGAGAACTGTCATCGGCCATGGCTTCACTGATCAGCTGGGCATTTGGATCTAGATCGGGATTGGCGCTATAGAGACCGTCTTTATCGGTAAGAATGACCAGCAAGTCGGCATCGATTAGGTTGGCTACCAGAGCGGCGAGACTGTCGTTGTCGCCAAAACGAATTTCGTCGGTGACCACGGTGTCGTTTTCGTTAACTATGGGCAGCACATTTAATTGGATTAATGTCTGCAGGGCACTGCGTGCATTGAGGTAGCGCTGGCGATTAGCGAGGTCATCGTGATCTAAAAGTATCTGTGCTGTGAGGCGATCGAAGCGTTGAAAGCTGCTCTCGTAGGTTTGAATCAGACCCATCTGGCCCACTGCGGCAGCGGCTTGAAGCTCATGAATACTATCCGGGCGGGTTTTCCATCCCAGTCGCACTATGCCTTCGGCAATGGAGCCGGAGGAGACTAAAACAATTTCTTTACCCTGAGCCAAGAGCTGGGCGATTTGCTCAACCCAGCCATCGATGGCGTCGCGGTCGAGACCGGCGCCGTTATTGGTCAACAGCGCGCTACCAATCTTAACGACTAGGCGCTGGGCATCTCGGGTAATTGCTCTTGTCATACCTAACTACTCTCTACTTTCTACTTTCTACTTTCTATTCCCAAACCTCAATCTT
>Ga0209194_1000900_pt1 | contig 20810 bp, 15 predicted proteins | sample COGITO_mtgs_1004_FD_184787 | JGI IMG/M metagenome (GOLD analysis project Ga0209194, IMG submission 184787) | Pelagic marine microbial communities from North Sea - COGITO_mtgs_100413 (SPAdes) (version 2) | ecosystem: Environmental > Aquatic > Marine > Epipelagic ...
CGTGGCAAAGCTGCCTTGCGTCATTGACTGAGCCTGATGCCACTTCTCCACAATAGGCGCACAGCAGACTATTGAATAGTCATTCCTCATAATGAGAACTGCTGAGAAAATCTCTGATCTGTGTAATATTCGCAACTTCCTAAATGCTACAGAGTCGCTATGCCCAGCTTCTGTGTAGTGCCAGGGCATCCGCGAAAAAGTTCAGGTTCTCGAAACTGCGACATAGAATCGTTCGACTTTCCTAATCAAAGATATTGGTTTAGAAAGTTCACTCCATTCCCGATTAAAGCCAGCTTGTCTAAATTTGACGATCTGCATATTGCAGGCTGCACATTACAGTCTTACCTCTGGCGAATGAAGCGCTAGCCCTTGCTTCACAGGAGTTTTTAGAAGGAATGTTGCTCGGGAGTTTGCTTCCAGGCAGTTTTCAAACAAGTACAGCCAAATTCACAATTGAGTTCTAAAAAACCGATGAGTAGCTTAAGACAGTTAAACCATTCCAGGTCTTCGAAGTCTTTGACTTCAAAATCTTTAGCGTCTAAGTCCTTTGGCCGAATGTCTTTACATGTAGTGCCGCCTGTAGTGCCACCGGCTGTCCAAGCTGCAGATAATGGCCCTGCTACCTGCTGCGCACTTGCCACGCTTTCTAACAGCGAACTGGTCGCCCGCTGCCAGGAGCAGGCTAAGAATCGCCCTGCCTTTGAAGAGCTAGTTAGCCGCTACCAACGCTATGTAGACAAGCTGCTTTATCATCTGGCCTCAGATTGGACAGATCGAGCTGATCTAGCACAGGAGGTTTGGATTCGCGTGTATCGCAGTATTCACAGGCTCAAAGAACCCGCTAAGTTCAAAAGTTGGCTAGGCAGGATTACCACTAATTTGTTCTACGACGAACTGCGCAAACGAAAGCGCTACAAAGGATCGGTGTCTTTAGATGCGCCGCGCTACTCCAGCGATGGGCAATACGATTGGGAACTGCCCTCGGAGGAGCCAACACCTGCCGATATGATGATGACTCAAGAATTCCACGATCATCTCAAGCAGGCTATGCTCGAGCTGCCTGAAGTTTTTCAAAAAACAATTGCTATGCGCGAGCTACAGGGCCTTTCCTACGAAGAAATTGCCGGTATTACAGGTGTTTCTTTGGGCACCGTTAAGTCGCGTATAGCTAGAGCGCGCCAGCGTCTTCAAGAGAAGCTAAGCCTCTATTTAACTACGAGTGAAGTTTCTAGTCGTTAAAGCAGCTTAGCCTGCAGCTACAGTGCCGATTACTATTTGCTAGCAGCTTCTGCGCGTAGAAAGCTGAAAATTCACTGCGGTTTGTTTATAGGCGATCGCCTCAACCATACATACTTCTAAGGCGGAGCCATTTTTCTCTAGCGTGCCTACCGGCTAAATGCAGGGGTCGTCTTTAACGTTCGATGCAGATATAAGCCAAAGCTTCTCAGCGAATTGGCCGATGTACTTTCTTACGTTATGTACATCTCTTCGTACATATTTGCAGTTTACCGTCTGTACCTAGCGAGCTGCTTACGATGTCGCTGTTTATGGCGTAGCTATACGGTTTAGCTTTTGCGACTGCTATACAGAATATAGGCTGCTCGCCGAGAGCGATGTGAGAAAGGTCACAGAGATCTGCCGTTTGTTTAAAGACGTCCTATGCCGAAGGGTTTTTTGCTAACGCCATCCGAGTATGCCTGTCTTAAAACATACATCCACCTATATATTCAAACGAAAAAGACACAATCAGGAATAATTAGTAGAAATGCTCAACCTGATGCAATGTTGCGATGGTTGAACAGGCTATTGGCTGTGTGAATAGCTTGGAGTAGGAGGATAAGGACGAAGGCAATGGCGATCGCGCAGTATTTACGAGTGCTTAAGTTGTTTTGGCAGGTTTCATTTGCCGCTGAACTGGAATACCGAATTAATTTCATTGTGGCTGTGATCAGCAGCCTGGGTGGATTGGCGGGCAGCTTGTTTGGGCTTTTTTTGTTTTACCAAACGGGCTATACCTTCGAGGGCTGGAGTTGGGAAGAAGCGCTGGTCGTGCTGGGGCTTTTTACAATATTGCAGGGCGTCTCGGCTACCTTTTTAGCACCTAACCTCAACAAGATTGTTGGCTACGTGCAAGAAGGCACGCTCGACTTTATCTTGCTAAAGCCAGTTAGCTCTCAGTTTTGGCTGAGCACTCACACCCTATCGCCCTGGGGCTTTCCCGATTTGCTCTTCGGATTTATGATCATTTTCTACGCAGGTGGAAAGCTGGGGCTGTCACCGTTGGCCTATCTGGCCATTTTGCCGCCGCTGGCTTTGGGCGTAGTCAGCCTTTATAGCCTGTGGTTCATTTTGGGGGCAACCAGCATTTGGTTTGTCAAAATCTATAACGTTACAGAGGTTTTGCGATCGCTTTTAGAAGCCGGTCGATTCCCCATCTCAGGCTATCCAGCCGCCTACCGAGTCTTTTTTACCTTTATTATTCCGGTCGCTTTTTTGACTACCGTACCGGCCCAAACCTTGCTATCGCGCAGCGAACCTATTTGGCTTTTAGGATCAGCTATTTTAGCCGCCGTCTTATTTCAGGCGTCTAAGGGATTCTGGCAATTTGCGCTGCGGTTTTACACCAGCGCGTCTTCATAGCGTTATCTCTATAGTATTGACGTTTCTATTTCTGATGAGAGACCTCAACTACGGTATGCACGTTGCCCCTTGGCAAAAAATCGCCTTTGACGGTAACTGAGCGGGGATCGCAGGCCGCTACAAAGTCATCCATAATCAAGTTGATCGACTCTTCATGAGAGATGTTGCGATCGCGATAGCTATTGATGTAGAGCTTGATGGCCTTTAGCTCTACAACTTTTTCATCCGGTACGTAGTGGATATGAATAGTTGCAAAATCTGGATAGCCTGAGAATGGGCATTTGCAGGTAAACTCTGGCAGCGTGATGTCGATGGTGTATACGCGTCCAGGTCTAGGATTGGGGAAAGTAATTAAGCTGCCTTCTTCGATGGCCCTTTCGCCGTAGAGAGTGGAGCCATTAGATGCAGTTTTGGCGATGTCTTGAGTAGTCATGTCGTTGAAGTTTTCGAAGCTTGCAAGCTTTTAGCCTATCAATATTTTTAGCGTTAGTACGCAACCGCCTCGCAAACAGAATAGATGAGCGGATAATAAAGCGTAAAAGTCTTCTTTGCAGGTAGCTATAGATCTTTTACGCTTTACCTTTAGTTCAATATCCCTGGTTCAATATCCCTGGTTCAATTAGACAAATTCGCCCTCGTGCCATACTTTGCCTTTGCGTCTTGGTGGATGGCGATCGTGTATTAATCGACTGGGAGCCGTTAGCTTCAGTATTGGCTCTAGCAGCCAGGGCGAGAAGCGATCGCACCAAACCGCCAAATGCGACTGCCAACCTACCAGTATCTCCGCTGTGTTGTTCTCTAGTCCACGCAAACAAGCGCGAGCCACCGTCTCAGCGCTTACTGGAATGACACCGCGAAACTTTTGCATATCTTTAGCCATATCTGTATCGGTGAGTGAGGGCAGCAGAGCGATGACGTCTACGTTGTGTGGCGCAAGCTCCATGCGCAAAGCGCGAGTAAACCCTACAATTGCAAACTTGGTTGCCGAATAAGTTGCCATGGTTGGCGCGGCAATTTTGCCCATTAGGCTAGACACGTTTACGATCGTGCCGCACCGACGAGCAGCCATCCGTCGGGCAATTAGGGCCGTGACGGTATACATACCTGTAAGGTTAGTTGCAATTTCTGTTTGCACCTGGGAGCGGTGCGATCGCAAGAAAGGCACCTGATGGGCTACGCCCGCACAGTTCACTAACAGATCGATTGCACCGTGGTCGCGCCAGGCTTTGGCGATGACACCGCTTACCTCTTGATGCCGGGTTAAATCAACCGATAGCGCGATCGCTTCAGCACCCATCTCTCGAATATCCGCAGCGATCTCGCTTAACAGCGTAAAGTCACGCGCTAGCAAAATAATTCGACGGATTCCACTCTGAGCTAGTTGATACGCGATCGCGCGTCCAATGCCTCTAGAAGCCCCTGTGACCAAAGCCACTTTTCCTTCAATATTCATTGCAAAACTCTCCTAAAAATTGTTGCATATAGCTAAGCGAGGCTAAATAATCGATAGCTATATGCAAGGTTGTAGAAACAACAGAATGCTGTTGTGAATAATATCCGCCGCTCAATATCCGCCACTGCTTGAATGTAGGCAGTTCAAACTCGGTCGAAAGAGCAGACCCTTTCGAGAGGCTAAAAATCTAGCAGGCTAAAAATCTAATAGGATAAAAATCTAGGCTAAAAATTTGAGTAGCCGCAGCCTCACCGGTCAAAGTTCGAGCAGTCGTAGGCAGCCTAGCTGTAGGCCAGTGCGAGAGATAAGCGCGAGTAAAGTCTATCGGCGGCCCTGTGTCTGGGACGACTCACTTATTTACTCACTTATCTATAGCTAAATTAGCTAGCTAATTTAGCGGCGAAACAGTTGATGATCCGACGCAGGCAGCCAAAGCTAATCGTCGAATCTGTAAAAGCTAATACCAACTAGAACGTATAAGCCCTGTAGAATTTGTTCTAAGCATCCATCTAGTTGTTTGGTTATCTATAAGCGCGCTATTCCCTTAGCCGCAAATTCTACAGGCTTTCTATTTGCCCGGCTTACGTTTCATCACTGTAAGTGAGCTATCTCGAAAAAATGCGTTGACTTAAACCTGACCCGCTTGATGGCGCGCAGGCTCAGATGAACCTAGTAAGACGCGGGCAGTGAACATACAAAGCTTGAGCGAAGCAGCTACAGCAACTTTCATAAATAGATGCTGTACGTAAGAAACACTGTTGCCCAAAGCTAACTGAAAAGAACGAAATAAATTCATGATGTGCAGTCCTTGTAGATGATCATTTGAAGCTCGATGGCTGGACGCTGAAGCGTCAACTATATAAAAAGCTCGTAACAGGTCTTTACGTAAGTAGACATTACAGAATAGAAACGCAAATCTATTACGAGGCTCCTAGCCTCCATGAAGGGTAAGGATTTACTCAACAAGCCAACGTTAACAACGGGATCATAAAGGCGCAACACTTTCTTATAGAAGCTCGTTTTTATTACATTACTTAATATTTATTTTAATTTTGAAACTTTTGGAGTCTAATGTTGTTCGGCGTGATCGTGCTTGCTAGCTACTTCTATCGCTTTGTTGAGAGCGAACATTATGAGAGAAGATGCGATCGCCTGAGAAGCTATCTGAGAGCCTTAACTTTAACGCCGTCTATTAATCTGGCCAAAGCCCACAGAAACCCAGTAAACTTCATGGGACTAGACGCAACCGTTTATACCAATAGGTATATCGACAGACTTTGGATTTCTCTTTTCTAGACGCCCTGCCAAACGCCCTTCTAAAGGCTTGGAGTACCGGCATTTCCGCAGACTTATTTGCTTTCGTGAAGGTGGTTGGCTGGCACAGCTTGGTGTTTTTTGTCTTTACGATAATTGGCTACTTCGCTGCTGCTGGTGGTCTTTATGGGTTCTATCGACTGCGGCCTGCTTCTCGTTTTGCCCTGAGTGCTACCGACAGAACGCCCCTCAAAATTTGGAATAGCATTCGCAACGATGTCATTTTGTCTGTGCTGTCCTCTGGAATCTTTGCCTTTTGCGCCGCCTTGATGATGAGCGCTTTTGAGCAGGGATATACTCGGCTTTATCTAGAGAGCGATCGCTACGGCTTCTGGTATCTCGGCGTCAGCCTAGTGCTAGTCATCCTCTTGCAAGATGCCTACTTTTACTTCACCCACCGTTTGGCTCATCATCCCAAATGCTATAAGTGGCTACATCAAGGCCACCACCACTTTAAGAATCCAACCCCTTGGACAGCCTTTGCGTTCGACCCGGCAGAGGCGCTGATTCAGGCTGTCTATTTAATGGGCGTTGTCTTTATTATCCCCATGCATTTCTCTGTGCTGTGCGCGGTCGTCCTGGTGATGACGCTAGGGGCGCTGATCCATCACTTCGGATTTAGGCTGTTTGAAGACTCCGCCTTTGGCCGATGGCTAGGCAGTTGGATGGTTGGCCCTATGCACCATTGGATGCATCACCGTAAGTACACCGCGCATTACAGCCTGTACTTTACCTTTTGGGATAAGGTAATGGGCACTCAGCAGACCGGCTATGAAGAAATTTTGAGTCGGCCATCGGTGCGAGGGGTCGCTATGGCGATCGCTACAGATGCGCTTACAAAAGCAGAGACATCATCAGCAACGATTGTTCTTCTGAAAGCGCCGATGAAAAAAGCCTCTTAAATCCAAACTTACGCCCTAGCTTCAGAGTGTGAATTGAGAAAGCGGCATCCGTCGCTTTAGCCAACCGGTGCAAGCTGACGCACGTCGCTTACCTGGCCAGTGACCGCCGCTGAAACTACCATCGCCGGACTCATCAACAGCGTTCGCCCAGAGGCTGATCCCTGGCGTCCCTTAAAGTTGCGGTTAGAGGAGGAAGCGCTGATTTGAGTGCCTTTGAGCTTGTCTGGATTCATTGCCAAACACATAGAGCAGCCCGGCTCGCGCCACTCAAACCCGGCGGCGGTAAATATCTGATCTAGCCCTTCTGCCTCGGCCTGCTTTTTTACCTGCTCCGAACCGGGCACGACAAACGCCTTTACGCCTGCGGCCACCTGACGCCCTTGGGCTACCTTAGCCGCTTCGCGTAAATCGGTGATGCGCCCGTTCGTGCAGCTACCGATAAAGCAAACATCGACTTTCGTGCCTGCAATCTGCTGCCCTGGCGACAGCTGCATGTAGCGATAGGCTTCTTCAGCAATCGGCCTTTCGTCATCTGGCACGACTTCTAGCGTCGGCACTGTCTCGTTGACTCCAATGCCTTGTCCGGGGGTAATCCCCCAGGTTACGGTTGGCGCGATCGCATCTGCATCAAATTCCACAACGTCGTCGTACTCAGCGGCATCATCACTGCGCAGATTATTCCACCAATCAACGGCTTTGTCCCAGTCGTCTCCTTTGGGCGCAAAATTTCGACCTTTTATATAGTCATAAGTAATTTGATCGGGGTTAACGTAGCCACAGCGAGCACCGCCTTCAATCGACATATTGCACAGCGTCATCCGCCCTTCCATCGATAGGCTATCAATGGCGCTGCCAGCAAATTCGTAGGCATAGCCCACGCCGCCTTTTACGCCTAGCTTGCGGATAATGTGCAAGATTACGTCTTTGGCAAAAACGCCGTTGGGTAGCTCGCCGTTCACTTCAATCCGCCGGACTTTTAGCTTGGCTAAGGCCAGCGTTTGAGAGGCTAAAACGTCGCGAACTTGACTGGTGCCAATGCCAAATGCGATCGCTCCAAAAGCTCCATGCGTAGACGTATGGCTATCTCCGCAGGCCACCGTCATTCCTGGCTGAGTCAGCCCTTGTTCTGGGGCAATTACATGCACAATTCCCTGATTGCCAGATCCCACATTAAAAAAGCGAATATCGTGCGCTTTTGTATTCGTCTCCAGCGCTGCCATCATCGTCTCTGCCATCGGATCGGCAAACGGCCGCGACTGATCTTCTGTCGGCACGATATGATCTACCGTCGCGATCGTACGCTCCGGGTACATCACCTTTAGACCCCGTTCGTTTAGCATGGCAAAAGCTTGCGGGCTAGTCACCTCATGGATCAGGTGTAGGCCAATAAATAGCTGAGTTTGGCCAGAAGGCAACGTGCCTACGGTATGTAAATCCCAAACTTTATCGAAAAGGGTGCCTTTGCTCATAGTTGAAGGGGGTTGCTTGCGCAGCCAGTAGAAGCGCAGCTTTAATGAAGTTAAAACAGATGAAGTAACTATATTAGATTAAATGCTGATGTAATAGCAGCAGAATACTAGAGCGTTGCAAGGTGCAATAGTTCTCCACATCTACTGAAGTAATATGATTGAGATAGGTTACTTACAAGGCTTATAAACTGTGAAATTTTCGCAAGATTTATCGTCTGATACACCTGAGAAAGCTCTCTCTATTACAAACACAAACGAGCAAAGGATGAGAGCGATCGCCTATAGCTTAGACGCCCTAGTACCTGGCTTATATATTTGGTGCGGGCCGCTGAGAATACGGCTGTGGGGTTGCCTACCTGAAAAAAATTACTCAGGGGTTATTCACAGCATAGCTGGCATAGCCCTAGTACTACCTAACTATCGAATCTATAGCACCTATAACGGAAGCTATGACCCTCGATAAGCACAAGCTAGACGGTATTCCTCAAATCAAATCTAAAACACTCTCGACAGAAAAGTTTGAGTCTTTGCTAGCTGCCGCTGGTTACAAGAGATTAGGCACAGCACCTGCTCAAGGGCAGCGCCTAAAGACTTGGTGGAGCCATGTTGAGCATCGACGCATTGAGGCAATTTACAGTCTTGATGGCAAGATTGCGATTACGGCTTATCACGTTGAGTAGAGAAATAAGCTTTTCACATCCTTATAACTCCACAACTATTGCCAGGTTTTAACTTATTTACTGCCAGATTCTAGAAACCAAGATCAGCGATCGCACTTTCAGCCGCCTTAAACACCGCCGCATCGGTCATCTCTTCCCAAGCCGTATCGCCAATCTCTTTGTAGAATTTCGCATCGTAAGGCCGAGTTTGCACCACTACCGGCATTGGCACCGCGTGGCCTAGCAGCAACGCCTGCTGTTTAGAATCTAGTTTAGAAAGAACAGATCGCAGGCTCTGCCCGCCCGAGACGCCGGTAAAAATTGCGTCGATGTCTTTTTCATCGTTTAGCAAGGCGGTGATTCTTGTTCCTACTTGAGACATCACTTCATTGTCGATGCCCGAGGGTCGCTGATCGACAACTAGCAGTGTGACAAAGTACTTGCGCATTTCTCTAGCAATGGTGCCAAAGATAGTTTGCTTAGCTGTCGCCGGATCTAGAAAGCGGTGGGCTTCTTCGATGGTGATGACGAGCTGGGTGGGGCGATCGCTCGGATTCTTGCTCTGCAAAAATCTATCTGCTTTTCTTACGTAGCTGGCGTGAATTCTTCGAGCAATTACGTTCGTTGCCAGCATATAAGAGAGCATGTTGGACTGGGATCCAAACTCAATGACTACATGTTTGCCTGCGTCAATGGTCTCTAAGATTTGATTGACGTAGTTATGCGGACAGCTCCCTCGAATGTACTTTAGCTCTGCTAGCCGCGTCAGCTTGCGCTGCAAGGCCATAATCGAAGACTTGCTGCCCATCTTCACTTCGCAAAACTCTTGTATTTCCTCATTGCTTAGGGCTAGCAGTCGGTTAATCCAGCTATTTCCAAACTCGTTGCGTAGGATAATGGCATTCTCTAAACTGGCTTCAGAGAGATTGAGTTCGCGGCTAATGAGTACCAAATCTTCTACGTCAATTTGGTCAAAGCTGATATACAGCTCCTGCGCGTCGTAGACACCGCGCCGCTTAGTGGCCTCTGGGTCTAGCGTAAAAATCTGCACCTTGCCAGGAAAAAGCTGTCGCAGTCCTTTCACGGTGCTGAACTGCTTGCCTTCGCTCACGGCTTCCCAGCCGTATTCAGAGTGCATGTCAAAAATTAGATTGACGGCAGCTTGCTTGCGGATAATGCCCGAGAGAATTAGGCGAGTCAAAAAAGATTTGCCCGTGCCCGATTTACCAAAAATGCCGTTGCTACGCTCTACAAAGCGATCAAGATCGATGCAGATGGGCACCTCCATATCAATCGGCTGACCAATGGTGAAGTTGCGACGGGTGGCGTCGTCTTCCCAGCCAAAGACGGCGCGAAAGTCTCGTTCGGAAGCGTCGTAAACCTGGCTGAAGTGACTGGGAATTGTTTTTACGGGCAGTAGCTGAATGGCCGCGCTCGAATTTTGTTGATAAGAAGCCAACCCGTTTGAAGTTTTTTTAGCTTTAGCGCTGTCTTTCTCGGAGTACTCATCCCCGGAGTACTCACCGTAGGCTGCATCATCAGTGGGCGTAAACATTAGCATCGGCGTTAAGTCCACCGTGCCATACGTGCCCGAACCGGCGAGCACTTCTTGCAGGAAAATATTGCTAGGTTCTGGTGGGCTAGCGAGTATGCGCGCGCTGGCTGTTCCTAGCGCTACGTCGGTGAGCATACAAAAAAAGCGCGATCGCACCCCTTGCACCACCAAAAACTTACCCACCCGCATCTCTTCAACCAGCACGTCTGGATGCAGGCGAACCTCTAGCCCTTTACTCAAAGACCCTTGGATGACAGAACCTAGCGGACGCAGCTCGCGCATATCAAACCCTTAGACGGTTGCCATAGCCTTAGACGGTTGCCATAGATGGGTTTATGGTAGCGGAAAGCTGATGTTTAGTACATGGGTTCTTGTGATTAGATGTGAATACCTAGAACTGGATACTTAGAACTGGATACCGACGCCGCTTTGAACAGCCGTTGCGGTTCCACCGCCTGATTCACCGCCGATAGCAAAAATGGCGCTGCCGAAGACTACTAAGTTGCTGTCAGGCTTGGTATAGTCTACGCCGGGCTGAATGACGAAGGCTGAATTGTCGCCAACCGGGGAGCCATCGCTGGCAAAAGAAGCCCCTAGCCCGACATACACTTCGGTGTTGAAATTGATGGGATAGTCGTAAGAAACCGTTGGCACAAACGCAGAGCCGTCGCCGATAAAAGCCGTGCCGCGAATAGAGATCGGGAGTTCTAGAATGTTGTATCGACCGTTGAGCACTAGCGCAAAGTCGCTGTTGTCGCCCAAGCCGATGCCGCCGCCGATACCGACGTAGCTACCGTAAGCAGCTTGGGCGCTAGCAGGCGCTTGAAAAGCAAAGGCGATCGCTAAACCGCTAACCGTGCAAGCCGCTAAGCCCAATAGATGTCTCGTCAACCGTTTACCAAAACCAGCGATCATCTCAAACTCCTCACAATTAGGTAAGTAGCAGGATAAAAATCGTTAGATTTCATACCACACTAACTTGATTAATGCAGGTAATAACTTACCACAGGGCCGCAGGTCAACGGTGCGATCGCGAAGGCAAAGTCATGAGGCGACGATGTTTAGCGAGTACTACGTACAAATTGCCCCAATTTGAGGCAATTTGTGGAGAAGCAAAGCCTCGTTTCAACCATCAGCCTGTGTTGCGCATCCCCGCTGCGACACCGTTGATGGTTAGGAGTGCGCCTCGTAAGAGTTCGCCCTTGCTGTAGCGCGATCGCACCCGTCCGGTCACTGCGTCATTGCCGTATTCTCTCAGACGCTTCAGCAGCGCTACTTGCAAGAAACTTAGCGGCACAATCGTACCGTTTCGCAACTGCACAGAACGTTGCAAACTCGGATCGCCATCTAGCAGTCGCTCGTGATTAGTGATGGTCAAAATCACTTCGCGCGTGAGGTAAAACTCAGCGGCAATCTGGTCGAACATCTTTTGAAAATCTTCGCGCTTTTCGTCGCTGCTAAGCTGGCTCACATAGTGCTGCGCGATTTGTAAGTCCACTTTAGAAAGGGTCATCTCTACTTTAGAGATCACCATTTTAAAGAAGGGCCATTTGGCATAGAAAGAGCGCAGCAGCGTTAAATGCTCCTCTGGGTTTTCGGCTAGCAGTTCGCTGAGCGCCGTACCCACGCCGTACCAGGAAGGTAGCAGAAAGCGAGTTTGCGTCCAGCTAAATACCCAGGGAATTGCTCGCAACCCGTCTAGGTTGCGCTTGCCTTTGCGGCGAGCCGGGCGGGAGCTGATCTGTAGCTGCGAGATCTCTTGGATGGGCGTTACTTGGTGGAAGAATTCCACTAGATCGGGCTGCTCATAGATTAGGGCGCGGTAGTGTTCGCGCGATCGCACGCTTAGCCGCTCCATAATCTCGTTCCAAGGCTCAATGCTGTCGAATGTGCTGCCCAAAACGCTGCCTTGAATGACCGCAGTGGTTACCGTCTCCAGGTTGTAAAGCGCGAGATCGGGCAAGTTGTACTTGGACGCCAGCACTTCGCCCTGCTCGGTGATCTTGATGCGGCCATCCACGCTGCGACCGGGCTGAGCCAAAATCGCCTCGTAAGCAGGGCCACCGCCTCGCCCTACGGAGCCACCTCGACCGTGGAAAATGCGCAGCGCCACCGTGTAGTTATCTGCGATCGCCTGTAAAGCCTGCTGCGCCTTGTGGATCTCCCAATTGCTGCTTAAGAATCCGGAGTCTTTATTGCTGTCCGAGTAGCCTAGCATCACCTCTTGTAGAGACGTTTCAGCTTCTTCGGGCTTGGTCTTAGCCGTTTCTAGCGCCTCATATCCGCCCTGTAGCATGGCCCTGTACAAAGGCAGTTCCCATAGCTGCTGCATCACATCGGGTGCGCGGCGCAGGTCTTCTACCGTCTCAAACAGCGGCACAATTTTAATTGCGCTAATGCCTGTCGCTGGATCGTAGAGTCCTGCTTCTTTAGCTAACAGCGCTACTTCTAATAGATCGCTGGCCGTATGGCTCATGCTAATGATGTAGCTCTGGCAGATACCGGGGCCGAACTCCTGATGCAGCTTGCGCACCATCCGAAAAGTCGAAATTATTTCGTTGGCTTTGTCAGAAAAAGAAAGCTCACCTGGAATCAGTGGACGCCGAGTTTTTAGCTCGCCTGTGAGCCACGCTGTCTTTTCAGCTTCGCTTAGATCGTTGTAGGGCTTTTCTAGTACGCCTAAATACTCAACAATTTCGTTGATGGCATCCGAGTGGTTGGTACTTTCTTGCCGCACGTCTAGCTGGGCCAAATTAAAGCCGTAAATCTCAACCTGGCAAATCAGCTCCTCTAGATCCTGGCAAACTAAACCCGTCTCTTTCAGGTTGCTTTGAATCAGCTTTAGTTCATGTAAGAAATCGTCGCCGGACTTGTAGATGTATCCGCTGGCCGCGCTAGCTTCAGGATTGGCTTCTTGCTCTTGTAAATAGTCGCCGTTGTAGAGCTTTTTGGATCGCGCTCTAGTTTCAAGCAGCCGTTCTTCGATGTAGGCCAGCTTGAGGCGGTAAGGCTCTTGGCGATAGCGTATGGCTAGCTCCTCGTAGATGCCCGGCATCTGAGTTTGATCTTCTTCGAGCGATTCGAGCAGGTCGGGTAGCACTTCACTCCAGTGCAGCGATAGGCTCAGTAGCTCAGTGAGGTTGCGCACCGAGTGGATATATTTGCCAATGACCATGTTGCGCTGGTAATTGGCTGTTTTCCAAGTTACCTGCGGCGTTACCGACGGGTTGCCGTCTCGGTCGCTGCCTACCCAAGAGCCAAACCGACAGAAGTTCTGTTTTGGGGGCGTTAACTGCGGGTAGGTCGCCTGTAAGGCGCGGCAAATGCGCTGATAGAGCTGAGGAATAGTATCGAAAAGAACAACGTCGAAGTAGTGCAGGGTAAAGTCTACTTCGTCGAGTACAGAAGGCTTAAACTGGTGCAGTTCGTCGGTGCGCCACCAGAGGCGAATTTCTTCAATTAGCTGCGCCTGTAGATCTTTGGCTTCCCAAGAAGAGAGTAAGCCTAGCGATCTGGCGCCTTCTTCTTCGTTATCTAGCTGCCGTAAAATGGCAGAGATGCGCCGCTGCTTGTCGCGAATGGTGTGGCGCACAATCTCGGTTGGGTGGGCCGTAAAGACCAAGCGCACGTCTAGCTGATCTAGCAAACGCTGAATCATCCGAGGCGGCACGTTTAGCCGCTTTAGCGTAGGAAATAGCCAGTAAAAGGTGCCTACGTCGCCGCCAGCTGTCGTAGCCTCGCCTAGTCCTCTAGTTTCGGCGATCGACTCACCTAGCGGATTATCGCCGTTTAAGTTGTGATCTTCGGAGTAGCGCTCAGGCAGCCGACTGGATGGATGCTCAAGGCTAGCTGAGGCCACCGCAGCATCTTCGTAGGCGGCCCGGTACTGTCTTTGCTGGCCGCGCTGCTCGTAGTGCTGCTCAACGATATTAATGAGCTGAAAGTAAAGCGCAAAGGCTCTCGCCATCTTAATGGCATCGTCTAATTCTAGTTCTTCGATTAGCTGCAGTACTGGCGCAGCATCGGCTGCTTTTGCCTGGCCATCGGGGGCGCAGAGCTGGCGCAGCCTGGTCAAAAGAGCTACTAAATCAGGGCCGCACTCGTCTTGAAGGACGGCTGTCCAGGTTTCTTCTACGCTTTTGAGTCGGTTGCGCAACAGCCAGTCGTGGGGATTAACAGCGGCGGCGGAAGTAACAGCGGCTTTGGATGCGTTGGTAAGGGTCGTGGGCACGGGTTTCCTTGAATAGGGGCCTTTTGAGGAGAGGATCGAACTCATGCAGATAAGACGCCACGTAGGCGAAATTTGCTCGCCATGATTGTAGAAGTTTTGGGGACAGGGCGGGGTGGTTTTAACGAAGCATTATGGCGATTTGGAAATATAAGGTTGCACTATCTCTGTTAGAGCCGTTGGCAGACGACTTAACGACAACTACTTATAGACTGCCTAAAGACTAGACTGCCTAAAGACTAGACTGCCTAAAGACCGCTTGAACAGAAATCTTTGGGGTTACGACTTGGACAATAGTGATTCAACGCGACGTCTTTTCTCAATGCTTCTTTATTAGCGTCTATTGCCAACTGCTTTGGCCATTATTTCATGAGCGGCAGGCTCGGTAGCCGATCGCCTCTAAATAGCTCTTCGCTGGCTTGGCCGACGTCGGCTAGGCTATTGGCAACGACATGGCCTAGGGCCAATAAGGAGACTAACGGCAGGCTGCTAAGGCTAATAATGACTTCTGTCGCTAGCGGAAGCTGAATAGGAAGTCTGGGCGGAGAAGTGGTTTCTGACTGGCGAAATGACTGCATAGATTTGCGTATAAAGAGATGACTGTATACGTAGAATAGACTGAACTTATCCTAGTCTTTATCATCTGCTATCTGGTAGCTATTAGCTAGTCTTACGGGCTTGCGTGGGTTTGAAACTGCTTAACCGCTTGCTAGATCGCTCAGCAGCAGCAATTCAGCAGCAGCGATTTTAGAGCGTTTGAGCAGTGCTTTAAGCGCAGCGTCTGGTGCGTACGGGATGATTATGCAAGACCGGATGGTTGAGATTGCATTGTGCAATCGCCTAATATTTACTAGTGTGAAGTGCACGAACATGCCCTAAAATGCAGCGAGTGTCAGAAGGTTCTAGCTGTTAGCCTGATGAAATGAATGGCTAAAGGACTATTTACTAGCGGATGTTATGAGTAGATAGCTGCCGGTAGTCGGCTAATTTTTATCGCTACTGTGTAAGATTTAGCTGAGCGCAGATTGGCCGGTTGCGCTATAGATAGATTTGTATTTTTAAGTCTGCTCTCTAGCATTTTTAAGTTTGTTCTCTAGTATTTTTAAGTCTGCTCTCTAGTATTTTTAAGTCTGCTCTCTAAGAGATGTATGTTGGGTCAATCTCCTAAACAAACTGAAGCCGATCCGGCTGCATTACTCCCCTGGCTGAAGGACGTTATCCTGCGGACAGAGGATAGTCGTACTACAGATATTAAGGTTCGGCTGCGCGGCAATATTCTGCATGTTTTGTGTGAGTCGGTATCGGCGGAGCTGCCCAAAGATTATGTGCTGATGCGATTGGTGCGATCGCTGATGGAGCCGGCTACTAAGGCCCGGCTCGAAGCAGAGTTTCCCGAGGTTCATCAAGTTTACGTTTATAACCGCCGAGATCAGGCCGCTAAGCCGGTCTGGAGCGCTCCTATCTACCTCAACCGGCTAGCGCGACATCTCACGCGACTGGTCGAGGGCGCAGAAGATAGCCAGCTAGCGGCCAAGGTCATTCAGCGCTCGGCGCTACCCGCTTCGCCGGAGCAGCTTTCAGATATTAGTTTGGCTCGTCAGGGTGACTCGGAGGCGATCGCCCGCTACTTGAGCGAAGCTTTGAGTGCGCTTAACGTTGGCGTGGCCGTGAGCGCTAGAGTTGTTCCTGGCAAGGCCCGACGATCCAAATCGGTCATTTCTGCTCGAATTAGCGAGTCCGAAGAGTCTGAATCCAGGCAAACCGCTGAAGAATCTGAGGCCAAGCCGTTCTCTCAGTCGGATCAGTCGGACAGGGCTGCGCTTGAGGATGCTACGACCGAACCGGCGATCGCGACTGAGACGAAGTCTGCCCATCGACCGTTAAGCTACAGCGCTGCGGATACAGATGCTAGCGATTTGGTTTCTAGGCTGTGGATTTTTTGCTCGGCTAGCTACAGCCCAGATCCGCTGCTGATTGCTGAGCCGATTGCTCAGCGGCTAAGACAGCTGCGACTCCATCAGTTTCAAGATGCGGTGATTACGATCCAAGTGACGGGCGAAGCCGCTTCCGATTGGCGACTGCGCGTTGACTTGACACCGCCCGAGGAAATGCTGTGGGAGTGGGTGCGTTGGGGCGATGTTTTAGCCCTGGCCAAACTCGCCAATTCGGTGGCCAAACGCTATGGTCTTAAGCTGGTTGCAGAAGTTAAGCAGGCTACGCTTCATCTCATTAGCTATCCGGTTCGCCAGGAGGCCCAAGCTGATGTACCCGCAGCGCCTCGATCCTTGTCGTCTACTAATATTAACGATCTCGTTAGAGAGCTATCTAGTCTGCTGATTGGCATTGCCCCTCAGGGGTTGGCTAGAGCCATGCTCTATGGGCCATCGACAGATGACATTAGCCCAGAATGGCTCAGGGGAATTGATTTACCGGCGGCGACCCAGCCGGATCTGGCCGAATCATCGGCGACGTTAGCCGCTAAAGGCAATATGCCTGCGCTAGCCTATTGCCTGACGCGATCGCTCAATCCCGATATCAACGAGCAGCTGAGCTCTGGCGGTATTCGCGTCCAGCTTTTGCTTAAAGACAAGCTGTTGCATGTGATGACAGACGGCCCGGTCTGTCCGCCTAAGCGAGCGATTGTGCCGCTCGTCGATCAAACTTTAGAGCCGCTGAAAGTGCCTGAGATTGAGGGCATTCGGCTATATGGTCGGCGAGCGGGTCAAAAGCAGCCTATTTGGAGCCACAGCCGCGACTATACCTATCGCGTGCGGATGGTGCCTGAGGCTAAGCCAGAGTTTGCGGCCTCAGAGTCCTACGCGGGCGAATTGATCACCCCGGTTAGTGACGAAAGCCTGACCGGGCCGGACGAAGCCGAGCGCGACATCAAGGTTGGCGCCTGGTTGATGCAGACCTTGCGGTATGCGCTGGTAAAAAGCCAGGCGTTTTCGCCTGCCGAAGATGCCGGTAATTTGGATGCTGGAACGCTGCGCTCTGCTAACTTAGCTAGTCCCTTTCAGTCTGAAGGGTTGGTGATGGCAGCGATTTGGGGCGCGGTGGGTTTGCTCATTGCCGTTCAGTTTGACTTTATGGTGGGCCGCACGCTGTCTCAGGCTGCGGCCCCTGAGGTGTTGGCAACTGAACCCGACGTGGCTACAGGTGGCAGACCGAACGTAGGCGTAGAGAAAGTGAAGCCTAGCAGCTTTGATGAGGAGCTAGCAGGACTCGATTGGAATAACGCTGAAACCGATCAGACCGATTTGACCTTACCGCGATCGCCGGATGCTTCTGAGCGCGGTGAGGTCTTTGATAGCGCCGGTTTTGCTGAGGAAACGTTTGCGCAGCAGAGTCAGGGGCAGTCAGGCGGCGATCGCGATTTTACTGCTTCGGCGATTAACGACGACGAGCTGATCTACAGCCCGCAGCAAGATTTCGTGTCTACCTCAGCGCTGCTAGCAGGCTCTACGCTGCCCTCTTTTGACAGCCAGCAGCTCGATGAGAAACTGGCTCTTTACCGCCGCCGGGTGGCTCAGTTTGGCCCGCCAGATGTGCTAGTTATTGGCAGCTCTAGGGCGCTTAGAGGCGTTGACCCAGAGGCCCTACGTCAGGCTTTAGATGCTACCGACAATGAAGGTTTAAGCGTTTTTAACTTTGGTGTTAATGGGGCGACCGTGCAGGTTGTAGATTTGATTGTGCGGCGGCTAATTCCTGCTGATCAACTGCCGCAGATAGTAGTTTGGGCAGACGGGGCACGGGCGTTTAATAGTGGCCGGACAGACCTTACTTTTAATGCGATCGCCTCATCAGAAGGCTACCGTCAGATAGAAGCAGGCGATTCGACAGGCAGTATCGAAGATTTAGCGCTGGGCAGCCTGGCCGATCTAATCAAGGTTAGAGCGCGGGCTACCGATCGGCAGCTCAGCGAATTTTTTGGGCAAGTTTCGTCAGCTTATGTTCATAGAGGGAAAATTCGAGCGGCGCTAGGCCAAGGCATGGGGGGAATAGTTCCGACCTTTTCTTCAGAGCCGCAAAGCACCCAAACAGGAGACACCCCAACGGGTTTGCCGAGCGAAACTAGCCTGATTGACTTTGACGGATTTTTGGCTTTATCTACGCGGTTCAATCCAGCGACCTATTACAACGATCACGCTAGGGTCGCGGGTGCTTACGATGGCGACTACAAATCCTTTCGGATGAGCGGTAAGCAGTCAGACGCTTTGGCCTCGCTGCTTCAGTTTTCAGCCGAAAAACAGCTACCGATTGTCTTTGTTAACACCCCCCTTACCGACGAATATTTAGACAGTCGTCGGGTAGAGGCGGAGCAAGAATTCCAGCAATACCTGACGGAAGTAGATGCGCTTAATCCCGAGTTTACCTTTCGAGATCTAGGGCGACTGTGGCCTCAACGCTACGACTACTTCTCCGATCCTAGCCACTTAAACCGCTACGGAGCCTATCAGGTTTCTCGACGATTGGCTCAAGATCCGCTGATTGACTGGCCAGAACCTTTACCCAATGAAAACGCCGACTCGTAGCTGCGCTCGTTAGTCGTCTTGCAGGGGCCTCGCAGTGATAGAGTGCTGTTTGACATTCACGTCTAACCCTTCTTCCTGATCGTCATTCGCTATGACTCAGCCGTCTATTCTCTACGGTCTTTTTCTACTGATTGTGGTGATCCTCTATTGGGTGATGCCCAATCGCTCCGATAAGCTGTGGATTATTTTAATCAGCAGCCTACTGTTTTACGGATCTTTGCAAGCGCAGTACGTGCCGCTAATGCTGGTGCTCGTAGGGCTAAACTTTGCGCTGGGCAAAGCGATTGGCGCTCCGCTAGACTGGCGTATTCCCAACGAAGCCTGGCAGTACGAGCAGGCAGATTGGATGCGCAGACGAACTAGGCTGCTCGTGCTTGGCATCGCTCTCAACGCGCTGCTACTCCTGGGGTTCAAATACCTAGCGCCTACGGTTTCATTCTTTAATACAGACGCCGCCGTTTGGCTTATACCCTGGGGGCTAAGCTTTTTTACATTTGAGTGTATTGCTTACCTAGTCGATGTGTATCGAGGATCGCCTGCTAGCGATCGCCTGCTAGATTTTGCTGCTTACAAGCTCTTTTTCCCCAAGCTGCTTTCTGGGCCGATTACTCGCTTTCATAGCTTTACCGGACAGCTCAAAACGTTTTCTTTGCCGCCGCTTAGTCAAAACGTAGAAGGACTGTGGCTGATTGCTTCAGGAGCGGTTAAAAAGCTGTTGATTGCCGATCGCATTGGGCTGCTGGTAAATTTGAGCGCTAGCAGCCTGCCGAGAGCCGGGAGCGGCGACATTTGGCTGTTGGCTTTTGCTTACGGACTGCAGCTTTATCTAGACTTTAGCGGCTATGTCGATATTGCCCGAGGCAGTGCGCTACTACTGGGCATCAACCTGCCGCAAAACTTCAACTTTCCGTATTTTTCAACTAGCATTGCAGCTTTTTGGCGGCGCTGGCACATTACCCTAGGCGACTGGCTGCGCAACTATCTCTATTTTCCTCTAGGGGGATCTCGAAATGGTCTTACTAGAACCTGCATCAACTTGATGCTGATTATGTTGATTGCTGGCGTTTGGCACGGCGATCGCTGGGGTTTTATTATCTGGGGTGCGATTCATGGAACTGCGCTGATTGTCCATCGCCTGAATATTTCACTTGCAGAGCGTATGAAGCCGCTAGCGGCTTTTTGGGCTAGCGTACCTGGTACTGTCGTAGCCTGGGCAATTACTCAGCTCACGGTGTTCTTTAGCTGGATTTTCTTTCGCCTACCTAATCTTAGCGATGCCGGTCTGGCTATGAACCATTTGTTTGGTTACGCCGCTGACGTTCAGTTTGCGCAAAAGGTTTACTACGATCCTTCTGGCCTAAGCCGTCCGCAAATTGTCATAGTGCTCGTGGGCCTCGTGGGACTGATTGGATTTACTTACGCTATTCAGCGCGGCCTCAAGCTACAAATTAGCTGGCCTATCAAAGTGTTCTTACTACCCATCTGCTTTTTCTTAGCCTGGGTGCTTGCCCCTGCTGAAGCTGCACCTTATATCTATTTCGATTTCTAAGGCCAACTTTAGAGTCTGTTTGAATACGGCTATTTGAACGTGGTGATAGCTTACTTCTTCGGCTCTATATTTTGAGAAGTGTAAACTAATCGCCTCATTTTCTAATTTTTGCCCAGAGACGTACGCCTTTCGGCTGCGATTTCCTTTTTTATTTGGCTGCTTATAATTAGAGATTTTGCCTTCTGTATAGACTCTGAAATCTTTGTAAAACAAGCCTTTTAGCGCTGCTCATAGACTTTGATTTTAATAAAAAATAATTGCTAAGTACTCCTTAAGAAAGATGTGTACTTTATGAGAGACTGTTATATTAGATGAAGTTGAGGAAGAAAGCGCTTCTTTTAGAGCGGTGTATTTCTCGGCAATACGTACCTAACTAATTCGGAATAATAATGACTACTACTCTACAACAGCGCCAAAGCGCTACGTTGTGGGAGCAGTTCTGTCAGTGGGTTACAAGCACCGACAACCGCCTCTACGTAGGCTGGTTCGGCGTGCTGATGATCCCG
>Ga0209194_1000906_pt1 | contig 20708 bp, 19 predicted proteins | sample COGITO_mtgs_1004_FD_184787 | JGI IMG/M metagenome (GOLD analysis project Ga0209194, IMG submission 184787) | Pelagic marine microbial communities from North Sea - COGITO_mtgs_100413 (SPAdes) (version 2) | ecosystem: Environmental > Aquatic > Marine > Epipelagic ...
AGTAGAAGGTGATATTAGTGGCTTGCAAGGTTCTGATGTACTTCTACCAGACCTTGCAGCCTTTTTCTACCTTTTTCCCGTCCCTTAAGTCAGTGCCATTGATCCATTGATAGCTCAACCCAATCAGCGACCTCGATTACCTTGTAGTTATTTCCATCCGCACCATGGATTTGAATCACCTTGAAAGTCTTGCCAGCTGGGGTTTCAAAGGCTTCTCCCCCAGCTATTTGAATCACCCGTTTTGTCAAGGTTGGCTGGGCTAGGCCGATGTGCCGTTCAGCCATCCGAAAACCAAAGCCAACTGACGGCTCGCCTTCGCCTAGTCCATTCGGATCTATCACGATTGCGGTGAATTCTCTATCTTCGTAGGTGACGACTACCAGGTCACCGGATTGAATTGTCATAGCGCTTCGATAGGGATAAACGTTAGATAATGGGTTAACGTGATTTCACGTTCTCACCTCATTGCGTTACCGGAGGAGACCAAGGGATAGGAGGCGATCGCCGTTTGAATAAGCCTGGGTTTAATGGACAGACGATGACTAGGTGTGCAGAGGTGTTGCAGAGGCGTCGCAACGTAGGATTGCGTTGGCGTTACTCTGAAGGCTTGCCTGCGATCTGGGGTAGGCCACGCAGCTCAAACAGCAGATCTAGCGCTTCACCGACTAGCGCTTCTACGCTGACATCCTCGTCTAGGGCTAGCTGGCGCATTTGTTTTGAAACCATCGGGTCGAAGTAGCCAATTACGGCTTTTCTACCGGCCCTGCTAGGGCGGTAGTGAGGACTCTTTTTATTATCAGGTTTTGCTTTTGCCTCTGGCTGTACTTTGCCAGTCGCGGCTTTACCATTACCGACTTGCTTGAGGCGATCTCTAAGGCCAGACATAGTGAGTGTTTCCTCTTGTGGCGTTGTGATGAAGTGTAATTGTGAAATCACGTTATCACAAACGGGCGTGATTGGGCGATTACCTGTCAGCGTGCAGGCGCGACTTCGTGTTTTTGTGATTTCACGTTTTCACTTATAGAAATATAGGTAGACGTATGGGGCAGATCTGTACGGGGTGGTGGCAGAGTCTTCTGTAGGAAAATCGCACTGAAGTAAAGGGTGGTCATGTGATTAGGTGTCGGTGTGATGATGTGATTACACGTTATCACATAGCCATTTGTACAGGCGTTTGATTTCGTCAGAGGCTTTGCCTGATGGCGAAAATTCGAGAACGCCTAGCCCGTCTACAACCGCTTTGGAGTAGTCGGTTCTATCCCACAGCGCTAGCGGGCACATTTGGCGGTTGCTATCGGTTCCGGCTAAGTCCTTTAGGGCCGTGGTCGCTTCGTGTAGCTGCGGTTTTGACTTGACCGCGTTCAATAGCAGGCCAACCTTTGCCCCGGCTGCTGAACACAGATCTAACGTCGTCGTAATGGCGGAAAGATCTAGAATCGACGGGCGGCAGGGCACGATGCAAACGTCCGATAGACGAGCGGCGGTTAGGATACCTTCTGAGTTGAAGGGGGCCGTATCTATCACAACCAGATCTATGTCATCTTCCTGCGTGGTTGCGATCGCTTGACTTAAGCGCGAAGGGGGGATGGCGACCACCACAGGTTCTGAAATGCCTTCGGCTTCGCGGATGTCGCCCCACTGACTAATTGAGCACTGGGGGTCGGTGTCTAGGACGGCGACGCTTTTTCCGGCCAAGTAGGCGGCAACCGCTAGGTTCATGCTGACCGTCGATTTGCCGGGGCCTCCTTTTTGCGAAATCACGGCTGCTATGGGCATAGAATTTCCTCGGGCGTGGGTGTGTGATTGTGAGTGTGATTGGGTGTAAACGTGTTATCACGTTTGGGGGAAAGGGTGTTATCACGTTTGGGGGAAAGGGTGTTATCACTACTCACAGTAGCGTAACTTGGGCAATCTTTATCAGGCGGTATCACGTTATTGTGTTGGCGTGATATCACGTTATTGTGCTTATTTTAAGGGGGGTGGTGTGGGAGATAAGGCTTGTAAGTGCTGGGGTAGATGGGTTTTAGGGGGTTGTGAAAGCAGGCTATTGTGTTATCTGGTGAGCGTGATATCACAGTTTTATTGAGATGACGTGTTATCACGTTGGCGTGATGGCGTGATTACTTGAGGACGTGGGGCGTGGGCGCAGAAGGTCAGAAAGCGTGATAATGTGTTATCACGTTGGCGTGATGCGGTGTTACCAATTGCCGGTTTGGTGGTATCTTAGATTTACAGGCAAGTTCAGATGGATGACCGCTGGCTCTGTGAATGAGAGCAGTGAGCAAGAGCAATGGCCAGGCGCAATGGCCAGGCGCAGTCTCCACATCGCCGATTTATTCTTTTTTTCAATATTTTCAGGTAGACTCAGACTAAACTCAGACTACGTTTAGTCCCACTGTCATGCCTCGTGCCGTAAATTCTGACTGTAAGCGTTGTGCCACCGAAGATGTCGCGACAGCTCAAGCGAAAAGCTGCTGGGATACCCTAAAGCCGCAGCGCTGTCATTCCAGGCGGGCCTACTATCTCAAGCAGGCTCAGAATAAGGCGAAGAAGAGGAGTCGGCAGCGGGCGGTGCGGGTGGAGGGGCTGGTAGCGCAGGGCCAGGAGGGGAGCCAGAAGCAGCCGGTTGGGGATATGGAGATCTTGCCGGTGGGTTATCACGACCCCCCAGAAGTGCAGATTCTTTTTTTTCAAGACAGGGCTGATGGCAAGCGGCATGCGCTTCAGTTTACGGCCCTCGATGGCGGGGAGAAGATTGATGGGGTAAAAGCCATTCATCTTAAAGGCATGAGTCAGAAGGCGCTACGAAGGCATATTAAAAATGTGCTCGGGATTTTGGGGGCTAAGCATAATACTCAGTTCGCCGTGACGACGGCTCGGCAACCCGTTAGGTTCTGTCCGCTCTGTCGGGAAGAACACAAGCAAAGTGGTGCGGGCGAGGATGTTGAGTGACTGAAGATGCTCGGGCGGAATTTGGCGGCGGCAGGCTATCCAAGGAGCGGGTGCGGCAGCTACAAGAAAGAGCTATTAGGTTTAGGCAGCTCGTAAATTGGGTGGCTCGTAAGAAGGTGGAGGGCCGTCAGTTTGAGTCTGTCAACAGGGCGATGTTTGCCCTCTGCGCTGAGCTTATTCAGAGAAGGACTGATAGGTTTTGTGAGAGGGCGGAGGATGAGTTGGACAGTATTGAAGCCTATGGCTCTGAGCCTGAACTTGATGACGACTGGCTCGATGAGCTAACGGGCGAGAAGGATAGTTTCTATTTCTCCACTGATTCGATTGTAAAGAGGTTGCCGTCTTTGCCGAGACGCGCTAGGGGCAAGAAGACTGAAGCCGATCTCGATGAAGGGCAGATGGCGGCAGTCGTGGAAGAGGCGGTTCAGTCTTTTGAACAGGCGATCGCGGTTAGTCACGGCGAAAAGCCAAAGGAATGGATTGAGAGGATTAAGAACGCGCTCGCTGATAATGGCGGGGAGGCCGAGTTTTGGGGACTGCAACGCACCACCGGGCTGTCGCCGGGGGCGCTCTTTCTTGGGCTTTTGTTAGGGCAGGAGAATTGGACGCCTACTCAACTTGACTTCCATGACTTACCAAACTTCTACAGCAGCTTCTCCGTGAAACTCAGCGAGAAGGATGGAAAGGAGGGGGAGGAAGGGGGCAGGAAGGGAGAAGGGCTATAAGGCAGTGAAGGTTGGAAGGGAAGGGTGATAAGAATTTCGTGATATTGTGTAATCACGTCATCACGAGAGGAGAAGGAGAGGGGGAAGAGGCAAGAGGGCGAGCCTCAAAATAGGATCATTAGATTGGCTGGGTGGGGATGAGTAGAAAAATAGATTAAAAAACTAACGGTGATATTGTGTAATCACGTAATCGCGCGATCACATTGACTCAACGACAGGGGGGAGCTACGCCCTAACACACAGTCTTTGAGTCATCTGGCAGCAACGCAACAGCTCAGCCGACAGTTCGCCTATCAGCAGCGCGGTAAAGCAGGGCGATCAAGGCGACCTTACGGGCTTATGAGGGGATGGCCGATCGTGGAGTCGATAGGCTGCAAGGGCAGGGGCGAGGGAAGTCGGTATCTAGAGCAGTGGAGGTGGTTGAGTTTCCACCGCTAGGTCACGCCGAGCCGCCTGAAGTTTCTATAGTCTTTTGCAGAGGTAGAGCGGATAGGTGGATGGGCCGATTTAGCCATTAAGTTCTGCGTTACCAGTAACGGTGTGCTGGTGAAGAAGGTCATGCCTAAGCGTTTGAAGGGCGTGCCACAGCGGCAGCTGAGGAGCCACATTAAACAGGTTATTGGACTCTTAAAAGCTGAGTTCGGCGATGAACTACTGGTGTCGGAGGCTAGGCAACCGATTGCGCTTTGTCCGCTCTGCGCGAAGGCGAATGGCGATGAGTAAGGCCAGTGGTCAGTTATCGCCGAAGCAGTTGGCAAACGCGCAGAAGCGGGCGATCTCCTTTTAAGAAGCGTTGGTGCTAAAAGCTCAGGGCAGGGTCGGCGGGGGAGATGCCGAGGGTGGGATGTTTTTTGCGGCGCTCTTTCAAATGGCGGGGGAGGCTATTGAAGGGGATGTTGAAGGGTTTTGAGATCGCGCAGAGACAGCGTTTGAAGAAATCGAGGCGCACGGACAGGAGCCGGTGTTGGATGGCGATTGGCTTGGGGAGGTGACGGGGGACAGGGATACCTTTAACTTCTCTACTGAGAATTTGGTTTCCGATTTGGTGAGTCCGCCCAGGAAAAAGAGGCGGCAGAAACAACTCAGCCAAGAGGAAATAGGCAGAGCCAAGAGGAAATAGGCAGACTCAGGGATGAGGTCGAAAATGCGATTATTGACGATGAGGAGACAGGGCAGAACTTTGAACAGGCAATGGCCGTCGCTCATGCCGAAAACGTCAACAACTGGATTGATAGCATTAAGACGGCTCTACAAAATAGTGAAAATGGACTTCTAGAATTCTGGACGCTAAGAAAGAAGGCCGAACTACGACCTACGGAGCTTTTTCTTGGAATACTCCTTGGACAACAACACTGGGAAATTGGGCAAAGGGAGTTCTATGAAAATGTAACGGTGCGGATGAGAGAAAAGGATAGACAGAGGCAGAATGGACTGGAAGCAAAAGAAAACAAGTGAAATTTCTAGAATTCTGGACTGGTGGAGCTGACAAAAGATTTAGAATAATGGCATGAGCTATGGACTCCGGAAATGAGGCCGACAGGTCATTTGTGTCACTTACAATAAATGCTAACAAAGTAACACGAATACAGCGTGGAGGTGAAAACTTCAGGAGCGATCGAGGTGGAAGTCAGGGTGCATTGGCGATCGCGGGTGGGGACGCTTCACACTAATTGCCGGTTTAGTGCTTTGGCGACGGGGTTGGCTCTACTAGGGCTGGTAGTATCCAATATATAAAACGGCCTTTATTCAACCCTACTTGATGGATGCCTTCGCTACACTGAACTCATAGGTTATTCTATGTACATTTTTATCTGATTCGGTCTATCGCAAGCGTTGGCAGTCCTTTAAGAAGGGGTCTGCGTGGACATAGGCTTACTATCGTAGTTATTACAAATGGGTAGTGCATTTTCGTAAAGGACAGAGAAAAAAGACGGTAAGGCTGAGCAACCTACCACTACAAAAACCTATACAGCAGCTTATTATTCTCCATCCTTTACAAAATAGGACTACCTACAAATGAACACCCCTGAGGAAATCGCCGCAAAGAAGAAGGAACTCGTAGCAAAGCTAGAACGCTTGCAGCAGGGCTTGCTTGATAGTGAGAGAACTATACGGCTACGCGAATCGCTAAAGGTCGATGGCGATGGCAATTTGCGACTCTTTGAGAATGGCAAGTTTGTTACCCTCATCGGAAAAGTCACAGGGGGAGAAGTTCTCATCGGAGACAAGTTTGTCATCGGCTCTGAGGCGTTACAGGATCTCATCAATCCACCGGAAATTGATTGGGAAGAAGCGAGTAGAGCGGTTCTAGGACAAAATACTGAACGGTTAACGACCAATCCCATGACGCACTGCGAGGGGATTATTCATGAAACGGAGCAGGTCTATATCCCGCTCGGGCTTGTGGAACGAAAAAAGCAGTCCCGTAGGGAGAACGATGTATCACCAGAACAGGGGTCTAGTCTCTATGAGGAGACAGAGATTACACGCAAGTTTGAGCACAAGGAATTCATCAACCGGGTACTGGTAGAAGGCGACAGTCCTAAAAGTAAGGGAAAGCGTATCTCTATCATTGGGGAGCCGGGTGCGGGGAAAACGACTTCTCTACAGCAGATTGCTAGTTGGGTAGCGAGCAATGTAGATGATGCCATTGTTGTTTGGATTCCGCTGGCAGATTTGCAGGGACGCTCGGTGGAGGATTATATTTTTGAGCGCTGGTTACTGGCTGTGGCTCGCATGAGTGGCTATGGGGAAGTGTCGAGGCGAATCAAGGATGCGTTTGTCTCTCTGTTCCAGCAGGATAATATCTGGCTGATGCTTGATGGGGTTGATGAGGTTTCGGGTGTGTTTAGAAATCCTTTGAATGAGTTGAACAGCCAGCTCACGGGCACGTTGCTTTCGCAGGCGAGGGTTGTTTTGACCTGCCGGTTAAATCTTTGGGATGGGAATCGTCATTCTCTAGATAATTTTGATATCTACAGAACGTTGGAGTTCTCGTATCCCCAACAGGTGGAGGGGTTTATTGATAACTGGTTTGCGTTGGGGGAAGAAGTGCCGCTGGCTAGAAGCTTATGCGCTGCTTTGGAGGATCCTAAAGCTAAGCGCCTTCAGGATCTGGTTAAGAATCCGCTGCGGTTAACTTTGCTTTGTTTTAGTTGGTCGAAAGGGGAGGGAACCTTACCAGAAACTCAAACAGAGTTATACGCGCGATACGTGGAGAGCCTATACAAGTGGAGGGGAGAGCTATTTCCTCAGCCTGTCACTAATAAGCAGCGACAGCTTTTAGACGATCAGCGACAGCACTTGAATTCTTCGCTTTCTATGCTTTCTTGTAAGGCCATTGATGGGGCTAATGGACATATAAATTCTCGATTCCGACTCCGAGAAGAATTAGTTAAGGAGTATCTAGATAAACCGCTTTCAGGAAGCCAAGGAACTATCTTAAATTTGGCGCTCAAAATTGGATTGATCAATCAAGTGGGAATTGATGCTAATGAGCCTACAAAGAAAGTATATGCTTTCTATCACACTACTTTTGAGGAATATTTTGCTGCGCTCGGTATTGAAGAAGGCAACTTCTTCTTCTCTCACTCGCGGTGGAATATAAATAGCAGGAAGAACAGCTATAGATTACTTGAAAACCAATGGAAACAAGTATTTATCCTTTGGTGCGGCAGGGCAAATATTGACACAGTAGAGAAAGATAAACTCATCGGCAGCCTCATTCACTTCAAGGACGGCTGTAGAGGCTTCTACAGCGATAGAGCGTTCTTTCTCGCTACAGAAGGAATTAATGAGTTCGACAGTAGGTACGCTGAGAAGATTGTAAACAGGCTCATGAGGTGGAAGGAAAGCAGCATACTTAGTTTCCTTATACATGGAGAAGAGAAAGCTGATGAAAGAGTGAAAAATGCTAAGACTGCTATCAAACAGACGAAGCCAGGGTCTATCGTCTCTAGATCCATAATTCAGTATCTAACAGAAAACATCCAGTCAAAAATAATAACCACACCGTCAAGAACGCTTATAAAACAAGAATGCTGCGGCATGGCATTATTATTGGAAGCAACAGACCCAAGTAATAAACTCGCAATTAGAACGCTGCTTGGCATTTTAGATAGTGAGTCTTATGATTCCTACAAATTAGATAGTACAGTTAGAAGTCTTGGAGAACTTGTTTCTCCAACTGTGCAAATAGTAGAACGCTTATGTTCTCTGTTATGTCGAAGCGAGAGAGTTGGAGCAAGTGCAGCTATCAGTTTGAAAAAGCTAGCGAAAGAAAACGGTGAGTTAGTAGTAGCAGCGCTAAGGAGTTCTATATACTCCTTAAAAGGACAAGGTACTGGAAAACCTAGCGGTGTTATTACAGGTGGGATCTCCGAATCACCTATTGTTAGGGCACTTCAGATTATTGAGAAAGCTGGCATAACAGACCAGAAAAAAAATGATTTACTGTTAGAGTTCTTGAAGTCTAAGATAGGTAACATCAATGAACGTGACGACCTTATCTCAATCATGCATGCAGTTATGAGTTTGAGAAGGTTATCTGATACTTTCGATACTCATCATTTAGTCAAAGAGGCCCTGCTTACTCTGTCTAAAAACAAATTAGACATTAGAGGAACAGACTCTTTGGGAGAATTGCTTAACCAGAGAGAAGAAAAATACAGAATAGAGCAAGAAGAACGAGAATTAGAAGAGAGACGAGTAGAGACAGTTGCGAAGAGGGCAACAAGCATACTTGAGGTTGACGACAGTGGCAAACTAATTATGCACGAGATGCTAGACATCATAACGTGCACGAGTGAGCAGAAATTCAAGAGAGAAGCCATTAGAGTTCTAGCAGTAATTTCAAAAGACTACGCTCAAGCTGTCCCCACATTAATATGGTTCTTAAAGACCTCCGATGATGGACATGTCCTTCGAGTAATAGCTGAGAGATTATTAGAGATAGATTTAGACAATAAAGAACTGACAGAAATCTTGATAGTTAGAGCATCTGACAATAGCTCAGTTGATTGCTCATTAGCTGCTATTGAATCATTAGGAGAGATCAAACAACCTAACAGCGTTGTTATTACCCTTCTAAACAAGCTTATGAATAGAGAAGAAGAGATTATTTCATTCTATGCTGCAAAAAGTCTCAGGAAAATCTGCAATGACCACAAACAATCATTGTGCTTGCTCAGACAATTATCACAGTTATCCGAAAACGCATACATTCGTATAGCTGCATGTAGCATCATAGGCAAGCTAGGTGATGATGATAATCGGTCAGCAGTTGAAAGTCTAGTGCGAATAGCAGAAAGCTTAGGAGCAGCAGACAACACGACACAAGATAAAAAATCAGTATGTGTATATGCCTACGATGTTCTATTAGATATCGTAAGAGATGATGCTTTGGTAATTTCCGAATTGTGTAGACTCCTAGAACAAGGTATGGGTCAGCTGAGCGTTGATACGGATATCTGCCTATCAGAAATTTGCAACAAGAGCAAAGATGAAATTGTTCCACTACTCTTGTCACAAATTGAAAAAAGCACGAACGAAGATGTTATAGAAGCAATCAGTGATAGCTTAAGTTCGGTTGGGGAAGGTAACAGAAAAGTTGTCTGTGAGTTAGCAAGAATATTGGGCGAGTCTCAAAGAAACGTTGAAGAGCTTCTCGGTTTTGTTTACCACGCTGATATATCAAATACGTTGGAAGAAATCGGTGTAGATGACAGCAGGATGACTCACTTGATAGTTAGAGAGCTTCGTCGATTTAGGCGACACGGAGAACCATGTAAGTTATTACTAAAATGCGCAGAAGTATTGACGTACAGAGATTTTCGTCGATTCTTTCGGCAGGGCAGTTGGATTCAGCTATTGTACAGCTTTCATCCTAGAACATGGCGCACAATTTTTCGGCGCATGAGTGGATGGTATAAGGAGCTTAAATCTTAAAAGTAAAACTTAGATCTTAATGTTTTAGAGAGGTTTTCAATATGACTGAAACATTCAAACATGGTTATGCATTACTTATTGGGGTTGGTGAATCTGCTTACCCAAAGCTATCTCTGCCAGTCACCGTAAAAGATACTCAGTTACTATACGCAGCACTAACTGACACTGAGTTGTGCGCTTATCCCAATAACGAGGAGCACATCCGGATACTAAATGACGAGAAGGCAACTCGCGAAGGAATACTAAACGGGCTGACGTGGCTGAAAGAAAAAGCTGACGCTGATCCAGCAGCTACTGTTTTGGTCTACTACTCAGGGCATGGCTGGCTAGAGGACTCTAAGCAAAGATATTATTTGCTGCAACATGACATCGATCCATTCGATGTGCCTAGTTCTGCCTTATCAGCCGATGACTTTACCAAAGCCCTACGTCAGATCCAGTCTGAACGACTGCTGGTTATATTAGATAGGACTTACGCATTGACAGAGTAGTCAGATTATGGGTGGTAAAATGAATCACATCCCCATAACCCTCTGGTCAGCATGCGCCAGCGATCAAAACCGTCTACAGCCCAATGCAATAGCGCTCTCTACACCTTATTCCTCCTCGCTGAGCCTAAATACGTCAGTTGTGTACGGCTCTCAGAAATCTTGGCAGAGGTGAGCCACGACAGCATCAATCGGTTTTTACTGCGTGAGCAGTACCAGCCCAAGGATCTTTTTGAGGAGGTCAAAAGTAGCCTCATTTTGACAGCGGGTACGCTCAGTGTGGATGACAGCGTAGAAGACAAACCTTACCGAGACCATACTAAGAGTGCGTTTGTTGATTTCTTCTGGTCAGGCAAGCATAAGCGCAGTGTCAAAGGGATAAATTTGATTACCTTGTACTACACCGATACAGCAGGGAGTTCTTATCCCGTCAATTTTCGTATCTACGATAAACAGGAGGGCAAAACCAAAAACGATTACTTCCGCGAGATGGTGCTTGAGGTGGTTTCATGGGGACTTGAACCGGCTTGGGTGACGGGCGATAGTTGGTATTCGAGCCTAGAGAATCTGAAGTTTCTGAGAAACCAGAAAGTGGGTTTTCTATTTGGCATCGCCAATAATCGAAAAGTCTCGATAGAACGCGGTACGTCAGTACTTGTAAAGGCTGTAGAGATTCCTGATGAAGGGCTAATGGTCTATTTGAAGGCATTTGGTTGGGTAAAGGTGTTTTGTCAGCCGTTCAAAAACGAACCGCGATACTACATCTTGTATCGACCAAACTTGAAGGTGCTTGAACAACTCACACGAGAGACCTTCAAATCGGTTCATGATGACCATTGGAAAATTGAATGTTTTCACAGAGTCATCAAGCAAGTGTGTAACATTGAGCGCTTTTATGTTCGAGGAGAACAGGCGATTCGCAATCACTTCTTTTGTGCGTTGCGTGCTTTTTGCAAACTGCAAACGTTGTGTGTCAACGGACTCATCAACAACTGTTACGAGATATCGAGGCAGCTCTTTGTCCCCGTCATTCGACAGTTTATCCTAGCGAACGTGACAGAAGACACCTTCGCTTAGCCATAGTTTTATCTTGCTGTCAATGCGTAACTCCTATATATGTCGATGCAGGGTATTCGATGCATCGTAATCGGTGATGGCGCTCGGCGTATGGCGCGGGTAGCTCATTCAAATGATCGCGCCAGATCGACTTCAAACTCAGCTTCTACCGTGCCATATTCAGCCAGATCGTCGGGTCTTTCTGACAGTTGCCGCATCTCACCCGTATCTAGATTGACGGCTTCGATAAATTCTGGGCCTGCATTATAGCTACAGTCGAAAACGGCCTTTGAGTCGGCTGTAAACCCTAGAAAGGTTTGGTGTGGGATGTCGTCGATATCTTTAGATTCACAGGGCGCGATATTAAGTTCTTCGCTGGCTGCTACATCAATGATGCTGGTATATGTGGCTGCGTCGCCACCGCTATAGCCAACGGCTACTTCTGCTACTAGGTAGCTAGAATCGGCTGAAAATGAGCGCGGTTGAAAGATAACGTAGCCCTGATCGTAGTCGTCTTTTACGATGCGCTCTTCGCCTTCTGGTTTGTCTATGGCAATCTGGCGATTAAGCGTTTGAAGATATCTGTCTAGGCAGTTGAAGTTGTCAGAGTCGGCTGTATATTCGGGGTCGGCGGATTTGCGCAGCGTGCCTTGCGCCTGTACGCGGGTCGTGCCATCGGGCGAGACAAGGGTTTGAGAGCGGTAGTCAACTTCTAGGGATTGATCGCAGCGATCGCCGATCGTCTTTATCAACTCAATAGGGCTAGCGGCATCGATATCAGCCGCGCCGTTTGCACCTGAGCTGGAACTATCTGAACTTGAAGCCGCTTGATTTTCGTCTATGTCTGTTTGAGCAGGTTCTGAGCTAGAGAGCTGGCCTGAATCTGATGAGCCTTGTGGAGTAGCGGTACAGGCGAGGGTGGTGAGGGTTATGGTCGTGAGTGCGATCGCATTGGCTAAAACAGAAAGTTGACGGTTCATAGAAGTCTTCAAGCTCTGGAGAAAAGTCTGGTGAAACTTACTGCCTGATACCTAAAATCAGAAGCTGATTCCTGAGCTTTTACAGGTATCTTCATAACTGCATCTAGATTTATGTCTCAAGAGGAGAGTACTTGGGCAGTTCTGTTTAATAATGGTCAAGTTGGAAACCCAAGTGAATCGCTATGGATGTGAAAGCCGCAGTTGCCTTTGAAGCCGGTCAACCTTTGAGTATTGAAACGGTGCAGCTAGAGGGGCCGCAGGCCGGTGAAGTGCTGGTAGAGCTGAAGGCTACGGGCATTTGCCATACCGACTCTTATACGCTCTCTGGTAAGGATCCAGAAGGGCTGTTTCCCTCTATTTTGGGGCATGAGGGTGCGGGCATTGTGCGCGAGGTTGGGCCAGATGTGAAGGGGCTAAAGCCTGGCGACCACGTGATTCCGCTATATACGGCGGAGTGTCGGCAGTGCGCTTATTGTTTGAGCCAGAAGACAAATTTGTGTCAGGCGGTGCGTGCAACGCAGGGCAAAGGACTAATGCCAGACGGAACGAGCCGGTTTTCATTTAAGGGGAAGCCGCTGTATCACTACATGGGAACGTCTACGTTCGCCAACTACACGGTGGTGCCGGAGATTTCGCTGGCAAAAATTCGCTCAGATGCGCCGTTTGATAAGGTTTGCTATATCGGCTGTGGGGTAACGACGGGCATTGGGGCGGTGATTTTTACCGCGAAGGTGGAGGCCGGAGCGAATGTCGTGGTGTTTGGCCTCGGTGGAATTGGGCTGAACGTGATTCAGGGCGCGAAGATGGTGGGCGCGGATAAGATTATTGGGGTGGATCTTAATCCGGATAAGCGGGCGATCGCCGAAAAATTTGGCATGACGCACTTCGTTAACCCTAAAGAGATTGAGGGTGATGTTGTTGATCATCTAGTGGAGCTAACTGACGGCGGGGCGGACTACTCTTTTGAGTGCATTGGCAACGTGAAGGTAATGCGACAAGCGTTGGAATGCTGCCATAAGGGTTGGGGCGTTTGTACGATTATCGGTGTGGCTGAGGCAGGCGCGGAGATTAGCACAAAGCCTTTTCAGCTAGTGACCGGGCGCGTTTGGAAAGGCAGTGCGTTTGGTGGGGCGAGAGGGCGTACAGATGTGCCCAAGATTGTGGACTGGTATATGGACGGGAAGATCAACATTGATGATTTGATTACGCATACCATGCCGCTAGAGAAGATTAACGATGCGTTTGATTTGATGCATCGGGGCGAATCGATCCGCAGCGTTGTTTTATACGATTAGCGCGTGGGGTTGTTTTTTGACCTACTTTCCACTTGTTTTATTTTCACTTATTTTCATTTGAACTGCTGACAACAGAATTAGGAGACTCGACTTTGAAAGAGACCTCGCGAGCCAAGAGTTTTGGTGGAACAACAAGATTTTATCAGCATCGCTCTGAGTCGTGCGGCTGCGACATGAACTTTGCTGTGTACGTGCCGCCTCAAGCAGAATCTGGCCCGGTGCCGGTGCTATATTATCTGTCTGGATTGACCTGTAATGAGAAAAACTTTATTGAGAAGGGCGGCCCGCAGCGATATGCGGCGGAGCATGGGCTAATGCTGGTGGCCCCAGATACGAGTCCGCGCGGGGTTGATATTCTGGGGGCTGATGACGATTGGGATTTTGGCTCGGGTGCGGGTTTTTATGTGAATGCCACTGAGCCGCCCTGGGCAAAGCATTACCAAATGTACGATTACGTTGTGGATGAGCTGCCGAGCCTAGTCCGCGGTGAGTTTGAGGTTTCAGATCGAGCCGGTATTTTTGGTCATTCGATGGGTGGCCATGGTGCCCTGATTTGCGGGCTAAAGAACCCTGACAAGTACGCTTCTATTTCTGCTTTTGCGCCGATTGCGGCGCCTTCTCAGTGCGATTGGGGGAAGAAAGCGTTTACGGGTTATCTGGGCGAAGATAAGTCTGCTTGGGCTGCTTATGATGCGACTGAGCTAGTGAAGCGATCTGGGAGTACTACTGGGAGTGCGGCTGGCTCAATTTTGATTGATCAGGGCGAGGGCGATCAGTTTTTGGCGGATGGGCAGCTTTTGCCGGACGTGTTTGCAGCGGCTTGCAAGCAGGCTGGACAGGCTTTGAATCTAAGACGACAGCCGGGTTACGACCACAGCTATTACTTCATCTCTACGTTTATGGGCGATCATATTCAGCATCATGCGGCTGCGCTCTGTTCTTAGTCGTTTGTTTTAAGCTTTATCCATTTGCAACAGATTTTAGATTACAACAGGTTTTAGGTATGGCAGAAACTCAACCAACTACAGACTATCTGCACCCGCAGTATAGAAAGGATCGCGATATGCTCAATAGCATTATGGCCGGGACGGCAAGCTCGACGAATATGGCGGAACTGGCTCGGCTGCGGATTCGCTATGACGGTTTTTTGGGCGCGCGAGATATTCAGAGCGATTTGGATAAGACGATGGCGCAGTGGGGGCTGACGGAGGATGAGCTGTTTGCTAAAACCCGAGAGATTCATCAGCAGGAAACTATTTTTACGCCTACCTGGATTAAGAAGGGTGAGGACTGGAGCTAATAGCTTTCTGGCAGTAGTTTTCTGTTGGCTAGGTTGTGAAGTGAGTGGGGAAAAAGGCCTAGCAGTGGTAGAAGGCGATCGCTACTAACAGCCGCTTTTTCCTACTGCTAAGCCTTCTGCTACTAGACCTTCTACTACTAGATAGGGCCAATCTAGGCTGAGTGAAACTCTAAACGCTTACTTAGAACCCATCTCTACAACTGCGTTGCGCGTAAAGTTGATTCTTTCTTCGAAGTCAAGTTTCTTCACGGACTCAACGAAATCGTTTGTTTCTTCTGGCAATTCGTAGTCGTCTGGAACGTTGATAATGCTGCCTTCTTCCATGCCCTGAGCGAGCAGCAACCAAAATTCTAATGCGGTTGGAGAGCTGAGCGCGCCGTATTCTTTGCTGATGTCGCTGCCGTTGCCTTCAACGATGTCTCTTTGCGCCTGTAGCTGGTCTTCTTTAGACATCGCCTTGACGCGGTTGAACAGCGCATGACCGATCTCATCCACGTCATCGGGTGGGTTGGGCGTGAGGTTTTCTTTAAGGTCTAGATAGCCGAACCACAGTAGCGCTAGCTTGGTGTCTGTATCAAATTCGCTGAACTTCTGAAGAGGCTCTTTAACGCTGTTGGCTGTTGTATATGTCATAAATGTTGAAATTTGTTTGTCTACATATACAGACTAGAGGGATTATTCTTTTACTTCTATTTTCTCAAGGTAGACATTTTAGAAGGAACAGACTATTGGCTTATCTCAATTGAGTGAGCTATGAGACTAGCGAGGTAGTACCCGTAATGTTCCTATCTGCTCATAGGAGCGGTGTGTTTGGTCTGGATTTGTGCCAGTTGTGGTAGTTAGTGGTTGCTCACTGTGCGATCGCTAAGGAGTAAGGCAAACTTGTTGCATTCAATTGACCTTGCTTTTTGTTGGAGAGTTTTTACGATGAGTACGAAGAAATCGACCGCAGGTAGCGCTCACAGTAGCGCCTGGATTGCTCAGACCTATATTTCTTTTGCTATTTCGATTTCGGCTACGATTATCGGCACGCTGTATATGCCAGGAGATAATTGGTTGAAGGGCTACATGGGAATGGGTTTGTTGTTCTCGGTGGCCTCTACAGCTAGTTTGTCGAAAACGCTTCGAGACGTGGATGAGTCTAAAACGATGATGAGTCGGATCGATGAGGCCAAGCTGGAGCGACTGTTGGCAGAGTACGACCCGTTTAAGCAGTAGGCGTGTGGAGAATAGGCGTTTGGGGAGAAGGGTTAACTCTAGAACGGCTTTAGGCTCGCGATGCTTCTTAGGCGTGGCTGCGCCGTCGTACTAAATCTTCTATCTCGTTAGCAGTCGTTGGCAAGGCTTTACTGAGCACTTCGCATCCCTGTGGGGTGATGAGTATGTCATCTTCGATGCGGATACCGCGAACGTCTGAGAACTGCTCTAGCCGCTCCCAATTTACGATGTTGGCATAGCGATCGCGCGTTTCTCGGCTGTTTAGTATGGCGGGCACCTGATAAAAGCCAGGTTCTATGGTGACAACCATGTTCTCTTCTAGGGGGCGGTGGAGCCGTAGAAAAGAGAGGCCGAAGCGATCGCTCCTTTGGTTTCCGTCTGCGTATCCGGCAATGTCACCCAAATCTTCCATGTCGTGAACGTCTAACCCCATGAGATGACCAACGCCGTGGGGGAAGAACAGTGCGTGGGCGTCTTGTTCTACTAAGTCTGTTGGATTGCCTTTGAGAATGCCTAGCTCTACGAGTCCGGCGGCGATAATCTCGCAGGCAATCAGGTGGATTCGCTGGTACTCTACGCCGGGTTTGGCTTGTTCGATGCAGAAGTCGTGGGCGGCTAATACGATGTCGTAAAGATCTTGCTGGGTGGCGGAGAACTTGCCACTGACGGGCCAAGTGCGCGTAATATCGGAGGCCCAGCCGTCGAAGGTTTCTGCGCCAACGTCGGCTAACAGTAGATCTCCAGGTTTTACCGGGTTGTAGTAGCGATGGTTGTGCAACACTTCGCCGGCAATGGTGACGATGCTGCCATAGGCGCAGCTCATGTTGTGGCCGATGATGACGGCTTCCATCGCGGCGCGGATCTGAGCTTCGGTGCTCGCGCTAGCGGTGGCGGTCATTCCGGCTTTGTGGGCTTCTACGGTGACTTTGATGGCCTTGCGGATGGTGGCGATCGCCCCTTCATCTTGAATCATTCGCAGCCGGACAATGGCCCTTTCTAGTAACCGATTGCTCTCGGGCCGATGGCGGGTAAGAACGACACCCTGCTTTAGCAGCGCTTTTTCCATCGAGCGTACGGTTTCGTCTTTTTCGCTGAGTAGGGCTACGCCTGAGGCGAGCGATTCTAGATCTCGCAGCGGGCGGGCTTTGTTTGCGCCTATGCGCTGAGCAATTTCGTCGCGAGTGGGCATGGGGCCGTGCCACAGAATGTCGTCTGGGGTGGCTTCATCGATAAATAGCGTCAGTTCTTCCCCGTCTATGCGGATAGCGGCGTTTTCTAATGGGATGCCGGCAAAGTATAGAAAGTGGCTGCTGGCGCGGTAGGGGTAGATATTGGCGGTAAAGTTGCGCGGTTTGGCAGCGCCCGACCAGAGCAGAACCGGGAAGTCGATGAGCTTGGCTAGGCGGCGACGGCGGGCCTGTAGGGTGCTGGCTAAATCGACCCTGGCGGTAGAAGTTTGGGCGTTTGAGTGGTCTAAAGGCTGGGGTGCGGGCGCAGTCTGCATGGCTTCAGCTTGGGATGGAGAGTACTGCAAAAGGATCGCGTTTGTGGTTAGGCGCGTTTGCTATGGTGGCTTACTTCACTGTCTACTATTCTACTTACTATCCCACTACCTACTATCCCAATTATGCTCACTGCCGCTGAAGCTGAACGATTAATTTTTACGTTAGTAGAGCCAGTGCGGGCGGTGGAGTCGGTGCTGCTGGCCGACTGCTTGGGCCGGGTGTTAGCAGAGCCGGTGCGCAGCGAACTGGATTTTCCGCATTGGGATAATTCGGCGATGGATGGCTATGCGGTGCGGGCGGCGGACGTGCAGCAGGTGCCGGTGAGGCTAGCGGTGGTGGCAGAAATTCCGGCGGGAACGCGGCCAGAGGTGGTGATTGGCGAGGGGCAGGCGGCGCGGATTTTGACGGGGGCGATGATGCCGGAGGGGGCGGATGCGGTGGTGATGCAGGAGGAGACGTCGCGGCAGGAGAGCGAGGTGACGGTTTTGGCGGAGGTGGCGCAGGGGTCTTTTGTGCGATCGCGCGGGAGCTTTTATCGGGCGGGGGCGGCGCTGCTGGAGGCTGGGCGGGCGATCGCACCGGCAGAGGTGGCTTTGCTGGCGGCGGCTCAGCAGACTCAGGTGAAGGTGTTTCGGCGGCCTCGGGTGGCAATTGTCTCTACCGGGAGTGAGCTGGTAGAGCCAGGTCAACCTCTGGGGCCGGGGCAGATTGTGGATTCGAACCAGTATGCTTTGGCGGCGCTGGTGGCTCAGGCGGGGGCGGTGCCGGTGCCTTTGGGGATTGTGACGGATGCGCGAGAAAAGGTGAAGCGGGCGATCGCTTTGGCACTATCTCAGGCTGATATGGTGCTCTCCTCGGGTGGGGTATCGGTGGGCGACTACGACTATGTGGATGCGGTGCTAGAAGATTTGGGGGCGACTTTGCACATTCGGTCGGTGGCGGTGAAGCCAGGAAAGCCGCTGACGGTGGCTACGGTGGGCGAGGAAGGAAGCCGGCAGCTCTATTTTGGTCTGCCCGGCAACCCGGCTTCGGCGATGGTGGGTTTTTGGCGGTTTGTGGCTCCGGCGATTCAGCGGCTTTCTGGGCGGGCGGGGTCGCCGTCTGTGGCGTTTGTGTGGGCTAAGGCGATGACTGAGCTAACGGCTGGTGGGAAGCGAGAGACTTATTTGTGGGGCGAGCTGCGAGCGACTGAAGCAGGCTATGAGTTTGTGCGCTCGGCGGGGAGCCACAGCTCGGGGAATTTGGTGAATTTGGCGAATACGAGCGGTTTGGGCGTGGTGCCGCTGGGCGAGACGAGAATTGCCGCTGGTGAGTCGGTGCGGGTGCTGGTGTGCCGGTAGAAAAGCTGGTGTGCCGGTAGAAAATTTTAGGAATAGTTTTAGAAATAGCTCCAGAAATAACTTTAGAGCGCGGCGTTCTGGCGTTCGGAAAGGACTACGCGCGGCGATTGTATGGAGCAGAGATATAAATAAAACTTGTTGAGCGAGCTAGAAAAATGGGGTAGTCTGCGAAGGGGTTGATGACCGGGGCTGTTCGGTTCTGAGCGGTTATCAGGGCGACGATGGATGAGACAAGGTATCATTTTGGTAGTATCTAACCATTGTTATAATTGCTGATTAGACTGCTGATGAGCTGGCCCAAATGGGTTGGCTTTTGGGGTCTGTACGCTAGGCGATCGCTAGGACAGCTATGGCATCACAATTCGACGATGAGTACAGTCTGCCTAACGGGGCTAGAAAGTCTGGCGGCGCTTCGAGCGCTCAGTCTAGTGGTCAAGCTAAGGCTCAGCCTGGTGGTCAAGCTAATGGTCAGTCTAGTAGTCAGTCTGGTGCTCAGTCTAAGGCTCAGCTTGGGAGTAAGCCTGTAGAAGGGAGATTGAGTCCGAAACCGCAGCCTGCTAGCTCAAAACCCGTTAGCCGGATTTCTGCTGCCAAGGGTGGCTCAAATGGAACTAGGCAAACTAGCCCTGCTCGCATATCCTCGTCGGGTTCTCAGCAGTTTTACCCAGAGACAGCGGCTGCTCATTCGACCCGTGCTCAAAAAATAGAGACTAAGCAGATAGATTCTAATCAGTTTCATCCCAAGCGAATAGAGCACAAGCATTCGCCCGCGCCTTCACCATCCTTGGAGGCAGCGGCTTCGCAGACCTGGCATGGAGATTTGTCAGCGTCGGTGATGAAGCTGCGCTGGCTGAGGAGCTGGCCGATGGTGGTGCTGATTGTTTTTGGCCTTTTGGGTACGGTGGGCGCGACGGCGATGGTTAGCCTGTTTCGGATTCCTAATTTGCCTAACTGCCGGGCGATTTTTTGGCCGACGGCTTCGGCGTCTATGCGGCTGCAGTGTGCGGAGTCTTATGCGCAGCAGGGTGATGTGGACAACTTGCTAGCGGCGATCGCATTAGTAGACCGGTTGCCAGCAGATCATCCACTGCGCGCTGATATTAACCAGCGCATTGAGAACTGGGCGAATCAGGTTTTAGATTTGGCTGAGCGCTCTTTTGAAGCGGGCGATCTGGAGCTGGCTATTGATACGGCAAATAAGATTCCCGATCGGACGGCGGCGAAGCAGCTGGTGGCTGAGCGAGTGGAACGCTGGCAGCGGATTTGGCAAGAGGGCGAGACCGACTTTTCGGCGGCGGTGACTAAGGTAAAAGAGAAGAATTTCCAGGCGGCGTTTAGCCTGTCGGTGAAGCTGCTAGATGTGGACAATAAGTTTTGGTCTTCGACTAAGTACAACGAGTTGACAAAGCTGATTGCTACGGCTAGAGACGATAGCCGGAAACTGTCTGAGGCGCTAGGGCTAGCGAAAGCCGGTACGCTGGAGGGATTTAAAGGGGCGTTGAAGGCGCTCAGAGAGATTGGAAAGGACAGCGTCTTTTTCTTGGAGGTGAAGAGCGAGCGGCAGAAAATTGGTAAGCAGATGCTGAAGCGGGGGGAGGAGCTGCTGGCAGGTAGGCAACTGAAGGACGCGCAGGCGATGCTGAACGCGGTGCCGCGCGACGTGGGTTTGAATAGAGAGATTGAAGATTCTCAAATCTTTGTGACGGCGTATCAGCAGGCTTGGACGAATAGCATTGCGGGCCTAGAAAATGCAATTACTCGGATGAAGGCGCTGAAGAAGAATCGGCCTAGCTATGCCAAGGGGCAGCAGCTGATCGCGCAGTGGCAGGACGAAATTAATAATCTCTCACTGCTAGCACAGGCGCAGGAGCGGGCGCAGCGAGGGAGTACGGCTGATTTGACT
>Ga0209194_1000910_pt1 | contig 20580 bp, 44 predicted proteins | sample COGITO_mtgs_1004_FD_184787 | JGI IMG/M metagenome (GOLD analysis project Ga0209194, IMG submission 184787) | Pelagic marine microbial communities from North Sea - COGITO_mtgs_100413 (SPAdes) (version 2) | ecosystem: Environmental > Aquatic > Marine > Epipelagic ...
TTTTAAATAATCATTCTTAACTTTAATTTTTCTAAAGTTAATTGGAAGTCCTTTATCTTTAGGAATATTTATTAATCCTAAAAATTCTATTTTATAATCTGTACTATCCATTATCATTTTTCGATAAGCAGATATTTGAACAGGATAATTAGAATAGTCAATTGACTTTGATGTTTTAAAATCAATTAATCCTAATTTACCATTCATTTTACAAATTAAATCTACTGTTCCACATGTATCTAATTCTTGTGAATAATATGTTTTTTCTGTTTCTATAACTTCTATATTCATATTATCCCACCATTCTGTAAATTTAGGGAACATAGTTTTTAATGGTTCAGAGGTAGGTGCTACAGGATTTTTACCTAAAATATAATCTTCACAAAGTGTGTGCATCATTGTTCCTATATTTGCATCTTTAATAGAAAGTTCTGCTACTTTTATTTTAAGTTTAGAAATATAAGCCTCTATCTCATCAATAGGTTTTTTATCTTCTTGCATCTGCCATCTTAAAGCCTCTAATGGTAGTTTCTTAGCCCAACCTACAATTCCAGCTTTTCCAAATCTAGGGTCAATTACAGATGTGCAACCTGTCTTAACTTCTCCATTTACTTTATATCTATATTTTTTTTCATTTGGATTAAACTCGATTTCGTTTCCATGTTTATCTATACTTATTTTTGTTGACATTTTTTTTCCTTTTCTAGTTTAGCCTTTCGATTAATTGAGTAATATCATATTTATAATATTTACTTAAAACAAATAATCTAGCTGTTGTTGTTGTTATACCTTTTTCAAATTTATATAAAGCAAATACTGATGCAAAATATAAAGGATTATCGCCTACTACTGCCTCTGCAGTAATATCTTTTTTAAGTCTAATATGTTTAAATTTTAGACCTATTATTTGATCTAAAAGCTTATGACTAGGTTTTTTCTTAAAATCCTCAATCATGCCTTTAATCATATAATCTGTTTTTACTTGTTTATTCATGTTTTCCTTTCTAGTTTAATACAGAATGACCACGACCTTTAAGGCATGATCTATACATATTAGGATAATTATAATTAGCTTTAGGAGATAGCCATAAAACACCTGGTCTAAAGTAATAATTATAAACATACTTGCCACCCTCAACTAATGTATTTGTATTATCTTTTGCTAAAGTTTTACAATGCTGTAAATCGTTTGTAAGTTCTACAGCTTTTGTATTATCAAATGTACCACTTCTGCCTGAGGTATCAACGACAGGCTTATACGCACAGGCTTGTAGCAATATAATTACGCATAGCATTTTCTTCATATTTTTTCCTTTCTAGTTTTAACTTTCTTTTATATTCTTTTAATGTAGTTGCTTGAATCTTATCCATTAATTCATAAACCTCTATAAAGAATGGGTTATTATCTCCAAATGTCCATCTTCTCTTAACAGATATTTTGTTTATAAATTTAAGCCTTTGTTCCTTTAACGACATTATGATCTCCTTTCTCTGCATTTTCTTTATCTAATAAAACTAATTCTTTTTCTATTTGATTTATTAACTTATCCAAATCTGATTTTAAATCATGATAAGTGACTAATCTTTCAATTAACCTTACCTTTTTAAATGAATAATTTATTTCTTTATCTAAACTCATATTATTACTCCTATTATTAAACCAACTACAAAACATAACCATTCTCGTCTATAATATAGTTCTATTGCTTTCCAATCGCTTTTAGTTTTGCCGAATATCAACATCTGTTGTCTCCTCTATTTTTCTTTGTCCTGTTTTATTATAACCACCTTTTAATTCTTCCTTAATAACTGATCTAGTATTCCAACCAAAAGGTATTTTGTAATCTTTAGGAAATACAAAAAGATGATATTGATTAGCTGTATCTACCAATCTATCCTCGTTAGGATAAATTTCTACTGCTTCACAATCTACACCTACTAACTCATTCTTAATTTGTTGTAAGTGTCTCCAATCATGAATTGAGGTTTTATCTCTATTCTTTATAGATATATAAGTCATTTGACCTTTAAGTTCTTTATCATGAATTTGCCAATCTGCTTGCTTACCTCTAAAAACCATAACTATATAAATATTGTTTTCGTAAGTATCACAATCAAACATTTCGTGATAATATCTTTTTGCTTCTTTCCATGAAAATTTAAGTTTTGTAAGATTATAAACAAAATCCTGACAATACTTAATTCTATCTTTCATGGGTAAGTCGTAAATCTTATGTATAGTTTTATGAAATTTATTCATTATTTTTTCTCCTTTGAGTTAAGCGAAAATGTTTTATCTTCAAACAAATCCGATTTTATTATTTGGCCTTTAGAGAACCAAATTCTAGTTGTTAAACCATAAATACTCTCATCATATAAATCCCATGTATTATTAAAGAGTTCTGGTTTAAGGCTCAAAAGATAATCTGAAAATTCTTCAACTGATTTAAATTCTTTAGTTATCTTTGTAGCTTTATTAATTATATTAACTTCTTTAGGTATGTTGTGTTCGCATATATCCATTATATTCTCCTTTAGTTAAGGGTGGCTTTTACACCACCCTGATTTAATTTAGTCAGCTCTTGATGTCATATAAGATTTAAAACCAGCATCTCTAAAAATTTTAGCGTATGCTGATGCACCTTCTTCTTTACAATCCATTGACTGACCATTGTGTTTAGATGGATTATTTAAGTAAAGACCTTTAGGATAATGTTTTCTAAATCCTAAATCTTTTAATTTTTTTCCGATTTTAGAATTTGATCTAATATCAAAAATAACAACTCCAGCAAAGCCACAATACATTGGTTCACCATATTTGTTTCCACCTGTGTTTTTATTCCAATCTTCTAAAAATTTTTCTAATGCTTTTTTAGAAGCTTCTAGACCTTTTAAATGTAAATCTAAAATATCCATTATTTACTCTCCTTTCTAAACTCTATTTGTGATTCGTGAAATACAGGGTATGATCTAAATTCGTTTTCTTTACCCTCTGAAACCATTCTAGAAAGTTTGCAAACTGCTTTAGAACCTTTAATAACTTTTGCTTTAAGTTTTCTAGCTTGATTAAAAGTACAAAAACCACCTTTAAGATTAGTAGCTTCTAATTTTTCAAGATTTTTTCCTGAAAAAGTTTGTTTAGTATATATATTATAGTACATGTTTTTTTCTCCTTATTAGTTATTCACTAATTAATCATGATTTTCAGATATAAGTAAATAGTTAATAAAGCCTATGTAATAACACTTTTAGCGTGTTATTTATTAATAAAGCAAAAATATTAATAAAAAGTAAATTAATTTGTATATACTTACACTAGAGTTTAAATAGATTGCAGATAATGATTAAATCGGATAAAAAAGAAATTGAGTGTATTCATTATGCTCCCTTTCTAGTTATAAATGGGGTAAGTTTCCGATTTTCTTACCCCACAAACTCACAGGAAAATAAATGGATAATAGAACAAGGATAGCTTCAATGCTTGTGGCTCATAGGTATGCTAAAAATTTAACTCAAACTAAAGTAAGTAAAAAGTTAGGAGTGACTTTTCAGCAAGTTCAAAAGTATGAGAGAATGATTAATAAAATAACATCAGATAAGTTAATAGAGTTCTGTAATGCTTTAGATATAAGATTACAAACTTTTCAAGATGGCGACCCTTATCAAGTTTTAGATGGTGCTGATATTTCTATTCTTAAAAAAGAAAAAGCTTTAAGTATTATTGAAAGTCTGTCGGAAAGATTTGATAAACCTTTATTATTAACTAAAGAAATGGAGATAACAAATGATCAAAGTTCAAGTAGATAAAGTATGGCTTGGAAAAGTAAGTGTAAGAGATTACATTTATAAGAAAGCTTTAAGAAAAAAGGAAAGTCTAGGTATAGTTCATGGTAAAGAATATATGTGGATTCCTTATGAAAAATTAAAATCTGCTAAATCTTACACAGAAGCTAGTTTTAAAAGCAAGTTTAATGGGAAAGAATATAGACTTGTAGATTTTGATTGGAAACCTTATAAAGAAGATAATAGCAAACAGGAGAAATTATTATGAGTGGAGAAGAATTTTTAGATATTCCTAAAACTGATGAAACTCAACAATCTACACCTGAAGAAAATTATTTTTCAAGGTCTAAAAATCAATGGCTTTTAGTTTCGGATATGTCCGATATGCATGTTCGTAGAGCATTTAAAAGATTGTTAAGAATGATTAGGCTAGGAACACTTATAGAGTTATCTGATTATGACCCTAAAAATGATTCTATAATAAAAGAAGAAATATCTTTTATTGAAAATCATCTTAATAAGATAAAGGAAAAATTAAGTGACTGAACTCAAAGAAGAACACTTTGAAGTAATAGATAGAAATAGGCATAGACGACATGAAGAAATGAAAAAACAAGATAAGATTAGATTTGATAAATTAAGACAAATCGGTTGTATAGCCTGTTCTAAAAGAGGTCTTTTTTCGGAGCCTGTAATACATCATATTAGAAAACATACAGGCTTGGGTTTAAGACCACCACATACTGATACAATACCTTTATGTCCACAACATCATAATATGGGGAATGAATCAGTACATTTAAATAAAAAAAAGTTTTATTCTTTATTCGGAACAGAGTATGAACTTTTAGAAGAAACAAATCAAAAAATTAAACAACTAGAAAAGGAAGATATATTTTATGACAAAGGAAACGAATAAATTTCATGCATTACAATTATTTACAGATACATTTACTGCTGAAACTGTCCATTTAACTAACGAAGCTATAGGAATATATATTAGGCTATTAAGCTTTGCATGGACTAAAAATGCTAAACCCTTTACTACTGAAAATGCTTATAGAATTTGTCAATGTAAAACAGATGATTGTTGCATAAATGTCTATGAAGTTTTGCAAGAATTTTTTATATTAAATACAGAAGATAAAGAAAATCGTAATAAAAATACATGGACACAAAAGAGATTAGTACATGAACATGAGTATTTAACTAATAAATACAACGCTAGAGCAGAAGCTGGTAAAAAAGGGGGTCTAGCAAAAAGAGATTTAGCTACAAGCAAAACTCAAGCACCTATACCTATACCTAAACCTATACCTAATGATAAATATGATAGTCAGTTTGAGCAAGCTTGGAAAGATTTATTAAAAAAAAGAGGTTCTAAATATAAGGCTCATGAAATATGGCTTAAATTATGGAGTAAAGGAATATTAAAAGAAACAGACTTTCCTATGTTAATTAGTAGTTATAATTCTCAAATTAGAGAAATAGAGGATAATAAATTTATTCCTCATTTTTCTACTTGGTTATCTCAAAGAAGATGGGAAATTTCAGATGACGAAGAAAAAGTTCAAGATATAATTTCTAGGCTTAAAAAACTAGGATATGTTCATTATGCTACAGATGGTACATTTGAGAAATTTAGTAAAGATGGTAAATATTATAAAATAGATAGATTAGATGAAAAACATCAAATTCAATTAATTCAATGAAAGCTTTATTAAGAATATTTAGGTATTGCAGAATAAGAATAATTAAATTAAGTATTGAAAATAGACAACTTAAACTGCAAATAGAATATTTAAGGGCTACATTAAATAAAGATGAATATACGAAGCATTAAATATGGCAGAAAAAAGATTAAAATTAAATATGAAATATTAAAAAATTTATATGGATTTTATGAGCCTAATAAAAACTTGCTTGTATTTGATAAAAGGGTAAAAGGAATAAAGTTGTTTAATACGATAATGCACGAATTATTTCACATAATAATTAATCATTCAGGAATAGATGTAAATGGTAGAGGAGAAGAACCTATAGCACAAGCTATTGGAGATGGTTATGAAAAAGTATTTAAACAAAATCCTAATCTATGGAAATCACTAACTAAACTATTAAAAGGATAATATGGAAATAATAGAAATGGATATAAATGAGATTAAACCTTATAAGGATAATCCTAGAGAAATTTCACAAGAAGCAGTTAAAAAAGTTAAAAATTCTATATCAGAATTTGGAAATAATCAACCTATCGTAGTAGATCAAAATAATGTTATTGTTGTAGGTCATACTAGATGGAAAGCATTAAAACAGCTTAATAAAACTAAAGCTTTTGTAATTAAAAAAGAATTTGATAAAAATAAGGCAGTTGCTTATAGAATTATGGACAATAGATCAGGTGCTGAATCTAAATGGGATAAACAATTACTTATGTCCGAGTTGCAAGTTTTAAAAGATGATAAGTTTGATTTAGATTTAACAGGCTTTGATGCTTTAGAACTAAAAGACATTATGTTAGATAAAGATTTATTTGAACCTACAGATAAAGACGATCAAGGAAAGCTAGATCAAGACACTAAAGAAGTATGTCTAGAATGTGGCCAAGTTATTAATGGATAAAGGATTGTTTATTGATTATTGTAGTTATGAAGCTTCTAAATATGCAGTATTAAATTATCATTACTCTAAAGCCATGCCATCTGGAAAATTAGTTAGATTTGGAGTTTGGGAAGATAAAGAATTTATAGGTTCAGTTTTATTCGGCTCTGGGGCTAACCCTAATATGTCTAAAGTAGTTAATCTTACACCTTATGAAGTATGTGAGTTAGTTAGAGTTGCTTTAAATAAGCATAAAAACCCTGTATCTAAAATAGTTTCATTTTGTATGAAGAAATTAAAAAAAGATTTTCCTAATATAAAAGCAGTAGTAAGTTATGCTGACCCTATACAAAATCATAAAGGTAAAATATATCAGGCTATGAATTGGCTATATTTAGGCGAAACTAAAACTGCTACTCACTATATGCTAGATGGTAAATTTTATCATTCTAGATCACTAAATCAAAAAAATAGAGAAAATGAGACATTTGATAGAAGTGCTTATGAAAAAGTTTATTTAAAAAAGTATAAATATATTTACTTATTTGATAAAGGATTAAAGAAACAATTAAATGAAACATTAAAACAATATATTGCGTAGGCTTTAGAAAGGCTAGGTGGTACCCCCATTTAGATAGATGGTGCAATTCCAATCCCTACGCTCCACACTTGAAATAAAGTTAAAAAAGGACATAATAAGGCATATGGCGAGACCAATGAAAAAAATAGATGAAGAAGCAGTGAAGAAATTAGCACAATTACATTGCACTTTTGACGAGATTGCAGAATTTTGTGAGGTATCTACAAAGACTTTACAAAGGCATTATGTCCACCTTATAAAAAAGGGACGAGAGATGGGCAGAATAAGTTTAAGGAGAGCACAATTTGAGAAAGCTTTATCAGGTAATGTTGTTATGCAGATATGGTTAGGAAAGCAACATTTAGATCAAAGAGATAAGATAGAACAAACAAACTTTAATGAGCCTTTACCACTAATTATAAATGCTAAACCAGAAGAAATAGAAGATGGCAAAAAAAAAGGGTAATGTATTTGGTGCAGTTATAGAATACACTAAAACAGAAAAAGGTACATCTATTGGCAGAAGAAAGATTACATCAACTATGAATAAAAATAAACGCAGACAACAGAAAGCAAAGTATCGTGGACAAGGAAAATAAGAGAAGCAACTTCTACCCAACAGGCGAGATAATAGATTATAGTTTGCCTCAATCATTTACTAAAGCATTAAAGGGTGCTTCATGTGGAGATTGTGGGCTTTATAGTAATGCTAGATCGTTTTGTGGTAGATGGGGTGCAAAAGGTGTTAAAGATACTTATGTATGCCACGAATGGAGAAAAAGGTTTTTTAAAAGATAGTTTTGTGATATTTATGCCACATGGCTAAATTTAAAGGTAGAACTGTAAAACTTAACAAACCCATGCGTGGGGATGTAAAAAAATTTAAAGTATTCGTAAAGAATCGTAAAACAGGCAGAGTAGTCAAAGTTAATTTTGGCGATAAAAAGCTATCTATTAAAAAGAATATTCCAGCGAGAAAAAGATCATTCATGGCGAGGTTTCGTCCCATCTTGGCTAAAGCTAAAAGATCAGGAAAACAACTTAATACAACTCCTGTATATTGGGCAGTAAGATCATGGCAAAAAGGCTTTAAATTATAATGGATAAGATCGTTTATAAATTCTTTGGTATAATAGATAATTGTTTTGCATGGGTAGAAAGTAAATTTAAAAAAAAGAAAAAGAAATAATATGGGTAGGATTATGAACTATTATTTTACAGGAATGTTGATCTTAGGTTTTGTATTTCTCGCCTTATGTGTGAAACCATTATGAAAATATCTGACAATACATCTGTTGCTATGCCAATTAAAAACATGGTTGGAATTGTTATTGCTGTTGCTATGGGTGTCTTTGCATATACAGAAGTTACAGCCAGACTTACAAGCTTAGAAACATCAAGAGAATTATTCCAAGCTGATCTACTTAAAAAATCTGAGCAACTACCAACTGATCAAGAACAATATATGTTGATAGAAGATTTATATAAGACAACAGAAAAATTAGAATTAACTCAAGAACAAAACATGACTAATAAAGTTAATATACAATTTTTAAGAGATCAATTAGATAAAGCATTAGATGATGTTGAGCATTTAAAAGATAAGGTAAGACAAAATGGAAACAATTATTAGTAGTGTGGTTGCATTGTGTATGTTTGTTGCTGGAGAACTACAAGAACATAGAATCCAAGAGAAAATGTCAGATTGCTTAAAAGGTAAAAGAATTGCTGAAAGAACAAACACAGGAAATAATATTGAATATAAGTGTGGAAAAGTACAAGCTGAATTAGAAGAAAATATAGATGGCAGTAAGTCTATTAAAAAGATAGTGTCTAAACAATGAAATTTATTTTGGTATTCTCTCTATGCTCTGCAATTACAGGATATTGCCAAAACCCCACAGTAGTACAAAAAGATTTTAATTCATGGACAGAATGTGTTAAGGGTGGTGCAGAGATTACTATAATAACTACAGAAAATTATTCAGAAAGATTTAACAAAGAAAAATTATATATATCTTACTTTTGTAATGAACATAACTCTAACAAAACCCCAGCATAAAGTTTCATCAAGCAATAAAAGATTTAGAGTATTAGTATCAGGTCGTAGATTTGGTAAAACCTATTTATGTATTACTGAAATGATGAAGTATGCCACTCAAATAAACAAAAAAATCTGGTATGTAGCACCTACATTTAAAATGGCTAAAGAAATTGTGTGGTCAAACCTTAAAGATATGCTTTCTCAATTTAATTGGATAGAAAACATTAATGAATCTAATATGACTATAACAATTAAAAAAACAGGCAGTAAAATATCATTAAAAGGTTGTGATGCTTATGATAGCTTGAGGGGAGTTGGATTAGACTTTTTAATATTAGACGAATTTGCTGACATTGAGGAAAAGGCTTGGACAGAGGTATTAAGAGCATCTGTATCTGATACTGAGGGAGATGTACTAATGTGTGGTTCGCCAAAGGGCTATGGTAATTGGTCTTATAGAATGTACCTTAAAGGGCAACAGGGCGACAAGGAGTGGGATTCATTTCAATTTACTACCTTGCAAGGTGGAATGGTATCAAAAGAAGAAATAGAGCAAGCTAAACAAGATATTGACATTAGAACTTTTAGACAAGAGTTTGAGGGTACATTTGAGAACTATGCTGGAAGCGTTTATTATAACTTCCACCCTGTAGAAAGTGTAGTAGATAAACAAATAGATTGGACAAAGCCATTACATATTGGCATGGACTTTAATGTGGATCCAATGAGTGCTTGTGTAGGACAAATAGAAAAAGATAAAATATATTTTTTAGATGAAGTAATAATTTATTCAAGCAATACTGATGAAATGGTAGAAGAAATTAGAAATAGATATGGAACTAAAATACCTATTTTTATTTACCCAGACCCAGCTTCTAGACAAAGAAAAACTTCTGCTGGTGGTAGAACTGATTTAAGCATATTACAAAATGCTGGATTTAAAGTTAAATGTAAATTAAAGCACCCAGCTATCCGAGATAGGATAAATGCTGTTAATAGCAAACTAAAAGATTCTAATGGTAATAGGCATATTTTTGTTTCACAATCGTGTAAAACTATTGTAAAAGGATTGCAACGACAAATTTACAAGGAGAATACGAATATTCCTGATAAGGAAGATGGCTTTGATCACATGAATGACGCAATAGGCTACATGGTAGATTTTTTAAAACCTCTTACAACTCAGGCAGTATTTTCTAGACCAACAAGATGGGCAATAAAATAGTATGGCATACACAAGAGATCAAGCATTAGACACTCACAAAGACTATTCAGAAACTATAAATAATTGGGAGTATTATATAAGATCGTATAATGGTGGGTACGACTATATGATTGGTCAATATCTTAATAGATACAACCTTGAATTAGACAACGAATTTAACCAAAGATTGGCTAATACTCCATGCGATAATCATTGTAAAAATATCATACAAATTTATTCATCATTTTTATTTAGAGTAAGACCAAGTAGAGATTTTGGCGATATGCAAGATGAACCTAGTTTAGAATCATTTTTAAAAGATGCTGATCTTGAAGGTAATAATTTAAACTCTGTAATTAAACAAGCACAAAACTATGCATCTATTTATGGTCATTGTTTTTTAGTGTTAGATAAACCAAATGTAACTACAAACACTAGAGCAGAAGAATTAGATCAAGATATTAGACCATACTTATCAATCGTTACTCCAGAGAATGTTTTAGATTGGAACTTTCAAAGACAAGTTAATGGTAAGTACGAACTTAACTATTTAAAGATTAGAGAAGAAGTAGATAGAGAGGGTGGTACTTATATGAGAATTTGGTATCCTGATAGAATAGATACTATTTACATGGCTGAAAGAGAAGAACCTAGATTGATAGATTCTGCACCTAATATGATTGGTAAAATACCAGCAGTTATTTTGTACAATTCTAAATCTCATAAAAGAGGAATTGGCCAATCTGATTTAACTGACATAGCTGATTTACAAAAATCTATTTATAATGAGTATTCTGAAATGGAACAACTAATTAGATTAACTAACCACCCATCATTAGTAAAAACTCCTAGTGTTAATGCTAGTGCTGGTGCTGGAGCAGTTATAGAAATGCCTGATGAAATGGAACCTAATTTAAAACCATATCTATTACAACCATCTGGTCAAAACTTACAAGCTATTATGGATTCAATTAATAATAAAGTTCAATCTATAAATAGAATAGCACATACAGGAGCAGTAAGAACTGAAAAGACAGGGATTACTTCTGGTGTAGCTTTACAAACAGAATTTGAATTATTAAATGCTAGACTATCTGAGAAAGCTGACAACTTACAAATAGCAGAAGAACAACTATTTAGATTATATGCTTTATTTCAAGATACTACATTTGATGGAGAAATTAATTATCCTGATAGTTTCAATATTAGAGATTATGCTACTGACCTTATGTTCTACCAACAAGCAAAAGCTATTGGTGTTCAATCTCCTACATTATCAAAAGAAATTGACAAAGAAATAGCAAGAGCAGTAGTTGATGATGATGAAAAATTAAATGATATTTTTGATGAGATAGATGTTAAATCAGAAGTAGGAGAATTTACACAAGACGAGCCACAACAAGAAGATCAAGAAGTGGAAGAAGAAGAAATTTAATGAATGTCAGATATAGTCAAAGAAGCTACAGAATATCGTATCAAGCAAATTGAATTAGCAGAAGCTAAATATTATAAAACTTTAATAGCTACATTAGATAGAATAGAACGAGAAGTTATTTCATTAGCTAATAGACTTCCTACACAAGATGGAAAATTAATTGAATTACAATCAGCTATAGCAATAAGACCAAGAATAAAATTTATTTTAGAAAAAGAATATTTAGCATGGTCAGATACAGTTGTTAGAGAGGGTTTTAATAAACAAGCTAAACGAATTGAAAAAGCTTTTAAGTTAATTGGTAATATACCACCCGAGTTTCAAGAATTAACAAAGGGCGATCTAGCATTAGTACAAAATTTAAAACAACAATATTTTACACAATTTAAAGATGTATCTAATACATTTACAAGAAGATTATCAGAAAAGGTTTATCAAAACACTCTTGTTGGTAGTGATTTTGCAGTATTAGAAAAGGAACTAAGACAAACCATTAATGGTATTTATGCTAGTGCAGATGACCCAGAAGCACAAAGACTTATAGACTATATAAATGAAAATAAATTTGATAAATCTAAAAAAGCTTTAGTAGATAAATCAATACAAACATTACAATCTAAATTTGCTAGAGATCGTGCTGGGGAGAACATGAAAAGGTATGCTGGACAGATTTTAAATGATTCCTTGAGAGATTTTGACGCAACCCTTAATTTTAATAAGTCAAATGATGCTGGATTAACTTATGTTAAATATTATGGGGATATAATACCTACTACTAGAAAGATTTGCAGAAATGTAATTAGTGGGGTATATGATAAGAGGAAAAGTGGACTTTTCACAATTGATGAAGTCAATGAACTATGGGCAAGGGAAAGTTGGAAAGGCAAGAAGTCTGGAAATCCTTTAGTTGTTCGTGGTGGTTATAATTGTCGGCATCAATGGTCATATGTCAATCCAGATTGGTATGACAGTAATGGCGAACTAATAATATAACAATAGGAGAACAAATGTCCGAAGAAAAAACAAATGTTGCACCAGAAGTAGCAACTGAAACACCAAAAGAAGAAGTAAAAGTAGAAGAAACAAAACAAAATACTTTTACCCAAGAACAATTAGACAACATAATTAAAACAAGACTTGAAGCTGAAAAATCTAAATACGAAAAAAAACTTCAAGAAGAAGAAAAGCAAAAACAAGAAATTTTAAAACAAGAACAATTAAAAGAAGCTAAGACTAAGCAAGACTTAGAAAAGATTATGCAAGAAAGACTATCTGAAAAAGAACAAGAACTTTTAAGATATAAAAATCAAATTAAAAAAGAAAAGGTTGATAATTCAATACTATCTGTTGCATCTTCTAATAAAGCTATTAGCCCAGCACAAGTTGTTGCTTTACTAAAAGATGAAGTTAAGTACACAGATGATGGTCGTATAGAAGTAGTTGATAATAATTCTAATGTACGATATAACCCACAAGGAGAACTACTTACAATTGAAGATCGTGTTAAGGAGTTTTTAGATAGCAACCCACATTTCCGTCAAGGGTCGTTGTCTGGTTCAGGAAGCCAGAGTGCTATTGGTGGTAAAACTGTTAAACCTTTTAATCTACAGGACTTGGACTTAACAAAACCAGAAGATCGTAAAGCCTATGCAGATTATAGGAAGAAACGAGATTCAGGTGCTGTTGAGATTAACTTTAATAATAAATAAACTTAATAGGTAATAACATGGCAAACGAAAGCACAAGTTCTACACTATCGGAACTATACACAGAGATAGTAGCAGAAGCACAATTTGTAGCTTCTGAAAAATCCATCATGAGAAACTTAGTTAAAAACTATGCTATCACAGGTGGTGGAAAAGCAGTTGAAGTTCCTGTTTATGCGCAAGTATCAGCATCAGCAGTAGCAGAAGCAACTGACTTATCTAACACAGCAATTGACCCTAGTTCAGTAACTATTACTGCTTCTGAGGTTGGTGTTATGACTACTCTAACTGATTTAGCAAGAAACTCTGCTCCAAGAAATGTAGCTGGAGATATTGGTAAATTGTTTGGAGAAGCACTAGCAAGAAAACAAGACGCAGATTTAACTGCATTGTTTGATGGCTTTTCAACTACATTAGGAGATGGTACAACTGCAATTAATTCTGCAACTATCTTTAATGCTCTTTCAACTTTAAGAGAAAATGCTCTTAACATTGATGAGTGTGCAGTAGTGTTACACCCAAAAATTGCTTATGACCTTAAAGCTGGTTTGACTAATACATTCGCAAACGCAAATGCAAATGATTTAGCAAATGAGGCATTAAGATCAGGCTTCGTTGGTAGATTAGCTGGTATGCCTGTATTTGAAACTTCAAATATAGCTAACACAGGTACTGCTGGGGACTATAAAGGTGGTGCTATGCACAGAGATGCTTTAGCAATCGCTATGATGCAAGATGTGAAAATCGAAACTCAAAGAGATGCTTCTCTAAGAGCTGACGAGATTGTAGCTACATCAGTATATGGTGTTGGAGAAATCCATGATTCATATGGTGTTGAACTACATCACGATTCATCAATTCAATAATAATTGAATACTTTGTGAGGGTGGGAAACTGCCCTCGCATTAAACTAAGGAGATATAATGGTTAAAATAGTACAAGAAAAACAGCCTACTGTTAAATTACAAAAAGGCGACAAAATTATAGAAAGAACTGTAAAACAATATCAAGACAATAAAGCTAAATGGGATTTTAAAGGTTTTAATGTTGTTCAAGATAATGTAAAAGAAGCTAAAGAGGTTGTTGCAGAAAATGTAGTACCTTTAAAAAAGAAAAGAAAAACAAGGAAGAAAAAAGATGAACAAATGGATAATTAAACAAACAAGAAAATGGTCAAAATGGGTTTGGAGAAAAAGCATTAATAATCCAATGTACTCTATCCCTTTAGTGTTAATAATTGCTTATTTAATTTGGAAATAAATTATGGCTAATTATACAGGTGCAGATGTAATCGTTGCTGGAGATGTAACTAAATATCAACCAGATGCTTTTGATTTTGGTATAGCTTCAACTGATACAGAAGCAGTTAATTTTTTTGCACAAACTACTAATGATATTTTTAGAGCATTAAGAGTAGAATGGTGGCCTGTATATAAAACAAATATATTCACAGATATAACAGTTTTAAATACTGCTGAAATGGTTAATACAAAAGTAAATTTAGACCAATTTGAAAGAGCTGGTGTTTATTTATTTCTTGGAAGATTCTATTTACCAGCATTAACTAAATTTAGACCAGAAACAGAAAAAGATAGATTTGAAAGAATGCAAGAATATTACATGAGCCAATATAATATTGAATGGAGAATGATATTAGAAGATGGTGTTGAGTATGATGTAGATTCTGATGGAACTATCGTATCCAATGAGAGAGAGCCATTACATGGGTTTAGAAGATTGACTAGATAATGACCATTGATTTAAAAATCAAAACAAATGCAGATTTAATAAAAAAAAGATATGCAAGAATACAAAGAAAATTTAAAAGCATAATTGAAAAAGGTGTATTACAAGCTGGCTTCCAATTATTAGATATTATAAGAACTAAAACCTCAAAAGGCATTGATTTTAGAGATAGACCTTTTCTTCCATATTCTGCAGGCTATTTAAAAAAATTACAAAAAGAGGGTAAATCAACTAAAGTAGATTTATTTTATTCAGGTCGTATGTTAGGTGCTTTAACACCTGGCTCAAGAACAGTAAAAAAAACAGGAACAAATAAAATTACATTAGGATTTAGTAATTCTCAAATGCTTCAAAGAGCATTATTTAATCAAGTATTAGGTAAAAATAAGAGGGAATTTTTTGGATTTAATGATAGAACAGCTAATATAATAAGAAAACAATTTAACAGATTTGTTGCAAAGGAATTTAGGAGATCAAGATTATGAGTGTAAGAGAAAACATAGCATCTAATTTATTGTCAGTTATATCTGCTATATCTAGTCCAACAATTAAAAAAGCTACTAGACAACCTTTTATATTAGATGAATTATCTGAACAACAATACCCAGCAGTAATAGTACAAACATCAGAAGAAAATAGAGATGATAGTGAATTAGGGAGTGGTGCAAAAACAAGACATGGTACTATTGATTTCGTTATATTAGGTTTTGTTAAAGGTGCAGAGGCTAATATAGATACAAAAAGAAACGAGTTAATTACAGCTATTGAAACTGCAATTGAAACTGATATTACTAGAAATGGTAATGCACTTGATTCGGAAGTTGTTCAAGTAGAAACTGACGAGGGTAGTTTATTTCCAGTTGGTGGCATTAGAATGACAATTAGATGTATGTATGAATTTCAATCAGGAACACCATAATGGCTAAAGCAGATCAATTAATAGACAAGCTAGAAAACAAATTAGATGATGTTGAAAAGCTAGTAGATGAAATTTCTTTAATGATTATGGATTGTAGAAAAAAAATAGATAACTATAAAGATGGCGAAAGTATAGAAGATTTTCCTGAACTAGATGAGTTCAATGAACTTGACGAAGAAGAAGAAAACTAATAAAAGAGCATTATGGCTAAAGATATTAAATTATATAAAGGTAATTCAGAGATCATTATAAATGAATCTAACCTTGAACATTTTTTAAGACTAGGCTATAAGCAAGAAAAAGAAAATAAACCAAAATCTAACAAGGATAAAAAGACATGGCAACACATCACGGAAAAGAAGGAGTTGTAACAGCTGGTGGAACTGCTGTTGGGGAACTAACATCATTCACACTTGAAACAACAGGAGATGTAGTAGAGGATACAGCTTTAACAGATGCAACTAAATCATTTGTTAGTGGTAGAACATCATTCTCTGGTACTTTAGAAATGCACTTTGATGAAACTGATGCTCCGCAAGAAACTTTAACTGCTGGTTCTTCTATCTCATTTGTTTTATTACCAGAGGGTAATACTGCAGGAGATGCAAGTTACACAGGAACAGGTATTGTTACAGGTATGAGTATTAATAACTCAATGGACGCAATTATTTCAAGAACTGTTACTTTTCAAGGAACAGGTGCTTTAACTATAGGTACTGTATAATCCTAATTTATGTCAGTTATTGATAGAGTTAAATCTCATTTTGAAACTCTTAAAACTATCACTATTGAAGTTGAGGAGTGGAAAGACGAGCATGGTAATCCGAGTGTATTCTATTCTGAGCCATTAACCCTTGAAGAAAAAAACATCATCTTTAAGAAGTCTAACAACTTTCAAGACTTAACTATTCTTGTTGATTTGCTTATAATGAAACTGCAAGTCAAAAATGATAAAGGCGAAATGATAAAAGCCTTTAGCCCAGAAGATAAATTTGCATTAAGAAAAAAAGCTGATTCAAATGTTATCTCTATAATTGCTAATAAAATTCTTTTAGAAACTAATTATGAGGAAGCTGAAAAAAAGTAGATAGCGACCCTGATGTTAGGTCGCTTTTAATAGTAGCAGATAGATTACACATCACAATTCAACAAGTTCTTGATATGCCAATGAGCCATTATAATCTTTGGCTAGCTTACTTGAAAAAAGAACAAGAACAGTATAAAAAGAACCAAGCATTAGCACAATCAAGGAACTTAAAGTAATGGCAAACCAAAAACTAAACATAGATATTGTAGCACGAGATAAAGCAAATCGTGTTTTAGGAACTGTTAATAAGAGTTTATCTCGATTAAAAAATTCTGTGTTTAATCTTAGAAATGCTTTTTTAGGTTTAGGTGCTGGTTTAGTTGCTAGAAATTTAGTTAATACAGGAAAAGATATAGAAAATCTTAGAGTTAGATTAAAATTTTTATTAAAAAATACACAAGAGGGAACTAAAGCATTTGATAATATGGCAAAATTTGCTTCTAAAGTTCCTTTTTCATTAGAAGAAATTTCACAAGGTTCAGGTATTTTAGCAACAGTTACAGATAATGCAGACGATCTAAATAAAATGTTAGAGATAACAGGTAATGTTGCGGCAACAACAGGTTTAGATTTTAGAACAACAGCAGAACAAATACAAAGATCATTTAGTGCTGGTATTGGTGCGGCAGACTTATTTAGAGAAAAAGGTGTAAGAAATATGCTAGGCTTTAAAGCTGGTGCGGCAGTATCTATTGAAGAAACAGTACAAGCATTTGAAAAAGTATTTGGTAAAGGTGGAAGATTTGGAAAATCAACTGATGAATTAGCAAAAACATTTCAAGGTACTCTATCAATGATAGGAGATAAAATTTTTAACTTTAAAAAGGTATTGTTAGAAGCTGGGTTTTTTGAAGAACTTAAAAATCAATTTGGAGAATTAGATAAGTTTTTAGTAAATAATGCAGAGAAAATAGAAAGAATAGCAGTAGCACTAGGTAAAAATCTTGCAAAAGCATTAATAGGTGTTGTTGATATAAGTAAAAAATTAATTCCATTTTTAAAAGATGTAGGAAGATTTTTAAAAGGAATTAAAGATACTTTTTTTGCTTTACCAGAGTTTATTCAGCAAATAGGAATTATAGGTGCAGTTCTATTAGGTAAAAAAGGTTTTGTTGGTTTAACAGTTATTCTTGCGGCAATTAAAAAAGCAGAAGAATTTGGAAAAAAGTTTGGAGAAAAAGGAATAAAAGTAGAAATGAAACCATTTGAACATGAGTTATCTGGTAATGCTCAAATAGCTGAAAGAAATAAATTAATACATGATACTGCCATAGCAATAGAAAATGCAATAGAAAAAGAAAAACTATTAAAAGAGGAATTTTTAAAAACACAACAACCTATTCAAGACCTTATACATGATCTATCTATTGAATTACCAAGTGCTTTTGAAACAGCAAGAGATGAAGCATTTGGTGGATTTAAAGAGGGATTAAAAGAAGAATTTGATGTTAGCATTTTTGATAGATTTAAAAAAGCTGGTCAAGATTCATTAAAATCATTAAAAACTTCTTTAACTGATTTTGTTATGACAGGTAAGATGAGTTTTGAAACTTTAAAAATTGCTATTATAAGATCATTAGTTGAGGCATTAATAGGGTCAGCAGTTACTTTTGCGTTAAAAAAAGCTACAGCAATATTTAAATTTCAAGCTATTAGAGAGGGTTTAATATCTGCATATAAAGCTGGTGCAAAAGCACTAGCATCAGTTCCTTTTCCATTTAATCTTGCTGCAGCTGGAGCAGTTATTGGAACAGGTATTGGTTTAGTAAATAAAATAAAAGGGTTTCAATCTGGTGGTGCTGTATCTAAAGGACAACCAATTATGGTTGGAGAACAAGGGCCAGAATTATTTGTACCAAATCAAACAGGACAAATTACACAATCTGCTAGAGGTACAGGTGGTGGCGAAACAAATATTAATTTTTCAATTAACGCAACAGATGTTAGAGGTGTAAAAGAATTATTAATTGATAACAGAGCAACAATCGTTAATGTAATTAATTCTGCATTAAATGAAAAAGGTAAAGAGGCAATAGTATAATGAGTGGACAGTTTCCAACTTCTCCAGCACCTAAAGACGCTAGTATTGGTTCAGTACAAAATACTATCGTAAGTGTAACAACATCTGGTAGAGTTCAAACAAGACAAATTGATGGTCAAAAATTTAGTATTACTTTGGATTACCCACCAATGAGCAGATCAAACTTTGCACCGATTAAAGCATTTATTATGAAACAAAGAGCAAGATTAAATACATTTACTGTTATTCCACCTGTTGTATCAAATGCACAAGGTGTAGCCACAGGAACTATAAGTGTTAATGGTGCTATATCTTCTGGTGCAACTACTTGTACTATTGATGGCATGGCCACAAGCACAAATGATATTTTAAAAGCTGGAGATTACTTTAGATTTACAGGACAAGATAAAGTTTATATGGCAGTTGAAGATTTAGATTCAGATGGTTCTGGAGAGGGAACACTTACTTTTGAACCACCATTAAGATCAGATGTAGCAAATGATGTAGCTTTAATTTATGATAATGTTGATTTTACTGTAAGACTTTCTAATGATATTCAAGAATATTCTATTGTAACTAACGATCTTTATAAGTATCAGATAGACCTAATAGAAAATTTATAAATGACAAAATATCTTGTAAGGCATTATGTTACTGCTGATTTTATTGCAGAAAAAGTAGTTGATGAATCAGAAATAGATTCAGAAAAAAATAATTTAAAACAAAATACCATTCCAGATGGAAGTTTTAGCTTTATTATGGTAGAACAAAGCGAAAAGTTAATACGAACAACTTACGAGAAATATGACGAGAACATTAACAACAGCAGTAAAGAATGAACTTGAAACAGATAGCTTACAGCCTGTTACCCTTGTTTATATTAATGTAAGCACAGGATTTAGATTTACAGATCATTATAAAGATATTACTTACGATTCAAATACCTATTCAGCTTCTTCATTATTTACTAAAATATCTAGTGTTACAGAATCATCAGAAATAGAAGTTAGCAATATGACTATATCGTTTTCTGGTGCAGATCAAACAATCATATCTTTATTTTTAAGCAATAACTATATGGAGAAAGAAGCAGAAGTTTATAAAGCATTTTTAAATACAAGTGAGGGTGTAATAGCTGACCCATTTTTATTATTTAAAGGTAGGATTGAATCTTTTAGTATTGATGAAAGTATTAATCAATCAAACGCAAATATTGTAGTTGCATCTCATTGGTCAGACTTTAGTAAAATAGAGGGTAGAAAAACAAACACAGGTTCACAAGAATTACATTTTTCAGGAGATTTAGGTTTTGAATTTGCTTCACAAACAGTACAAGATATTAAATGGGGTAAAGCATAATGCAAGATGTTATAAATCTATTTAATAAATTTGATCGATATAAAGGCAAACAGATTAATAATTATTTAGAGCCATCAATTAAACTTAATCAATATA
>Ga0209194_1000914_pt1 | contig 20433 bp, 20 predicted proteins | sample COGITO_mtgs_1004_FD_184787 | JGI IMG/M metagenome (GOLD analysis project Ga0209194, IMG submission 184787) | Pelagic marine microbial communities from North Sea - COGITO_mtgs_100413 (SPAdes) (version 2) | ecosystem: Environmental > Aquatic > Marine > Epipelagic ...
TTTGTTGCATAAATAAATCCACTCATAGCAAGGGTTTCAGCGGTCGAAAAGTCGGAAAATCCTCAAATTCAGCTTTTCCAGAGCCTGAAACCCTTATATAGCAGCGATCATTCATGCAACAAAGCCGAACAAGACTCCTCAAGGAATACCCTGAAACGAAGGAAAGGAGCGGACAGACAACTTCTTGTTTGAAGCTGATAGTTTGATTATGTGCTGTGTGCCACCTGCTGCGCTTCAGCGAGAGTCACTTTTAGGGAATGGCCCTGAATGCCTGTGATAACAATAGGTATAAGGCACGTTCTGCCGTTTATGCGCTGTGCCAGATAGCGGCTCTGTCTCTGCTATGCGCTATTGGCTCGATGCCGCCATCAGTATCTGCGCAGGTTTGAGTCGATAGCGGCAGGGCAGCGGATCGTCAGCACTTGCCATAAGAGAATCACTTTTACTTTGCTCAGATGCTTTACTTTTTTCAGAGAGAGATGTGATGATATATCTTTTCGTAGCTGCTGACCATATTATCGATATTGCAAAAAGACTCTGCTCGCTGGCGACAGTCTTTGCGAGATAGGGTTGCCGCGATACGTATCGCTTCAGCTAGCTGATCAACACTTTCATCTTTGACGGTGACACCACAGCGCGCTGTCAAAATCTCTCCTACGGCCCCTCTGTCAAAAGCAGCTACCGGCGTTCCTGAGGCAAGTGCTTCTGCATAAACAATTCCGTAGGGTTCTTCCCAGCACGGTGTGTTAACAAAAACACTTGCCGTTGCAAGGGCTTTCTTGATTTTTGAATGAGAGAGGTGACCTAAATAGCGAACGCGATCGCACTCAAACAAAGGCTCTACCTTCTCCTTAAAATACTCGTCATTCCCAATCGGCCCCGCGACGCTGATGTTGTAGCCAGCTTTTAAGGCTGCTGCGATCGCTAAGTGGGGTGCTTTCTCAGGCACGATTCGACCATACCAGATCGCTTTCTCACCCGGCACTTCTAAAACAAAAGGCCAGCTATCCATATCAATGCCATTATAGACAACATCGAGCGGCAGAATAGATTGCCACTCGTTCGATAAGCTTTTAGAGACGGCTACAAGCGCCAATTTGTGTTCAGCATCTTGTGACATAGCTTGTCGGACGGCTGTTTTTAGGGCGTCGTAAGGCGGTGAGTGAATAACGCTCAGCATCGGTGCTGTCAGTTCAGCTGCATGTGACAGTAAAAAAGGGTAAAGCGCATTGTTGTGAATGATATCGAAATCGCTTTGCTGGATCTGGCGAACAACCTCTGCATAGGCCGGTAGACTACAGCTATAGTGTTCTGCTGACGTTTGACCCGGAGGATGCATCGCAAGAGCGCTGCTATTACAGGGTACTAGCCCTAAAGCCTTGTCGGAATCTCCACTGGCAAATAACGTCACCTGGTGGCCTCTATCAATGAGTTTCCTCGCAAGCCACCAGGTATGAGACTCCATCCCACCCGCAAAAGGCTGTGCAATTGGATTATGTAACAACCCAACGATGGCAATTTTCATGAAGCCTCTTTTAAGGTGTCGTCATTTTGTCTTTGGGTGAAAGGTACAGTGTTTACCTACAAACGGCTCTCTATCTAAGGTGACTAAGATAAGGTGACTAAGGTGAAAAATTTTCTCAAAATCTGTTCTGAGACTTATCTACTACTTTGTGATTGTTCATCCCTGCCTTTATAGTGAGGAATAAATCTTAGAAACCCACGAGAATTTGAAAAGGCTTCTAAAGGACTTCCTTTTTGTGCACCTTTTTTCTACGCCATCATCCTTGCAAGATTCTGATACGTCCCATAGCTGTCAAGTTGAATCCCCGCTTGAATTTCCGCTTGAATTCCCGCTGCATGCCCCAGAGACAGGCAAGCCCCAGCTCATACTAAACTCCTCTCTTCAAAGAGAGGACAAAGCGCCGCTAGCCGAGTCAAACCTCCCACACTTAACAACAAATCCTCCGCTCCAAAGCTGCCGTGTTTGCATTATTATTCCGGTTCGCAATGAGGCAAAAAATTTGCCAGCGGTAATTCAGGCTTTAGCGCATCAGGTAAATAGCGAAGGCAAACCTATCGACTTCGATAGCTACGAAGTTTTGGTTTTGGCTAACAACTGTAGTGATAATACCGTCGAGGTCTCGCACAAACTCAGTAGCCTGTACCCTGCACTCAGGCTACATACCATAGAGGTCTTTCTTCCAAAAACCGAAGCGTTTGTGGGCAAAGCCCGCCAGATGGTGATGGATGAGGCCTATAGACGGCTTTCTTCGATCGGCGCTAAGAACAGAATTATCGCCTCAACAGATGGTGATACAGAAGTCGCATCGAACTGGATTAGCGCCCTAATCAACGAATTTGACCAGGGGGTAGATGCCGTAGGCGGACGAATTTTGACGCACCGGTCGGCTGCCCCCGAAATTGACACATCTACCTCACTTTACTTTCTTCGGCTTTTAGGCCATGGCTATATTGTTTCGCAAATAGAATGCTTGCTGGCTCCTCAATCGCATGATGGCTGGCCCAGGCACTGCCAATACTATGGTGCAAACATGGCCGTATTAGCGGAAGTATATGGGCGAGTAGGGGGTATGCCACTGGTCGAAGATGAAGAAGATGTTGCTTTGTACGAGCGGTTGAAACGAGCAGATGCAAAGATTCGGCACAGCCTTTCTGTAAGGGTGTTAACTAGCGCCAGACGCGATGGCAGAGCGACAGGCGGCCTCGCTGAGCGACTAGAAGAGCTCGCCCATACCAGTAAAGAGCGACAGGTTGTTTTTGTAGAGCTGCCACAGATTACAGAAGCTCGCATTTTGGTACGACAACAGCTAAGACAGATTTGGGATTTATCGCATAAGCCTGCTCAGTTTAGAGTGCGCCATTACGAGCGAACAGGTATGCTGCTGTCGAAGTACCTTGGCCTCTCACCCCTATGCCTACGGCAGGCAATCGAACAAGCGTCTACTTTTGGTATGCTGCTAGAGTTGGTAATCACCCACCAGCGACAACAGATAAATTCGCAAATATTCTCTGGAGCCACGATGGAAATTGGTCAGGCGAATATGCATCTTAGAGGTCGGCTTCAGCTCATTCGTCAGCAAATAGATCCGCTTCAGTTAGAATCAAGACCAGCCGACCCCTTCTTTTTATTACAAACGCTCCAGCAGGTCCAAGCGATACCGCTCTTCTCTTTTGCTTAACAAGGCGCGATAAACAGTTCCTACCTGCTGTAAAAAAGCCTCGTGAACACTATCGCCCATTCGCGGATACTCTTCTACATAAGGCGTCCAGTGAACCAGCAATAAGTGCCCACCGGGTTCTAAATGGTCAGCAATTTGCTGTTGGGCTATCGGAAAGTCTTTTTCTCCCCAGTAGTAGCCCACCTCCGAGACTAGGGTTAGATCAAATAGCTGAGCAGGGTATTTGTGAGGAATTTGCATGACTTTGAATTCTACCTGCGGTAGATGCTGACAGCGTTCTTTGGCACGCGCCTGCGCCCTTGTAGAGACATCGACTGATAGTAAAGACTGGCAGCGCGCAGAAAGCCTTTCGGTCAGGACGCCGATAGAGCCGCCAATCTCGAAGGCTGAGCGATATTGTTGTTTGGGCAACGCGGCTATTGTAGCGGCGTATTTGTCTTTTTCGTACTGACTGGTTTCAAAGTTCCACGGGTCGATATCAGCTGCATACATCGTTTCAAAGTATTCAGGTGAGGTGGATGAATTAGCCGACAGGCTGTCTGGATGTTGCGCAGAGGATGACATTATGAATTTTCCAGGTAGGTTTCCCAAGGCTGTATGAGATTGTTGAGCATAGCAGGCGTAAGCCTAAAGCCACTGGGATCATCTGTAATCAGATCGGTGGTTTGAGAGCGATGTGCTGTTACCGCGTAGTGTTTGAGCGATTGGACTGAGCGAATATCGAGTCGCCAGCCGGTTTCGCCTGTTGGAAGGGTTTTTAAGCCCGCAGCACGAGTGCCCCAGATAGCGTAGGCTAGCTGGTGTGTCGGCTTTGACCCTGTTTGCAAGCTGCGATGAATAATCTTCCAGGTGGCCTGGTGGTCACAGTGCTGGTCGTTTTTCCAGGGAACAAAGATGAGATCAGGTGCGCGCTGTTCCAGATAGCGATGGCACGTCTCAACCGCCTGTTCAAATAGTTCGTTCTCTAGGTGGGGTACGGCTGTGTCTGGATAGCCGAGAAAGGTAACCTGCGTGGGCGGTATGCCTAGCCTGCGTACGGCTTCTTGGGTTTCGGCTTTGCGGAGCTGGCGGAGTATGTGATGGGGATAGTGCTTGGAGTTTGGATGAGACTGTGTGCCATCGCTGATGACTAGAATGTGTACTGGAATATTGCGCTGGGTTAGAAGGGCGATCGCACCTCCACATCCTAGCGTTTCATCATCGGGATGAGGCGCGACCACCACCGCGCTGCGGCAGTTCAAAAAAGCTTCCGCTGCTGTGTACAGGGGTAGCGATTCTATTGGCACTGGCTGGACTTTCTCTGTCGCTAACTCTGTCGCTAAGACCATAGCTCTCCCGCTGGTTTTTTCTGAGACAGTACATACTCTCCGACCCCCGTCAGTGAAATGTCAAAAGCAGGCTGACGTAAATACAGGGTCAGATCTCGAATGATCCGTTCCATTGGGTGAGGCGGCAAAAGCCCGTTGGTTCCTATACAGCGTTCTGATAACTGCATCATATCCATGCAGATTTGTTCAATGGCTGTGCGTACCATGTTTGAATAGCTCACAAGCTGTTGCTGCTCTAGCGATAAACCACCTGTGTTGTTGTCCAGGTTTTGGCTGGGCATGCCACCGAAAATAGGTGCGTAGTTTTCTATTTGCTTGGCGCAGCCCTGTAGCCACAAGTTGCCTTGTTCGAGTGCGATCGCCATCTTTCCTAATCGCGCCTGCTGATGGGGATGATCGGTTCGACCTAGCTCTTGCAAGTAAAGGCGAGTCGCATCGAACAATGATTCGGCTCCGCCCAACTGTACAGCTGCAAATCTAACAACGCCGCCCGTTAGCCAGGGCTGACGGAAGTAGTCTCCCGGCTTTCCAATCAGTTCTGACTCGGTAATCTCTACGCCTGTGAAGTCAACTTTGTAGCTAGCTGAAGCTTTCATCCCAGGTGGCTGCCACCAGTTAGGATCAGCAACCACCGTCACCTGTTCAATCGGAACAATACACATTTGCCAGCTACCATCAGGCAAAGCTCCATTTACAAAAGGACGCTCAACATGGCCACATCCCGAACAAAACGTTTTACTCCCCTCAATTCGATAGCGTCCGCTACCTAAGGGCTGAAGCTTCACACCATCAGCGCCTTCTGCGTTCCACACCCCAAACACTTTGTGGTTAAGAGCATCTGTCGAAAATCTTTGAACTTGCGCCTCTGTGCCAAAGGTTTGGATAAGTTGAAGACCATTGACATGGCCCTCAAACACACGGCCCAAGGATAAATTACCTCGGCCTACCTGCTTAAGAACTTGTAGCAGTAGCCAGGTTTGCTCAGATTGGAAGCCTAGTCCTATGCCGCCGCAGCGTGAATGTAGCGGTGCGCTTAACAACCTGGCTTCAGCCAGCGCTCTGAATTCTTTTATAGGAAAGCCACCAAAGCAATCTATAGATGACGCCTCTAATGCCGCTTTGTCGGCTATTTTACCTACCGTCTCTAAAAACTCTCTTGAGGACTCATCGAAACTAGACGTATCGTTCTGAATGGAATCGAGATCTGTGTATTGAGGGTCTGCGTATTGAGGGTCTGTGTATTGAGAACGAGTCAATGCTGCTGTCATAGGACATTTTTCACAATAACTGAGAAAACCAATGCTCATTGTGCATGAATTTCTCATACCATACCTCTCTCATCTGTGTGAGAAGCCCCTTCACAATGGGGTATATCACAATGGCGTATATCAGAAGTTGTATCAGAGTCGTGTAAGCGGCAGAACTGACCTACTCAAGTATGGGCTAAAAGTATGGGCTAAAAGTAGGGACTGAAGCTTTTCTTAAAGAGACTAAAACAGTCGTGCGGTCGTTAGCGGACGAAGGTAGGCGTCTGTTGTGATGTGTAGAGATTATTGTCTAGCCTACGGAAGAGAGAAAAAAGGCTGGGTCGCGCTAAAACTACTGTGTACATCTTGAGATTACTACTTACGTCCACTCCCTATTAATCAATAAGGACAACTGACTATGAAGGCATTACGCTGGCACGGAAAAGAAGATGTAAGGGTAGACAATGTGCCTGATCCGACCATTGAGGATCCTACGGATGCGATTATCCGGGTGACGGCAACGGCCATTTGTGGTTCGGACCTACATTTGTATGGTGGCAAGGTGGCTACGATGCAGGAAGGCGATATTTTGGGTCATGAATTTATGGGCGAAGTGGTGGAAACGGGGGCTTCTATCACCAATTTGCAGAAGGGCGATCGCGTTGTTATTCCCTTTACCATCTCCTGTGGGCACTGCTTCTTTTGTGAGCGAGATTTATATTCGCTGTGCGACATTAGCAACCCCAATGAAGACCTAGCCCGAAAGCAAATGGGTCATGCCGCCGCTGGCATTTTTGGCTATGGACATATTACGGGTGGATTTTCTGGCGGACAGGCTGAGTATGTGCGCGTCCCTTACGCCAACGTAGGTCCGTTGAAGGTTCAAGGCGACCTCCCTGACGAGAAAGTTCTCTTTCTTTCTGACATTTTCCCCACCGGATACATGGCAGCAGACAATGCCGAGATAGAAGAGGGCGACACAGTTGCTATTTGGGGCTGTGGGCCGGTTGGCTTATTTGCGATGAAAAGTGCCTGGATGCTAGGTGCTGGCCGCGTAATTGCGATTGATCACGTACCCGAGCGGCTGCGCCTAGCGGAAAGCTACGCCAACGTAGAGACCATCGATAGCTTTGACGCTGACGAAGTTTATAGCAAGCTGATGGAAATGACTCAGGGTATGGGGCCCGATCGCTGCATTGACGCTGTTGGCATGGAAGCTCACGGCAGCGGCACCATGGCAGAGATACTAGATACGGTCAAAGATGCTGCAAAACTCGATAAGCAGTTGCAGCACCCCTATGTGCTTCAGCAGATGGTGAAGTGCTGCCGCAAAGGCGGTAATCTCTCTGTGCCTGGGGTATATACCGGTTACTTAAATATGTTTCCGATGGGGCCCGCGATGAACAAAGGGCTAACTTGGAAAATGGGCCAAACCCATATGCAAAAGTACATGCCATCTCTGTTGGAGAAAATTGAAAAAGGAGAGATTGATCCAGCGGCTATTATCACTCATCGGTTGACACTGGACGAAGCTCCGATGGGCTACGAAATATTTCAAAAGAAGCAGGACAACTGCATTAAAGTTGTTATGACACCGTAGAACATCTCAAACGGGCTTTGTTGCACGAATATCATGAAACTCTTGATGCATAAGGTTTCTCAATAAAGCTTGCCAGTGAGAAATCTTTGATATACAAGGCTTCTGAAATATCCGTGCAACAAAACCTTCCATAATTGCAATTATGGAAGGTTCGCGACGGCTCGTTTGCTTGGCTATGTAACGGTCTTTGGCGGGGGCTAGATGAATCGGTCGAGGGCAGCTTTGAGCGCTGCTAACTCCACTTCAATATTGCCATCATCAACAGCTCTGGTGATGCATTCACTCAAGTGTTCGTCTAAAATTGTTCGAGCGACACTTTCTAACCCACCTCGAACGGCCGCAATCTGAATTAAAACGTCGGGGCAGGGGCGATTGTCTTGAACCATCGTTTTGATGCCTCGCAGATGCCCTTCAATGCGAGAGAGTCGATTAATGATTCGCTTTTGAGAGGCTTCGCTATGAATGTGGTCAGCGCCGTGGTGGTCATCAGAATTTTGAGGTGCAGGGCTTTCATTATGCTGTTGTTTCTTTTTTGAGGATACCTGACGATCTGCTGATGAAAAATTCATGAAATCACTTGAAACGACATTAGAAAGCGGCTGCACCAGCCGCTAATTAAAAGGAATATTGTAATGAAATGGATGCCCACAGCTGTTCAGTAAACGCTGGCGGATTCGTTGGAATTGCTGAATGCTACAGAGCTTTGCCACTGCTGCTCCTTTGGCGAATTGTCCAGATGCAAAATGCGATCGCAAAGTCTTTTCAGTAAGGGCTGATCGTGACTGATAACCACAAGCCCTATCTGCTGCTTTCGGACAAATGCCAGCACGATTTGCCAAATCAGCGCTTGGGTATTGGCATCTAGCATAGCGGTCATTTCGTCGGCGATGAGATACTGTGTGGCCGGGGTGAGAATTCGGGCGATCGCAACTCGCTGCAATTCCCCTCCGCTCAATTCGTGAGGGTAGCGGTTCAGCCAGCTAGGGTGAATGCCAAAGGCTTCTAGCTGATTGGAATCAGGCGGATAGCCTTCTTGCAAAATTTGATGGATGCGCCAGCGCGGGTTTACCGATAGCTCAGGATTTTGGAATACGAGCTGTACAGGACAGTAGCCTTTTTGGGGGAGCGATCGCCCATTCACACTCACCGATCCTTTCGTCGCTGGCAGATAGCCTGACAACACTTTGCCCAGCGTTGTTTTACCATAGCCAGAGGGAGCCATCAGGCCGAAAATTTCACCTGGCGCTACGACCAAACTTCTGTCTTTTACAATCCAGGGCAGCTGTTTGCCATAGCGAAACCACAAGTTATTACCCTTCAGCATGAATACACCTCACCCAACCTTTTCGTAATGGTCTTAATGCTGGCCGCTCAGACCGGCACAGCTCGCTTACCCAAGCGCAGCGATCGCTAAATAAGCACCCCGGCGGTAAATGCTCTAGGCTAGGCTGATTGCCCGGCACAGGGACAAACTCGTTTTGGGGGAGCGATCGCCACAGCGCCTGCGTGTAAGGATGGCGCAAATTGCCAGTAGAAAAGTCCTTTGTAGCCGCAATCTCCACGGTCGTACCCGCGTAAAAGACGGCCACGCGATCGGCAATTTGCAGCGCTGCTTCAATGTCATGCGTAATCAAAATCACGCCGCGCCCCGCATCGGCTAGTTCTCGCAAATGATTAAGCGTTTCGGTAACGGTTTCAGGGTGTAGCCCTGGTGTAGGCTCATCGGCAATGACCAGATCGGCCTGCGTGACAACCGCTGTAGAGACGAGGACTCGCCTAGCCATACCGCCTGAAAGCTGAAAAGGGTAAAGATTACGCGTGGCTGGGGGCAAATCGTAGCGGGCGAATGTGTTGTGTACGCTCGCTTTTGCGACTGTTGCAGTTTGTCCGGCAAGCTGTGCAACCCGCTGTACCTGCCGCCCTACCTTCATCAGCGGATCTAAATAGCCGACTGATTGCGGAATAAGAACAATACGTTTGCCGCGCAGAGACTGGCAGCGTCGCGGAGTGAGCGGTTTTCCTTGAAACTGCATGGTGCCGCTTATGTCCGCGTTTTGGGGCAAAATTCCCAGCAGCGCGTGGGCTAGGAGACTTTTGCCCGACCCGCTTGCGCCGACGACTGCAACGACTTCACCTGCACGTACGTCTAAATTTAAGTCGGTAATCACCGCGAGCTGTTTGCGCCGTAGCCCCTGATCGTATTGTGTGAAGGTCACACTGAGGTTGGAGATAGAGAGCATGATTATCCCTGGCTGGTTTTGGGGTCGAGGAGCGATCGCAGATTTTCACCTAGCCAGTCAAACGCTTTGACGCAGAGCAGCAGCAGCACACCAGGCATGACGCCTAGCCACCAATAGCCGGTGGAAAGATGCCGCATCGATTCAGCTAAAATAATGCCAATCGCAGGTAAATGGGGCGATAGGCCAATACCAATAAAAGACAGCGCCGCCTCGTGTAAAATCGCGTGAGGAAACAACAGAATGAGCCCAACGATGAGCTGTGGCACGACGTGCGGCACCATATGATGACGGGCAATCCACAAGGAAGACTTTCCCAGTCGATGGGCTAGCTGCACATAGTCAGCGCTGTTAACCTGTAGCACCTCGGCGCGGATCACGCGCGCTAGGCTTGTCCAGTGCGTGAGCGCCACCGCGATAATCACACCCTGGGTCCCGCCGCCCACTGCAAAGGCGATTAGGATGAGCAGCACCAAATGCGGCAGACTAAAAAAGACATCGACAATCCAGATAATTACCGCATCTACCCAGCCGCCAAAGGTGCCAGCAGCTAGCCCCAGCCCAGTGCCGATAAGGGCGCTGACGCTCGCGGCCAAAAGCCCGACTCGCAGACTAAGAGAAAGGCCGTGGAGCGATCGCATCAGCATGTCACGCCCTAGCCAGTCTGTGCCAAACAGGTGAGCCCATGAAGGCGGCTGATTGCGCTGAGTGAGCACCGTATTTAGTCCCGACTCTCCTAAAACCAAGGGGCTTAAGATAATTGCAAGTAAAAAGACTGTTCCTAACACAATCGCAACCAGGGTTTGCTGGCGCTTGTTGTCTTGCTGTCGTTTGCGCTGCCCAGAAATGCTGGGCTTGTTAGCAGTTAGCGTCATGAGTGCGCCTGACCTCTCAAACGAATACGCGGATCGATGACCGGATAGGCCAAATCTGCCAGGGTGTTCCCGGTGTAGACAAACAAAGCGCTAAAGAACACAATGCCCACCAGTAAAGGAATGTCGCTTCGCAGCGCAGCCTGCACAGTGGCTTGGCCTAGGCCAGGATAAGCAAACACTTGCTCTACCAGTACCGATCCGCCAAAGAGTTCACTTAAAGAGGCAAACTGGAGGGTAATCGCAGGTAGTAAAATGTTTCGAAAGCCGTGATAGCGCACAATGTTCCATAGGCTCTCTCCTTGCGCCAGCGCAAACAGTACGTAGTCGCTTTGCATTACCTCAATCAGCTTTTGCCGGGTATGCAGAGCGATGTTGGCAATACCAATAATACTTAGCGTAATTGCAGGCAGCAGCAGGTGGTGCAAATGCTGCCAAAAGGTAACGTTTTGCGACAGTACACCGGGCGGCGCAGCACAGCAGATAGGGGCAATTTTCCAAGAGACAGCAAAGGCAATCAACAATAGCAGCGCCACCCAAAAAGTCGGTGCAGACGCGAGGGTGTAGGCATATAGCCGAACCAGCCGATCTACCCAGCTCCCAGCTAAAGCGCCAGATACAATGCCGAGAGTGAGCCCTAGGAAGCCAGAGAGAAACCATGCGATCGCTAACATCTGCAAAGACGCCTGAAACCGGTTAGCAATCACCACACTCACCGGCTGATTGAACACGAGCGAAGTGCCCATATTCCCCTGTAAAAGCTGCCCTAGCCAGTCGAGGAAACGACTCCACAGCGGCTGATCAAGCCCCCAGCGCTCGGCAATGATCGCTTGCTGGTCGGCGCTAATTTGCATCATATCTGCGCCAATGTACGCCTGCACCGGGTCAATCGGCGAAAAGCTCAACAACACAAAAGTGAAGACAGCAACCGCCATTAGCAACAGCCCTAGCCGCAACAGCTTTTGCGCCACAAAGACCAAAATTACCTTTATTTGAATTTGACCTTTTCTTCGAGCCTCCATAGGAAACTCTCCTTGTTCTTCTAATCGCATGTCCACCGCCAGTCAGCGATATTTGTGGTAATTGGCCAGCCGTGACCGTGAGGCTCTACCTGAGACTGGCCAACATCCAAACACTGGTCAATAAAATAGGTGTGGTCTAAATTCACTAGCCAAGCCCAGGCCGCATCTCCTTTAGTTGTCACGCCCTGCTCGCCGTCCCACTGCGCTGCCTTCCAATAGGCCACAGCCTCCGCTTCCGACGGTGCGCCCATGGCTAAGTCCAGCGTGCTGTCAATGGCCGGAGCCGCATAATAGCCTGCGTTGTTATAGTCTCCCTGCGCCGACTGAGAATAATACAAATTGTACATTTCAGTTTGGTCATGGCTACCCCAGCCAAACACCACCACATTGCTGTGCATCAGTGGCTCAATGTCATCCCAGCTTTTTCCCTCCACATTAGCCTGAATTCCAACAGGCTTCAGCATCTCAGCTGTAGCCAAAGCCAGCGCCTGACGAATACTGTCATCTGCCTTGTAGAGAATCGTAAACTCAGCGTCTAATCCATCTTTTTCAACAATGCCATCGCCGTCACCATCGGCCCAGCCTGCCTCAGCCAAAATCTCTTTTGCTTTCTCGGGCTGAGCATCTTCAATATTGGCCTCAGGCTCTTCCCAGGCCAAACCGGTTACCGGGCCATACGCGGGGGAACCGTAGCCTTCTAAGATGCCATCGACCAGCGCCTGACGATCAATCGCGTAGTTCACAGCCTGCCGAATCGCTAAATCAGCTGTTACATCGTTGCCAATAGGATCACCGTCCGGCGTTTGTTTACTGTTTGCGGGTAAGTAGGGGAACATCAATCCCCGGTTGTCCACACTGGTGACATCGCGCAGCGTCATCCCTTCAATGGTTTGCACAGCTAGCGACTGTGGAACGGCTGCCACCTGCACCTGCCCAGCTTTAGCCGCAGCAAAAGCGCTGTCCTCTTCAACGAACAAAAACACCAGTCGCTGAATGCTGGGTACTTCACCATAGTAGTTAGGATTAGCCTCTACAATTAGCTGCTGCCCTTCGTCCCACTGCACCATTTTGTAGGGGCCAGAGCCAATAGGATTGCGGGCATAGTTTTCTCCATGCGCGTGCTCTGGCACAATTCCTAGCGTAATCAAGCGATTGACGAAGGTGCTTTGCGGCTGCTTTAAGATCAGATCAACGGTTGTATCATCTACAGCTGTTGCCTGATCTAACTGCGTGACATCGGTGAGCCCGCCGCTCGCGGCGGCTCTGTTAAAGGTATAGGCCACATCCGCAGCGGTCAGCGGTTCTCCATCGGAGAAAACGGCATCTGAGCGAATTGTCACGGTCCAGGTTTTACCGTCTTCACTAACGGTATAGTCTGTCGCTAGGTCGTTGACAATATCTAAATTCTCGTCGCGCTTGAGCAACGTGCTTTGAAACAGCGAAGCCCCGTAGCGCCCCCAGCCCAGGGTCGGGTCGTAGCCTTCTTCGCTTTCCCCGCCGATGGCCAGCACAATTTGCTCAGCAGAGCCTGATTGGCCACCTGAATTTTGATCTGTGTTGTTGTCTGCGGTTGTTTCTGTAGAGGTTGGCGCGCAACTAGCGATCGCACAGCTCGCAAGTAAAATGCTCAACCCCTTAATTAGACCTTCTCGTTTCAGTCTCTGCATGTTGAATAGTCGGAACCTATGAGCCGAAATAATATCAAGCCAAGGCTAAGCCTATCGCCTTCAACAGCCTGAGACAATGCGGGGGAGGGGGATAGCTATTCAGGTATTATCCTTTTTCGCCAGATGGTTTCGTTGTCTGTTACAGCTACCTGTAGCCTTGTGGTACACGGCCTGTATGCAGCGTTAGAGAAATTTTGGTCGCTAAGCTTAAAAGCGTAGCCATGAAAGGATTCAAGGGTTGAGTATTTATGCTCAATCCTTCGGATCAATCGGCGAATCCCGTGCTTAAGAGTAATAGTAGGAATGACCAGTAGCTTACAAACCCAACGCCCAGGCCGCTAGCCACTAATGCAACTATTTTAAGTGCATAGTGTCCTTTGGAAGGATTGAGAGGCTTTGTGTGAATCCAAACAAAATAAGCAACGAGAGTGCTGAATGCGATCGCTAGCCCAGTCCCGATTTTTAATAGCCGTACTTCCCCAATATCCAGCAGCGTATTGAGTCCCCAGTACCTTCTCCGCACAGCTTTGAGCTGCTGAGTCTCTAGCCCAATGTCTCGAATTTGAAAAGTCCTCTGGACCATGGCTCCAAGGTTAAAGTCGTTGTTGTAGCAGCCGACAGGTTGCCCGCCGTAGGTTGCTTTGCAACTACTGGTGAACCCGTCGAATTCGTTGGGCATCAGCGTTAAGACTAATGGACGGCCTTGAATCTCTGCTTGGCACTGATCTTGTGTACTGACTTTTTTGCAGGTAAAGACGCGTCCGGGTATGGCTACCTCATTGACCGAACCCGTAGCTTCAAGAGAGACTTCTACGATCGGGCTATCGACACTGACGCTACGGGTCTCGAATACAATTAGAAATAAATAGCTGCTAAACAATACTATCCACAGCCCAAGCAAGACTCTTGATAGAAATAACTTCCACTGACGCATAAACTTATGACTTCGTTGGGATATGAGTCTTTAACATTCACCCTATTAATTACTTAAGTAAACCTAACTAATCAAAGAGATAACGTCAGATGTTCCAATTTTTCATCTGGTCTGAAGCTGCTGATCGAAAACGTTCGACATCGCGCATCGGCGGCACACCAAAGAAGCGTTTGTAATTGCGGTTGAAATGTGAGGTGTCATCATATCCGACGCGATCGCCCGCATCGGTAGCGCTCAGAGTTTCACCTAACATGTCAAAGAACGAAGCGCGAATCTGTATGCTCAAAAACTGGCCGATCAGGGGTTCGTTACTCTGTCCTTGGAGCAGGTAGTGGTATTGGCCGCGCGGCAGCGTTGGCGTTTGCCCGCTCTGGTGCCCGCGTAGTGGTCGCTGATATTGCGCAGCAGAACGGCCAAGAAACCGTGCGCATTTCCACTGTCCAACAAAAAGTCGTTCTTTGAGCAGTCTACGTGCACTAGATGGTTCGCTATCAGTCCTTTATCTTTGAGATCAGCACAGGCATATAGAAAGTAAATCGCGTTTCTGCTGTTGAAGAAGTTACCTCTAGGGTGCCTTCATGCGCCTTGGCAATCTCTGATGCAATATAGAGGCCGAGGCCAAGACCCTGCTGCCCAGGCCGCTCAGAGGCTCGTTCGTAAGGCTGAAATAGACGGGCAAGTACTCGTGGCTCAATGGGTTCGCATCGGTTGGCAATGGACAGCTCAAAGCCGCTGTCATCACTACGAGCGCGAACCCAAACTGGGCTGTCCGGCTGACTATGAGTAATGGCATTAGCCAGTAGGTTAGAGAACATTTGTGCAATTCTCTGCGCGTCGCAAAAGATCGGCTTACCGAGAACAATATCGCATCTTACATCTCGTTTTGGCCAGACGGCATTCGTCTCTAAGATGACCTGCTCAAGCGATGAGCTAATGTCCACTGCAACAGCACGGTTGATAGATAAGCCTCCGCCTAGCCTCGTTCGTGCAAAGTCCAGCGTGTTCTCAATCATGCCGGTCATTCGCGCGGCGCTGCGTTTGATTAGCGCGGCTAGCTTATCATGCCGTTCTGAGAGTGGCATTCTAAGTAGCAGATCTGAACCCGAACTGATGGCGTTGAGCGGGTTGCGTAGGTCGTGGCTAAGAATAGCAAAGAACTGTTCGCGTAACTGTGCCGTCTGCCGTTCGTCGAGCAGCGCACTCTCGGTGATAGCTAGCCGTTTTTGAGTGTCAAGATGGAAGGCAATAAGGTCTGCGAACAGCTTGAACATCCCCACTGTCTCAGTGGTGTTTAATCGTGCAGGTTTAGGATCGAGAGCACATAATGTACCAAAAAAGAAGCCATCAGGGAGATTGATGGGCACCGAGATATAGCTTTGAAATCCGTACATCTTAGGTGTTAAATGACCGCAGAAATCTGGATCTTCTGAAGCGTGCTCGATAACAACTAGCTCGCCACTATCTCGAATCTCGTTGCAGAGAGTCGTTGCCACTTGTAGCTCGCCACCTGGCTGAAGTCCGAACTCAATCTCATCGCGCACCGCGCAGGCGATCCAACGGGTTTCTGTGACTCGTGCTACTGCCGAAAACCTGACGCCTGTTGTCCGGCACACTATCTCTAGAATCGACGCAACAGCATCGATTCTGGAAATAGTGTCTAAATCGTCAGCAAAGTCGTTCTGATCTACAGATTTGTTTTCCAGTGTTTGGAGTTTGTTACCACTATCGGCCATTGCTATTAAAAGTGTTTCCTTAAAGGTTCAACTGATTTACTTTGCCAGTTTTTTATTTTGAGTAATATATTTTGAGTAATATCTTATACCCAATTAGATTCTAGGCGTACCATTTTAGCTTCTTCTCAATGATCTTGGCTTTTCTTGCGTAACTTCCGAAAAGGTATGTTCTAGCCTTGAAACAGGCAAGACTTAGGCTTTAGGCAGGCTTATTCGTACATTTTCTCTCGACCATAGTTTGCTGAGACATAGCTTTCTGTATACTCCTGCGATCATGTATGGTGCGATCGCAGACTTCGTTAATTTTCGCTCCAACCTCAAAGAGTGGCAATTAGTTGGGCTCAAAATGGTCGTCAGCTAGCATCGTAAGGCTTCCTATCAAGCGCTATAGCCATGCTTTGCTCGCCATTTCTCAACGACCCACTGGCCAAACAGGTTTTGCCCTACCTCACAAGAGCCTGTCTTTTCTGTATTCTTCCAGGTGGCCAATACAGCTTCGTCTAGCCAGACGTGAAGCCTGCCTCGGCTGATTAATCCAGCGTTATAATCTGACCAGTTGCGGATTTTGTAGTGAGATGTCATTGTTTGTTGTGGTAACTGCAACTTACCAAGCACTCTCTACTCTCCGCAGCTACCTATTCACACGTTTACGCAACAACGCCGTTTCATCCCATAATTGGTTCAACTGAGACTAAAAGCGATGGGGCTACCGCCAATAACTAGCTTTTGTCCATAATCAGGGCGTTGATGATATGAAACGATGGTGGTCAGCCTTTCTTCACTCTATTGACGGGATGGTTGCCTCATGGCGTGATGAAGCTGCTTTCCGGCAGGAGGGTGTCCTTGCGATTGCTTCTATCCCGCTTGCGGTATTTTTGGCACCTGATGCCGTATCAATGATGCTGATGATTGGTTCAATCCTCATGCTATTGACTGTCGAGCTGCTTAACACAGCAGTTGAAGCAACGGTTGATCGCATTGGATTGCATCGCGACGATTTAGCAAAAAAAGCCAAAGACGCTGCCAGTGCTGCGGTGCTAGTAGCACTCGTTAATGCTGTAATGGTGTGGACTGTAGTTCTAGTACGCCTATGGTTAACTCAATCGTAAGTGCTTAGGTTGCTGAGAAGCAGTCGTAGAAGGGCTTTCACGTCAAACAGTTCCTGACTAATAGCCTTGTTTTCTCAATGGCTAGCGAGAAATTAGGCCTTTGCCGATATTGATTAAGAACGTTCTTTAATCTCAATCAGTATTGGCTATGACCTTTGCTAAGCCAACCTTCTAGCGCCGTTTATTAAGACCTGAATACTTATCAGAATCTTTTCAAACGCTGTTTACTTCGTTTGCTTTGCTTTGAGATCTCAAGCGGTTTACTTGGCGGAGTCGCGATACATCGTTAGCAGATTGAGTCATATGCTCCAATGTTTCTGGCCTGGTTGCGCGGCCAGTCGTCGCGGTGCGATCGCTCCCCAAAATCTGTTTCGCTAGAGAACTGCATGTTTAGACAAAATGCGGCAGAGTAGGCGTACAGCATATCTAACCGCAAAAAGTCTAGCAGTCGCTGTGCGCCCGTAAAGTGGCTGTGTTCCATCCTTAGCAACAAAGAGAGGCCGATTCAAAATACTGGAGAAACAATGCGCCAGCGAATCGAGTGTTTGCAATCCTCTAGAGAAGAGACTACATCAACGTTCACAGGGCTGAATGTGGCTGCATAGATTTATCAGACAGCATTTTCACCAGAAAAACCCTCTCAAAATATATCTGGATAGCATCACCTTCCCTTTCACAGGTTGCCGCAGATATTCACTGCGGATCTTTGTAACAGCAAGGTTCGATCGGCTAGTCGATTCCATCCGTGGTTGGCCTTAGGATAACGGTAAAGAGTCGCATTCTCAGACCAGATTTCCGCATATCGCTCAGCACATTCCATCGGAACGATAGGATCGACCTCGCCCTGATGTAGCCAGACATTGCCTTTGAAAGCGTCGATTCCGTCATAGGGATTGAAGCCTGAGACAGTATCGACATAGGCAATCCCCAGCGCCTGCCCATTGAAATCAAAAACGCCAGTTTCGCGCGCGCTAGATAACGATTCGCCCTGAATCTCGTTGTTCTTAATGTCATCCATAAAAACGGCAGCCGGTGCCCATAGCGTGAGGCTATCAATATCGCCATGTCGTTGGCCGCAGAGGTAGGCAGCTTCCATCCCGCCAAGGGAATGGCCTAAAAGATGTAGCGACCCGTCACCTTGCGCTAAGACGTAGTCGAGCATGGCCGAAAGTTGATCGAGTTCGCCAGGAACGGTAACATCCAAAAAGCGTCCATCACTCTCTCCGTGGCCTAATCGGTCGAACGCGTAGACCGTGCATCCCGACTTTGTCAGCAATTGAGCCAGATCTACAAAGGCCCGTCCTGTGCCTGTGCGAGTCGCGCTAAATCCGTGAACCAACATCGCACAGTTGCTTGCGGGTTCGGTGGCAGCGTAACGCACGCCAGCAATATGCTGCCCCTGAAAATCTAGGCTGAGGCATTCGGGTCGTGACATGGGAAAACTCTCGAAATTCTTGAGCTACAAAGGGTTTTGTTATTTTAGGCCAAGTCAGCTTGAGGGGGTACTCCCCCCGCGCAGACCAGCCCTGTTTTCAGCATCTCTGAGTTCTGAACACGCTGCGATCGCACAACTCGCACAACGCCCTTCAAATAACCCCCCGCAAAAAAGCATGGCTCTATTAACTCTAGCTCTGCCTAGCCCGTCTTCTTTGCGCGGCGGCTGGGCAGCCATGTCGGCTGTCTGCGCAGCCCGAGGGTGGCTCGATAGCGCCTATGCCACAGATACCGAATGGCACTACCACGACGGGGGCGGCAACTGGGCCTGTCTGCGGTTCGTCGGCGATAGCAGAGCCGTCCTGCTCGGCAATGACCACGAGTATTCTGATACCTACTTCCGCGAAGCCGCAACCTACTTTCAAGAAGAAGAAACCAACCTGTTGGCCGAAGCCCCGCAATGGTGGAGCCACGACTTGCGGCCCAGTCCGCACGGCGAGTGGTTTGGCTTTATTTACGGTTGGGACGGTCATCGGTGGCAGCGAGCTATGAGAAATCGGATGGATTTAGTGCGGTCGGCTTACTCAGTGCCTGTAGCATCGCTAATACATCCCTGCTGGCACAATTTGCGGCAGATGCCCCTGGACTCAATGGAAAGCCCCCGCGCCACAAGCGCTTCAGGCATTAGTAGCCGCAGAAGCAGAGATTACCGTTGAGTTGTTGCAAGCCGTCGTACCCGGATGGGATCTTGGCGCAGGCGTAGTGGCTGGCCGGAAGTTCCTGCTGATCGATAGGAACAACGCCGAACCCGAATAACTTCGTACCGCTGATAGCGCAGTTTTTTGGGTGGAGAAGAAAGTTTTATTACAATAGGAGGCGCGATCGCAAATGCATCCAAGAATCACCGTCATCACGCTTGGCGTCAAGAATTTAGAGGATTCAGTCTGGTTCTTGTTGGGCGACAGTGAAGGTAGGCGGGTGGAACGCCCAATCCCACTGAGTTCACGCTAGGTCACAATGTTTCATCTCGCGATGAGATCGATAGCGTTATGGAGCAAGCCAGAGACGTAGGCGCTGTTATTGTCAAACTAGCTCACGACACATTTTTGGGCGGGTATGCCGGTTATTTTCAAGACCCTGACGGCCATTTATGGGAGGTCGTGTGGAACCCTCAACTTCTACCAGAGAATGAGATAGAAGTTGTTGTAAAAAGTCTTAAGCACTGGCAAGATAGCTGAAATGCTTGAACCTAATCGATTCCCGAACTTGGTCAAGTAGTCGAGGTGGTTGAGGCGAGGCCATAAGTACATGCCATATTAAGCCATCTATTCAGGCGCTTATCTGGCGAATCTGCTGGATAAGCCTCCTAGAACCCATACTTAACCCGTCAAAGATACCAGACAACACCCTGATTCCCTGAATTTATGCAGCGAAAGTGACAGGTAATATGAAAATTTAGGGTGGTATTCGGCAAATCTGCTGTTGAATATGTAGTCAGGCCATTAATAATACTGATTCTACAGAAGGATAATGACTGCTATAAAAACGAATCACCACGTTATCGTTAGGTTTCAGCTGAAAAAAGAAGAAGAAATGTTCGAATTAGTTGCCTTAATTAAGGAGTTAGAGAAGATTATAAAAAGCTCACCAGACTTCATCTCAGCCAAACTCCATCGCAATTTCGAAGGTACGGTATTAATCAACTATGCTACTTGGACATCACCTCAGGCCTATGAAAAGTTTTGGAAAGAATATGTCACTAACACTGAGACAAACAAAAAAATCGAGTCATATAAACCTATGGTCGATCATGTATTTGAGTTGCACCGGTAAAAATATTGACAGACATAGCAAGGTAGTCCACACAACGAAGAGTGGGTTCGAGTTAAAGAGCTAAAGTAAATGCCAGCAATCCTCATAAAAAACATATTTGAACAGCTGTATGTCCGAGGCGTTAACAGCGCAGATCGTATTTGTGATGTCTGGCGGCACCGAAGGCGTCTTGAGTCCCCACCTGACGGTCTTTACCCGGCAGACCGAGGGCTTG
>Ga0209194_1000915_pt1 | contig 20431 bp, 23 predicted proteins | sample COGITO_mtgs_1004_FD_184787 | JGI IMG/M metagenome (GOLD analysis project Ga0209194, IMG submission 184787) | Pelagic marine microbial communities from North Sea - COGITO_mtgs_100413 (SPAdes) (version 2) | ecosystem: Environmental > Aquatic > Marine > Epipelagic ...
CTCTTGTTAATGGATTAACTCCTGACTTAGCTAAAGAATATTTTAATTGTGGTGCATCAGATAGTCTTGAATAGAATGAATCTTCTACTTCTTCAGTATCAATACCAGCAGCTTTAGCTGTTTGTATTATGTTTTCAAAACCAGAATTTACTCTGTCTAATTCTAATGTAGTTCTAACTATGCCTGTTTCTCTATTGCTTATATTTCCTTTTTGTACTTTGTTAAATATATCTGTAGCATTTTGAAAACCATTATCTTGAAATGCATTACTAGTTCTTTCAAAAAAGTTAGAAACTTTATTAAAGATTTGTTGAGGTTTACCTGTAATACTTTTTTTATTTTTTGCAAAATCTTCAAAGGCTCTAGCAATAGCTTCTTCTACTACATCTGCTTCTGACTGTACAGCACCTTCTGCTATAGCTTGTTCAGTTGTATATTCTTCTATTGCTTGTTCATAATATGTATTTTTACTACCTTTAGGTTTTGTGTTTAATACATAGTTTCTTAATGTTGTATATTCAGATTCGTTAAATACATCAGCTTGTCTAAGCGAATGCCAATTTTCATGAGTTAAATTTACTGCTAATTCTGATAAATATTTTTCAGGATTATTTTTATAATCTTGTCCTGCTCTATCTATAGGAATTATTATTTGATCAAATACAGGATCATAAATACCTGCTGCATCACTTACTGTTTGTCCTTGTGCATTTGTAACATAATCTACAAATTTAATTCCTGTGCTTTCTAAACCAATAGATTTAAATTGTTTTAATAAAGAAGATTTAATTTTCTCTAATCTTTCATTATCATTTACTTCGCCTTCAAGTTTTAAACTGCCATCAAAGTTATACTTTTGATTGCCTGTTCCAATAAATGTATATCTACCATTTGTTTCTTTAACATAACCAGCAGTTACTAAATCTTCTCTTAGTCTTTTTGCTTCTTCGGCATTTAATGATGTGTTGTCTTGAATTGTTTTTAAACTTGGATTGTTTAATTTAATGATAGCTTCTAGTGCTTTAGAGTAGTCATTGAGATTGTATGTGCGTGTAGAAAAATCAGGCAATGGTATTGTCTGAGATGATTGTGGTAATTCATTAATAGCTGCGTATAAAATTCTGCGTTGAGCAGCACTCATGCTATCTATATTAGTTTCACCAGTTAGTTGTAAAGCTAATCTTTTAAAAGCATTACCATTAAAATCTACATCAATATTTTTTTGTTTAAATAATTTTTTTAATTTAGGAATAGAAATATTATCTAACTTAGAAATTGTAATTAATTCTTCATAAGTTGGATCAGCTTTAAAATCTTCTGCTCTTTGATTTATTATTTTGTCAAACTGAGATTTAGATAAAATATTTTTTAATTCACTTATAGAAATAGAATTTTTTGAACCTGTAGCATTTTTAATTAACTCTAATGTCTGTGCATTTATATTTAATTCTTCAAGTTCTTGTATGCTTATACCATCATAGTATGGGTTGTTTAATATTCTGCCTAAACTTTTTATAGTTGGATTATCTTTATCAGCATTTTGCATCAACAATACATCTTGAGTTGTATCTATTGCATATTGTATTTGACTAATAGAACTTAATTCTTTTTGTATCTTTAATGCTTGTTGTTGCGATTGATAAGTATAGGTTTCGTTTGTTTTAGGGTTTACTAATGGATTACCTGTAACATCATAAATAGTAAATGTTCCATCTTCATTTGTTTTAACTGTAAATGCGTTTGGGTATTGACCTGTTTCATTACTTACAACTGTAGGAAAATTTTCAGGACTTCTTGAACTATCTGTAAAATCTTCGTATATTTTAAATGCTTCTAAAAATTCTGGAGATGAATCCATAAGCTCATCAATAGCTTGTGATTTTGCTTCTTCTTTAGTTTGTCCTGCTTTTTCTAAATCACTAGCTCTTTGATTTACTTGTTGTTTTATAGTTTGAGATTTTTGACCATCTATTTCTTTTCCTCTATCTACTATATTTTCAAAAGCAAATTGTTTTCTTAAATAATTTTCTTGTGCTACATTTTTAGCTCTTACATATTCATTTCTACCTGCTGATAGCTGTGCAAATGTAACTTCTACAGGGGCAAATGCAAACTCACCTAATGCTTCAAAAGCTATGTCAGCATAATTTAGGTTCTCTCCTTCTTCTAAGTTAAAGTATTGAGCCAAAGCCTCACCACTACCACCCAGCGTTGCTTGTATAGGTGCTTGTGCTGTTGAGTTAATGACTGCTCTAGCCATCATGTTTTGTACTTTGGCTGGTGCTAATACTTTAGTTCCTATTCCAAAAGATATAGCATCTAAAAAACCAATAGCAATTCCACGCTTAGTTGAATATGATTCTGCTGCTTCTATTAATTCTTTATTACGATAGGCAGCATCTAAAGATGCTGGGTCTGTAACATCTACACCTTGTTTAGTTAAGTACTCAAAAAAAGATCGATTTGCATCTATTACTCCTGAGGTAGCACCTGCTGCTGCTGCACCTGCAAATGGACCACCAAGTACAGTAGCTACTGCTCCAGCAGATAAAGACTGAACCATAGGTACTGAACTTAATCCTACAATGTCTCCAACTAAATCAATTTTTTGCGATAGTGTTGTGCCTTGTGTAAGGTTGTATAAAACATTATCAAACTTAGGATATTGACTAGTAATTTTTAAAGCATCAGATTGTAATATCTCGTTTGCTTTTGCTTGTTGTTTATTTGTTTGTTCAGTTAACTCATCTTTGTAAGCATATAAACCAATACTATCTTGTTTATTTTTTTTTTCTAAATCAGCTGTAATTTTTGCATCAACCATTCTATCTGCAGCAGTAAAACCAAATTTAGGAATTGGTGTTATTGTTTCTTCAACCCCTGTACCATTTAAAATTAAATTTAGTCTATCTATTTCTTCTTGATTATCTTCTGCAGTAGCTACTTCTAATTGTTTTTCTATTTCTTGTACTTGCGAATCTATATTTTTATACTCAAATTTTAAACTATTAATTTCAGTATCAAGTAAACTTTGCTCTATCTGTTTACCAAAAGAATTACCTTCTTGATATAAACCATACTCTTGTAGTTCTGCTGGAGATACATAGTCTGGATCGTCAGGTCTTGTACCACCTAAACTAGTTAATGCATCTAAACCAAAGTTAGTTCCAAGCATTCCTTGTGTTGCTGTTCCAACTGATGATTCTTCTTGTGGAGTAAAATCTGGCTCAGAGTCTTCTAATGATTCATTATATAAACCATATTTTTTTAGTTCTTCATCAGAAAAATTAATAGCCATGATTAACTAGCTGGTAATGGTGGTAATCCTGCTTGTTGTCTTGCTGCTGCTGAAGCTTTGTTTCTTTGTTCTTCAGTATATTGATTCCATACAGCATTCATTTCTTCTGTAGATTTACCTGGATTTGCTTTTTTCCATTGCACTTGCCAAGTTAATTTATCAATACCTGTAGGCTCTAGCTCAGTTGCAAATTCTGTTGCTTGTCTTATTGATTGACTATATATACCACTTGCAGCAACTCTCTGACTTGCCATGCTGTTTAGTTTATTGTAATCAATTTCTCCTGCTACTGTATTGCCACTTGGATCAGCCATTGCTTCTTCTTCAGTAAAGTAAATAGGTAATGTTTTAGCTTTATCTTTTTCAGTAAGATTTAATATGCCAACTATCTCTTGTTCTGTTTTACTCATCTGATCAAATGCATTTTTATCTTTAGCATTTTTAGTAAGATTAGTGTAGTAGTTTTCCATCATTCTGTTGTAATCACTTTTCTGTAACATTCCTACATCAGCAGCCCTTTGTGCTCTTTCTTTTCCTTCTTGTGAAGCTTTTAATGTAGCTTGTTCAAGCTGTAATTTTTGCATATTGCTTTCTTTCTTATCTATTTGTTCATTAGTTTTAGCAATACTGTCTATTGTGCTTGATAGATTTTTATTTAAATCTTGTGGAGTAGCAGATGTACCTACAGCTAATCCAGCTTTAAGAAGATTTAATCCACCTAAAAATTTCTTTTCTTCTGCAAGTTTTTTAGGCATGAGTTTATTCATAGATTCATAATACTCACGAATAAGTTTTTCTGATTCAGATTCTTCTCTATCTTTTGCAGTTCCATAATTCATGTAATCAAAATACGCTTGTGTTTTAGGGTCTATACCTTCAAACAAATTAGGTACTTCTGTTCCAACTTGCATCATTACAGGTTGATTACTCATCATAGCTTGTGATGGTTGGGCTTGTGGTTTTGGTTGTAATAAACTACCAATACCCTGTTGCATTGCATTAGGCTGTGGTTGAGCCTGTGCTACCTGCATAGCCATTTCTTCACGCATTGAAGGTCTAGGTGGGGTTTTAGCATTTGCAGCCATACGCCCCTCGTGGTCAGTACGCATTTCTTGTCTGCGTTGTATCTCCGACATAACTAAATATTGTGGAAACATTCCAGATGGATTAGTCATTTCACTAGAAAGACTATCGTCTGGAACTGATTTTAATTTATCTTCTACTTCAATTATATTCATGTATTAACCCGTTAATATTTAACCGCCACCTAAGGCTCTTTGTAATCCTAATGCACCTAACCCAAGACCTAGTAACTGTGATGTTCCACTAGCCTGTGGTTGATAAGATGAAACTTGTGTACCTGGAGTAACAGGTAAACCTTGTAGTATCTGACTTTGGAAACCAAGCTGTTGTCTTGGATAAGCTAACTGATTTAGATAATCTTGATAGCCCATATCTAATCCTGCTTGTTGGAAGTTTCTTCCAATCTCTTGTGCTTGTTGTGCTTGATCTAATCTATCAAAAGCTAACTGTTGTTGCATAGGTGCTTGTGCTGCAAGTAACTGTGCTGATGCTAATCTTTGTTGTTGAGTAGCTTGATCTGCACCTAATCCTGCAAGACCTAATTGCCTTGATCTAATATTAGCATCTATATCGGCTTGTTGTGCTGCTAACCTTTGACGATCTGCAAATTGAGCAGCAGCATCTCTTGCTTGTTGTTCAGCAAATGTTTGACTTGCACCAAATTGTCTAGACCTATCAGCCATTTCTTGAGCACTTAAATCTTGTGTTGCTGCAAACTGTCTTGATCTGTCTGCCATTTCTTGTGCAGTTAAACCAAACTGTGCATCTTGTCTTCTTTGTTGTTCAGCAAATTGTGCAGCCGATAAACCTGTTTGTTCCATTGCTTGTCGTTGCTGTTCTCCAAATGAAGCTGCTCCAAATCTTGAAGCTCTATCTCTTTCAAACTGATCTTGTGCTTGTGCATAAGCATCTCTTTGTCCTCTAGCTTGTATATCTCCTAGCTGTTGACCTAAGTTTCTTTCTCTTTCTGCTTGAACAATAGCTTCACGATAACCACCTAATCCACCTTGTTGAGTTGCAGCATCGCCTATACCTTTACCCATAATATCTGATGATCTAGTAGCTTCTCTTTTTTCTATATCTGTAACCATTTGTTGAAATGGATTCATATATCTTTGAGCTACATCTGTACCAAAATCTTGTGATTGATATTGTTGTGCTGGAATAAAACCAGTAAATCTTTCTACATCATAATTTTCTTGAAAGTTTGCAGGATCATACATAGATTGAAAGTTAGCTGGATTATATCCACTATCAAAAGTACCAGTTTGATAAGCAGATGTAATATCAGCAGGATCATATGTTGCTATGTCTTGACCTGCAGTTGCACTACCAGCAGATGCTACACCTCTAGCAATATCAGATGCTTGATTCATTTCTGCTGGACCACTACTTAAACCTAAAGCAGTTTGTCTAGCTAAAGCTCTTTGTGCTGCAGGACTTTGTTGTGCTAATCGTTGACCAGTATAAGGTCTATAAGGCTGTAATGATTCAGCCTCACTTCTCTGCATAAGCCTAGTGAAATAAGGCTCTGCATATTCAGGTAAATTAGTTTGTGTTACTGTTGATTCTGTGGTTTGAGGACCACCGCCTCCGCCTTTACTCATTGTCAAATCTCCTTTCAAATACTGTGTATGCTTTATCCCATCCAGACTTTCCTAACCATTTCCAAAATCCAAATCTTGCGGTACATTCTATACCATCACATTTGTTATCTTTTGCCCAAGCTTCAGCTTTCTTTAAAAAAAGCCAAGCCCAATTTTCTAAATCTTTTCCACCTAAATATTGTATTGCACATCTTTTGCTTTGTGGATAATGTACAAATTCAGTTGTTGCTACTCCTCTAACTGTATTATCTTCTGTAAAAATAACCCATAGTTCTTGTCGCTGTTGTATGCAAGATGTTTTTAAAGCTTCTAAATTCCATCTACCATTTGATCTATCAACAGCTTTTTTTAAATATGGTTCTACATCATTCCATAAAGTATGCACATAATTTCCGGGCACTAAAGTAACTATGTACTCAATATTACTTTTATAATTAACTTTGTTTATATCTTCTTGATATTCATCTTTATTAAGATTAATTACTTTAGAGTTCATCGTGGCATGATGCCTCCAACATTAGCTAATTTAGGTGCTTGTTTAGTTGTGCCTGTTCTTTCTTGTCTTACTCTATCTAACATATCATCAAGCTCTACAGCACCAGCATCAGATGATCCATCACCAATACCTGATACAACATCAGCAGGTACAATATATTCTCCCGGTGATACAGCAACAGGTCTTTGATTTCCTATCATGCCCATTACTTCATCATCCATTCCACCGCCTTGACCTTTAATCATTCCTTGTGTTTGGGCTTGTTGTGTAGGATTTAATACTGATTCTCGTATTTGCATAAATATTTCATTGCCATACTTTTGTATAAACATATCTATTACTGCATCGCCATTTGGAATACTGCCTGTAATAGCCATAGTAAGTTGCTCAACTTCTTGTGGTTGAGGCATTATTCCACCAGCTTGAAAATCAAACCCCATATCTCTTACAGTTTGTGGGCTTTTTTCTGCTAGTGCTTTAAGACCTTTATTATCTTCTGGTATTTTTTTTCCTGCAGCTAAACCAATTAAACCACCACTAGCTAAATCTCCACCACCTTGTTCTCTAGATTCTTGATTTTTTAAATATTCTAAATAGTCTGCAGATGCTTCACCTATATCATCTCTTAATAATAAAGATGAATCTCCACTTAAGTATGGATTAGATGCATATGGATTAGATGTAAGATATTGATTTATATCAGTCATAAAATCATTTTTTACATTAGCCATAATAGGACTGCCATCAGACATAGTAGCATTTGGATTATATGATTGATTGTATTCACTTTGCCCACGACCAGTAGTATCACCATATAAATAGTCATTAGTACCACCATATAAATATGAATTTATAAATCCAGCAAATGGACCGCCATATCCTGCATTTCCAAGATAATTTTGATTGTATGTAGCTGGTCTATTGCTTAATGGAAAATAATTAAACTCAGCGTCAATACCGGGTCTATAACTACTAGGTGGTTTAAATTGACCTGTGCCTTCCATCTCACCTGTAAGTTGATTTTCAACCATAACTTCAGTTCCTTTAGGGTCTTCAAATCTACTAATTGTAGGTTCTGGTGGTGGCATATACATATAGTCTTGTGCACCAGCCATAGCTGCTTCAAAGCTATTATCTACTTGCGGTATAGGTTGTGATGATTGAGTAGGATCATCTGGCATAACTGGAACTTTTTTGCCTTCTGCTAAAGAAACTATTCCACCACTAGCCCCATAAAAAGGAGAACTAAATGGTATTTGTTCTGGATTATCAGCAAATAGTTGATCTCGTCTTCTTTTTTTATCTAACTCAAACTGAGCCATATCTCTTTCAAATTGTTCTTGTGCTTCCATTACACCTCTTTGCCCTTCGCCCATAGCTATAGGCAAGTAAGCAGATGGTTGAGATAAAGCAGTTAATGTATCTCCGCTAAGTAAATTTTTATTCATAGCAGAAAATCTATCACCTGCTCCTGTAGATATATTTAAATTTGGATTCATTGATTGTGCTTGTGCTAATACATCTGCTTGTGATGTAAGACCACTATCTATAGCTTGTTGTACAGATGATGGATCAAGACCAACAAGTTTAGTTGGATCACCTTGAAACGCTGCTGTTGCTGCATCTTTTGCTGTAGTTGAAGCTGCATCTCCTATTGCTTGTGCTGTAACTGTATTTTCTGCTCCAGCCCCTTTGACAGCTTCTGTAAAAGCTTCTTGACCTGCTGCATCTGCACCTGATCCTACACCACCTAATACTTTACCAAGACCAAATCCTGTTATACCAGCCATAATTCCTTTTTTAAGATCGCCTTCTGCTATAGCTGTAGCTAGTCCTGAGCCAATAGCTCCTGCTGCTGCACTACCCAATGTACCACCAAGTAAACCTACTCCAGCATAACTACCTAGTAGTGGTGCTAAAAATGGTAAAAATGCTTCAGGTTGTCCTGTTTGTGGATTTTGTGTTAAAGGCATCATGGATGCTAAACCTTGCACTTCTGCTGGGTTAACATGCATTAACATGGAATCGCCATAACGACCTTGATTAGCTACATTTTGTGTTTGTTGCTTTATATCCATTCTTTATCTTTCCTCTTTGGTTTCACAGCCAAACATATTAAAACTCATGTCAACTGCACTTGTATAAACTTTGATAACATCAGTTTGATTTAATGTTATACCTAAAACGATTGCTAGGGAATCATTAGCTGCGACTGATTTATCATAGTATATATACTGTTTATCATCAGCACCTGCTCCACTTACATGAACACTTAATCTAAAAGTAATAGCAGAACCTGTGCGATTTGCTGCAACAATAGAACTAACTGTTGTTTGTGTCATGTCTGGCACTGTGTATAACACAGTAGTTGTGGTAGCCGCTGGGTCTAACTGTCCTAATACTTTAAGATTATCAGCCATGTTTCATTCCCATAAGTAAAAATTGTTGTCGTCTTGAAGCTTTGCTTATAGTAGTAGACTTCATTTTATCTGTTAAAGTAATTCTAGCGTTAATATCTTCTATAGCCTGTTCTATTAATCTGCGTGTAACAGCTTCATTATTTGGATCAAACTCTTGACTAGGTAAGGGTAATGCTATTGTTTTAATATCAGCCATTATCTTTTACCATCTGGTCTAATTTCTAATCTAAGATCACCTGCTCTCCATCCATAGTTACTAGATGAATTAGATATTCTTAATGCAGCTTGTCTGCTTCTAGCTCTAGTATTAGAAAATGTAGAGTTAGGTGTTACATTAATAGTTTGTAATGTAGTTAAATCTTGTAGTGGATAGTCTCTGCCTTTAATAGTGTAAGTTACACTATCGCTTGTACCTTGTTGATCTCTAAATTGCACATCAGGTATTAGTTTAGATATAAAAGTAAACTTTTCTCCATCTGGTTCTAAGTCAAAATCACTTGATTCAATATAAGCATTAAAATTACTGCCATCATTACCATGACCTTTTTCATGATTGTAAACATAGTTAAGATTGCTTGAATCATTTTTACTTGCAGCTATAGGATATTCTAGTATTGATGCTTGATCCCATGCTGTTCTTACAAAGCCATCATCAGTTGTGCCTATACTCCAAACATTTTCTAGATAGTTAAATAAAACATATTTATCTATTTCTGTATTAGTTCCTGATGGATAAAACCATATTACTTCATTAGCAATGTTATTAACTGCAGCAAATACTTTAAATGATTGATCTTGATTTAAATCAGATAAAACATAATCTAATACTGTACATGGTATTTTTTCTGCAGAACCTGAATAGCTATAAAAGCCACCTACATCCATAAAATAAACTCTATTATTAGCACTTACAGCAGCATTAGGTCCTATAAGAGATGCTCCTTCTCCTACTTCTGTAAATGAAAATATAAATGGTTCACCAACAAAACGCATAGAAACAATGCCTACATCAGTCCATATAAGTATTTCTTGCCTTGTTCTAAGTGCTCCAATAATTTCAGAACCTTGTGAAAGTTGTACACCACCAGCTTGATTGGTTGCTGTAGGAGTCCAATCTACTGCACTTTCTCTATCAGAAAATCTTACTAGTAAAGGGTCTATAGTGCTTGAGCCTATAGGATTGCAACCAAATGCAATACAATGTTTGTCTACATCAGAAGTCATTACTTGTATAACTGCTGTAGGAACATCACTTGCACCTGCTTCTGCTGATAGTAATGTAGCTCTAGTACTTAAACCATCTGATTCATCCCAAAAATATATTGGTCCACCTCTAGGTGCAGCAAGAGTATCATCACCAAAATTATCTATAGTCCATAATCTAAGTTGATTGGTTAAAGATAAATCAGCTTTTGATCCCCATGTTCCTGCTCCCCAAGGATTTACACCCCAACCAGTAGTACGAACATAAACATCTAGTCCTGAGTTAATTTGATATACACCATCTACCCCTGAACCACCATTCCCTGTATCACTTGAATTAGCAGTAACAGTATTACCATCACTATCTTTAGCAGTAAAAGTATAAGTATCTGCAGTAGGAACAGAATCAATTTGATATTCTTGATTTAAAACAGTAGCTGTAATTAATCCACCCAAACTAACAGCTTGTGCAAAAGTAACAAAATCTCCTGCAACTGCTCCATGTGCATTATCAGTAGCTGTAATAGTAGATGATCCATTAGTTGCTGCAAATACAACACCATTAGTAGAAGTAGCTCTAATAGGATTTATATCGTAATAAATATCTCCATTAAGAACATAAAGTTTTTGATGAGTACCAAGTATTATAAACTGATCTCCATCAATAGCTTTATATGGGTATAGTTTTCTACAAGTTCCAATAAAACTTCCATCAGTAAATTTATCCCAGCCACCTATGCGTTCAGGTTTACCTTTACGAAATCTTACTTTGTCAGCATCAAACCAACCATATTCATTACTGTAGTTAGTACCTTCTTTATTTATACCGGGTCTAAAAACATATTTAACTAAAGGCATTACACAGCACTCCAGTCTTTATCTTCAAACATTAATGCTTCTGCTTCTCTCCGTCTTATTAATCCTTCTAAAACTTTACCATTTGCTTTATTCCATCTTTTTATTTGACTTGGAATTAAATGGTAATCACCTGCATTTAAAAATTTTAACATAGTAGATGCTTTTAAATTAGCTGGACCAAGATTAAATACCCAAGATACCAAAGCATCAAACTGATTTTGTTTAAGAGGAATCTTTACTAGCTCTTTGATATAACCTTCATACTCTTGCATTTCATGTAATAACAAATTATCTGCTTCTTTTTGCGTAAGAGTATCTCCTTCTTTTACATCTTTAGTTGAACCATAACCTATAGTCCAAACACCTGCTGCACATTGATATGCTTCTAATTTACATCCTTCAAATTTTTTTATTAAAGATATTCCTTCTTGTGATATGTTCATTTATTCTCCTGCGGTGTAGTAACTTTTCTATAATATACAACTACTTCTTGTAACTCACTGATATAGCGTTTCAATTCTTGTGTATTGTATGCCATCAACTCATAGTCGGGTACTGACATAGCAAGAAATACAACATTACCACTATCTTTTTCTATTTGTGCAAGAAACTCATCTAAATTTTTATCTGAAACAACATACCAATATGGATCATTTAAAGATATTTCACGAGGCATAACTGGTTGTGCTATAGATCGTTCTATAGGTTTAGAAATAATTTCTACTTGTTGTCTACTCGGAAACAGACTGCAGCTGGAGATTATCGTCAAGACCATCAATAGTCCTGCTAACTTCTTCGATGCTATCAAATACTTTTTTTGTTCCATTGTTTACCCTTGTTTCAATTAAATTAGGTTTAGCAATAGCTAATTTAGTTAAATTGTGTCTTTTAAATATATCAAGATAACGAGTCATTTCTAATTCTATTTCGTTATTTCTTTTTTGTATTTCTAATAAACCTTCTGATTGCGTTTTAAAATCTTCTTGCAAAGTTTTAATAGCTTCTTTTTGTTCTTGATCTCTTAGCTTAAATGCTTGATTAAGTTCTGCTAGTTTAGAGTTTTCATTCCAAAGAAAAAAAGTAAACAGACCTAGTATTGCAAGTACACCTAATAAAATTCTACTCATTTATTAAACTCTCCCATGCATTCTGTCCATAACTCTGTATTTATTAAATGTTTGCAAACTTCATATTGATTACGCCATTGTTCAGGATCATAAGCATCAGACCATTCTTTTTTAGGCATAGGTACTGTGCAACTTGTAAGTACAATAATGCCTAATAAATAACGCATTATCCGTTTAATGGATTATCGTCTTTATTTTCTAATTTACTTAAATCTTTTTCTAAACTTTGTAAATCAGCTTTAATAGTAGCAATGTCTGTTTTAATTTCAGTTACATCAGGAACAGATATACTATCTATTTCTTTTTCTAAAAACTGAACAGATGTTTCTATAGATGCAAAGCGTTCTTCAATAACTTTCATTTCGTTTTCTGTTTCGCCTAAACCACCAATCTTGGCTTCTAGGTTAGTAATACGATTAACATACTGTGCTCCAGTCCATCCAAATCCTGCTAAGGTAGAAACTATTGTTGCTAAAGCTATAAGCTGTCCTGTTTTGCTTTGAAACCAATCCATAATTATCTCCACATATTAGGTTGATCATTTATCATTTGACCTAACCCTTTTAAATTATCATTTACCAGTCCATAAAAAGCACTGGTATTATCATCTAGTGTAGCAGAAGTATATATATCAGAGCTACTGTACCAGTCTTGAGCATCAGGTACGCTAACTTGTGAATAGTTATTAAAAGCAGGAACATAGCCTATTAGTGCTATTAGTTTAGACTCATCTCCGTATTTACCTGTTTCTTGTTGTTGTTCTTCTATTTCTTCTTGTTGTGCTTCTATGTTTGCTGCAATTATCTTGTCTGCTATTTGATCTGCTTCTGAAGCTGTCATAACTCCTGAAGATGCAGTATCAATTTCGCCTTGTACATTTTGCACTTGCACATCAGCTACAACCATAGATGCTGCATTATCAAATGTAGGCAAAGGTGTTATAGATACAGACATACTATTAGAACTACCTACATCACTTTGCATAGACAGAACTTGGTTTGTTTGTTGTGTTGCACTAGCAAATTGATCGGATGCACTAGGACTGCTAGAGGTGCTAATACCACCACTAGATGCTGTAGAGCTTCCTGTTGATGTATTTCCTGTAGATGAATAACTAGATGTATTATTTGATTGAGAGCCACCAGAGGCTTGTGAGTAGCTGTTAGCTGCTGTTTGTACTCCTGCTCTAACTGCATTAAGTGCTGTAACCATTAATTTGTTTTTACCTGTAGGTTCGTCAGATTCTACTACTGCAAACTCTTCTTGAATTTCTTCTATAGATTCTTCTCTAATTTCTTCTTCTCTTTCTGCAATTCTTTCTTCTTCCATAGCTTCTTGCATTTCTTCTATTTCTTCAAAAACTTCTTCTACAGTTTCTTCTTCAAAGATTTCTTCAAGAAATTCTTCTTCTGGTTCATCAAGATTAACAAATTCTTCTTCAATTCTTTCTTCAAAATGTTCATTAGTTTCTTCATCAAACCATTCCTCTAATTCTTCAATACTATTAAATTCAATAAATGTTTCAGGTTCGCTGTAATCTTCTACTAAAAAAGTTTCTTGAAATATAAATTCATCTAACAATAAATCGTCTTGATGTAATGGCTCATCATGATGTGAAACAAAATCATCTATAAATGGTAAAGGTTCAGGTTCAAAAAATATTATTAATTCTTCAGGTTCAGAGCCATCAAAATATTCTTCAAAGTTATCACCACTAAATTCTTCATAAGATGGAAACATCTCATCTTCAAAAATTTCAACTACTGTAAATTGTTCTTCAAAACCATAATCATTATAGTGATCATCTTCAAATATACCTGTGGCAAATTGTTCTTGCTCATCTACAAAACCATAATCAACATTGCTGTCATCAAAAAAAGCTACTGATTCTTCTTGTGTATATCCTGCACAAAAAGGTGCATATTGTGGATCATCAGCACATTGTTGATCATCATAAGCATCCCAATAGTTAGGGCATGACTCACTATAAAGACCACTGATATTACATTGTTGTGTTAATAAAGCATCTGCATAACCTGAACAACTAGAATCATTTAATGCGTTGCTACAATCAACGCTATTACCACTACCTGATCCATATAAAGAACCGCCATTTTCTAAGTTAGTGTTTTTATCAGAGTTATTCCAGTCGTAGTTATAGCAACTAGAACCATTAGTTGTGCCAGTATTACATTCATCGTGATAGTAATAAGTATAAGAATTTTCTTTTTTAGAACCTATTTCTCCAATAAGAACATCATGGTTAATAATATCTAATGCACCATAGCGTATGTCAAAAGAGTTGTTGTTCCAAAGTATTATTTCAAAGCTGTTGTCTGATGCTCTGTTGTACTCCCTCATGTCGTACCATCCAAAAATCATCTTGCTTGAGTCACCCCAAGACTTCATGCGAGAATCGTTGTCTCGTATTAAGTCTGTCCAGAAAGGGTATATGGTGTAAGTATGCTGTCCATTAATAGGGTCAGGAGTATAGTCATTACAATAGCTACCACTAGAACCAAAATGGAGACATCCATTCGTTGCCATTCGTGCTTGTGTAAAAGTAGAGCCGTAAAAAGTAAAATTAAAAGAAAGATCAATTGCAGGACTAATACCATCATCTACTACCTCATATGCTAACTCACCATTAAAACTATTAGCGTTTGTTTGTAAATGATATAAGTCTTGTCCTGATTCGTAGGTATATTGACTTAAAGCATTAACGCTAAATAGAAATGCTATTGCGAAGCATAAAATTCTTTTTTGCATTGTTTTGTAGTTTTGGTTTTTCTTGTGTAAGTTTTTTTAACTAAACCTACAACATCTTTATTTATTTTTAATCTATTTGGATTAACTTCATGTGTACATTTAGCTATGTATTCTTTTTCTGCATCTTCTACATCAGGTCTTTTAGATTGATTTTTATCCCATTCTGCTGATGCTTCTTTACCAATTTTACCTTCATACGGACAAGGAGTACCTGCCATAGACATAGCTTTAAATACTCTTTTGTCTTGGCATAATAAAGCTACTGATGCTACTTTCATGCCCATATCGTAAAGATATTTTGATAATTTTAGTCTTTCACAATTTTGATCTGTAATAGTTTTACCACCTGAAAAACCAAATACTTGTCCTTGAAATGCACCTGATACACCAGTGGTACATAAGTCCTGTGAATAAGACATTATAGATGGAGCAATAGCAGATGCAGGGGGAGCTTCTGATTTAATATTTTGATTAATTGTTTGTGTGCTATTAGATTCGTTTATGTTTCTATTAGTATTATCTGATCTCGTATTGTTATTGTTAGTATTTGTATTATCAGTTGTAACATTAGAATCTGAAGTTGATTGATTAATGTTTGTGTTTTGATTGGTGTTATTAGATGTGCTGTTATTCGTGTTATTAACATTCTGATTTACTGTTGAATTTACAGTTGAATTAGATGTTGATGTATTCACATTATTATTTGTATTTGTATTATTTGATGTAGAAGTTGCTGTTGAAGTATTTACATTTACATTATTGTTTGTGTTGACATTCGTATTATTGTTCGTGTTGGTCGCTGTGCTTGTAGTCGTATTCGTATTTACATTTGTGTTTGAATTTGTGTTGTTATTCGTAGCTGTTGAAGTGTTGGTATTTGTGTTTGTGTTTGTATTAGTATTTGTCGTAGTTGTAGTATTGACTGTATCAAGACTGTTATTCTCACAATATTGAGAACCATTTACACAAGCTGTTCCTGATTGTTGTGATGACTGAGCAAATGCATTAGCAGAAAATATAATTCCTAAAAATATAATTGACTGGTAAATATTATTTTTCATTTGGGGTAAATACTCCTAACTCTATAAGTTTACTTCTATTCACTAAATGCTCTGCTTCAATATCATCTTTACTTTGTCCATGATATGCAACAGCCAAATAGCCTTCTATCATAGAAACATTAATATTAATGTCATCTACAATAACTTCCCCTAATACACGACCATATTTGCCTTTAGAATCTTTTAACTTTGATCGTAATACTACTTTAGTGCCATTGTGAATAGCATCACCTAAATACTTTGCAGCTAATTTTCCTCTAGCTTTTTCGTCTTTATCTCTGGTTCTTGATTCAGGTGTATCAATCCCATAAAGGCGTACACGACACTTGTGAAAAATAGAAAAGCCAAGATCAAGAATAACATCAACAGTGTCGCCATCAACCACCCTAGTGACTGTGCAACCATATTCATACATTATTGTTCGCCTTTAAACGATTTAGAGCTATTGCTTGTACCTGCGTATAAACCAAACCATGCAGCACCTGCACCTACAATAATAGATATAAGACCTGATTGTTCTAAGCTGGGTTCAGGTAAATCCATAAACCACATAGTTGAATAATATAATAAAAACATATACACACTTAAAAATAAACGTGGAAATATACGCCAAGCATCTACTGCTTTAGCTAAGTGAATTGATTTTTGATATGGGTTTGCACCTGTATTATTAATATTAGTATCAATATCTAATTCAAGACTAACTTTTTTAGTTTGTATTTCTTCCATTATCTTTTTTTTCCTTTGTGTAAACCATGTCTAGCGTGTTGTTTACCTTTTTTAGTAGCGGCTCTTTTCTTTTTATTAGCTGCTGCAAGTTTTTTTCTGCCTGCTGCTGTTGATTTTAATTTTTTTATCGTTGCTGCTGGAGCATATACTTCACCAGTTTTAGAAGATTTTTTACCGCTTGGTGTTCTCCACTTTTGTTTTGACCAACGCTTAAGAGATTTTTGTGATTTTTTTAAAGCCATTATTCTTCATATAAATTATTAAATGTTATTTCAGGGTCCATATAACTTTCATGTTCTTCTGCAGAATGTAAATATTGTGAAGGTTTAAAATTTGGTGGACCTTCTCCTGTAACCCATAAAGCAGGATTTGTAACTCTTACTCTATTATTTGGTAAAGCAATTACATTGCCTTTCCATTTGCAATCTTCAGTTATGTACATTACATGAGATTGTTTATGTTGTGCTGGACAATCTGCTATAGAATGATCTGTATAATCTACTGTAAATAAATATTTAGATTTATAAAAATTGCCATCTATTTTTGCTATCCAAGGACTAGAACTTGCTCTATCTAATATCATTGTTGCATGATGTCTTGATTCGCAATCCCAAGGTTGAGCTAAATGATTTTCCATTGGTTCTGGAAAACTATCCATTGTCATATCTGCTACTAATGCTTGTATTGGCATTCTTGCCCACATAGCTCCACCATGTATATTGGGTATTTCTTCTTCATACAAATCTGCTTCACATCCTGTAAAGACTACTTGAAAACTTAAAGACCTATCAGGTATTGTATTTACTGCTATAGCTATAGCGTGTAAAAATTCTCCATGATATTTTTCATGATTATGAGTAAATTCTTTGCGAACCCAACATTTAAAATGAGGTATATTGTCTATGAGATAAGACACTACTTATATCCGCCACCTGCTTTTTTATATGCTTTAGCTAACATTTGTGCTTTACGAGCAGACCATTGACCGGGTTTACCACCTTTACCACCTGCTTTTATACGATTAAATATTCTTTTACGCATAGTAGGTTTTGTATAGTTACCTGCTTTGTTTACTGTACTTTTTTTTTTAGATGTACTTCCACCTTTTTTAAGTTTTAAAGATTGTAAAGTTTTAGCTTGTTTTGCGTGTGTTGCACTAGCTTTTTTTAAACCTTTAACTACTTTTCTTACTGTTGTTTTATTTTTATTCATTATGAAAATATACCTGCTATAACTCCTGATGTAATAAGTAAAACATATAATCCCCAAATCATATTTTCTAATTTGTTAAATCTTACCTGTCCTTGATCTAATCTTTTTTCAATATTTTCGTATCGAATAGTGCACTCTCTTTCATGTGCTGCTATTTTTGCAAAAGATTCATTAGCGGTAGCCATTATTTCTTTTTTTTTCTTAAAGTATAGGCTTCGTTTTTTTTAGTTTTAGGATCATCTTTTATGTATTGACCTTTACTATTTCTAGCTCTCACTCTTTCATAGCCACTCATAAACCAATCTTTAACTTTTTTCCACATAATTTTCTCCTTTTAATTAACTGCTAGGTGGAGTTGGAAACTCTCCTAATGGTCGAACTGGTGGTGTAGCATCGTTATAAACATATAGTGCTGCTAAAGCATCTACAGTTGATACTGCGTTAATTTTTGTTTTCATGCTTTGTGCTGCTGTTCTAACTCCTGCCCTATAAGTAGTCCAATCACTTGCAACTGTACCACTTGTCTCAGTAGCTTTGATAACCATCCAATCGTTAGGTTGTAATAAACTGTAAGCCTGTTGGTCTACTGCTAAAGAATTTATGTATTTTAAACCTCTGGTAACAACTCCATCAGTGGTTGTATCATCTAAATTTTTAGCTGTAGCTGTTCCATAAGAAGCTGTAACTGTATCACTTGCAAATGCAAAAGATTGATTAGTATTAATATAATATTCAGGGTCTTTGTAATTGGTGTTGTCTATTACAACTTCGTAAATTCCTATAGCCTCTAGTTCTGAAGAACTCCAAAGCATAAAGATATTACTAGGATAATTTACATCACTTATTGTTAAGGCTTTGGGTTTTGTATAGACCTGTGTTACGTTATTTGATTCTACTAATGCCCACATAATTTTTTCCTCAATTTAATTAATTTACTTAGCCAGTTAATGCTCTTGCTGTTGCTGGTACTCCACCACTTGTAACAAATGGATTTTCTGCCCAAGCAAAATAAGAAAAAGTATTTGTACCTCCTGCGTTTGCAGGATAAGTGCTACCTCTTAACTTAAAACCATTTGATAAAAAATCACATTTATTTTGGTCTGTTGTTTCTGCTGTATTTGCGTTTGCAAATAAATTATCATTCATTTCGTTAAAAGTCGACCTCGTATTATCCATCATAGACCAGCCATGATTAGGGTCTGATAAGACCTTAAATATAACTAAAGCAGGTTTAAATCCTGTATAAACGAACTCACCATTGGTACTAGCATTTCCGTAGTAGCTTCCGTAAGCTGAATACCCTTGTTTAGCTGCAAATGCGAAACATATATACTCACTCCCACTAGCATTTTTTTGAATATCACCACCTGTACTAAGACCTATTGTTGAACTAGAAAAACTAGACAAGACATTAGTTGCTGTGCCTTCTGTAAGATTTAAAGTGTGTCTATAAGCATTAGTTACAGCTCCAGGATTACCAGCTTTGTGTTGTACATCCCAGTTACTAACCCCAGTATCTCTGCGTTTAAATATAGCAACATCTGGCTCTACTCCTAAACCATGCCCAATAGTATCGTTTGTTGTGCCTGAAGCTGTGTAAGTAATAATACTAAAACCTGCATCCGTATTAGCTTGAACAGTTGAAGTTATATCACCATCTGAGTTGCTTGATGTCGTACCCCCACCTGCTTTCCATTGCCATGCTACATTTGTTTGAGAATTTTGATTCCAACTACTACCAGAAGGTAAGCTAAACCCATCAGTTTGAAATGCTTGTATTATACTACTAGCTGTTGCCTCAACATCAGTTTTATTAACTTTAAAATATTTTGTAACTCCTGTAGTGCTATTTTGCAGCACATGGTCAACAGTAGAGTTTCTAGGTTTAATCCAAACCATGTCTGGTTTTAAATTACTATTTCCTGTATTAGTAATACTTCTATCTGTAGCATTACCAGTATAAATAGCAACTTGAAAGTGTGCTGATGGGTCGTCTATAGTTGTATAAGCCATTATCCGTACTCCGCTAAATTCTTTGTGCAGATTGCATAGTAACCACTAGGTGGTGCGTGTTCAAAAGTTCCGTAATCATTTGCATCACTTGCTGCACTTGAAATTGTGTTAATGGTGTAACCACCAAAGTTTATATTAAATGTCCTACTTTCATAATTTTGCAAAAATGGAAAAACTGTTTTACCTTGCATATCTGAAATTAAATTACGAGTTAAAATTAAACTACCATTAGCATAATATTTAATTGTTTGTGTAGAACTGTCCATATCTAAAGCTATTCCTAGCGTGTCGCTTGTAGTTAAAGCAGTAAATTGACCTGCACTACTTTCACTCAAACTTCCTGAGTAAGAATAATATCTGCCTTGAGGTTCTATAGTCATATTGTAGTTTTGTGTTAATCCCTGCCCACCAATAGTGTAAGCAGTATTAGCTGTTGCTATGCCTATAAACTGAGAGCCAATAGTACCTGATGGTTTTGCTTCCCAATACCATTTACCATTTGTTAAGCCTATACTACCTTTTGCATTTTCATCCGTTGAATTATCATATGCTGCT
>Ga0209194_1000916_pt1 | contig 20423 bp, 17 predicted proteins | sample COGITO_mtgs_1004_FD_184787 | JGI IMG/M metagenome (GOLD analysis project Ga0209194, IMG submission 184787) | Pelagic marine microbial communities from North Sea - COGITO_mtgs_100413 (SPAdes) (version 2) | ecosystem: Environmental > Aquatic > Marine > Epipelagic ...
ATGTAGATGCGCTGCAAACAGATGTAGCCGAGCTAGAAGCGAACCAGTTCTCGACGACGACGAAGCTACGCGGTCAGTTAGACGCGCACTTGATCGTCCCTTTTGATGATGCCGACCAAATTAACAGCGTTGACGGCACTCTATTTGTACCTGTAGTAAACGATCCGACGACCTCTACTGACGAAGCAGCCGTTGCCCTTGATGGCACCGTGGGTGGCGATGAAGCGGACGCGACCTTTGAGTACCGCGCTCGTTTGAACTTTGACACTAGCTTTACTGGCGAAGACAGACTGCGAGTTCGTTTGCAAGCTTCCGATGATGCTGGTTCTCTAGCCAACACCGAAACCGGTTTGGCCAACCAGAGCAGCCGTCGTAGTGGCCTCGAGGACAACATTGGTCTAGATGACGTTTACTACAGCTTCCCCGTTGGCAACCGCATCAGCGGTATCATCGCTGCCAACAGCGTAGTGACCGACGACTTTGTGTCTAGCACGATTGTGCCGTTTGACGGCCCTAGCGTGGCTGATGCGGGTGGCCCTCAGTTCTACGACTTGTATGACGGCGGTAACTTCGGTGCAGGCGTCAACATCGCGTTCACCAGGAACCTAGTGCTCGACGCCGGCTACTCGTCTTCTGGTAGCAACATCAACACGCCAGACGGCGGCATCTTCAACAACGGTAGCTACATCGCTCAGCTCAACCTGTTGACTGACGGCATCTTCAACGCTGCGGTTACCTACATCGGTGCAACCGATGCGGCAGTCGGTGATGCTGAGAGCACGATTGCGGGTCTGTTGAATCTTGACTTCGGTCGATTCAGCGTCGGTGGTCACTACGCTTCTACAGATGTTCAAGGCGGCGGCGACCTCGACTCTTACATGGGCGGTGTTGCTATTGCTGATCTGTTTGGCACGGGCAACGAGTTTGGCGTCTACGGCGGCATCTCTCCTGCGCTTACTCGCGACCCTCTGTTGGTAGAAGCCTACTACCAGATTGCTGTGAACGAGTTCTTCACCTTTACGCCTGCGGTTATTTACGCTGATAACGACGGTGCGGGTGATAACTCTGAGAACGTGTACGGCGCACTGCGAGCTACGTTTAGCTTCTAAGCTCTTGGTTGACTGCGTTATTAAAATGCAGTAATTGATGACAAATAGGAAGAGGTGGCTGTGTTTAAACGCAGCCGCCTTTTTTGCGTATTTAGACTAAAGCCTGCAGAAAGCGATCGCGCGCTTTCGGACTGAAGCTTGAAAACAGGCCTCTAGACAGTGCTTCTAGGCAGTGCTTCTAAACAGTGCTTCTAGACAGTGTTGGAGACAAGTGGCATTTTACTTTGTCTCTAACAGGCAATCCCCACCGTAGAACCGGGATATAATGAAAGGAGTCATTTGCCGTTGTCTGACGGCTCCTAAACTCCGTGGAATTGTCTTGTAAAAGTGAATATGCGCTGCTAGCCCTAATAGAGCTAAGTTTGCACTATAGCAAGGGCGAACCTCAGCGAATTTGTCAGATTGCGGCAGAGCAGAACATTCCCGATCGCTATTTAGAGCAACTGTTAGCGACTTTGCGGCGGAACGGATTTGTGAAGAGCCAGCGCGGTGCTAAAGGCGGATACCTGCTCACCCGCGAGCCCTGGAAAATGACGCTGCTAGATATTATTAGCTGCATTGAAGGGTTTGATGCGAAGGCGAAGGAAGTAAAATCGCCGGAGACAACAGAAGAGGCTGTGATAGATGAAGCATGGCAGCAGGCGCGGCTAGCATCGGAGCGAGTATTAGAGAGCTATACCCTGCAAGACCTGGTAGACAAGCGAAATGCCCGGCAGCAGGTGGATTTGATGTATTACATATAGACCCAAGAATAAACGACCTATGAGAATTGCTGACAATGTGACTGAGCTGATTGGCCATACTCCGATGGTGCGACTGCATCGGATTCCTGAGAGTGAGGGGTGCGTTGCCCAGATTGCGGTGAAGCTGGAGGGAATGAATCCGTCGGCTTCGGTGAAGGATCGAATTGGCATCAGTATGATTGAGGCGGCTGAGGCGGCGGGCGAGATTACGCCTGGGAAAACAACGCTGGTAGAGCCGACTTCAGGAAATACGGGGATTGCGCTGGCAATGGCTTCGGCGGCGAAAGGCTATCAGCTAATTTTGACTATGCCGGAAACGATGAGTTCGGAGCGGCGGGCAATGCTGCGAGCGTATGGCGCAAAGCTGGAACTAACGCCGGGCGTGGAGGGGATGAGCGGCTGCATTCAGCGGGCGCAGGCGCTGGTAGAAAGTTTGCCCGATGCGTATATGCTTCAGCAGTTTGATAATCCGGCGAATCCGGAGGTGCATCGACGTTCTACGGCTGAGGAGATTTGGCAGGATACGGATGGGGAGATAGATTTTTTGATTGCAGGTGTGGGAACGGGCGGCACGATTACCGGCGTGGGCGAGGTGATTAAGCAGCGGAAGCCGAGCTTTCAGGTAGTGGCGGTGGAGCCGGTGAATAGTGCGGTGCTAGCAGGGGGCCGGCCGGGGCCGCATAAAATTCAGGGGATTGGGGCTGGGTTTGTGCCGAAGGTGCTGAAGCGAGATTTGATTGATGAGGTGGTGTCGGTGACCGATGATGAGGCGATCGCATTTGGCAGACGCTTGGCTAAAGAAGAGGGCATTCTTTCGGGCATCTCCAGCGGCGCGGCGCTATGCGCAGCGGTAAAGGTGGCAAAACGGCCAGAGAATAAAGGGAAGCTAATTGTAATGATTCAGCCGAGCTTTGGAGAGCGATATTTAAGCACGCCGTTGTTTCAAGATCCTGAACCTGCGGGGTAGATCGGTAGGCCGCTGCGGTTTAAAATATTGGCATGGTACAGAGACATCGTGCGGACGTGGACTATTATGGTGCGCTAGGGGTTTCCTCTGAGGCGAGCCAGGCGCAGGTAAAGCAAGCCTATCGGAAGCTGGCTAAGCAGCTACATCCAGATAGCCAAAAAGAGTCGTCGCATGACAAGATTGCGGCGGTAAATGAGGCCTATGAGGTGCTCGGCGATGTGGGGCAGCGTCGAGCCTACGACAATGAGCGGCGGCTAATTGCTGGAGAGAATGCTAGCCAGCGGGCTAACAGAGCGGCAAGTTCGCAAGCAGTGTACAAGAAACGGCGAGCTAGAAGTGGTAATGGCACCACGATTGAGCAGTGGATGCGCGGCGTGTTTAATCCGACCGATCGGCTCATTGGCCAGATCTTGAAGCCGCTGAAGGCTGAGGTAAGAGCGCTGTCTGCCGATCCGTTTGACGATGCGCTGATGGAGGCATTTCAAGCTTATTTAGAAGTGTGCCGCGAGTCTTTGGAGAAGGCGCAGGCAAAGTTTAAGTCGATGCCGAATCCGCCGGGGGTGGCGAGCGGAGCCGCGAATTTGTACTACTGCTTAAATCAGCTCGAAGACGGGATTGAGGAGATTGAGCGGTTCACCTATACCTATGACGATAGCTATCTGCACACGGGTCAGGAGCTGTTTCGGATTTCGGCGGGATTGAGGAAGGATGCGAAAGCGGAGATAAAGGCGGTTTTATAGCTGTTTTATAGAGACAGTTTTATCGCTACAATGATTCTTTGTCTTTGACTGGCCATAACTGGCCCCCGTTCGCTATGGCGCTTCCTATCGTTGCAATTATTGGTCGTCCGAATGTGGGCAAGTCGATGCTGGTAAATCGCTTCTCGGGGCAGCGGCAGTCGATTGTGTTCGACCAGCCTGGGGTAACCCGCGATCGCACCTATCAGCCGTCTTTTTGGAAAGACCGCGAGTTTTTGGTCGTCGATACGGGTGGCCTAATTTTTGATGATGACACCGAATTTTTGCCCTATATTCGCGAGCAGGCAATGACGGCGCTAGCTGAGGCTTCGGCGGCTGTGTTTGTAGTGGATGGAAAGGAGGGGCCGACGGAGGGCGATCATGAGATTGCTTCGTGGATGCGATCGCAAAACCTGCCTATTATCCTGGCCGTCAATAAGTGCGAGTCTCAAGAAGATGGCCTGATTCAGGCTGCTCAGTTTTGGGAATTGGGCCTAGGCGAGCCTTACGCTATCTCAGCGATTCACGGCAGCGGTACGGGCGATATGCTAGATGCGCTGATTGAGCATTTGCCGGAGACGAGCGAAGTTAATGTAGAAGAAGAGGTTAAAGTCGCGATTGTTGGGCGGCCCAACGTAGGCAAATCCAGTATGCTGAATGCCTTTGTAGGCGAGAAGCGTTCGATTGTGAGTCCGATTTCGGGAACGACTCGAGACTCGATTGATATGGTGGTGACTCGCGGTGAAGGGGAAGATCAGGTGCGTTACCGTCTGATCGATACGGCGGGCATTCGTAAGAAAAAGAACGTGGACTTTGGGCCAGAGTTTTTTGGCATTAACCGGGCGTTTAAAGCGATTAAGCGAGCGGACGTAGTGCTGCTGGTAATCGACGCGCTAGACGGAGTGACTGAGCAAGACCAGAAGCTGGCTGGGCGAATTGAGGAAGAGGGCCGGGCCTGCATCATTGTGGTGAATAAGTGGGACGCGATTGATAAAGATTCGCATACTATTTACGAGTTTGATAAGACGATTGAGGCGAAGATTCACTTTTTGGGCTGGGCAACTCGGCTATATGTGAGCGCCTTGACCGGAAAAAGGCTGCCGAACATTTTGGACGCGGTAGATCAAGCGGTAGAAGAACATCGTCGCCGGGTGACGACTTCGGTGGTAAACGAAGTGCTAGAAGATGCGGTGAGCTGGCATACGCCACCGACGACTCGGCAAGGACGGCAAGGGCGAATTTATTACGGGACTCAGGTGCGATCGCAGCCCCCTTCTTTTGCTTTATTCGTCAACGATCCCAAACTCTTTGGCGAGAGCTACCGGCGCTATATCGAGAAGCAGTTTCGCAAGAACCTGGGCTACGATGGCACCCCTATTCGTCTGATGTGGCGTGGTAAGAGTATGCGCGATATTGAACGCAGTAAAGGCGCGAACAGAGCGACTAAGGTGAGCCGGGCGAACTAGGGAAACTGAACAAACTCAAACATGGATTTACTGCGATCGCTTCCTATTGGCTTATATCTAGAACAGCCGGTTACCTGGCTTCACCGCATCGACGCCAGAGTAAAACTAATCTGGCTGCTGAGCGTTTTGCTAGCGCCTGTATTAGCTAGCTCGCCCTGCCGAATTGCAATCGTGGTGTTTCTGGTACTGCTGACTATTAGCGCCCGTATTCCTTGGCGGGTGTGGCGTCAGCAGATGGGTTGGCTGCTGACGCTGGGCGCGATTGTGACCCTGCTGCTGCTGATCATGCCGGACGGCATCGCGGTCACTCAGCAGCCTAGATTACCGACTGCGCAGATGGATCAAGATTGGCCGGATGGCTTTGAGCCGCCGGAAATGCTGCCAGTGGTGCCGACGGTGACCGGCTACCGGTACGACATCGTAGACATTGAGTTGCCTTTGAACTTGGGCATTCATGTAACGCAGCGATCGCTGCGGATTGCCATTAAAGTCAGCACCTTACTGTTCACGCTGATTTACTCGACGACGCTATTTTTGCTGACGACAGCCCCAGAAGAAATCACCGAAGGGCTAGAGGACTTGATGCAGCCGCTACGGTGGATTGGCCTGCCGGTAACGGAGATTGCCCTGACGCTGACGCTAGCTTTACGGTTTATTCCACTGGTGCTAGAAGAAGTGCAAAACCTGGTGCGCTCGATTCGAACTCGGGCGATTAAGTGGCAAAAATTGGGGATTCGCAATTCGATTCAAATTGGGCTGATGGTGGCTGAGCGGCTAGTGCAAAACTTACTGCTGCGGGCCGAGCAGATTGCTAGTGCAATGCAGGTGCGCGGATTTACCAGTCCGAATGAGCATCGGGTGATGTGGCATCGGCTGAAGCTGAAGCGGTGGGACTGGTTTGTGATTGGTGGACTAGGCGTGTTCTGGTGGGCGCGAATTGCGTTTGGCGCAGAGACATAGGAGAGCCGTGCATGAAGCCCTGTTCTAACCTTTTTTGGCGATCGCTTCCCCTCTCAAACCGAACGGGCTCGCACGTTTTTGATGCGCTCTTTCAATCTCGTCTGACATCGGCTCGTTTGACATCGGCTACTGAGATTTCAGGGACTGAAAGCATTGCGACTCTGCTAGAGAGCCCTTACCCATTGCCGCCGGGTTCGCTGCCCAAACAAGCGATCGCAATGGTCCGGTATTCTATCTGTGCCGGCCCCCCTCGAAGCGTAGGTAGGCAGCTACAGCTATGGACACCCGCAGTCGGTGAAGTTTTGCCGCTGTTCAAGCAAATGGAGCAGCTTCGCAACACTGCACCTGCAACCACGGTAGAAGGCAGTGCTGTCGATAGCGATCTGCCATTTATGGGCGGTTGGCTGGGTTGGCTCGGCTATGACTTTGCCTGGGAGGTAGAACGGCTGCCTTATCTAAAAGCAGACCACCTGCCGTTTCCAGTGTCCTTTTGGTACGAACCGGCTGAGTTCGCGGTGCTCGACCATTTTCAACAGCGGCTATGGCTAGCTGCGGAAACGCTCTCTAGGCTGGCAGATATGACTCAGCGGCTAGCTGGCTTTGATCCGTCTTTTCTGCAGAGGCAGTGGAATACGCATTCTTTGAAGTTTGAGACTGAGCAGGCTGATTTTGAGCAGGCTGTTCGCGTAGCGAAAGATCATATCCGCGCGGGGGACGTTTTTCAGGTAAACCATTCTCTGAGGTTTTCGGCGCAGACAGATGCCCCTAGCTGGGACATTTATCGAACGTTGCAACGAATTAATCCTTCGCCGTTTGCTAGCTATTGGCGATCGCCCTGGGGAGATATTGTCAGCTGCTCGCCAGAGCGTTTAGTCCATCTAAAAGACAACCAGGTTCAGTCTAGGCCGATTGCAGGCACCCGGCCACGGGGTACTACGATAGCCGCAGACAAGCGTATTGCCGATGAATTAAGAGGCGATACAAAAGAACAGGCAGAGCACATTATGCTAGTTGACTTAGAGCGCAACGATTTGGGCCGAGTTTGCCAGTGGGGATCGGTTGCTGTCGAAGAGCTGATGACGATTGAACGCTATAGCCACGTTATGCACTTAGTGAGTAACGTGACTGGTAAGCTTCATCAGTCGATAGCGGCATTAGTAGCCTCAATGTTTCCCGGTGGCACGATTACGGGCTGCCCTAAAGTTCGATGCATGGAGATTATTGAAGAAATAGAACCCGTGCGCCGCAGTTTGTTTTATGGGTCTTGCGGGTATTTCGACCGACGCGGACGGTTGGATCTCAACATTTTGATTCGGACGCTGTTGCTAGCTGCTGAGATGAAAGATACTGGCGTAGCCATGCCCAGCTTAGATAGAGAGATCCGCGATAGAGAAAGCCGCACAGTTTGGGGACAAGTAGGTGCTGGTATTGTGGCCGATAGCCAACCGGAGAAAGAGTGGGTAGAATCTTTACAGAAAGCTAAGGCGCAGCTGATAGCGTTAGGGCTTTGACGATAGCGTTAACCGTTGCTTATACGCTGCTTAGACAGCAGAACCAGCATAACGATGAGTCGGTTTGAGATGGCTTGCGCCGACGCAACCTCACAGAAATCAAGACTGCGTTAGAGAAGGGTATGGAATTGTATAAAAACGCTGTAAACTCGTTGACATGCTCTCCTTTCTAATTGCGCTAGCGTTCGTGATGAGATCCAACGCAGGTTGAACAATCTTGTGCTTAGCTACATAAAGCGATCGTTGTCCCGTGACTGTCCGTAAAGAGCGGTTTGCGCTGCTACTGGCCCTGTCTAACAGCTCCAGTAGCCTACCCAGTCACCTTTTGACCTACTTTTACACTGCTTTTATATTGTCAATGCGCACCCTTTTTAAGCCAGAATGAGTACAGAAAATTACCTTGATCACCCTAACTTTGGCTTGCTTTTTAGAGTCTGTGTCATCGGTGAGGGGCAAGAGCTTTTTGCGACGCTATATGCTCACCGCCTGTTTTTCCTAGTGAAAAACGATGCCTCTGGGTTATCTTTTGAGCCAACCGGTCGAGTAGAGGCCAAGCAGCTAATCGAACAGCGGCTGAGAATGATTCGGCGTACAGGCGCACAGTTAGAGTACGACCAACTGCAAAAAACGTACAAGCAAGCCTTTTAGACGCCTCATCTAGCAGCGCTTTTTAGCTCTGCGGCCGAGTGCATTTTTGCTAAAGGATCCTCCGTATAGCCCCAAAGCATAGTCTGGCAGTGAGATTGAGCAGAGATGGAATGGTTGGCAGCAAAGGCATCGGATAGATTTCCTAAAAGAGGGTTGGGCATTGGATGAGGTGAGAGCGTCGATTGAGACGCGTTTGGAGACGATCCGAGCGGCTATTCCAGAGTCTGTTCGGCTAGTCGCGGTGACTAAAACGTTTGAGGCCCATATTGTGCGGTCTGCTTATGAGCTTGGCATCCGTGATTTTGGGGAAAATAAAGTTCAAGAGGCTTTAGAAAAGCAAGCAGCTTTGAGTGACATTACGGATGCAACCTGGCACTTTATCGGCCACGTGCAGTCTAATAAGGCTCGCAAGGTTCTAGAACATTTTGATTGGATTCATTCTGTCGATAGCCTAAAGCTGGCTAACCGGTTAGACCGACAGGCCGCAGAACTCAATAAATCGCCTTACTGCTGCTTGCAGGTAAAGCTAGTGCCCGACCCTAGCAAAGATGGCTTTGAGCTTGATGAGCTGAAGGCGGTACTACCTGATTTAGACCAGCTATCGCACCTGAAGATTTGCGGACTGATGGTGATTTTGCCTTACGGCTTGAACCGGGCGCAGGCGGCGGAGATTTTTGAGCAGGCTGAGGCGCTAAGGCGCGACTTGAAGCAGCAGCCCTGGCAGCATCTGCGGATGGATGAGCTATCGATGGGAATGTCGGGCGATTTTGAGCTGGCGATCGCAGCTGGGGCCACAATGGTGAGGATTGGCAGCGGACTGTTTGGCCGTCGCAGTTGAGCCGAAAGCGGAGAATCCTCGGTGAAAGCTTGCAAACCCGCTGTCACAAAAATAGACAACCGGGTATTGACATAACTATCAAAGCGTGGCGTAATGCTTGTGAATCTAGTTTCAACGCTAGATAAAACTAAGTCGTTAATTCCGGGAACTTTCTACTGCCCTTCTACTTGCCTGGGAATTACCTAAACAGGTGTCCCTAATGCGTTCGAGAGAGAGACAGGCCAAAAGTAAACCGATGGCCAGCCGATCGAAGCAGTCCGAAATTATCTAATATTATTTTTGATTTTCAGACGATTTATTGCTTTAATTGATGGCTATTCTGTACGGACTTCTGATAGCAAGGGCTATTCATACCCTAATAGCCTTCCTGCCTTTGCCAGCCGTTAACCTGGCGGCTAAAAGCGGGATCAAATTGCTTGCAGAAATGCCCTAGTTTTACGGTGACAACGCTGTACGATTTTTGGCCCTAGATTGCTAGGCTGAATTTGGTTGCGGTTGCGTTTTACCTAAGTCGTCAATGTCGTGATGGAGCACATCTGAATGAGTGGTCTTTTTGGAAAAATCAAGGATTTTGTTGGATTAAACGATCCAGCAGACTATGAGTATGAATATGAGGAAGTAGAGGGCGAAGAGTACCAGAACCTCTATGAAGAGGAGAATACTGAGGAGGCGATCGCCGCTCCGATTCCGCCTGCTGAAGAGGCGCGCCCTGCCCGTCGTCGTATTCGCGAGAGAGTTTTGTCAACTGATTCTGGAATGGTGTCAATGAATAATGTGATTGGTATGCCTGGCGCAATGAACGGAATGTCTGAAGTGCTGGTGATGGAGCCGCGCACTTTTGAAGAAATGCCTCAAGCGATTCAGGCGCTGCGCGAGCGTAAGTCTGTGGTTTTGAACCTCACCATCATGGATCCTGACCAGGCTCAGCGGGCGGTTGACTTTGTAGCGGGCGGTACGTATGCAATGGACGGCCACCAAGAGCGCATCGGCGAGAGCATTTTCTTGTTTACGCCTAACTGTGTTCAGGTGAGCATGCCAACTGAGGGTGAAGAAGGCTTCACGAACCAAGAGCCTGCCAATGCTCCTCGTCAGACCGCACCTACGCCTGCTTGGGCGACCGAACAGATTGCCCGTATGGCATAGTCGCCGGTTGAGCAATGTAGTTAGCAACTCGGCTAGCGAATGGTTTAGTTAGAAACGACGACGACTTGGATGCAGCCGTCAGCTCAATGATTTGCTGTTCTAGAAATGGGACGAGCGCCCTATTCACGGTATGCTGTGGGGGAAATTCATTAGAGCTGTCGGCTGTTGTCTGTAAGACTTGGCATCATTGGCGGTGGGGTAATGGGCGAAGCGCTATTATCTCGCTTGCTTTCGCAGGGGCTATATGCGCCGGATGAGGTGCTGCTAGGCGAACCTTCTCCTGAACGGCGTCAGGTGCTCTCGGAGCAGCATTCAATTCAGACGAGCGCGGTTAACCGAGAAGTGATTGAAGCGAGTCGAATTATTTTGCTCGCGGTGAAGCCTCAGATATTTGAACTGGTTGCCAAAGATTTTGCGGCTGCACGCAGCGAAGCGCCGCCTTTAGTAATTTCTATTTTGGCTGGAATAACGCTTGCTAAGTTAGAAGAAGCTATTCCGGATTCTCCGGTTGTTCGAGCCATGCCGAATACGCCTTCTACGGTGGGCGCTGGGATGACTGCGATCGCACTAGGTAGCAAAGCCGGTAGCGAGCACGGCGAACTAGCGATGGAGATGTTTGCGGCAGTGGGCGAGGTTGTTCAGGTCTCGGAAGGGATGATGGACGCGGTAACCGGGCTTTCTGGCTCTGGCCCAGGCTATGTGTCGATTGTGATTGAAGCGCTAGCCGATGGGGGCGTGGCTGCAGGGCTGCCAAGGGCGATTGCTAACCAGCTAGCGGTGCAGACCGTGTTGGGGACAGCGCAGTTAGTGCAGAAAACCGGTATTCATCCCGCTGAGCTAAAAGATAGAGTAACTAGCCCAGGTGGTACGACGATTGCCGGGATTGCCTGCCTAGAAGAGCTGGGCCTGCGGTCATCGTTGATAGAAGCTGTAAGAGTGGCGAGTTCTCGATCTCGCGAGCTAGGCAAAGCCTCTTCGTAACTCGCCGCTTAACTTTTAGAGCTGCCTTTGACTCGTCTTTTGTGGTAAATCCGTCGTCGATTTGTATAAGTCTGCTGCTATGCCTCCCGAAGATCCAATTGCTCCCGATAGCCCATCTAGTAACGACATTTCTGACGGCGGCGACGGTTCTAGTCGGCCAAGACCGTTAGGACTACAGCGCTCGGATCGCGGGCTAGGCGCTTCTAGCAGTGGGTTTAGGCGAGCTGCCTCAGGATCTGGCGGCTCGTCTGGAGCGGAGGCGGATATGGCGCAAATAGTGCGTTTGGGCCTGCAGGAGTTAGATGCTCAGCGCCGAGAATTGCAGCGAGAGATAGAGCAGCTAGAGCGTCGTAAAGAGCGTTTGGAAACGGAGATGCGCACCAATTTTGCGGGCGCTTCGCAGGACATTGCGATCCGCGTACAGGGGTTTAAAAATTACCTGGTCGGCAGTTTGCAAGATTTGGCAACAGCGGCAGAAGAAATTGATTTGCTGCCGTCGCCAAAAGCGGCTTCGCCTGAGCTACCGGTTCCTGCTGCCCCAGTTCAGAGCGGCGACGATGAGATTATTCCTTTGGCGGCGCAGCGGTTTGCTGAACAGCGCGATCGCATCCACAACCAGTTGGATCAATATCGCACCCGGCCTGATTACTACGGCCCGCCCTGGCAGCTTCGGCGCACCTTCGAGCCCATTCACGCAGAGCGCACGTCGAGCTGGTTTTTTAATCAGAGCGGACGCGGCTCGATTAAGAGTCTGGGGAGCCGATTGCAAAACGTGCTAGTCGCGTCGGCAGCCATTTCCTGCCTGTATTCAATTTACGGACAGCGGCTGTGTGTGCTGGTGCTCGCGACAACGCCCGAGCGACTGGGCGAGTGGCGGCGCTGGCTGCAAGATTGCCTAGGGATTGACCGGGCTGACTTTGGCTCGAACCGAGGGGTAATGCTGTTTGAGGCGAGTGAACCGATGGCTCAGCGGGCTGAGCGTTTGCTAGAAAACAGCAGAATTCCTTTTTTGATTATGGATGAGGCCGAGGACAAAGTGAGCCTTTCGCTGCTGCAGTTTCCACTGTGGTTAGGCTTTGCGCCTGACCCGGCAAACCCATCAACCGATTACGACTATTACTAAGCGCCTACTAAACGCCGTTTCACTACAAACTCAATCACGAATTATCATGTCTGGTGCTGTCACTGCCATTTTTCTAGCGGGCCTGCTAGCGGCCTATCTGTTGGGATCGATTCCAACGGGATTTGTGTTGGGTAAGGCGATCGCGGGCATTGATATCCGCGAACATGGCTCTGGAAACACTGGGGCGACCAACGTTTTTAGGGTCGTGGGCAAAAGTGCTGGAATTGCAGCGCTGATCGTTGATTTGCTAAAGGGTGTCTTTGCGATACTGCTGCTAAGAGCGATCGCGACTCATTTTGAGATGGCCGCTGACTGGCAATCGTGGGTTTTGGTGACGGCTGGGCTGCTAGCCGTGGTTGGCCATAGCAAGTCTGTTTGGCTGGGGTTTGCCGGTGGAAAATCGGCGGCAACTGGACTGGGCGTTTTGCTGGCGCTGGCCTGGCCAGTCGGACTGAGTGTGGCAGCGGTGTTTGGAATTGTGCTGGCGATCTCGCGGACGGTTTCAGTGGGATCGATCGCGGCGGCGGTTTCGGCGATGGTTTTTATGTGGGTGACGGATCAGCCGTTAGCTTATTTACTGGTGGCGATCGCCGGTGGCCTTTACGTGGTGCTTCGACATCGCAGCAACATTTCTCGGCTGATAGCGGGTACTGAGCCGAAGACGTTTGGCAGCTAAGCGCACTCGCTGTAAAGGTCTACTGTAAGTGTCTATACGGCGCAGTCTAGGCAATGCTTTTCTAACTGAGCGCGGAGTTCGTTTGGAGAAAACAGCACTGGCAAAAAGTGGATGCTGTTGATCTCTTTGAAATAAAACAGAATGGGCACAGCAGGCCAAAAGACTTTCCAGGTTTGCCAATCTGCATAGGGGAATGTTTTGAGCAATCCCTCGTTTCTACGGACTTCCAAGGCAACCTCCGTAAAGACGAGCCGAATGGTCGTGGTTTGGTAGAGCAAAAACAAGCCAAAAACCGCGACTAAAAGACCTATGCCTAACTGCACCCATAGGAGTGGCAAAGATAGCAGCACAATTGCGATTGGTAGGTTGTAGCTGGGCGTAAGGATGTTGGTGCTAGTGGTTGTCATAGGTTGAGGTGCGGGGGTTGAGGTGCAGGGATTATAAGAGGATTTAGACGGGTAAGCTACACCCCCGCGAGGGCGCTGCCGGTGCCTTGAAACATCACCCAAGAAAGAAAGAAATTGACAACGAAGATTGCCAGGAGTGACGTGACTACAGCGGTGGTGGTGGACTGACCTACGCCTTTGGCCCCGCCGGTCGTGGTTAGGCCCCAGCTAGAGCCGATAACGGCAATGAGAATACCGAAGATGACCGCCTTGATTAAGGCGCTAGCCAAGTCCCAGGTCGTTAGGAAGTTACGGGCGGACGAGATGAAAACGTTGGACGAGATGCCGTAGAGGTTGGTCGCTACTAACAACCCGCCAATCATGCCGGTAATGAACGCGGTAATGCTAAGGAGCGGCATCATTGTTGCGCAGGCGATAACGCGTGGAATGACCAAGTAGTCTACCGGGTCGCTTTTTAGCATCTGAAGCGCGTCTATTTGCTCTGTGACTCTCATAGTGCCAATTTCGGCGGCAAAAGCTGAGCCGACGCGTCCCGCTAAAACGACGGCTGTGAGTACGGGTGCAAGTTCGCGTGCGAGCGTGAGCGCCAAAATTCCACCAATCGCATCAGTGGCGCCAAAGGTGATGAATTCTCGGGTGACTTGAATGGTGAAAACCATGGCCACAAATAAAGCGGTAACTAGCGCAATGATCAGTGATTCTGGGCCGACTGCCGACATTTGCTCTATCGTATTGCGGCGGTGGATAGGTTTGGTAATGATGTGAATAAGAACTTGACCTCCTAAGAATATGGCCGCGAGCAGCCGCTGCAGCCAAACGATGAGCGCTGGGGGGATGAGAGAGGAGGTGCGAGTCATGGCAGCGTTTTTGGGAGGTGAGCCGAAGGCCGTTAGTGTAGGTAGCACGAGTAGCGATCGCAACAGAACGGTCAGAATTGGCAATGGTAAACTATATTTTATGAAAATTTAAGATTTACCAAGCTGAAAAGATGTTGGTAAACGCGTTAGTTAGAATAAGTAAGCATCAGGCTAGTTCTATATTGACTTGAGATATGCCCATGCGGCTGCGTACCTGACAAAACTCTATGGTTGATGTTGTCATGGCTACCTTATTACATTTTTTCGGTTCGCTCGTGATCGCACTTTTGGTAGGCTTTATGCTTTCGCTGAGCGCTCTGGTCGCGAGCTTGAGTAGTTTGGCGATGTTTAAGGCGTCTCCGGCCGGAGCGATCGCGCAGCCGCTGTATCGAGGAATGCGCGAGTTTTTGGCCGCGTTTGGCGGCGGTAGCTGCTGGGATGGAACGATTGCGATCGCGCTAACCGTTGGCGTGGTGAGCGGGTTATGGCACGCTTTTAGCATTTATAAGCATAAGCAAAGAGACAGCTGGCGATTGGTCGCTGCGAATGCCTCTACCAGTTCGTCTCGCAGTATACCAAAGCTATAGGCTTTTTAGCTTCAAGGGTCTGCATCTAAGAAGGGCACTTGTTCGTACATCGTTACGGGCACCCAAATGGGACAAAAAAAACTATGCTAATAAGCAGTGTTTTACAACAACTCGTTTAGGTGCTATGGGTTTTTGCCCTTCTTTTCGCCGCTTAGCTGGCGTTCTTTCCTGTTTTGACTGGCTTCATTTGTCAGATTACAAGCCAACTTTAGGGCCATTTCGCATGAGGCTTGTGGCTTCTGTACTGGCCTTTTTGTTTGGTTGGAGTGCGATCGCGCCCTCCGCGTTTGCGCAAGATAAACCCAACTCCATTCAGCCTTATATAGACCGCGTGGCCGCAGAAGTCACCGAATTTACGCTAGACAATGGCATGAAGTTCATTGTGCTAGAGCAGCATGAAGCCCCCGTCGCTTCGGTGATGCTGTATGCCAACGTAGGCGCGTCGTACGAGGAAGACGGCCACACTGGCGTGGCGCATTACCTAGAGCATTTGGCCTTTAAAGGAACTACGCGCATTGGCACCACAAACTACGCTGCCGAGAAAGTAGCGATCGATAAGCTCGATGCGGTGTTCGATCAGATGATGGCGGCCGAGGCGGCAGGTGATGATGCCAAGGCTAGTGAACTACAGGTACAGTTCGCCGCGCTGCAAGACGAAGCGGCCTCTTATGTAGAGCAGAACAAATTTGGCCAGATTATTGAGCAAGCAGGTGGCACCGGTCTAAATGCGACGACCTCTGCCGATGCCACCCGATATTTTTATAGCTTGCCTTCTAACAAACTAGAGCTTTGGTTCTCACTAGAATCAGAGCGATTTTTAGATCCGGTTTTTCGCGAGTTTTACAAAGAGAAAGAGGTGATTTTAGAAGAGCGCCGGATGCGCGTAGACAACTCACCGATTGGCCAAATGATTGAGCGGTTCTCAGAAGTAGCCTTTACCGAAAATCCCTATCGCCGTCCGGTGATTGGCTATATGGACGATTTGCGTAAGGCGACTAGAGCCGACGTGAAGGCGTTTTTTGACACCTACTACGGCCCAAGCAACTTAATTGCTTCAGTGGTTGGCGATGTGGATCCAGCGCAGGTTAAGCAGCTCGCCGAAGCCTATTTTGGCCGCTATCAGTCGCGGACGAACCCGCCTAAGCTAGTGGTGAATGAACCTGCTCAAACTGAAGAAAAAGACTTTACGCTGGAGCTGGTTTCGCAGCCCTGGTATTTGGAAGGCTATCACCGCCCTGGTATTACCAACCCTGACCAGGTGGTGTACTCCATGATAGACAGCATTTTGACGGGGGGCCGTACGGCTAGACTGTACAAAGCGCTAGTAGAACCTCAGATCGCATTAGATGTGGGGAGCGCCAACGGCTTTCCGGGCGATAAGCAAGATACGGTGATGCTGCTGTATGGGTTGACAGCACCCGGCCATACCGTTGAAGAAATTGCGGTGGGCTTAGAAGGCGAGCTGACTCGATTGCAGGAGGAGCCGGTAGATAAGGCGACCCTAGATCGGGTGAAGACGCAGGCTAGAGCTGGGCTGCTGGGGCAGCTAGATTCTATTTCGGGAATGGCTAGTTTGCTCACTGAGTACGAAGCTAAAACAGGAGACTGGCGCAACGTATTTGAGGATCTGCGAGCGATTGAGGCAGTCAGCGCCGACGACGTGCAGCGAGTGGCAAGAGCTACTTTTAGCCCGACGAATCGTACGGTTGGTAAGCTGATTTCGGCGGGCGAAGGCGCTTTGATTGAAGCTCCGCTACCGGGTACGACATTGCCGGATGAAGGCGAACCCGGGCGATCGCCCGAAGGGCCTACACAACCGCCCGACCCACAGCCATCGAGCGACCAACCCTCAAGCGATCAGCCGTCGGAAGACCAGCCATCGGAAGACCAGCCATTAGATGCTCAAACGCCTGATACTGCTAACCCAGATACAGAGACTATGGGCAGCCCTGAAAACATTGCACCTGCTCCATTGGCACCTACGCCGACTGAAGGTAAGAAACCAGGCGCTGCGCCCGTTCGCGGTCTTTACTAAACGGTCGTTATTAAGCGGTTGTTATTAAATAGTCGGCAGTTAATTAGTCATTCAGTAATCAGCAGTTAACCCATCATTAAGCTAAGCGATTCATCAAGGAAATTCATGGATTCGATTTCACGGCGCATCCGCAAACGTCTCTTGCCTCTATTGTTTTTGACAGTAGCTACTTTTGCCACTTTGCTAACGGTGAGCTGGCCAAGACCGGTTCAGGCTATAGAAGCAAAGCCCTACGAAGCGCTAAGCTTTCCAGCGCTAGGCGAAATTCAGATTCCAGAATTTGAGCGCTACGAGCTAGATAACGGCTTGGTGGTGTATTTGCTAGAAGACCACGACTTACCTTTGGTGAGCGGTTCGGCTACTTTTCGTACGGGCGACTACTTGGTAGACCCGACCCAAACTGGGCTGGCCGGAATTACGGGTGAAGCAATGCGGCTAGGCGGCACTGCAAACCATACGCCCGACGAGCTGAGCGAAATGCTGGAGCAGCGAGCGGCTTCTGTAGAGACAAGCATTGGCGATACGTCGGGGAGCGCCAGCTTTTCCGCTTTAACCGAAGATTTGCCAACGGTGTTCGATTTGTTTGCTCAGGTAATTACGCAGCCTGCGTTTGATGAGGAGCAGCTGGCGCTGATTTTGAGCCGGACGGCGGGTGGCATTGCTCGCCGGAACGATTCGCCGGATGATATCGCCTCGCGTGAGTTTAATAAGCTAATTTATGGCAACCAAAGTCCCTATGCTCGAATGGTTGAGTATACGAACTTAGATGATATTAGTCGCGACGATGTGGTGGGTTTTTATGAGACGACGCTGCGCCCTGAGAGTACGATTTTAGGGATTGTCGGTGACTTTGACCCGGCGCAGATGAAAAGTGCGATCGCTCAATCTTTGGGAAAATGGGAATGTGCTGATAAGTCTGCTATCCCGAATCCGCCGGAGGGGGCTCAGCAGCAGCCGTCTGGTTTGTTTGTGGTTAATCAGCCGCAGCTAACGCAGAGCTATATTCATATTGGACATATTGGCGGCGAGCTGAGCAATCAGTACCATGCGTCGATGTCGGTGCTAAACGAAGTACTGAACGGTTTTGGTGGCAGACTGTTCAATGAGATTCGCTCTCGGCAGGGCCTAGCCTATAGCGTCTATGCGTTTTGGAGTCCTCGCTACGACCATAACGGTTTGTTTATTGGCGGCGGGCAAACGCGCTCTGAGGCAACGGTGCCGTTTGTGCAGGCGATGTACAAAGAAATTGAGAAGATTCGCTCTGAGCCGATTACTGAGCAGGAACTGGCGTTTGCCAAAGATTCAGTGCTCAATAGCTTTGTATTCAATTTTCAGACCCCAGGGCAAACGCTATCGCGCTTGATTCGCTATGAGTACTACAACTATCCGTCGGACTTTGTTTTTCAGTACCGAGATGGCGTAGAAAATGCGACGGTAGAAGACGTATTGGCGGCAGCGCAGGCGAACTTGAAGCCGGAACAGCTCGTTACGATTGTGGTGGGCAATACGGCGGACATTAGCCCAGGACTAGACGCGCTAAAAGCTGAAATTACGCCTATCGACGTTTCGATTCCTGCGCCTGTGGGACTGTAGGCACATAGCCAGATTAAGCTAGCCAGACCAGGCCAGCCAAATCAAGCTAGCCAAATCAAGCCAGCCAGAGCGTCTGCCGATAGACATTCTGGCTGGCTTATTTGTTGCATGGCAAGCGTGCTGCTGTCTCGCTACAGGCTGCTTGCAGAAACATGGCGGAGGTGGCTGATAGTTTAGTACTACTTGGCCGATCTTAGAGAATCCGTAAATTCAGCGTTGTATCAGGTTTCAATAAAAGTTGATGCTGACTTTATTCTCTATTTATCTACGGCTGACTAGTCTGATGTTAACCATCAGGAAATCTGCTATCAGGAGTGAGTGGCCTAGCCACATCTACAGCTATGAGTATTGCCCCTTATAAAATTCGGCGAATGACGCTAGATGGTGCTCGGCAGCGAGTGAAGATGCATTCGCTAGTGAGCCATCCGAATGTGAAGGCCGCGAACCAGGCGGATTTGCCGGGCTACTTTGTGATGAGTACTGCGCCTTGCAATACGGACGATAAAGCGGCTTTTGCTACGTCAAAGAATAATTCGGAGGCACAGGCTAGAGCCGGCATTCGGGCGATCGCACAAGATCTACACCGCATTGAGACTGATGAAACCATTGCCGAACCGCCCGAACTCACTGTGGCTGTCCATGGCTATAACACCGAAGAAAACGGCATCAGGGCCTGGTATAGCGATATGTATCGGCACGTTGCTCAAGACGATTTGCATATTCGTTCGCAGCGAAATTTGGTGTTTGTGGGCTATCGGTGGTCTTCGGAACGGCTGTCTGTCAAGCTGAGCCATCTGTGGACCAATATGCGAGCGCTGCCGGAAGTGCCGCAGGCATTTTTGGCTTTAGGTCTGTTGGTGGTGCTGAGCTATTGGGGCTGGGCGCTCCTTTGGGGCCATTCTCAAGGTGCGAACCGCTGGTTAGGCTTGTTTTTTCAGGCGTGTTTTGGGAGTGCGATCGCATCCACAATGCTGATCTTAACCCTGCTGCTGCTGCGCATTACCGGCTACTTCCGCGACGTGTACCGGGCCATTAACTTTGGCGTACCCGATCTGACCGAGCTGATTCGTCAGATCGATCAGGCGGTCGTGGAGCTAAGAGCTGAGGATTTGCGCCGCGAGTATCGCGATGTTATTGAGGCGATTCGCCAGGCCAAACAACAGAGCGATCGGTATCAAAAGATCCGTCTTAACTTTTTGGGCCACAGTATGGGTGGCTTAGTGATTACCAACGTGGTACGAATCCTCTCTGATGTGTTCGATACGCGCTCGATTGACCGCGATCCGCCGTCTGAAATTGGTAATACGCTGAGCTTGGGTCGTTTGATTTTGGCTTCGCCTGATATTCCTGTGCTTTCGATTGTGTCGAGCCGAGCGAATGGGCTGGCCTCTTCTCTCAGGCGATTTCGAGAGGCGTATCTATTTAGCAATGAGGGCGATCTAGCGCTGCGGCTGGCTTCTACAACGGCGAACTATATTTCTTTTCCGAGTAGCGGTCAGAGTCATGGCCATCGGTTGGGCAGCATTGCGCTAACAAATAAGGTGTATAGCAAGGGCGTCATTAATTTGCCGTTGCTGCGAGAGCATTACGTAAAGGATCTAAGCCTGTGCGATGCGATTATTAAAGACCCGCTAGATATTTTGAACTGTTTGTTTATTACGCACAGCTCGGGCAAGGGTAAAAAGGGTCGGGGCTATCTTTCTTTGGGCGATTTGTTTAGAGACGAGACTCAAAAAAAGACTCGCGCGACGCTGGCTGATTTGTTTACTTTTTTTGACTGCACAGACTATAAGGATTACCGCTTGGAGCTAGGGCGAAACGGTGGCCGCAAGTATTCTGCGCACAAAACGGGGTTGCTTACTCGCGCTAAAGAGAAAGAGAATCTGAAGCTATGGGACTATATTGAGCTGATAATTGACTCGCTGCTAGGTCGGCGCGATGTGCACGGCGGTTACTTTCAAGGTGAGTACAGTCGGCGGCTGATGTATCGAATCGCGTTTTTGGGCTTTGAGGGGACTTTGGGTGCGATCGCTAAAGAATCC